>Ga0307474_10001417_pt1 | contig 17453 bp, 20 predicted proteins | sample atmos_gasesECM1C_2_FD_203312 | JGI IMG/M metagenome (GOLD analysis project Ga0307474, IMG submission 203312) | Hardwood forest soil microbial communities from Morgan-Monroe State Forest, Indiana, United States - atmos_gasesECM1C_05 | ecosystem: Environmental > Terrestrial > Soil > Temperate... | reverse complement strand
GCGGCAACAGCCGGCGCGGCGCCAAGCGCGATCGCGGCCGTCGTGACAAGCAGAAATTTCTTCATCGTTGATTTTTCCGTGTTCGAATTGCGTTGCCCCACGACTCAAATCTTTATCATCCTTCAATTGCATTGCTGTCACCTGCCCGCAACATCTGGAGGAAAAACCGTCACAGGATGAAAATCGAAGTTGGCCCTGTGTCCCAATCGTTTCTGGACATATTCAGAAACAAGGTTTGCTCCGATCGCGGAACCCTTCAAGACGTAGCCGCAGCGCCCGACGACGCTCTCCTTCGCACGGAAGACATCGCGTACCACAGAGGCATACCCTCGTGAGCACAGGCAACCAAGCCCTGGAAAGAGGTCCTATTCGAAAGAAGTCCTATTCGAACGTCTTCTCGGGCTGAACGGTGAGGCGGATGGCAATTTCGGTTGACCCGTCGAAGACTTCGAGAAGCTGATCGCAGAGCAGACAGCGATACTCGCCTTTGACTCCAGGGCGCGTGGTCAATTCGATGCGGCGATAGCCGGCGTTGCAGTTAGGGCAGGTAATGTCCGATTTTCTCATCTACGAAATATGCCGCGCGGGCGAGCAATTTTCCAGCCGGCGGCGCCATCAAATCTATTCGGCAATTACGGGCGCGGGCCCCTCGCCTTTTTGTCGCGCTATTTTCCGCGAACCGAAACGAAAGGGCCAATTGCAGTCTCGTGCAACGCGGCCGATTGTCACCCGGATTGCTGATCGCCTGGGCTATCCGGAGCAGTCGCCCGTCAGCTCAAGCACCTGCCGTCGCGCCGCACCTGGCTGGCAAGGCAAGCAGCAGAGTGATTTCGCAGGTGAGCCCTTGGTCGCGCCAATCAAACCGCACCTCACCCTCGAGGTGGGCTGAAATTATTTTTTCGATAATGCGAGTGCCGAACCCGCGGTGCGAGGGCGGCGTTACTGTCGGACCACCTAACTCGATCCAGCGCAAACTGAGCCGTCCGTCTGCCATGTAGGACCAAGCGATTTCAACGCGACCATCCGCTGCAGACAGGGAACCGTATTTCGCCGCGTTGGTGGCAAGCTCATGCAAGGAGATTGCAATCGTCTGAGCCGTATTCGGCTCCAGCATTACGCCTGGTCCGTCAATTCGCACACGCCCCTCTGTGTCGCCGCAGTAAGGCAAAAGCTCCTGCGCGACCAGACTATGAAGCTCAGCTCCCGCCCAGCGCGATTGAACGAACAGCGCGTGTACCTTTGCAAGGGCATCGATGCGCCCTTCGATTAGTTGCTTGAGATCATCAACCGTATCGGAACGAGAAAGGCGCACCGTCGCCAGCACAGTGGCCAAGATGTTCTTCGCTCGATGCTCGGCCTCGTGTGCGAGATTGATGATTTGCGCCTCGTTCCGTTTGCGCTCGGTTATATCCTGAAAGCAGTTTACGGCTCCGACAATGTTCCCATCGCTATCCTTGACTGCTTCGATGTCGACGAGCGCAATGCCACGCGAGCCGTCCGGTCGCTCTATGTGGACTTCCTGCCCGCGCACGGAAACACCGGTGCGCAGCACGTCGGCCATGGGGCATTGATGGTGCGGAAGCAGACTGCCGTCGGGGCGGAACATTCGATACGATCCGCAAAACCTTTCAGCAGGATCGCGAAGTCTGGGCGAACGGCCCCATAGTTCGGCAGCCCGCCGGTTGTATCGAAGAACAAGACCCTCTCGATCACAAACATAAATGGCAAACGGCAGTTGTTCGAACAGCCGCGCGGGAAGCTCGAACGCCAGTTCCTCACGCAAACCGAAGGCGACACGGGCTACTTTCGCGACCACCTTGAAGGAGCTTGTCAGCGGTTTGCGCCGGAAGGAACGTGGCTCGTCGGAAGATACGTTGGTCATTTGCCCTTAATCTAAACCAAGCAGACGCCAATCACCTGCACCGCCACGCCTCGGGCAGGTGCGCCGCACACCCCGGAACAGCCACCGCCGACCGACGAAAGTTAATCTCCCACAACAAAATTGCGGGTGCTGTTCCGTATTGAACACCCGGCTCAATTTTTATATTTCACAATTTCCGTCGGACCGAAGGAGGGTCTCATGGGAAAAGCGGCTAAGAACGGGTTCAATCCCAAAGTGTTTCTCGCCAAGGTAGGGACCGGGAAAAAGATATCGAAATACCAAAAGGATCAAATCATTTTCGCCCAAGGCGATAGGGCGGACACGATCTTCTACCTTCAAAATGGCAGGGTCAAAATCGTCGTCCTATCCGATCAGGGCAAGGAAGCGGTTGTCGGAGTTATCGGCCCCGATCAGTTCTTCGGCGAAGGTTGTCTTAACGGCCAATCGATACGCATCGGTACGGCTACGGCAATGGAAGAATGCCTGATCACTTCGATAACGAAAAAGCGATGATTGCGGTGCTTCAAAATGAGCCGAATTTTTCCGAGATGTTCGTGGCGCACCTGCTAACTCGGAACAACCGGGTTGAAGCGGATTTGATCGATCAGCTGTTCAATTCCAGTGAGAAGCGACTCGCGCGCTTGCTTCTACTGCTCGCCAATTTCGGCAAGGAGGGCAGCCCGGAGCCCATCGACGCAAGTTTCGATCAAGGGACGCTGGCGGAGATGATCGGCACGACGCGATCCCGCGTGAGTTCCTTCATGAACAAATTCCGGAAATTGGGGTTCATCAGTTACAACGGCAGGATAGAGGTTCATCGTTCGCTCTTGAACGCGGTCTTGCAAGAGAGGCCGAACATAGACGAGGAATGAGAAGCAAAATTAAGCGGGTCGCGGCGCGCAAGCTACTTTAATCGATGCTTTTTCGCACGGGTCCGAACACGCCCACACACCCGCCATGAACAACACCGCCTCATTCGATCACCTCGTCAGCGCGGCCCAGCAGTGCCGGCGGAACCGTGAGACCGAGCGTCCTGGCCGTCTTCAGGTTAATCACTAGCTCGAATTTTGTCGGTTGCTCGACCGGAATATCGCCTGGCTTTGTGCCGCGCAGAATTTTATCCACGTAGTCTGCCGCGCGCCGGAACCGTTCCGTATAGCTTGGTCCATAGGACAGCAGCGCGCCGGCCTTTACAAAATCGCCGGTACTAAAAATTGTCGGCAGCTCCGCGCGAAGTGCAGATGTCACGATAACTGTCTGGTTGGCAACCATAAGCTGATCGACCGCAACATAAACTGCGTCCGCTCGGGTCTTCAGCCCCTGAAAGATAGAAGGGATGTCCTCGGCCTTCTGGATCACAAGTGGAATGACTTCAAGACCAAGCATGCGCGCAGCGGCTTGGGTCTCGCCCATTTCGAGGACAGGCTGGACGTTGCCAATGTTGAACATGATTGCCAGCCGGCGCAACTGAGGAACAAGCTCACGCGCTATTTCTATTCGTTTGCCGACGAGTTCATTGGCCTGGATCGATAGTCCAGTGACATTGCCCCCGGGCTGCGCCAGGCTCGCCACCAGGCCGCTGCCGACCGGGTCAATCCCCACTGCGAAAACAATAGGGATGACCGCCGTTGCCTGCCGAACTATGGGGACGGCGCTGCCGACCGTGACAACCACATCGACCTTGAGACGGACAAACTCCGCTGCGATCTCGGCGTAGCGTTCGGTACGGCCTTGCGACCAGCGATACTCGATCAGGATGTTACTTCCCTCGATCCAGCCAAGCTCACGCAGGCGTGTCACAAAGGCAGATGTCCACGGACCAAAGGCTAAAGCGTCCGCGCCCAAGAACCCGACAGTCGGGAGCTTGGCGACTTGCTGCGCCCGCGTTATCACCGGCCACGCTGCGGCCGAGCTTCCGAGCATTCCGAGAAAATCCCGCCGCCGCATGTCCGTCCCTGGCTCAGCAGAGCGCATCCTATCGGCTCAAACATCTGTCTGATAGGGCTGAAAATTTGCTCTCTCGCTATTGCAGCATGAATGCCTCGGATGACTGTTGTGGGTCATCAGCGTCTTGCGCCCGCTCAACCCAGACTTCCGCTTTCCCCTCACGTGAACGGACCTCTTCAGCCAGGTCGGCCATCATGATCTGGTGTGTGCAAACGGCGAAGATCGAACATCACCCCTCCGTGAGTCGATATGGTCGAGGAACGACAGGGAAATAGCCACGATCGACGCGCACCAAACAGTCGTTAAAAAAAGCGCGATTAGACCGAACAGCAAACGGGGCCAGCGGCGAAAGACGCGCCGAGAGCTTGTCGAACCAGCAAGGGCCGGAAACCGGCAACCAGGGAGGTTAGCAACGTGAAAGTGACTGTCAGGGAAAGCATGATGACGACTACCGCGATGCTCGTCGCGGCCGCGGCGATCGTGGGGGCCGCGTACGTCCCGGCATTGGCACAGGATGCCAATGCACTCGACAACGCCGGCAAGAACGGCAAGGATTGGCTGAGCTACCACGGCAGCTATCAGTCCTGGCATTATAGCCCGCTCAATCAGATCAACGCCAACAACGTCGGGAAATTGAAGGTAGCTTTCATCCACCAGGTCGGCCACTCGACGCGCGGCGTGCAGTCGATGCCGCTTGCGAAGGATGGCGTCGTCTATTACTCGGCATCCTACAGCAAGGTATTCGCGCTCAAGGGCGACACCGGCGAAGTTTTATGGTCTTTCGTTCCCAAGCTGGACGATGACCTGGTGGCTCGTCAGACCCATTCGCCTTACAATCGAGGAATGGCGATGGGAGATGGCAAGCTCTACATCGGCACCGTCGATGGTCGGCTGTTCGCGCTTGATGCGAAGACAGGCAAGCCAGTCTGGGAGACCAAGCTGATCAACTCCCAAAGGCTCACCGTCGGCTTTACCGGGGCACCGCTTGTTGTCAAAGACAAGGTGATCATCGGTGCGCAGGGCGGCGAATGGCCCGGCCGCGGTCCAATATTCGGCGTCGATGCCAAGACCGGTCAGAAGGTCTGGGAATTCCTTACCGTTGCCGGCACTCCGGAGGCCGAGAAGAGCTGGGGCAACGAGTCCTGGCGCACCGGCGGTGGCGGCGGCTGGATGCCCGGCACCTACGACGCCGAGACCAATTCGGTGTGGTGGGGCACGGCCAATCCGGCACCGCTCTACGACTGGAGCGGAGCGGATTACAAGACGGGCGGCGCTCGGCCGGGCGACAATCTCTACACGACGTCGGTGATCGCGCTCGACCCCGACACCGGCAAGATCAAGTTCTACCATCAAGAACTACCGCACGACGCCTGGGATTTCGACAGCGCGGTTGGCGAATTCGTGCAAATCGACCGCGACGGCAAGAAGTATTACGTGCATCCGAACAAGAGCGGATACGTCTTTGTCTATGATCGCGCGAATGCCAAAGTCGAAAACGTCTACAACATCGTCAAAGCCAGCAATTTCGTCAAAGGCATCGATCCGAAGACGGGCGAGCTGATTGGCCGGCGCGACATGACGGCAGGCAAGCAGCAGGACCTTTGCCCGGCAATCGACGGGGGCATCAGCTGGAATGCGGGCACGTATAACCCGCAAACCGGGCTCTATTACAAGATTGGAAACGAATGGTGCATGGACCTCGAGATCACGAAGTCCCCGCAAGTCACCGAGCCCCAGGCCCAGCTCAATATCGGTGCCACCTTCACGCTGAAGGATCCTCCCGGGGACAAGCAGCACGGTCATGTCGATGCCCGCGATCCGATCACCGGCAACGTAGCGTGGTCGGTTGATTTTCCCGAACCGCCGACCGCGAGCTTGCTTTCGACCGCGGGTGGACTCCTCTTTGTTCCCGATGCCCGCGGCTGGCTTCATGCTCTCGATGCCAAGACCGGCAAGGACCTGTGGCAGGGCAATGACGGCGCCACCCACAATGGCGGAATCATCAGCTATGAGGCTGGCGGCAAGCAATTCGTTGCCGTGGTCACCGGTGGTCCAAGCTTGGTCGGCGAAGGATACGCAGAGCAATTCGGCGGTCCATACAAGTCCATGGAGAAGGATACGGGCTCCCTCGTGGTCTACGCTGTCGAGTAGCTCTTATCGTCGCGTCGTGGTTGCTGTGGTCGAACTTCACCCGAACGCAATCACGACGCAGTTGCTTTGCGATTTGAATCTGTTCGGGTGTCGAAATGGTTACGCTCGCTCGCACGTCAAGCCTGGATCCGCCGTCGGTCCCCGGCCTGGTGAAGAGCATGAAACGGAGTAGCTTTTGTAATATGGCGGCCTTTGCCGCCCTCGTTCACGCTTTCGTGTGCGGCTCGGCGCCCGCAAACTGCGCCGAAACAACGCCGACGCCCGTGGCTGCCGGCGACAAGGCCGCGCAGATCGAGAGCGGCTCCAAAGCCTTTATCGCGAACGGGTGCGGATGGTGCCACGAGAACGGTGGCCGCAAGACCGGACGCGCGCCGCAGCTCATGGACGACCCCCACGACGACGAATTTCTGATAACGCGGATCGCAACCGGCTCACCCGGTCGCATGCCGGCCTTCGGCCAGGCGCTGCCGATCGAGGACATCAATGCGATCATCGCGTATATTCGCAATCTCAAGCCGTGAGCCAGAAGCCCCATCATGCTGTTCCCTGAACGTATTGCTGTGTTCTCCCGGGGCCTCGCCTTAACGGCAATTCTGGCTTGCCCGGCGCTGTGTGGTGCCGCGGGTGCCCGTCCGCTCGATTCGATCAGGAGCCGCGGCATCCTCTCGGTGTGTGCCAATCCCAATGCGCTGCCGTTCTCCAGCAAGAGTGGCGATCGCCGTGGCTTCGAGCTTGAGCTCGGCGAGGCGCTCGCCAATCGGCTCGGCGTCAAGCTCGAGGTCGCCTGGGTGGTTTTTCCCTTCCAGCTCGGCCGTACCGATTGCGACGTCGTCCTCGATGCGATCGTCGATCGAGAAAGCGCGCAAGAGCGTCATGTGCGGCTTTCCAAACCCTACCAGGCGAGCGGCGTTGCGATCGCGCTGCGTCCCGGCCTCGGCGGCGTTACCGGTTTCGCCGATCTCAAGAAGGTTCAGAGGGTCGGCGCGATGGTGGGATCGCTCGCAAGCGTCACGTTGGGTCAAGAGGGCCTGCCGACAATCCCCTTTACGTTTGAGGACGAAATGATCGAAGCGCTCGGCAAGAGCGAACTAGATGCGGCGCTCGTCACGCCTGCGAGCGTCGGATACTACAATCTTCTCCACAAGGACGCGCCGCTGACGGTGGTGCGCGCCTATGAGAACCAGCCCGAGTTGCGGTGGGAGATTGCGGTGGGAATGCGCAAGTCCGACGACGCACTGGTGGCGGCGGTCAACGAGGCGATCGATCAGTTGCTTGCAGACGGCACCGTCCACCGGATCTATGGCAGCTACGGGATCGAATCGAGCCCGCCTCGGGGGCCGTGAACGAACCGGCCGACCCTCGAGGGCCGAAGCCCCCTCGTCCCTCGCGGAGAGCGGCGCGCGGCGATGGAAGCGGAGATCAACCAGGCTGCTGCCTAGTCCAGTTCCACGATCTGCCCATCGACCAGCGACACCCGCCGGTCCATCCGGCCCGCCAGTTCCATGTTGTGGGTTGCGATCAGCATTGCCACGCGCGTGGCTTTCACGAGCTGCATCAAGGCCTGGAACACGTGATCGGCCGTATGGGGATCGAGATTGCCGGTCGGCTCATCGGCAAGTAACGCGCGCGGGGCGTTGGCGACAGCGCGCGCGATTGCAACCCTTTGCTGCTCGCCGCCCGATAATTCCGACGGCCGATGTTTGATCCGCTCGCCAAGGCCGAGATAGGAAAGGATTTCAGTGGCGCGCTTGATGGTCTCCGACCTCCTCAGGCCGCGGATCATCTGCGGCAGCATGACGTTTTCAAGCGCCGAGAATTCCGGCAGCAGCCGGTGTGACTGGTAGACGAAACCGATCTCGGTCCGGCGCATCTGGGTTCGATCGACATCCGAGAGGCCCGAGGTAGGCGTCCCCCCTATATAAACTTCGCCATCGTCGGGATTCTCGAGCAGGCCCGCGATATGCAGCAGGGTCGATTTACCGGCACCCGACGGCGCGACCAGGGCGACAGACTGACCGGCCCACAGCGCAAGCTTGACGCCATTGAGGATCGTCAACGCCGTCGCCCCCTGCATATATTGCCGTCTTATCTCATGGAGATAGATGACAGGTACATCTTCCTCCATCGGTTCCTCACTCGTACCGCAGCGCTTCGACCGGGTCGAGGCGCGCGGCACGCCACGATGGATAGAGCGTAGCGAGGAACGACAGCGTCAGCGCCATGATCACGACCGCGCTGGTTTCGCCGAAATCGACCTCGGCGGGGAGCTTTGAGAGAAAATAGAGCTCGGGTGAGAACAGTTCGGTATTGGTGAGCCAGGACAGGAATTGGCGGATCGATTCGATATTGAGGCAGATCAGCATACCGACCAGAAAGCCGGTGATCGTGCCGACCACCCCGATCGCAGCGCCCGTGATCAGGAACACCCGCATGATCGCCCCCTGCGAGGCACCCATCGTACGCAGGATCGCGATATCGCTGCCCTTGTCCTTCACCAGCATGATCAGGCCTGAAACGATGTTGAGCGCGGCAACCAGAACGATCATGGTGAGAATCAGGAACATCACGTTGCGCTCGACCTGAAGCGCGTTGAAGAAAGTTGAATTGCGCTGCCGCCAATCGACGAGGAACACCGGCCGTCCCGCAGCCTCGGTCACGCTCTTGCGGAAGCTTTCGATCCGGTCGGGGTTGGTGGTGAAAACCTCGATTGCCGTCACGTCATTGTTTCGATTGAAATAGGCTTGTGCCTCGGGCAGCGGCATGAACACGAAGCTCGCGTCATATTCCGACATCCCGATCTCGAACACGGCCACGATCTTGTATGGCTTGATCCGGGGCGTCGTGCCCATCGGGGTCACCGCGCCGCGCGGTGCCACCAGCGTGACGCTGTCGCCGGCATGGAGCGACAAGGTATCGGCGAGCCGCCGGCCGATGGCGACGCCTTGCCCTTCGTCAAATCCTTCCAGCGAACCCTGCCTGATGTTTTTCGCGATGGAGGTGAGATTGTTAAGGTCGTCGGCGCGAATGCCGCGGACGAATACGCCGGAAGCGTTGAACGGCGATGAGGCCAGTGCCTGTCCGTCGACCACAGGTGCCGCCAGCCTGATGCCCGGAACCTGCGAGATGCGTTCGGCGACATCCTTCCAGTCAGTCAGCGGCGATTCCAGCGGCTGCACCAGAAGATGGCCGTTAAGACCGAGAATCTTGTCCAAAAGCTCCTTTCGGAAGCCGTTCATAACCGCCATCACGATGATCAGCGTGGCGACGCCGAGCATGATGCCAAGAAACGAGAAACCGGCGATGACGGAAATGAAGCCTTCCTTCCGACGTGCCCTCAAGTAGCGTCCCGACAGTAGCCACTCGAATGGCGCGAAGGGTGGGGTTCGAACTGGTTCGCTCATGGCCTCTTCCATGCTCCGATTTTCACACGATTCGGGCTAATTGTGGCCGCAACGGCCAAAATCCCGGTGCCGGCGGCGGTGGATAACAACCCACTACGTCAGCCGTGCCACGACGTCCGCGGGGTTCAGGTTTTCACGCTTGCCATCGCTGCGCCGCTTCAGCTCCAGCTTGCCCTCGGCGAGGCCCTTGGGACCGATGAGGATTTGCCAGGGAATGCCGATCAGATCGGCAGCGGCGAATTTGGCGCCGGCGCGCTGGTCGGTGTCGTCATAAAGCACTTCGACGCCATTGGCCGTCAGTTCGTGGTACAGCCGTTCGCATGCCGCATCGGTATCTTCGGAACCCTGCTTCAGATTCAGTATGACGGCCTTGAACGGAGCGACCGCGTCGGGCCACTTGATGCCGGCTTCGTCGTGGCACGCCTCGATGATCGCGCCTGCCAGTCTCGAAACACCGACGCCGTAGGAACCGCCGTGAACGGCAACCTCAGCGCCATCAGGGCCCGCAACCAGCGCCTTCATGGCGTCGGAATACTTCGTGCCGAAATAGAAAATCTGGCCAACCTCGATGCCCCTCGTGTGCACCCTCTTCTCAGGCGGCACCTCACGCTCGAAACGAGCGGCGTCGTGCACGTCCTCGGTCGCGGCATAAACCGAGGTCCACTGCTTGATGATCGCCGTGAGGTCGCCTTCGTAATCAACCGTTTCGTCCGGCACCGGCAGGTTGAGGACATCGCTGTCGCAATAAACGCCGGACTCGCCGGTCTCCGCCAGCACGATGAATTCGTGACTGAGGTCGCCGCCGATTGGCCCGGTCTCGGCGCGCATCGGGATCGCTTTCAGCCCCATGCGGGCGAAGGTGCGAAGGTAGGCGACGAACATCCGGTTGTAGGAACGCCGCGCCCCGGCCTCGTCGAGGTCGAAAGAATAGGCATCCTTCATCAGGAATTCGCGCCCGCGCATCACACCGAAACGCGGCCGCTGCTCGTCGCGGAATTTCCACTGGATGTGATAGAGATTGAGCGGCAGGCTGCGGTAGGACTTGACGTAGGCGCGGAATATCTCGGTGATCATCTCCTCGTTGGTCGGCCCGTAGAGCAGTTCGCGCTTGTGGCGGTCGGTGATGCGCAGCATCTCGGGGCCGTAGGCGTCGTAGCGGCCGCTTTCGCGCCACAGGTCTGCAAGCTGCAGCGTCGGCATCAAGAGTTCCAATGCGCCGGCGCGGTTTTGCTCCTCGCGGACGATCTGCTCGATCTTCTTCAGGACCCGTAAGCCCAGCGGCAGCCAGGCATAGATTCCGGCGGCCTCCTGCCGGATCATGCCCGCGCGCAGCATCAACCGATGCGACACGATCTCCGCCTCTTTCGGGTTCTCCTTGAGGATCGGGAGCAGGAATCGCGACAGTCGCATGGGTCACCAAAATGAGTCGGTCAGGTCCGGCCAAGTGGCAGTCAAACCGGATCGAGTGCAAAAAAACAAGGGCAGCCGGCTAGCGGTCCGATTCCAAGCATTCGCATCCCGCCTCAGGAGCCACGTTTGCGAATGTCAGAATCAAGAAACCGCCAGCAAATATATGATACTAGTGGAGTTTAGGATGCTTTGCGAGCTTGCGGCGAGGTAGGTGGCGAAGGTCAAAGCAAGCCCCAACCTCACATCTTCATGCCGGAATGGTCCGGCATTTTCTTCATATCCATCTGGCCGCCCGATCCATCCGAGCTTGCAGGCCCCTGTGCGCCGACGCCCTGGACGTCGAGCGAGAGAGCGATCTTTCCCGCCTTTTCGAACTCGAGGGTGAGCGGCACTCTCTCGCCCTGCTTCAGCGGGCTCTTCAAATCGAGCAGCATTAAATGATAGCCGCCCGGCGCAAGCTTGACTGTCTTGCCGGGTTCGATCACGAGACCCTTGTCGAGCGGACGCATCGTCATGACGCCATTGTTCATAGCCATTTCGTGGACTTGAACCTTGCCGGCCACTTCCGCCGAGCCGCCGATCAGCCGATCGGGCGTCGAGCCCTTGTTTTCGATGGTCAGGTAACCGCCACCGACCTTGGCGCCGCCCGGCGTGGCGCGGCTCCAGGCCTGCGTGATGACGAGATCGCCGGCCTTCACCTCCTCGGCACGCAGGGGAGCGCCGATCAGGACGCCGACGAAAACGATAGCGAGCGCAGCGCTGATTTTCAGTCTCATGTGCTTATTCCTGCCAAACGATGATTTTTCGATCATAACCCACCATGACAACAAGCGATCGGGGTTGCCACTCCCATGTTACCAACTATACTTACCTCTGGTTCGACGCCTTTGCGGTTCGCCGGCTTTCGGTGCGAGCAGGCATCCGCCAGTATAAGCTCGTGAGCATGCGAACTGCGCGAAATCAAGTCACTTCGGGACTCGCCTTCTGGCGGAGGCTGGTTGCTGTGGCCGCGATTTACGCGCTGGTCGTGCAGCCGCTGCTGCTAGCGATCGCCGGTACTCAACTCGCCCAGGCTTCCGCTCTCGACGATGTTTCCCTTTCCCAGCTGTGTCTGCATCAGGCCGATGGCAGCCCTGCCGCACCCGCGGACCAGCAACAAAAGCATTCCGCAGATAGCCACTGCCTGCTTTGCTTTGCAGGGGCGTTCCACCTCCTTGGAGCCCCCGATCCGACAGCAGTCTCGCTGGTCGGTCCGCAAATGCGCAAGCTGCGCCAATCGGAACGACCGTTTGGATTAACAGCGTTTTCCCGATATTCGCTCGCTTGCCCCAGAGGTCCCCCGCTCAACGCGTGATGCATCGCAGCCGTGACGGTTGCACGCAAACATTCTCGCGTTTTTGACCGGAGGAAATCCTGATGTCTTGTTCCATGCTGTGCAGGCTTGCATTTGCAGGTTTTGCAGCGACCACCTTCACCACTCACGCCCTCGCCCACTGCTTCGTCGGCGCCCGCTTCTTTCCAGCAACGCTGGTGACCGACGACCCCTGCGTTGCGGACGAAATGTCGATCCCTACCGTTGCCTGGTCCAAAATCGCAGATGTGCCGCCCGCCACGCAATGGGATATTGGAGTCGATTTTTCAAAGCGCATTACAGAAAACTTCGGTGTAACCGTCAGTCAGGACTGGACTCAAATTCGTCAACCCGACGGCACGGTTACTTCGGGATTTGGGAATCTCGAAACAACCTTTCAGTATCAGGTCCTGAAGGAACGGTCCCATGAATTGGCGATCCTGGCCGGCCTCATCGTCGATTGGGGACACACCGGCTCGACCGGTTCCGGTTTTGCCGACACGTTCAGCCATTTGACCCCGACAATATATTTCGGGAAAGGTTTCGGGGACTTGCCCGACAGTGTTTCCTGGCTACGTCCCTTCGCCGTGACCGGACAGGTCGGCTATCAGGTTCCCACCAACTCCTTTGACTTCATCCAGAACGTATTCATTCCGCAGCAACTGGTTTACGGGGCGTCGCTTCAATACAGCATGCCCTACCTTAAATCCGAGGTCATCGACCTGGAGCTTCCTGACTTCTTCAACCATCTGATCCCGATCGTCGAGGTGAGTTTGACGACGCCGGTCTCCAACAATTTCGGCAACCCCTACACCACGACCGGAACCGTCAATCCCGGCGTGATCTGGGTCGGAAGCTATTTTCAGGTCGGGCTGGAAGCAATGATACCCATCAACCGCGAGAGCGGCAGCGGCGTCGGCGTAATCGGCCAGTTGCACCTCTATCTCGACGACATGTTCCCGACCGGCATTGGCCAACCACTGTTCGGAGGAACCTCGGCCCCTCCCCGCAAACTGACCTTTTGAGGCGACAAAATGCGCATCTTGATTTCTGCAGTGCCAAGCCTGCTTGCCGCTTTGACCGCCACAGCCGCGTGGGCCCACGCATTTTTGGACCACGCGGAGCCGCGCGTAGGCAGTACCACAGCCACTGCACCGCGAGAACTCGTACTTCACTACACGCAGAACCTGGAACCGGCCTTCAGCTCGGTTGAAGTAAGTGACGCCAACGGCGCGCGCGTCGATCTTGGCAAGCCAACGATCAGCGCAAGCACCATGCGGGTCGGGCTGAAAGCGTTGCCTCCGGGAACGTACCGGGTTCGCTGGCAGGTTCTGTCGGTCGATACCCATACGACCGAAGGCAGCTTTACGTTTCATGTCAAGCAGTGACGCGGCTGCGGATCGAGCGACTCAGCGTGCGAGCGCGGGCAACATCCGGTGAGCAGCGGGCATGCCCGTGCGCGCCATTTCGCTCGACGCGGAGAGCATCTTGAGCAATCTGTTGATCGCCGTGCGGGACATTCACTTCGCCTCGTCAGTGATTGTGGCAGGCATCGTTTTCTTCGACTGGTTGATTGTCGCGCCGGTCTTTGGGGCGGACCTGCGGCTGCCCGCAACCTTCTCCGCATTCACAGAAACGAGTCAGAGGATCCTTTGGCTATCCCTTGGCGTTTCGATCGTATCGGCCCTTGCCTGGTTGTGCCTGTTGTCGTCACGGATCGCGGGCAAACCGTTTGAACAGGTGATCGCCGACGGTACGATCTGGATTGTTCTTTCGCGCACGCAATTCGGCATCGCATGGGCGGCGCGAATTTTGGTTGCGGCTTTGCTGGCCATCTGCCTGCCATCGCTGCAGAAGCTCAAAGCATTGCCGGCGGATTGGCGCGGGTTTCTTTCGGCATTGCTGGCCGGTTTCTATCTCGGCCTGATGGCCTTTGCGGGCCACGGCGAGGAGGGTCTGGGGTTTGAGAGAAACGTTCATCTCGCCGCAGACTTCCTGCATCTGGTCGCTGTTGGCCTTTGGCTCGGGGGCCTCCTCCCGCTTGCGATTCTGTTGACGTATCTGCGCCGGTGCGGTGAGGAGCCCTGGTTGAGTGCCGCCTGCAACGCGGGCAGCCGCTTTTCGACACTTGGAATTCTCGCGGTAAGCATCCTGCTCATAAGTGGAACTATCAACGCGTCGTTTCTGGTTGGCGGGATCCAGAGCCTGGTCGATACGCGATATGGCCGATTGCTTCTTCTCAAGTTGGCACTGTTCGCTGTGATGGTCAGCGCGGCCGCGATCAATCGCCAATACCTGCTGCCAAGACTTTGCAAAGCAGACGCGACAGATCGAAGTGATCCGACAGCTCAACGGCTCGTGCGCAGCACACTCGTGGAGCTTACCCTTGGGCTTGCAATCATTCTGATTGTAGGAGTGCTTGGCATCACGGCCCCCGCAGTCGACATGGCGTCTCACGCTCATTAACGTCGTCCGCATCTGGGTTTGATGGCGGCCATCTGTTGCGGAGGGGCCTTGAAAAAATCATCGCTTGTTGTCGCTGCGTTCCTGTTGCTACTCACAATGTCATCTGCTCTCCGGTCGGAAACCCGAGAACAATGGATCGAGCTCGGCGCCCGCGTTCACGGCGCCTTTGGTGCCTTCATCCCCGTAGGCATTCGCATCGGCCTCGATGCCCGGGAGAAGTTGAAGGCCGACCCGCGCGGCCTCGTCGTAACCTTCTACAGCGGCGAACAACCGCCATGTCCTTGCGTCGCCGACGGCGTGATGATTGCAACACAAGCCGGTCCTGGACAGGGCACGCTGCGGATTGCAGCAGAAAAGGCACCACCAGGGGCCATGTCGGTCATCATTATCCAAATCCGCAAGACCGGCGAAGGCCGGAAAAAACGTCTCTACTATAATACCTTACCTTCAATACGCGCCGTAACCAGCCAGAGCTGATGCCGAAATCCCATTCATTTCAGAACTTGCTTCAATTTTGAACAATCGTTGCCGAAATTGGTGACAAGGCGAAGATTATGGTCTAGGAGTTTGCACCTCAGACTCAGCCGCAAGGTGCAAGTCTGGTGGTCCAAGTCTCGGGAGGAACCCTGACGCGCACAAGCAGCGTCGCCCCGCCAATCAAGATCAAATCGATATTTGCGGGAAATAGGGTCGACACAATTTTTCGAGCAGGGCTTTCGCCCTGCTCTTTTTCTTTGGGCTTATCCTTGAGAGGCCTGGCTACTCGAAAAACGCCCAGAAACCCGAGACGGGTTGTCATTCCCGCTCGAGAAAATTCGATCCGATATCGGCCTTCTTCTTGATCGGATCGAAGTCGCAATAAACGCCGTCGGCCAACAACGTGTAGCTTGAGACTACCCGGTATTTGTCGAGCTTGACCGAGTTCAGGCCGATCAAACGCGTATTGGTCCCGCCGTTCCATTTGAACGGCGTCGTGCTCGGTGCCTTCTCGCAAGCCGCCACCGCGTCCGCGAAAACATAACCCTCCATGAACGCCTTCATCGTCTGCAGCTGGCCGTTCATCTTCCAGGTCAGATAGAGCGAGGCCGCAAGGCCAGCGATGGTCAAGATCAAGATGCCGGCAATGATCCTTTGAAACGTCATCTTCATTCCCCCAGCCCGAACCCGATCCCGGCGCGCAAAAATTTCAAAACGGCATCCCCATGAGCTTCGACAGCCGGTCGATGCTGAGCAATCCCATGCGGTAGGCAGCAAGGCCCACAGCGTAGATCGCCGCCGATAGCAAGGTTGTCCAGATCAACTTGCGCCCCATTTTGCTCGCGATCGGCGCGCCGGGATCGGTACCCGGGCTGCCGCCGCCATCTTCGTGCTGACTTCGCACGCCAAAGGGAAGCGTCACGAACAGTACGACCCACCACAAAACGAAGTAGATCGCAAAGCCCGTCGAGATTGTATAGGCCATCGCTGCTCACGCCTGTTCGATTTCGACAAGCGCGCCGGAAAAATCCCTCGGGTGCAGAAAAAGAACCGGCTTTCCGTGGGCGCCGATTTTGGGTACCCCGTCTCCCAGCACCCGTGCGCCTTCCCTGATCAAGGTGTCGCGTGCCGCGATGATGTCGGGCACGTCGTAACAGACGTGATGAATGCCGCCGTCGGCGTTGCGCTCGAGGAATTTGGCGATCGGGGAGGCTTCGCCGAGTGGCTGGATAAATTCGATCTTGGTGTTGGGCAAGGTCACGAAGACGGTGATGACACCGTGCTCGGGTAGCGGTACTGCCTCGGAAATGTCGGCGCCAAATGCCGCGCCATAGATCCTGGCTGCCTTCTCGGCGTCCTTCACTGCAATCGCCACATGATTGAGACGGCCCAGCATGGTGCTCCTCCACCTCTCTTATAGCTTGCGCCAAGCTCAGGCAAAACCGCCAATCATCCACTTTGGCGCGTTGCGGCGGACTAAACGGTGAGCACGTGGACGTAGCACAGGGGCTTCTTGCCCCACTGCTCGTTTATTGCCGCGCGCACGGCTCGGCGCACCGATTCCGCCGTTGCATCGGGATCGCGCCGGCGCGCGCGCGGTAACCCCTCGACGGTCGAAACGACGACGTCGAATATGATATCGTCGATGATCTCCCCTGCCGAATTTTTCTCCGGGATCCCCACCAGGTCGACCTCGGGATCGTCGACCAGTTCGCCCTTCTCGCCCAGCGCCAGGGCGATGAAGGCACAGCCTGCGAACGCCATCCTTCGTCTTTCGACGACGGCGCGCGATTTGGAATCCTCCAGGATGTTGCCGTCCCTGTACAGACGCCCCGAAGGTAGTTCGTCGATAATGCCGGGATCGCCCGGTCCGAGCTTGACGAGATCGCCGTTGCGGCAAATCAGCACCTTCGGTACGCCGCAGGCGCGCGCCAGCTTGGCGTGCTCGAACAAGTGCAGCGCCTCGCCGTGCACGGGGATCAGGATTTGCGGCCGTACCCAGCCGATCAAATCACGCAATTCGTCCCGGCGCGGATGGCCCGACACGTGGACGAGATGGGTGCGATCGGTAATGACCTCGACGCCCTGCGAGATCAGCCCGTTGATGATGGCTCCCACCGCCTTTTCGTTGCCGGGAATGGTTCTGGAGGAAAAAATGACGCAGTCGCCCTTGTTCAGCGTCACCTCCGGGTGATCGTCGTTGGCGATGCGCGCGAGCGCCGCGCGCGGCTCGCCCTGGCTCCCGGTGCAGAGGGCGAGCACCTTGTCGGGCGGAAAATGACCGTAGAGTTCGGCGCCGCGAAAGTCTTGCACGCCGTCGAGATGGCCGGTCTCGCGGGCTACCTGCACCACGCGCTCCATGGCGCGG
>Ga0307474_10001415_pt1 | contig 17459 bp, 10 predicted proteins | sample atmos_gasesECM1C_2_FD_203312 | JGI IMG/M metagenome (GOLD analysis project Ga0307474, IMG submission 203312) | Hardwood forest soil microbial communities from Morgan-Monroe State Forest, Indiana, United States - atmos_gasesECM1C_05 | ecosystem: Environmental > Terrestrial > Soil > Temperate... | reverse complement strand
TGGGGCGTGCTTCTTGGCGCTGCTTTTCTTCTTTGTCAAAACGCGTACAACGCTTCTTGTAAGCGGGAGCCTCGCCCTACTATCCGTCATGATTTTGGCATGGCCCGTAAACCCTCTTTGGAACAAGGTTTACTCGCCGTACCAGATGCTTGAGATCGGTTACAGTGACACGGGCTTGATGCTTCTCCGAGCGGCCGGACACTACTACCAACGCGTGCAGAATCTCTCTATTAACAATCCAGCGTTCCAGCCGATCCGCGATTATTACGATCTTCCGTACCGGGTCCACCCCGGCCCGAACGACGTTGCTGTTGTCGGCGCCGGTACTGGCAATGACGTGGCCGCGGCTTTGCGCTCCGGAGCGCGCCACGTGGACGCCATCGAGATCGACCCCGCAATTCTTCTCGCTGGCAGGATGAACCACCCGGAGCAGCCCTACAGCAACTCTCGCGTTCGCGCTATTGTCAACGATGCGCGCTCCTTCTTCCGCAATACCCCGGACCACTACGACCTGATTGTGTATGGCTTATTGGATTCTCATACCCTGCTCAGCCAAGCTTCCAGCGTCCGTCTCGACTCGTTTGTGTATACCATTGAAGGACTCCGCGAAGCGCGATCTAGGCTGAAAGAGACTGGTGTGCTCTCTCTTTCGTTCTCCGTTCTCGACGGCAAGATGGGGACCAAGATTTCCCAGATGATGCGCGAAGCATTCGATGGCAAAGATCCCCTCTGCATTTACACCGCGTACGACGGTTCTGTAATCTTCCTACAGGCAAAAAATGGAGACGTGTCCGTTCCACCAGCCTTGCTTGCGGAAACACATTTCATCGACGCCTCCAGCATTTTTCGCAATGCGCAGATCAAGGTCGATATCTCAACCGACGACTGGCCTTTTCTCTACATGCCGCGTCGCGTCTATCCCCTCACTTACTTGATTACTTTAGGCTTGGTGTTACTGGTTTTCTTCGTACTTTACGCCAGCTTCCTCCAGCGCAGGCCGCAAACGTCGCATCTCCCCTTTTTCTTTCTAGGAGCGGGTTTCATGCTCGTCGAGACGAAGGCAATCACCGAGATGGGCCTCGCTTTCGGCAACACCTGGCAAGTCATTGCCATTGCCATTGCGGGCGTGTTGATCATGGCATTTCTGGCCAACGCCGTTGTTCACCGGTGGCGTGTCAGCGATCCTTACTTGCCTTATCTGTTTTTGCTCTTGAGCGTGGCCGCTGGATGGTGGATCGCCCGCTCGGGCGGGCTACCTTCGACCGGGCTAGGCAGGATCGCCACCGTCGCCATTCTCACCTGTCCATTGTTTTTTTCGGGTATTGTCTTTTCCGCCCTTCTTTCGGCCGAGTCCAAAATCTCTAGCGTAATGTCCATGAATTTGATGGGTGCGATGTGCGGCGGCGTTCTCGAATATAATTCCATGTACTTCGGTTTTCGGTTCCTGTACGTGCTGGCGCTTGCCTTGTACGCCGCTGCTCTTCTTTCGAGCCTCGCGCTCCGCACCAGGAGTTCCGTCGTGGACGCGAGCACCGCGGCGCTGGTTTCTTCACCCGAATGGAAGTAGCCACCACAATCATTCGCTGCAGTGCAAACGCGCTTACCCTCGTATATCCGACTACAAGCCTATACGTCCACCGACATGCGGGCCAATCGTCTGCACTACACTGAGCTTGAAACTTCAGACCTTGAAAAAAAACGCCTTACTCGTTCTTCTGGTTCCGCTGACGCTGTGTGAGATCTACCTATGCACCTCGTTCCTTCCGGAGCCTTGGCAGCGCGTAATTGACGACCATATACCAAATATCTTTCCGCAATCGAATGACTGGACGCCAATAACCCACCCGCTTCGGCCAAGAGATTGAAGGCGTGCCGCGCGACCACATCGGAATCAGAATCGCCCTCTACACCATAACCGTGGCCTTACTGATCGCGAATGCATTGCTCATCCGCTGGCTTTGGAGACTCTCGCGCAGAACGAACACATCGGCTGAAATTCGATGATCGCAATTCTGGGGCATTTCCGGTAAGCGCCTCGGCCCATAGGCCCGGCACAACCCTTGCGCGTGTCGACCGTCTCAGCGAATATGAGCATCAGGTTTCCAAAGAGCAACGATGAATCATGATTTGAGCTAGGTTGATACAAGAATGACTAAACCATGTTTTTCCGCTCTGCTCGCACTATTGCTTTTACCCTTAGTTTTGGCCGTGGCGGAAACCGTCACATTTCCAAGTGGAAAGATCACTCTGCACGGAGAGCTCTATAAACCCGAAGGAATTGGACCCTTTCCCGCAGTTATTTATAACCACGGAAGCGCGCCGGGCATGATGAGTAAGGAAGCATTCGCCGCGCTGGGCCCAGTGTTCGCAAAGCATGGATGGGTCTTCTTTGGACCTTACCGGCGGGGGCAGGGATTGAGTGCCTCCGCGGGTCCGTATATTGGCGACCAGATCGCGGCTGCCGAGAAAGCCGGAGGTGTCTCTGCCGCGGCCGCAACGATGGTGCGATTATTGGAGACGGATCATCTGAACGACCAGTTGGCAGGCCTGGCATGGTTGCGAAAACAGAGTTTCGTTCAACCGAATCGCATCGCGGTGGCGGGAAATTCCTTTGGTGGCATCGAAACTGTCCTGGGAGTGGAACGAGGAGGATATTGTGCGGGGATCGATTCAGCGGGGGGCGCTCAGAGTTGGGCGCAGGCTCCTGAGTTACGGTCTCTTATGACGCGTGCCGTGCGAAATGCAAAAGCGCCAATCTTCTTTTTTCAGGCCGCTAATGATTTTGACCTGTCGCCCAGCAAGACCCTCTCGGCCGAGATGAGCGAGGCGAGCAAGACGTACAAACTGAAGATTTATCCCGCCTACGGCGACTCCCCTGGAGACGGCCACACCTTTGGCTACTTTGGATCGGACGTCTGGGCCGAAGACGTTTTCGCATTTCTAAACCAGTATTGCACCAAATAAAGACTCCCACGACGTAGGGCGAGTAGGCTGAAAAAGCCAACGCGCCAATGAGACAGTTTGACCGGAATTGGTACGAAGGTATTCCCCTGCTGCCCTCCGCTCAACCTTCCACGCCAGAGTCACTCCAGATACGGATCTCTAATTCAGGGACTTGGCCGTATTCTTCTTTAGGTCGCGGCTCAAGATCGGTTCTCACCAGGCGGCGTGCCGCCGCGTCCTTGGTCGCAAATAAGCGTTTCGCCAGAACGGCCAGGGCGTGTAAATTATGCGAGAGCGCCCTCCGTAGCCAGGAGTTTGCCATGTCGATGGTGCTGCAAGACCTTCGGTTTTCCCTCCGGCAATTGATCAAAAGTCCAGAATTTACGTGGACGGCTTTGATTTCCCTCGCTCTTGGCATCGGCGCGACTACGGCCATCTTCAGCGTGCTGTACGCGGGTCTTCTGAATCCGTACCCCTACCGGAACGCAGACCGCATCGTGCCCCTGACAATTTACAGCCGGGAAGGCGGAAGGAGTGGCGTGAATCCGAATGCGGCGCAAATCAGGGTCCTACAACAGTTACCGATAGTGGAAAGCGTGCTAACAACGGGATCCCAATCCATGAATTTAACCGGGCACGAATTTCCAGAGAATGTCTCGGTAGCAGGCCTATTCGGCGATACCTTCAGCGATTTGGGAGTTCCACCCCTTTTGGGCCGCGGAATCTTACTGTCGGACGCGAATAAAGACCCGCAATCTGTGGCCGTTCTTTCTTACAAATTTTGGCAGAGGCACTTCTTCGGCGATGTGGGCGTGCTCGGACGCACTCTGCAGCTCGATCGCAAGAATTATCAGATTGTGGGTGTAGCGGCCCCGCGGTTCACCTGGTCAACTGCGGATGTCTATGTGCCGATGACACTGACACAAGATCCGGATACAACTTTTATTGTTTATTTGCGATTGAGGCCAGGCGTGACCTATGAAGCCGCGAATGCTGCCCTGCAGCCCGTCGTCGAGCAGTTCGCCAGCGAGATGCCAAAGCACTTTCCAGATCACTTTAAGGTGAAAGTAGAAGCCCTGAATGCGTGGGCATTCCGGCGCGTCGGGGGCACCGTGTTCGCCATGTTCGCCGCAGTCATGCTTCTCTTGGTGATTGGTTGTGGAAACGTATCCATTTTGCTGCTTGCGCAGGGCACCGCACGGCAGCATGAACTGGCGGTGCGAGCCGCGATGGGCGCAGGTCGCGGACGTATCATGCGACAACTGCTGAGTGAGTCGTTACTGCTCGCCGCGATCGGTGCCACTTTAGGCATTTGGATGTCGTACGCAATGCTCGCGGGCATTCGTTTGCTGCTGCCTCCGTACGCTTTTCCATCGGAGGCCGTGATCCGCATCAATTGGACGGTGCTCTTGTTTGGCGTCGGCGTTGCGCTGGCCATGGGCGTGCTTTTTGGAATATGGCCAGCGCTGCAACTGTCGCGAACACAGCTCGGCCAAATCATGCAATCCAGCGGGCCTCGCATGACTGCGGGCGGGCGCGCGCGCCGAATACACGATGTATTGATCGCGGGCCAGATCGCACTGACGCTGCTGCTTCTGGTCGCCTCGGGCTCCGCTATAAAAGGTTTCGTCCACATGTTGCACCGGCCGCTTGGCTACAACCCGCACAACGTCATGTCGGTGGGAATCCCGCTGCGCAACAACTCGTATACTACGTGGCCGGAGCGCGCCACTTATTTTGAACAAATCCGCGCGAGCGCTGCCGAAACACCCGGTGTAACTATCGCGGCGATTTCGATCTTTTCTAACCCGCCGCGCAGCGGTTGGGACGGACGATTTGAGGTTTTGGGAAAACCCTCGAGCGAACCGCAGATGGCATACGTCCACCTCGTAAGCTCCGAATATTTTGCGGTTTTGCATATACCGGTGCTTCGGGGACGCGTGTGGAGCGCTACGGAAAATCACAATGCTGCTCACGTCGCGATCATCAATCGCACGCTCGCGCAGCGATATTTTCCGGATGGCGATCCCCTCGGGCATTCCGTGAAGCTGGGAATGGTCCAGGACTCTCAAATCCTGTCCGCGCCGAACCTCGCCGACTCGTGGTTACCAATTATAGGAATCGTGGACGATTTCCTCGACGACGGCTTGAGCAATCCGGTGCAACCTGCGATCCTTGTGCCCTATTCACTTAGTTTGCCTCCGGGAATCCAAATTTTGGTTAGGACTGAAGCACCTCCGCTCACTCTGATAAATGCCGTGAAAAAACACCTGGCCCAGGTCAATCCCGATCAGCAAACGCAGAGTCGGATCGAAGAGTTGGTCGCATGGATCTCCAATGGACCAGAGTGGCAGCGCGAACATTTGGCGGCGTGGATTTTTGGGTTTTTTGCTTGGCTGGCTGTGGCGCTTGCGGCCGTTGGTTTGTACAGCGTCGTGTCTTATACCGTGGCGCAGCGGACGAATGAGTTTGGGATTCGCATGGCGCTGGGTGCGCAGCGCGGAAATTTGCTGCGGCTTGTTTTTGCGTCGACTTTCGGAAGTGTAAGTGGCGGCATTGTTGCGGGCATTGGGCTATCGTTGGCGGCCAGCTCATTGATTGCGAAGTGGGCACAAGGGAATGTGCGGGATCTGGTGATGCTTGCGGCCGCCGCAATTGTGCTTGTTGTGGTGGCGGCGATGGCCTGCGTAGTTCCAGCTCAGCATGCCGCGGCGATTGATCCGATGACGGCTTTGCGATGTGAGTAGGGATGAATCGGACGAAGGGCTCCAAAAACTCAGCTAATGCGAGCAATCAGGCAGACCCGATGGCACTACCGGCTTGTTGGGTCTTTGCCGGTGGATATAAAATGGCGCAGGAGAGTCACGCGCAAGCATGGCCCGTCAAGCACCACTGAAATATGTCTTCTACATTGCCGCCACCCCGGAAAGAGTGTGGGAAGGCTTTGTGTCGCGGGAGTCGAACCGCATCATCTTCTCGGGCGCTGAGTTTCAAGCGGAATTTAAGCCCGGTGGCTCGCTCGCATGGGTGGGCACTGGACCCGATGGCAAGCCCATGACCTACGTCCGAGGGAAGGTCCTGCGGGTTGAGCCGCCAAGAGTCTTTCAGTACACCTTCGCAATGGGCCAAAATGATAAGGCGTCACGCGCAACTATCGAACTGGTGCCCGAGACCGAAGCCACCAAAGTAACCGTGACGCATGACGAGTGGGCCGAGGATGACCCCACCTACGCTGCCTGCGCCGATGGATGGCCACGTATTCTTTCCCGCCTGAAGACGCTGCTGGAAACCGGAAAGACATTCAAGCCGCATTGATACGAACCACCATGGTCTGAAATCGTTCGGTATGCCCCAAGTTAGCGGCTGAGACATCCAAACCGGACAAACGAATTGGGCGTAATGAGGCCTGGTCGGATGTCAAGCGATCCGAGGGGGCGGGAGTCGGATCACTATTCAACTCGCGTGCGCACGACCACGTCCGCAGCTTCGCCCGTGGCGAGTGCGAAACATTGGCGCAGAGGGGGCATTGACCTGCGCACAGAACGGCGCGAATGTGCACAGTAAGCCGTTTTGTGTCTATTCCTTGGAATAGGAAGATGGTCACAGCCTCCAAAGCAGGTCGGTATGAAATCCTGGGCGAACTGGGACGCGGCGGCATGGGTGTCGTTTACCGCGCCAAGGATCCGTCGATTGGCCGCACCGTCGCGGTCAAGACTATCCAGCTTTCCGAAGAGGGCACGGGAATGTCCCATGCCCAATTGGTGGAGCGATTCCAAACCGAAGCGCGCGCCGCGGGGCTGTTGACCCATCCCAACATTGTGGTGATCTACGACGTTGGCGAATCCGACGGGATCTACTACATCACCATGGAACTGGTGAACGGCAAGAGCCTGCAATCGATGCTGGATGCGGGTGAGAAATTTTCGCTGCCGCGTCTGCTGGGCATCATGGAGCAAGTTTGTTCCGCGCTGCAGTACGCGCACGATCATCGCGTAGTGCATCGCGATATCAAGCCGGCCAACATCATGCTGGGCGCCGACGACTTTGTGAAGATCACGGATTTTGGCACCGCCCAGATCATGCAATACGGCGCCGCGCAGCAGACCTCTACCATGGGCACCCCCGGCTACATGTCGCCAGAGCAGATCAAGGGCAAAGCGGTGGATGGCCGTACCGATATTTTTTCGCTAGGCGTGATGTTGTACGAAATGACCACGGGGCAAAAGCCGTTTCGCGGCCAGGACATCGCCACGATTCTGTACCACATTCTCAACGAAGAACCGGTGCCGCCACAGCAGCTAAATCCCAGTATTCCACTGGGTGTCAGCAGCACGATCATGAAAGCGATGGCCAAGAGTCCCTACTTGCGCTACGAGAACTGCCGCGAATTGCTGGAGGATTTGAAGAATTATCGGCCGGGCGAGAACCTTGCCAAGGCAAACGCGGCGCCTTCGATCAGCACTGCTCCACCGCCGCCGGGAATTCGCGAAAAGCCTGCTCACGAAAAGCCCATTCACGCAAAGATAGACAAAAACTACTACGTAGAGATGCCGCGAATTCCCGGTGTCGAACCGCGCTCCACTTCTCCGACTGCGTCGCGCCCCAAGACGGCTGCACCTTCGGTGGGTGTTACGCATGGCAATGTTCAGCCTGAAACCGTGCAGCAGGCAGACCCCACTTACCCAGGCACAACGATCAAGCCGGATCTCGGCGCTGCGGTCAAGCGCCTGGCAAAGATCGGCGCCGGCATCGTGCTGGCGGTGATGCTCGGCTCTGCGGGCATCAAAATGATAGGGCGCATGCAGCGACCCGATTCGGACGTGCCGCCTGTGCTCCAGGACAGCGGTAGCTCCAGCGAACCGCAAAGTACGGGGACGGACTCAGCGACGAGGGATTCAGCGGAGAGGCCGGTCTACGTGACCCAGTCCAATCCCGATGTTGCGACCGTCAGCGAGCTAGCGCAGCCGTGGTCTTCCAAGAAATTCTTCTTCCGGAGTTTGACACTTTCCAAGTATGTTCCGGCGCTGATTGTTCGCTTGCCGGGCCCGGCGTCGGACAGCAAATCCTATTGGGCATTTTCTCTGGAAGCGCCGTTCAGTCAGTGTCAGCTTGCGTACCTCGACAATATGGGGAAGCTTTCTTCCGAGTACGGATTCGTGGCTGCGCATCCCATGGTGGTTAATCCTTGCAGCCGTGCGATCCATGATCCGCTTCAACACACGGAACTCCCCGGAAACATCCTGGTGCGCGGAGCGATCGTGCGCGGAAACGATGTGCGGCCGCCTTACGGCATCGAATTGAAAGTCAGCGGCAATCAAATCCGCGCCGTGGCCATGGAGTGATCTGGTCAGTTGCGCGGTGTGGACACGTTGCCGCAGCCCGGCTAGAACTGGTGGGAGCGGTTTCGCCGGTTACTTCGACACCGGAGCCAAATATGGGCGCTCGAGGACAGTAGCTCGACGGGGCGGAAGCTCGGATTCATCGATGCGGTCCAGAGCGCGAATGGGAATGCCAATTTCCTTGCAAGCCTCTACCGCGGCGTCATTGAAATACAGAAACACAAGAAACTGACCTTGGTGCTTGTACTTGGTGCGGGCCGCTGAGCCCTGGGTGTCCGTCTCGATCGTTGTATAGACCAGGATTATCTCGGCAAATCGAAAGTTGCTCTTGGTCATCCGATTGTCGAGCGTTTTGGCTAATTGAACATGTGGCAGCGATCCTGACGAGACTTCATCTAAGGTCAAACCAACCACTGTGAACATTTCCATCCTTTACATACACTGCGTTTCGCGCACGGCCCGCATCGCCGAGACGGATATGGACCGCGTGCCAATAATCTTCCACTGCAACAGAGCGTTGAATACGTCGGTTGGCCTCGACTGTTCCGAAAGAGTTACTTATCGCGATTCCGATTACGAGCGTGGTGTTGGCCGTGAGGCGCAGATGTAACGAAGCGATACTTATTTCTAATCGGGTTTTTCTGTGGTTGAGGGTGAGGCGTTCAGCTTCTCGAATTTTGCCAACTGCTCGCGGGCCTGATCCTCGTCTTTCGCATGGGGCACCAAGGCCAAGTACGTTTGCACCTCGCCGATCGCAAGGGCATAGTCGTTTTTACGAGCAAAGAGTTCAGCCATCAGGAGATGCAACTGCGGAAAACGCGTGCGCAGGTCCAGGTGCTCGGCCTTGAGACCGCTTCTTTCCGCGTCTGCGAACTTGTTGAGCTTGTAGTTTGCCAGCGCGTTATAGAAATAGGCGTCGGCGTAATTCAAGGGATCGAGATCGAGGATGTAGCCGGAGACGCGGTTCAAAGGATCGAGATCCAGGATGTGACCGGTAAGATCACGAACCTCGGTCCAGTTTCCTGCCTGAGTGGCCATAGACGCCAGGGACAGATACGGGGGCAGAAACTTGGCATCAACCACGGTGGCTTGGGTAAAGGCTTTGCGAGCCTCATCTTGCTGGTCTTGTTTCTGCAAGACGGTGCCCAACTGAAACCAGGTGTTCGCGGATTTGGGATAGAGCTGCACCGCCGATTCAAAATATTTTTGTGCCTCGGCAAGCTTGTCTTTTTTCTCGGCGTCGAGGCCTTTCTCGTAGGCTTTTCTGGCATCTTTCGGGGCTTTGTAGGGAGTGGCGTCCAGCGTCGTGCCTTTAACCTTGGCAGCTCTGTGAACCACAATGACACCCACGTCAGCGGAGCCGCCGAAACTATCGAGATCCAGTAGGCCGACGATGCCGGGCCGATAGCCAGCGGCCGAGGCACGCAGGTCGCAATTCATCAACAGACGGCGAGAGATTCCCATGTTGGAATCTTTGTTAGGCGTGTCACCTTGCGTAGTCGAGTCGGGGCTGGCTTCGGGAAACGAATCGGTCCGCGATCCGAGTTGCATGCTGAAATCGCCGTGGGAAGATGCATAGACCTCTTGACGGGCGCGGTTGTTGCAAACCCGCTCTACCAACACATCATGTGGAAGGGGCGTGCCGTCGTCGGTGGAGACGCGGCCGCGGAGGAACATTACGAGATCGTCTCTCGGTTGCGTGGGATCCGAGTTGGGGGATATAGGAGCGCTGGAACGGCCAGAGGGCGCGGAGGGCGGAGGCGGCGGGGGAGCCGGGCCCTTCTGGGCGGCGGCGATGGGCGCAAGGGAAGCGATTACGGTGGCCAGCAGGACGAAGGTGCGGGTGCTGTGGCTCATAGGTCGATTCCCTGGGGAAGGAAACGGCAGCTGCGCAAGCGTAGGCCCCATATTAGTTCAAGTCAAGGCTGCTAAATGTAATAACGGTGCAACTTCGGGGTTGGATGCTTGGTTTAACGAAACCTGAACCGAGGTTGCGATGCCGCGACCGGGGTACCCCTCCCCCGGGGTTTCTCGTAAGTGTTCATTCTAAGGGGCTTAGGGCTATTATTTGCTGTAAGTGTTCATTCTAAAAGGGTTAACGACGATCGATTCGGACCCATCCGCTGTCGATTCGTCAAACTGCTGGCTGTCCGGCCCAACCTATCCGTTCCCGAGATTTGATGCCTTGCGAGGATCTGTGTTGGTTCCTCGGTGCAAAAAGCGGCAGAACCGCGACAGTCCGAAAACCTCTAGGCACAGACGCGGAACGGTTATTGGAGCTTGCACGTGGACACGCAACCCAGGAGTAAGAGTCGATTTGGGATTTTTGGGGAATCTCCAGCAAAGGAGGCGCACTTCTTAACGGGGATAGCGTAGCAGTTTAACGATGTCCTGTCCACAAAATTCCGCTGCCGCTTAGTTTTCTGAGCTCGGTTTCTGACTGGTTCGTGGACATCCGCGGAATAGTTGCATCGGTGTCGTCAGGTTATCTCACCGGGAAGCAATCGAGGTCGTTTGCAAACTCTACGGGGCCGGAATATCGCTTTTTGATTTCGGCTTGGGTCTGATTTTCCTTTCCTAAAGTCCGCAGCATGCGATGAGACAAGACCAGTTGCTTGACATGAGAGTCCGCAGCGATCTGCGCAATTACGGAAGGAGGCATGTGCAAGCGTCTCTCAACTCCGGCAGCTCCTTCCGGGACGGCGTTGTGAGCAATGAACAAATCCGCGTTGGCGGCCAATTCCGTAAGACCTCCCTCACCGTTGGTGTCTCCGCTGAAGACGATGAGTTTGCTATCGATTTCTACGCGCCACGCCAAGGCGGGGACTCCTCCGTGAATAACGCGGACTGAATAGGCGGCAAGATCGCCGCTCCGAAATACGCTTAGGGGTTTCGGGCTACCGAGTATGTTGTGAGGCTGCAATTTGTAACTCCCTTGCTCTCCTGGAACCAGGAGCTCGCTTAGGTAGCGATACGCGCCATGCTTGTTTCCGAAAAAGTCGGCCACGAACTCAGTGGTGGCAGGCATGAAGTCGTTCCCTTCCGGCCCATAGACCGGGAGGGGACGCTTACGATCCTCAAACCAAGACGATTTGATCAGGGCCGGGAAGTCGGCGCTGTGATCGACGTGAAAGTGAGTGAACAGAATCAAGTCGAGCTGGGACATTTGCGCGCCACTCTCTCCAAATCGAAGGGCGCTGCCCCCTCCCGCATCCACGAGAATTCGGGGCCGCCCGTCTTGCCAGACGAGATAACTGCTCGACGCGCGCTTGTCTTGCAGTTCAGGGCCGCCGGAGCCGAGGACCTGCACGGCGACGCCCTGCGATCCGCAAGATTGCGCCGCAGCGGATGGCTGGAACGGACAACTCAGGAAAAAAATAAGCAGCTGCAGCGAGCGCATGATGGAGAAAGGTCGGGGCATGAAGACCTCCGCGTAGGCAGTCGGCTGTGAATGATTGTGGGAGTTTAGAACTTCTCGGGACTTGCCTGTGTGAATTTTATCGGCGATTCGGGGAGTTGCTGATTGGCGCGAAAATCGGAGTATGGCATCGCGACTTAGGGAGAGGTGGAGGACTTGAGGCGCTCGGCCTCGGTGTGTTCGCGGGCGGCATCCGCGTCACGGCCAAGCTTCTCATATTCGTCCGCCAGGAAGGAATGTGCCTCGGCGGAATCCGTTTGCACCGCCGCGGCCTTTTCCAGGTAGGACAGGGCTTCGGTGAAAGTGCCATTCAGAAACAGCATGCGCCCCAAAAGCAGGTTTGCGCGGTAATGGTCCGGGTCCGCCTGGAGGACTTCGAGCAGATTTTTGGCTGCTTCCTGAGGCCGTCCCGTACGGGCATAAATGGAGGCTAGAGAATAACGGGCGTCGCTCCAATCTGGGCGGTTTTCCACCAAGATCTCGAAATGGCCGGCGGCGGTCTTCAGATCGCCGGTTTCATAGAGGCAGATGGCCAGCTCGTACTGCGCCATCAGGGCATCCGGCCGTAGCTCGACGGCTTTGCGCAAGGGAGGAATGGCTTTGGCAAAGTTGCCCTTCCGCGAATAGGCGATGCCCAGGTAATACTGCGCCGCCTGGATTTGCGGGTCCTTGGCCACCACGCGCAGCAGTAGCGGAATTACGCTGGCTTCCCTTCCCTCTTCGATAGCCAGGCTGGCATTGTGCATATCGTTGGCCACATCGATGCGGTCCTTGGGGTCAATACTTGTTGGCGGACTGGACTTTCCCGAAGCCACGTAGCCCAACGCGGAGAGCTGTTCCCTGCTCTTTTCGGTGAGCCCGTCCTGCAAGGCCTGAGGTGCGCCGGTGCTGATGCTCTTCACGAAACTGTCCAACTGGGTTGCGAGACGCACCGCGGAGACGCGGTTGACGCGATAGAGGTTTATCTTCGCGTCAGGGTCTGAGGCCAGATTGTAAAGCTCGGGCAATGGCGCGCGCACGAAGAGCTGGTTTCCGACGCGCAGAGACACAAGCGCGCTCCACCCGAACGAACGTTCGGAGTGGTCGCCGGTGGCAAACGAAGGACGATTCTCAGGATGAGGGCTACCAATCAGAGGGAGGAGCGAATGGCCCTGCATGGCCGGAGGCGGCTTCTGCCCCAGGGCTTCGAGAAGAGTTGGCGCCAAATCCACCAGGCTGGCCGAGGCATTGACACGCTGGCCAGAAAGACGACTGCCGGGAAGTTTGAGAAGCAGGGGCACATGGATCGTAGAGTCGTAAAGAAAAATACTGTGGGTCAATTCGCCGTGGTCGCCCAGAGATTCACCGTGATCGGCGGCGACGGCGATCAACGCATTGTCGTATAGCCCTTGGCTCTTCAAATAGTCGAGCAGCTTCCCTACCGTGGCATCCAGATAGGCGATACACCCGTTGTAAGGGGCACCCGGGAACCGGGTGCGGAACGGTTCGGGTGGATTGTAGGGGTCGTGCGCGTCCCACAGATGAAACCACAGGAAGAACGGTTTGCCCTGCTGCTGGGCGAGCCATTCGAGCACGTGTCCCAGGGTCACCTCACCGCGGCGCTGCATGGAAGCCTCGCGGCGCTCCCCGGTTTTCTGCCGGTGAAAGCCGGCGTCGTAGACATCGAAGCCGCGCTCGAATCCGGAGGCAAACCCGTTTTTCGGGTCGAGGATGATGCTGCCGACGAAGGCCCCGGTGTGGTAGCCCTGGGCGTGAAGAATCTCGGGCAGAAAGGGGATGCTTGGAGGCAAGCGGTCGCCGAAGTTGCGGATGCCGTGGAACTGGGGAAAGGTCCCAGTGAGTATGGTCGCGTGAGAGACCGGCGTAATGGGCGCCTGGGAGTAGGCACGCTCGAAGACGACGCTCTGGCTGGCCAGCGCATCCAGTTGCGGCGTCAAACCTTGCTTTGAGCCCAGAAAGTCCATGCGGTCCGCTCGGACCGTGTCCAAGGTGATCAGGATAACGCTGGGCTGGTCAGTGGCTGCCGCGGCGAGCGCAGGCAACAGAAGCAAAAGGAAGGAGATGCAAGCGCGCCGCATAAGAGAAAAGGGAGTCTGCATTGTAGCAGACTCCCTTTTTGGAACAACAGCCTGTAGCCGAAAATCAGAAAATGATCTTGGCACCGATCTGCGCAGCGCGCGGGCCGCCTTGAGAAAGGAACGGGTTGCCGGAGGCGATATCCGGCGTTTGCGAGTAGGTGGAGAAGCCACTGTTCGCGATGTTGTTGCTGGCCGGGGTCGGATTGAAGTTAGGATGGTTCAAGAGGTTGAAGACCTCAAAGCGGATCTGGAGCCCCATCCTCTCGGTGATCTTGGTGGTTTTGAGGATGTTAAAATCCCACTGTCTAAATCGGGGTCCGCGGAAGGCGTTGCGGCCGCAGGACCCGATGGTGTTGGGGGCCGGAACGGAAAATATCGCGGACGCATTCGTGATGGTGGGGCTGTTGGGGTCGCTGAACTGATAAATGGGCTTTACGCCCGAACAATCCGCCCGTTGGTAAACCAAGTCCTGGCCGGACTCGTCGGAGTTGGAGCCCAGCAACGCAGTCCAGGGACGCCCAGTCAGAGCCGTCACCACAGACCCCACTTGCCAGCCCTCTCCCAAGCGTCCGGCGGCGCGCCAGTGAGGAAATTCGTAGACCACGCCGACATTGAAGTTCAGCCGGACATCCGTATCGCACGGCCCTAGATTGCTGCTGGGATTATAGGGATTCTCCTCGATCGGAACGGTAGAGGTACCGCCACGATTCACGGAATTGGTGTCAATGCAGTTCGACCAGGTAAAGTTAACCAGGGTGTTGAACCCATGCCAATCGCGCTGGCGGTAGGTCGCCTGCAAGGCGTTGTAGCGGGAGTATCCATCGTTGGTTAATTGCATGATGTAATTGAAGTTCGGCACGCCATTCACCTGGTACACAGAATCAAACGGGCGGGCGCAATTCCCGGTGGTCAACTGGGCGCCATTGACGGCATCCCAGCAGCCAATGGGGCGGTTATTCAAGCTTCGCTCAAGAAGACTATCAGTTCCGTGCGCTCCAACGTAACTCACCGTGACGGCGTTGTTTCTGAATAGCTGCTGTTGAATCGTGGCGTTGTAATACTGGATTCTTGGCGTCTTCAAATTAGGAACAGTTCCGAAAATGTTAAACGGCGGTGTGCCGGTGGGATTGGCCCCGTAGGTTTGGAACGGCACGGTCGGGTTGGGGCTTCCCGCTTGCGGACCAATGCAAACCCAGTCTGGCGAAGCGGTATTGTTGGCAGGGTCGTAGCATGTATTGGGCCCAAAGGCCTCGAAAAGGTTCTGCAAACCAGACGCGCATTTGCCAGTCGTGGGATCGATCGTGCCAGACGTACAGGCGTTCCCTATCGCGTTGACCGAGAAGACGCCGAGGTTAGAGTTTGTAAAGGCGCCGGCTCGGGCACCTTGGAAAGAGTAAGGCGCGCTGATAGCAGAAAAATTCGCCACATCGTAAGCCATGGCGTATCCGACTCGGAGAGCGGTTTTGCCGTTGCCGAAGATGTCCCAAGCAAGTCCGGCGCGTGGGCCAAAGTCCTTAAGGTCCAGGTTGTAAAGCCGCGGGAACCCCTGCTGTATCTGAACTAGACCGTTCGGAAACCCCTTGGGCGCGCATACCGTAGGCTCCGGCGGAGCGCAGGGGAAGAAATTGGAGGCATTCTTGTCGGCGTCGCCCAGCGCACCGTTAACGTCCCAGCGCAAGCCGTAGCTGACCGTCACGCGCGGGCTGACTTTCCACTCGTCCTGGAAAAACAATCCCATCGAGGGCTGATAGAGGTGGCGTGAAGTATCCCCAAAGGAGCGGCTAGCCTCATCCATGCGGCCGAGGAGCAACTGATCAATTAAGGTTTCAAAATCAGTCTGGAAACTGAACAGGCCAGACCGCGCGCGATTGCGCAGGCTGAACGTGGAAGCATACTGATAGTTGCCGCCAAACTTAAAGGTATGAGTGCCCTTCATCCATGAAATGTGGGTGGACACATCATAAGTCTGCGTGGGGCGGGTGCTCAGCGGATAGCCCTGTATGCCACCAGGATTCGCGAAGGTCACGGAGCTGGCATAGACCGGAGGTACGCCGAAATCGGCGGGGTTCAGGGGACCCGTGTCGATGCCCAGGCTCTTAGGATCAACCTTGTTGTTTGGCGCCAGGATCTGTGCATAACGCGACCAGTTGAAGCGCACGTCGAGAATTTTGTTGGCCGAGATGCTGTAGGTCCAGGTAGCACCGGCCAATTGCACGCGTGTCGGGGCGATGGAGTTAAATGCGTCGGGTCCGAGGCCGCTGCCAGGTGCCGGCGGAAGGGTATATCCACCGAGTGGCGCGGATTGGGTGCTGTCAGCGAACATATAGCGCCCCGACAAATTCATCCTGTCGTTCATTTTATGGTCGACCCTGATGATGTAGCTGCCCATCTTGTCGGTATTGGGGCTGGAAATGGTCTGAGTGAACCCGCCGGTGGCTACTGAGGCGTTCGCGGCGGCGGGCGTGCAGGAGACGATCCCGCCGGCGCCGTTTGAACATGGATAGTACTTCAGCAGGTTCAAGCCTGCCGTATTGAAGGGCAGGTTATTTGTGTTGAGGGCGGGATTGGCGAAGTCCGCGAGGGCCGCGGCCAAGTCGCCCTGCGTGGGGATGTTCAGATTATAAGGCTCCAAGGCTACGTTGCGCTGCCCTTCATACGCGAAGAAGAAGAAGGTGCGATTTTTGACAATCGGGCCGCCAAGAGTGCCTCCGTAATTGTGATTGTGGTAGGCAGTTCTGGTCTTGGAGAAGAAGTTGTTGGCGTTCAGCCAGTCGTAGTCTCCGAAATAGAAGGCCGTACCGTGGAAGTCGTTGGTGCCGCTCTTGAGCGTCACGTTGATGGCCGCGCCCCCCTTGACCCCGTTCTCTGCCGTGGGAAGCTCCTGAACGGTGTACTCCGAGATGGAATCGTTACCCAAAACGGAAGCGGGAATTCCCAGTACGCCGGGCTGCCCGACGACCTCGCTGCCGTAGAAGCGGTCGTTGTTGGGCATGCCATCGATCATGTAATTGTTGGTGGTCGTGCGCTGGCCGCTGATGCTGACGTCTAAGAATCCTCCGCCTGGGCTGCGCTGCACGCCGGGGGTAAGGGCCAAGATGGACTTAAAATCACGGCCCTCGGTCGGTAAATCCACGATCGACTTGGTGTCCACCTCGTTGTTCAGTTCGCCCGAGGAGAACTCCACCAGCGGACTGGCTGCTTCCACCGTGATGGTTTCCGTGTTCTGCCCGACCTCGAGCCGGAAATCCGCCTTGGTCTGCTGGGCGACGGTAACCGTCACATTGCGCACCGTGGTCTTGAAGCCTGACGAGGAGACGGAGACCTTGTAGAGACAACTCGGCAATTCTGTCAGGCGATACTCACCGGCGCTCCCTGTTGTCACCGAGTGCGATTGATCCGTATCCGGACAGATGGCCGTGACCTTGGCGCCAGCAACGGAGGCGCCGCTCTGATCCGTGACGGTGCCAGTGATGTCACCGGTGATGACCTGCGCTGATAGGGAAAGCGCGCTGAGTAGAATCAGTAGGAGAAAACTAAGTAGAGATACACAAATGCGTTTGGACATCGGCCACCCCACCGCAAAATTAAACCACTTGCTATAGACCACCCGATTGGCTGAGATTCTACGGCGCCGCCGATTTTTGTCAACAAGAATTCGGAAATTGGCCGAGGCTAGAATCT
>Ga0307474_10001414_pt1 | contig 17469 bp, 18 predicted proteins | sample atmos_gasesECM1C_2_FD_203312 | JGI IMG/M metagenome (GOLD analysis project Ga0307474, IMG submission 203312) | Hardwood forest soil microbial communities from Morgan-Monroe State Forest, Indiana, United States - atmos_gasesECM1C_05 | ecosystem: Environmental > Terrestrial > Soil > Temperate... | reverse complement strand
TCATTCTGTTTTTGAGCCAGATCAAGAATCGCGGCGTCGTCGCAGCCTACCAGGTTTTAGTCGACGCGGCGATCATCCTCTATTTCATTCCGTTTCTCTACATGTTTGCCACAATCATCAAACTGGCCAATCGCGCCGACCGCAAAGAGAATCCGCACGCAGTTCTCGTCCCCGGCGGAAAGGCCGGTGTATGGATTTGCGGCGGCCTAGGGTTCCTCGTCGTTCTTATCGGAATCTTCCTGTCATTCGTGCCGCCTGGCGGCACCGACACAGTTGTTTTTGAAGTAGATCTTGTCGGCGGCACCGTAGGCTCGATCCTGCTCGGGCTGTTCCTTTATTGGCGCGGTGCCAGGACAAAGGGCAATGTGACGAAACAGAACGTCATCTGAGGCCAACGTCATCCGAGTCTGGAGCAGGAGGGCGCGAAATCTGCAGCAGGTCGCCGCGTCGCAGCACCCATTACCCAACGCCACTCTTGCTCCAATTGTTTCCCCGTTATTCCTTCCGAAACTTATTAGCCCGCTCGAATTCGTCCTTCAACTCCGGAGTCCGCAGATTTTCGCGCAGGTGTGCCAGGTGCTGTTCGAGCGCCAGCAGCGCGCGCTCCACGGCCTCTGTATTTGAGTGCGCAATGTCGCGCCACATCGAGTACGGGCTCGCGCCCAGACGCGTCATCTCGCGCAACGCACGTCCGCCCACGTCCCTCAGCTCAGGCGCGTCTCCTACTTCTTCTTCCAGCAGCGCGCTCAAGGCCGTCGCCGTGAACTGAGGCAGATGACTCACCCACGCCACCAGCTCATCGTGCCGCACAGGGTCGAGATCGAGCGTCTTGGCACCCATCGCGCTAACCAACTCGCGCCAGCCCTTTACGAGCTCCGTTCCCCGCGGGGAACGGAGCACATTCTGACTGTCCGTGAACAGCCACACCGCGCCGCGAAATAAATTCGCGTCAGCCAGAGCAGCTCCGCCGCGTTCTTTTCCCGCCATTGGGTGTCCTGGCAAAAACGCCGCGCGCTCCGGAGTGTTGAAGAGTCGCGCTGCCGCCTCCGAAATCACGCGCTTCGTGCTGCCCACATCCGTCACAAGCTGCTCGGGGCCGAGCACCGGTGCCAGCTTTTCCATCCAGTCGAGCGTGGCGAAGATGGGAACGGCAATCACCGTCACCTGGCTCGCCTGCGCAGCTTCCACTCCATCAACCGCAAGCGAATCCACTGCGCCCAGCTTCAGCGCGATCTGCCCTTGTTCGCTGCTTCGGTTCCAGCCGGTGATCGCCCCGCGAAATCCCGCCTTGCGCAACGCCAGTCCAACTGACGTGCCCAGCAAACCCGTTCCCAGAATGGAGATGCGCTCGATCACGATTGCCTTTCAAGAAGCTCCGCTAACTACGCTAGCACCGCTAGCTCCGCTGTTCCCTACAGCGTCCGGCCAACCGCCATAGCAATCACGCGCAACTCGCCCACCAGCTTTTCAAACTGGTCGAGATACAGCGTCTGCGCTGCATCAGACACTGCCTTATCAGCGTTGGGATGAATCTCGATGAGCAACGCATCGGCGCCCGCGGCCACCGCGGCCTTGGCCATCGCTGGAACCATGTCGCGCCGACCAGTGCCATGCGAAGGATCGGCCACCACCGGCAGATGCGAAAGCTTCTTCAGCACCGGAATGGCTGCGATGTCCATCGTGTTGCGCGTCGCAGTTTCATAGGTCCTTATGCCGCGCTCGCACAAAATCACCTGGTAGTTCCCGCCGGCCAGAATGTACTCGCTCGAAAGTAGTAGCTCCTCGACCGTAGCCGCAATTCCGCGCTTGAGCAGAATCGGTTTCCGCACCTGTCCCAGTTCCCGCAGCAAATTAAAGTTCTGCATATTGCGCGCGCCTACCTGGAAGCAATCCACCAGCGGCAGCATCGGCTCAATCTGCGAGATCTCCATCACCTCGCTCACCACCAGCAGCCCGTTGGCTTCGGCGGCTTCGCGCATCAATTCCAACCCCGGAATCCCCAGCCCTTGAAAAGAGTAGGGCGAGCTACGCGGCTTGAACGCGCCTCCGCGCAGAAATCCTCCGCCCGCGGCCTTCACGCACTTGGCAATCGCAAAAATCTGCTCGCGATTCTCAATCGCGCAAGGCCCGGCCACCACAGCAACCTTTTCTGCGCCAATCTTTGCGCCCTTGCCGTTGCCTTTCACGCCATCGCCAAATTCCACCACCGTGCCTTCGGGGCGAAAGGCGCGCCCCGCCAACTTGTAAGGCGCGCTGATGCGATGCACGTTCAACACGCCGGGCAGCATCTCAAATTTCGTCAGGTCAAGGCCCGCAGTCGGGCCCACCCCGGCAAGAATTACCTGGAACTCTCCCGTCGTCCGATGCACATTCACGCCCGCCTCTTCTATGGCGTTGATCACGGCATTCACTTGTTCTTCAGTTGCTTTTTCCTGCATTGCGACAATCATTGTTTCTTCCCTGTCTCTGGCGTCTGTGTGCCCGCTATGTTTCTCTGCTGCTTGCCCTCTGCTTGTGCGGCCTGCGCACTTCGTTGGCTGGCCAGTTCGTTCCGTTGCAATGCACGCATTACATCGATGATGCGTTCGTATATATGCGTCAGCTCGATGTCTGGCAGCGGACCCTTATTGGCCGCGCGCACATTGGCGTAAATGATCTTCTCGCGATCCGGCTCGTACACCGGCAGCGAAGTCGCGGCCTTCAGATTGCCGATCATTTGCGCCGCGCGAGCCCGCTCGCTCAGCAGTTCCACGAGCTGGCGGTCCAGTGCATCGATTCGGATTCGCAATTCTTCGATGGTCACAAGTCAGCCTCTAGCTTCTAGCCTCTAGCTTCCAGCCCATTCCTGCCAATGCGAGACTACACGGCTCAGCTGCCACTAAAAAGCTAGTGGCTAGAAGCTGGAAGCTGTTTTTTCACCGGGCCAGCGCTGCGTCACGCAAGCGAAGGCCCGACCAGCATTTCCTGAGATGGTCGCTGTTGAAAAGCACACCCCTCAAGCCGACGTGACCATCAGGGAGCGGTGGCCTTCGCTGTCTGCAAAAGTGGCACTCGATCTCCGGAAATGCTTATGATAAATCGCGATACGGCCTCCGGCGCTTTCTCTGCTGTCGAGTTTTCAATCAGCTCGACAATGGCACTGCCCACGACCGCGGCGTCCGCGAACTCCGCCACCTGCGCCACGTGTTCCGCGTTGCTGATGCCGAACCCCACAGCCACCGGCAGCTTCGTATATCGCCGAATGCGCTCAACCAGCGCCGCGGCATCGCCGGCCACGCTTCGCTGCGTGCCGGTAATACCGACGCGCGAAATCGCATAGACAAATCCTTTGGAGTACTTCGCGATCGCTTCAAGCCGCGCATCGGGACTGGTCGGGGCGGCCAGAAAAATCGGCGCCAGATTCGCCCGGCTCATCTCTGCCAAATACTCTGCCGCTTCTTCGATGATCATGTCGGTCGCAAGCACGCCATCCACGCCGGCCGCAGCGGCATCATCGGCAAATCGGCTCATGCCGTAGCGCAAAATCGGATTCAGATAGCTGAAGATCACCAGACCCGCAGCAGGCCGCGCTGCGCGAATCTCGCGCGCCAAAACCAGAACATCTTTCAGTCGTGTGCCGCGCGCCAGCGCACGCTCACTTGCTCTTTGGATAATGGGTCCGTCTGCCAGTGGATCGCTGAATGGAACGCCCAGCTCTATCACGTCCGCGCCGGCATCGATCGCCGCAACTGCAATTTCACGCGTCGCATTGAGGCTGGGATCGCCGGCCGTCAGATAAACAACCAGACTCGGCTTGTGATCGAATCGAATCGGCATATCAACTTCGCTCGAATACCACCAAAGTACGTCGGCCCTGTATCAGGGCACGACTTTAGTCGTGCCGATAGAAGCCTGAGAAAATTGAACGGGCTTTAGCCCCTGCGGAACACTTCAACGGGACTCTTTTGATCCGCGAACTACAACCTCAGCTCGCGGGCCAGAATTCCCATATCCTTATCGCCGCGTCCAGAGAGGTTCACCACCAGTATGTCACTCTGGGGCATCGCGGGAGCAATGCGAATGGCCTCGGCCACGGCGTGCGCGCTTTCAAGCGCCGGCAGAATTCCCTCGGTCCGCGCCAGCTTCACCACCGCATCGAGCGCGGCCGCATCGTCGCACGATACATATTCCGCGCGTCCTGAATCGTGCAGCGCCGCGTGCTCCGGCCCAATCGATGCATAATCCAGCCCCGCTGAAACCGAATGCGTCAGCGCAATCTGCCCATCGTCATCCTGTAGCACGTAAGAATAAGTCCCCTGCAACACGCCCGGTGCACCACCCTGGAACCGCGCCGCGTGTTCTCCCAGCGCCGGCCCGCGTCCGCCGGCTTCCACACCGATCAGCCGGACTTGTCTATCGCCGATAAATTCGTAGAACGCGCCGATCGCATTCGACCCACCGCCCACGCACGCAATAATCGCAGTCGGCAGCCGGCCTTCCTTCTCAAGAATTTGCTGCTTCAATTCCTTGCTGATCACGCGATGAAAGTCGCGCACCATCGTCGGATACGGATGTGCGCCAAGCGCCGAGCCGAGCAGATAATAAGTAGTCCGCACATTCGTCACCCAATCGCGCATCGCCTCGCTGATCGCGTCCTTCAGCGTCTTCGAGCCCGACGAAACCCCGCGCACCTCCGTGCCCAGCAGGCGCATGCGCTTCACGTTCAGCTCCTGGCGCTCCATGTCCACATCGCCCATGTAGACCACACATTCCAGTCCCAGCAGCGCGCAAGCAGACGCCGTGGCCACGCCGTGTTGCCCCGCGCCAGTCTCGGCAATCACGCGCTTTTTGCCCATGCGCTTTGCCAGCAAGCCTTGCCCCAGCGAGTTATTGATCTTGTGCGCGCCCGTATGCAGCAGGTCTTCGCGCTTCAAATAAATCTTCGCGCCACCCAGTTGCTCTGTCAGCCGTTTTGCAAAATAGAGCGGCGTAGGCCGCCCTGCGTAATCCTTCAGCAAATCGGCCAGCTCCGCCTGAAATGCCGCATCGGCCTTGGCTTCTTCATACGCACGGTCCAGCTCGTCGAGCGCTGCCACCAGCGTCTCCGGCACATACCGCCCGCCATAAGCGCCAAAGCGCCCCGCTCGCGATTCACTCGGATTTGCCGGAACAATGATCGATGCCATGAAGAACCCTGCGTCTGTGCCCATGAGAAATGGGGAACTACTCAGTGTACTAGGACCTCCGAGCGAACGTCCGAGCAATGGGAATTATTCAGACGGGTCCGCTATCACCGCCGAATCGACTCGCGGTATAGTGTCTCGAAGATATTAAGTAGCGAAGATCTTAGCCCAAAAGTCTCAAGGAGCAGCACAAATGTTCCGCCGCAGCGCGATCGGGTCACACTCTTGGTTCTTTATCGTTCTGTCCTGCGGCCCGGCTTTCGGATATGCGGCGAAAGCACAGGATGAGTCCGCTGGTTTCTCTGCCGAGAGTCTGGCTGCGTTGCTTCAACGGGTGCGCACCAATGTTTTGGTGAACGAAGAACTCGTCCAGCAATACGCATGTGACGATTTGGTGCACAGTGTTCAATGGAACACCAAAGGGAAAAAACTGAACGAGCATTTGGAGAAGTTCGAGGTTGTTTTCGTCGATGGGCTGCCGTATCGCCACATGGTCCAAGAGAATGGCAAGCCTCTCGGCGCACAAAAGCTCATATCCGAACAGAAACGCCAGGACACCCTTAGCGAGCTTGGCAAAGATTTCGATTTTGTCTTTTACCTGAGAGACGGCAGCCCGAGCGACTCCGTCTTTAGCGCCCTGCCGATCTGTTGCCTTACTGCCCTCTTCGATAACAGATTTCTAAGGCACGAACAGATCGAGGGCCGCGACAATTTGGTCATCGAGTCTTTGCCTAAGTCAAACCCAAGCGATGTCTCGCCTGTCGAGAAAACTTCGCTCGATTGGAAAGAAACGACCTGGATCGACTCGAAGGACCTGATGCCGACCCGTCTTGAAGTGGAACTACTGAATGACAAAAGTTTTCTTCTCAAGGGGTCCACAGACCGGCGAGATTTCTTCCCGTTGCAAATCCCTCCGGATCGGAACAACCATCCAGTTCAAACGGTTTGGCTGTTGCGTTATGACGAGGGCCATTCAAACCTGAAGTTCTTGTGGTCTCGTCAAACCGAGCTTTTCGAAGATACCTCATCTAATTACAGGCGATTTCAGGTGGATGCGCGCGTGTTGCCAGATTCAATCCGAGATGTTCCTCAACAAGGTGTGAGCGCGAAACATTAAACTGCTCTCGTCTAGGCCACTCGATTCTGTCGATCGCAAGCCCCATTGGCGGACCTACTTCTTCGCGATCTCGCACAGCATATCCGAATGAATATTCAACCCGATATTCGTCATGTTGTATACGTGCTCGCTCGCCACCAGCCAAACAATCTCGCAGATCGCCCGTTCAGAGAAATGCTTCCCAAGCCGCGCGAAAGTCTCCGGCTTCACATTCTTATCGCGGGTCAGCTCGGTCACGTAGTCCAGCGCCGCACGATCCGCCTCCGTGAACAACGGATTCGTCGCATAATCCTCGAGCGCATCGAACTTCGCTTCATTCATCCTCGCCTTGATGGCGAAAAACCGCCCGATGTCGATGCAGAACTCGCACACATTGATGTGGGCCACGCGCTCGCGAACCAGCATCTGCGTCTCTCGCGGCAGCTCCAGCTTCTTATCGAGCTGGCTTATCTTTCCGGTGAACATGCCAAAGCCCAGCGGCATTCGCGCAGCAAATACTTTCAGCGGTGTCATCACCTTGCCAAACTGGCGCCGCGACATGCTGTAAACGAACTTCATCATCGGGTTCGATGGGTTCTCAATCGGGGGAAGAAACGTCGACATACACAAACCTCCAGGGACACTCTTTGCAAGTTTGGACGATTGAGGTAGAAAGTCGTCGCACTTCTAATCGGTCTGATACCCACGCCTGAACGGCCGAAAGGTACTACTTCGCCGTTCCGCTCTGAAGACCGCCTCAGCGCCGCAGGCTCGCCGGTCGCAGCTCCTCATCTGTTTTCTCGCCGATCCTCACGACGAGCGGCGGCAGCGCTTCAATATCCGCCTGCGTCGTCCTGAAATTCACAATGCACACGCGCAGCGCGAACCTGCCGCGCACAACCGCATTCGAGATATACGCCTCGCCGCTGTTCTGCAAACGTGTGAGCAGCTCGCTATTGAGCTGGTCGAGATAGATTTCGACCTCTTCCCCGCCTGTCGTCAGATCGCTCGGCACAAACCGGAACGTTGTAATGCTGAGGCCCTGCGTCAGCGCTTCTAGTTTTGGGGCCTGAGCGATCAGCCGAAAGAGTTCGCCGGCCAGGCGAATATCTTCCGAGATTGTCTGCACATAACCGTCGCGCCCCGCCTGCTGCAGAGCCAGCCACACCTTCAGCGCGCGAAAGCCACGCGAATTCTGCGGGCCGAGGTCGTAATAATTGATGGCCTCTGTTTCAAAGTGGTAATACGGCGGATGGTACGAGAATGCGTCGCGCAGTTTCTCGCGGATGCGCACCAGTGCGCATCCAGCCTCGAGCGGCGCGTAGAGCCACTTGTGAGGATCCACCGCGATCGAATCTGCTTCGCTCAGGCCGGCAAACTCTCGAGCCCGCTCAGGAAGAATCGCCGCCATCGCGCCGTAAGCGCCGTCCACGTGAAACCAAAGATTGAACTCGCGGCAAATAGCCGCCAGTTCGCTGAGCGGATCCACGGCTCCAGTGCTCACGGTTCCAGCAGATCCGACTACGAGAAACGGCCGGTCTCCACTTGCGAGATCTTCCTCAATCTGATGCCGCAGAGCAGAAAGATCAATCTGCATCCGATCATTCACCGCAATCCATCGGATCGCGTCCGTGCCCATCCCTGAAATATCGGCGGCCTTCTGAACCCATGTGTGCGTCTCCTTCGAGCAGTAGACACGCAACCGCACACCATCCAAACCCTTTGCGCGAACATCATGAGCGACCCCGGCCCGGCGAGCGGCCAGAAATCCAACAATGTTAGCCATGTTGCCGCCGCTCACAAACAAACCGCCGCAATCTTCCGGATAGCCCAGCATCGCGGCGATCCAGCGAATCGTCTGCGCCTCGATTTCGCTGGCCATCGGCGAAAGCGGCCACGCACCCACATTCGGATTCACGGCGGCAGCAAGCATTTCGCCGAGCGCCCCGATCGGCGCTCCAGATGACGTAATGTATCCCCAGAAGCGCGGGTGCCCATTAAACAAAGAGTGGTCGAAGAGCAGGTTCGCGGCGCGATCCAGCAACTCGCCAGGGTCCGTTCCGCTGTCAGGCATACTTCGGTCGGCTTCGAGAGCCTTGCGAACATCAAGCGGCGATTCGCCCCGTGTAACTGGCCGAGAGGGAAGTGATTCCAGCAAGTCCGCAATGCGGTCGACGACTTCGTAACCCAGCCGCCGGAACTGCGCGGGATCGATCTTCAGCGGCGAAACGCGCGTGAGCCTGTTGCTTCCACCTTCCATTGCGCACCTCCCGAGGATTTCCTTTATCAGCTAGACCGCCGCAACTAGCCCGAAGCATCCTGCTTGGCCGCCCGCGCGTTGGCAATGAACGCCCGCACCTTGGCCGCATCTTTCCGCCCCGGCGCGGCTTCCACGCCGCTCACCACGTCCACGCCCCACGGACGCAACGTCGCAATGGCTTCGGCCACATTCTCCGGAGTCAACCCGCCGGCCACCACCATCTTTGTTTCTTTCATCACGCCGAAAACCGCGCGCCGCGCCTCAGCCCAGTCGTAACTCTTTCCGGTCCCGCCAACCGCCGTCGCCGTTCGAGAATCGACCAAAATCGCATCGACGCTCTCGTCAAGACTGGCGTCCTGCGTAGCCGCAACCGCGTGTTCCGGCGCCCCGGCTTCAAAATGCACCACCCGCAAAATCCGCAGTCCCGGCCCGAACCGCGCGCGCAGCTTCGTCGTCTCGTCTGCCGTCACCTCAGAATGCAGTTGCACTCCCGTCAAACCGGCAACTTCCACTGTCGCAGCAATCTCATCGACACACGAACCAACAAATACGCCGATCTTCTCGATCTTCGCCGGCAACTCAGGCACAATCGCCGCCACCTGCTCCACCGTCATTCGGCGCGGACTTGGCGCAAACACAAATCCCACCGCATCGGCTCCGGCGTCCGCCGTGACCATCGCGTCCGCAAGCGAAGTGTTCGCGCAGATTTTGATCCAGAGGCTCATGGCTTAGCCGTTGCGCCCTTCAGCAACTCCGCCAGCGCCACACCGGGATCGGGCTGGCGCATCAGGCTTTCGCCGATAAGGAACGCATCGAATCCCGCTTTGCGCAGCCGTGCGATGTCATCGTGTGTGGAGATGCCGCTCTCCGTCACCCGTACCACGCTCGCCGGAATGCGATCGACCAGCGCAAGCGAAGTCTGCGCGCTCACCTCGAATGTCTTCAGGTCTCGATTGTTCACGCCAATCGCATCTGCGCCTGTTTCGCCTAGCGCATCGAGCACACAATCCAGCTCCTCCGCTGTGTGAACTTCCACCAGCACATCGAGCGAAAGCGATCGCGCAGCTTGGGCCAGTCGCTTCAACTCAGAGCCATCGAGCGCCGCGGCGATCAGCAGAATCGCATCGGCGCGGTGTGCGCGCGCCTCGACAATTTGATATTCGTCAACGATAAAGTCTTTGCGCAGGCAAGGCAGCGGCGTGGCACTCGAAGCCATCTCCAAATTTCGTAGACTGCCTTGAAAAAATGGCTCATCGGTCAGCACCGAAAGCGCAGCCGCCCCGCCTGCACGATAACGCCTCGCCAGCCACGCCGGATCGAATGCAGATCGAATCAGTCCCTTCGATGGCGATGCCTTCTTGATCTCCGCAATGACCGCAGGCCCGGTAGCAGCCCGTTGGCGCAGCGCAGCAGCCCATCCGCGCGGATGATGCTCGGCTGCGCGGCGTTCCAATTCGGCAACCGGCACATCCACCTTCGCCGCCGCCAATGTCGCGCGCGTCGATGCTAGAATCGTCGTCAGAAATGTATCGGTGCGGGTCGTCATGTTCTAGGTCAAGTATAAGGGCGGCGAATCTTGCCGTGCCCACGCAACCCACGAACGAATCAGCGCACCTTTACGCCGCAGGGCGGTTCAATTCGTCGAATCATTCGTGTTTGAACCCGCCCCGGCCAACTCCCGCGCCGCCTGCCGGCCCAGTCGAATGCAATCGGACACACCGATGCCGTCATACGCATTGCCGACAAGTCGAAACCCCGGCAGCTCGGCAACTCGCGCGCCAATCCGCTGCATGCGCTCCTTGTGACCCACGGCGTATTGCGCCATCGCCCGCCGCCAGCGCGAAACCTGCACATGCTCCGGCTCAACGTCGGCGCTGAAAGTTTTCGCGCCCAGAATCTCGCTCAGCTCGCGCCGCACCGTCGCCACCAAAACCTCATCGCTCTCGGCCAGCAAGGCCTCGCGATTCATCCCGCCCAGAAACGCGCGAAGAACGGCCTTCCCCGGTGGCGTGCGTCCCAGAAACTTGCGATGGACAAAGGTGCAAGCCAGCATCGCATGGCCCTCGACGGCCGGAACCAGAAATCCGAATCCCTCCGGCAATTGCCCAATTCTCGTCTCGTCGTAAACCAGATTTATCGTGATCGACGATGAGTACAGAATCCCGGTGAGCTCTCCGCCAAGCGCAGCATCGACCGGTGCGAGCAAATCCCCAGCAGCCCATGCAGGCGCCGCCATGATCAGCGCGTCGTAAGTTTCTTCTCCCGCTCCGCCAGCCTCCACGCTCCAACCGCCGCCAGCTTTCCGAATCGCGTTAACCCGCGTTCCGGCCCGCACACTACCCGAATCGAGCCGCGTCACAATCGCATCCACGAGTTGGCCCATTCCCCGACGCAGCGTCGTAAAAATGGCGGGTCCCTCACGCTTTGGGCCTGCCGAATCTTTCGCTGCGGCCCGCATTCGCTTGTTCGCCGCCAGCATCCCGCGCGTCAGCGATCCATACTTCGTCTCCATCTCTACCAGCCGCGGCAGCACAGTTTGCGCGCTCAATTGTTCTGCGTCGCCACCATAAATGCCGCTGAGCAATGGGCTGGCCAGCCGATCAACCGTCTCCTGCCCAAAGTGCCGCCTCACCAGCGCCGCCACGCTCTCGTCTCCGCCGCTCGCCCGTGCGGGGCGCAGCAGATCAAGCCCCATCCGCATTTTGGTGCTCAACCCAAACAGCGGACTCATCGCCGTGGGAATCAACTTCGTCGGCACCAGGAACATCAGCCCATCTGGCAGCGCCACCAGCCGGTTACGCACAACAATATAGGTCTTGCGCGCCGCATCATTTGACGGCAGCAAATCGCCGCCCAGGCCCAACTCGCGACACAGCGCAGCCGTCGCAGGCTTCTCCGTCAGAAACGAATCCGGCCCGCGTTCCAGCACCATCCCGTTCACAATCTGCGACGCGAGCGATCCGCCCAAATGCGGCCGCTCCTCATAAAGCGTGAATTCGACGGCAGCGCCAGCGGCACGCGCCTTCCCCAGCTCGTAAGCCGCAGACAGGCCCGCAATTCCCCCGCCGACAATCGCAACCCGCATCCTTTGGCCTCGCTCCATATCTACAGTAAATTGATGAGTCTTGACCCTGCCTTGGGCGGGTAGTAGCATTTGCGACCAATGGCAAAATCAGACGATAGCGACGGCGGGAACTCCGGGAGTTGGCCCGGCTTCATGTCGGAGCTGACTAAGAACTTCCTGATACTGCGGGATATCTTTGGGTACGCCCTGCCCGGAGCAGTGTTCCTTGCCATCGGTTTGTTCTGCCGCCGATTCTCGCTCCACGATGTGCAGTATTTCTTTGAGCCGTACAAGGTCCCGGCGTGGCTGGGGATGATTCTGGGATTGGTGGCATGCTATACCGCGGGGCATGTGATGGCGCAGTTGGCCTACTTCCCTGACAACTGGAAAGCCTGGCGCAAGATAAGGAAGGCAAAGGCCGACGCCAAAGCGAAACACAAAGCCACAAGCGCAGAGAAGGCAGAATGTAAGAGCCTCGATCCGGTTCTGATCGAGATACGCGAGAGCCATCCGGCGCTGCTGACGGAATACGATCGGCAATCCACCATCTCGCAGTTTCGCGGTGGAGTCGGCGCAGCCATGCTGCTCGGCTTCGTGGTTTTCTATCTTATTCGGGTGCCACTGCCCATTGGCGTTCTGGTAGGAATCGCGGGCGCCGTCCAGATCCTCGTGTTCTGGGTCACCGGAACTGCGCACATCGAAGATCTGAAATGCGACACGATTACGGCCGCGGAAACAGTTTTAAACGCAGACAAAACCCCGGCTCCGGCGCACGCAAAGAATCAGCCGCACTGAGGGGCAGAATCGGGCCTCGAGTAGATCCCCAAGCAGATCCCCAATTTGAAAATCGACTCGAGCGCTCCCACTCCCTTCCGCGAATGAGAACGCTCTCGTCAATTCGAGCCTCGTGGCCACGCAGCGCTCGCGTCAGATCACCTTCAGCAAAAGTAGAATCACGACGATCGTGAGCAGCAGGCTGATCCCGCCTCCGCCGTAGTAGCCCCAACCCGGTCCCGCGCGGTACCCGCCATACCCAAATCCAAAGATCAGCAGGATGAGAATAATCAGCAAAAGCATATCGATCTCCTTTCAGTCTCCTTGCGCAAATTGTTCATACCGACCCTCTGCTGTGATGCCGAATCTCACGTTCGCGGCTGCCTGAAGAAAATCCTTGAAAAATTCCTGACGGAAAAAAGGAGATTCACTCGCTCACAAATCCCGCAATCATAATATTCGGCAATCTCAGCGAGCGATGCCTGCATTGGCGCGCTGGTTGCACCGCATTGGAGTAGTAGTTGCATGTTTAGTAGCCACACATTAATAGCTGCAAATATTGATGTTTCGCGCGCATCTCGTAATTCGCTGCGCAGCGCACAACCCCCGCGCACACCCCGGCGTCCAAGCGGGAGTGGTTGAGGAAGAATCCTCAAGGAGGCCAACAATGCTTTGGACTATCTTTGTCATCCTTCTCGTGCTGTGGCTGCTTGGCGTTGTCTCGTCATACACACTCGGAGGATTCATTCACATCCTTCTCGTGATCGCGTTGGTTGTGCTTGTGATCCAGCTCGTCACGGGACGCAGGGCTGTTTAAGCGCGAACCCCCTCAAGCGCGGAAATTCAACTGCGCCTGTCGCGCCCGCCAGTCGGGCCAAATCGCCTCGGGCATCACGAGGGTCCGCTAAATAAACCGAAGCTGATAAACGAAGTCGTCAAACCGATGCAAGAAGCCACGGAGGTGGAATCATGGATAAGGACCGCGTAAAAGGTGCAATCAACGATGCTGCAGGGCGTGCGAAGCGCCAGGTCGGCGAGTGGACGGGCGACACGAAAACCCAGGTCGAAGGCGCAGCTCAGCAGATCAAGGGAAAAACGCAGAAGGTTGTGGGCCAGGTAAAGGACGCAGCCCGGGACGCCGGTGCGAATGTCAACCGTGAGCACGAGCAAGAGAAGGGCAGAGAGCAGGAGCGTGCGCGTCAGCGCGAAAACGAGCGTGAGCACGCGCATCACGGCTAAACTGGGCCCGAGTACATCGACCGCATCGTCGGGTGCCCCATCCTAAACGCGCATTTTGCGTTTAGGGTGGGATCCATGGCAGTGGGAGCGGTCGGCTGCAACTCAAATTGACGCGATACCTAAACCGGGAAAACCCCAATACACGCGGGCAGCGGATTACTGGAGTGCGGTGCACTCCGGTTCGCTGCCGTTCTCGTTTTCTCCCGGCCTTTGCTCGCATCTCGCCACCCCGCTCTACCCTCCGTGGAACTGAAACTCAACTCTGCGCTATACTTTCCCCATCGGGCTGCATCGGTTCGGTTTTTGACCCGAAGCGAGGTGCGTCTTCTCAAGAGACACCGCCATCCGCATCGCCGAAGTTCCCCTGGCGCAGACAACGCGCTGGCGCGCGGTGGTTCGCGTGCTCCGAAGTCCAATCGATAGTTTAAGTTGCGCCCTGCTTCCCGCTTCGTGTGATCTTTGCGGCCAATCCCTGCCGCAGCTCTCTTCCGTTCCAATTTGCCCTGTCTGCTGGTCGGAGTTTTCTGCCCAAAGCGGTCCCGTGTGCGTCCGATGCGGCGACAGAATCGCTTCGCCTGCAAAGTCCACGCCTTCAATCGTTTGCCGTGCCTGCCGCCTGGCGCCGCCGCCATTTGTTCGCGCCGTTTCTTACGGCCTCTACCAAGGCCACATGCGTGAGGCCATTCACGCGCTCAAATACGGCCGCCTGCATCCGGCCGCGCAACGGCTTGGGCAGATGCTCGCCCACGCGATTGCGCAGCTCGCCACAGAGGCTCCCGCCGATCTGCTCGTGATTCCCGTGCCGCTGCACCGCGCAAAATACTCGCAGCGCGGATTCAACCAGTCGCGCTCGCTTGCCGCCCAGGCGCTCCAGTTCCTGCGCAAGAGCCATCCGCAATGGCGGCTTACGCTCGCGCCCAGCACTCTCATGCGTCTGCGCGCCACCGGCAGCCAGGCCGGACTCACGCCGCGCCAGCGCCGCCTCAATGTGCGCGGCGCGTTTTCAGTCTCTGATCCGTCTCAAGTAGCAGCGCAGCACATTTTGGTGGTCGATGACATTCTCACCACCGGAGCCACCGCGCGGGCCGCCGCGCAAACCTTGCTCAAAGCGGGCGCAGCTTCAGTTTGGGTTGCCACGCTCGCTCGAGCGCAACGCTCTGTACCATTTGGCCGCCACTTCGATTTCGCGAGCGAGGAAGATGGCTCGCTCTCAAGCAACGAGCCGCCAGACTACGAGCCGACAGGCAACGAAGGCCCGCTCGGCGAAGCAATGCACGCAACAGTTTTAGGTTCGGAATCATCGATCGAGTTGGAGCAAACATCTTTTTAGCCCAGGGGAAAAGAGATGTCGTTGGGAAAAGCTATGATTCACGCGCGCAAGCAGAAAGCGATCGCCAAGGCAGTCGTGCTGGCTGCCGACCACGGTCCCTCGCCGCACGTTCATGCGCACATTCTGCAGATGCCGGTTCTGGTGTTGAACGCTTCTTATGAACCCATCAACATCTGCGGCGCGCGTCGCGCCCTCGTGTTGGTGCTCAAGGGCATTGCGCGTACTGAGGAGGAGCACGGCCTCTCGCTCCACGCGCAGCGCACCATCATCGCTATGCCCTCGGTAATCCGCCTGCTCGAGTACCGCCGCATCCCTCATCAGACGCGCGCCCTCTCACGTAAAAACATTCTGCTGCGCGACCGCAATACCTGCCAGTATTGCGCTGAGGCCATGCCGCCCAGCGAGCTCACCCTCGATCACGTTGTTCCGCGCTCGCGCGGCGGCAGTTCTACTTGGGAGAATCTCGTCGCCTGCTGTCACGAGTGCAACCGCCATAAGGGCAACCGCCTGCTCAGCGAAATCGACGACATGATTCTGCTCCGCGAGCCGCGCCCATTCTCGCTCCATACCAGCCGCCAGATCATGCGCATGCTGGGCCGCAGCGACGACCGCTGGCGCAAGTACCTGTTCTATTGACCGCCTGACCGCAGCTCCCTCGTCCTTTCACCCGGCGACTTTTCGTTGACTCCGTCCGTCGATTGCAGTATGTTCACCCTGCGCAGGTTGTGCACGGGGTAGCACAACGCACGCGCCAAAACTTCGAGCTTCCGGCCTGCACTCCCTCCTAGCGGTGTGCTCGTTCAACAAATCGAATCGGAAAACTGCTGCAAAGGCCCTCCGGGAGAAACGTAGATGAAGAAACCTCAGTCATTCGTGGCGCTGTCCTTGCCGATCGTTTTGTTGGCCGCACTTGCAAGTGCGCTCGCAGCCCAGAATCCCCTCGTCGCACTGGAAAATGCCGCCAAAGAAAAAGCCGCCGAAGCCGCAATTGAAACCCTGCTCAACAATCAGCTCCCGCTCATATTGAATGCCAAAGACGTGTATCCCACCGTCAACCAGCTCCCCGGCGGCCCGTTCAGCCCCACTCCGCTTCAACTCACTGCCGATCAGCTCAATCAACCTCTTGCACCCGGCGATTACACCATCAACACGCTTGATTTCTGTTCCGAATATTCCGTTCACGAGCCGGGCGCTGGCGTTGCCTACGTGCTCGGGCCTTACGAGGGCAAAGCCGCCGGTGCTATCGGCGCGCTCATCTGGCGCGGAACCGTGCAATATCACATCAATCCGAATTCGCTGCAGGCCGTCTCATGGACCATTCAGTCTGGCCTGACGTACTCGCAGATGCCGAAGTCGTATCAGGCCATCGTCGACCAGGTGATTCCTGACTTCAAAACCGAAATCGCCAGTGACTTCATCGTGAATCTTGAAACCACTTACAACAACACTGCAAAAACCGCCCAGCTTCCGCCACTCGATACGATGCTCGCCAAAATGGGAGCGCCGGGCCAACTCGCTCTCGACGCCGAACGCCAGCGCGCCATCCTCACCGCGCAGAACACCAACGATCAGCTCCGCGAGCAGACGCTTTTTCAGGGCCATGAGAGCGGCATCTACACGCCCGTGAAAGCTGAAACCGGTCCGTGGACCGAGCGGGTCAAGGACCAGGTCTACATGAAGCTGCTCATCGCCGGCGGCAACATGAACACCAACAACGTAATGCAAATTCGCATCATGCCATCGCCGACCGCCAACGCAAGTAATATTCGCAGTAACGCGCGCCTCACTCAAGCCTCGTATGGCGAGCCGCAAGTTACGCCCGCGCTCGCCGACACGGCAGTCACGATCACCGGCATCATGCTGGGCACGCTCGGCTACTCGCAGGGCCGCGGCGCGCAAGCCCTCGGGCAGGTTCCCGTCGTGTCCCAAAACCCGTCGCCTGCGCCTTCGTCGACCCCAATCGGTGTTGCTCAGACCGCCACGCAGGGACCAGTCACCATCATTCACGCCGGAACCACCACTCCGGTTCCGCTAGAGCCCGGCGACACCATCGGAATGAACGACACGATTCAAACCGGCCCTGGAGGCAAGGCCTCCTTACTCTTCGATGACAACACCGAGCTCACGCTGGGAGAAAATACCAAGCTGAAAGTCGATGATTACGTCTACGATCCCGACGGCAATTCAAACAAAGCGAGCTACAGGTTTCTTGAGGGCGCCTTCCAATACGTAAGTGGGTTGCTTGAGAAGAAAAATCCCGCAGACGTCCGCATCGATACTCCGGTCGATGGAATCGGTATCCGCGGCACTGAGTTCATCGCGAAGGTAAACCCGGCAGGCAACTCTCTCGAAGTCAATCTGATCTCGGGCGCAATCGCACTCACGCCCAACGGCTCAACCACCGCCGGGCCCACCACGACCGCGCCTGCTCAGATTGAAGTCACGCCGCAGGGCACGAAAGTATTGCCCCTCACGCAGGATCAGTACGACGCCATCGAGGCGCAACTGACGCCGGCCGCGCCCATAACCTAGGTCCGCAGCCAG
>Ga0307474_10001413_pt1 | contig 17469 bp, 14 predicted proteins | sample atmos_gasesECM1C_2_FD_203312 | JGI IMG/M metagenome (GOLD analysis project Ga0307474, IMG submission 203312) | Hardwood forest soil microbial communities from Morgan-Monroe State Forest, Indiana, United States - atmos_gasesECM1C_05 | ecosystem: Environmental > Terrestrial > Soil > Temperate... | reverse complement strand
CCCGTGCAACGGGCCTACGAGATTACGCTGCAACTGGTCAACAAGCGCAAATGGCTGGTGATCGACGAGCGTCCCCCGCAGCCGCCGCGCCGGATCGGGCGCATCGAGGCGGTGGCACGCACGCCGATCATGGGGTTCCGCGAGGACGTGTCGATCCGCGTGACGCCGGATCGCGAGGATTCCCGCGTCGATATCCGTTCTGCGTCGCGCTATTTCGAGAGCGATCTTGGCAGCAATGCTGCTCGCGTGCTCAAGCTGATCGACGATATCAATACCGCAGCCGACAACGCCGCCAACAAGCCGGCGGTCAAGAAGCCGCCCCTGCCGACACCCAAGGCTCCGCCGAAGGTCGTGAAGAAGTAACGCGGCGCGCGCTTGCGCGGAAGCGTTGACACCACGCAGAATGACCTGATGCGTGTTCTGCTCAGCGAAGGCTCGGGATTGACCTCGCGCCAGGTCGCAACGCGGCTTGGCGGGCTCGGCCATCATGTCGAAATCCTGTCCTCGACGCCGTTCTGCCTCACCCGTTTCACCCGGCATGTCCGCGCGGTTCACGAGGTGCCGCGTTTTTCCGATGATCCGTTGCAGTGGTTTTACGCCGCCAACCGCATCGCAAAAGCACGCGCGATCGACGTGTTGCTGCCGACGCAGGAGCAGGTCGCGGTGCTATCGGCACTGCGCGCGCGGCTCGAGGTCGCAACCGTGGTGCCGGATTTTGCCGCACTGCGCCGCGTCCAGGACAAGATCGAGGCGTGGCGCACCTTACACGCCGTCGGGGTTCCGCAGCCTGCCTCCATTGTGGCGCGCGGTATCGATGATCTGGCGACGGTGACGCAGTTTCCGGTGTTCGTGAAGCGGCCCATCTCGACCGCTAGCGCGGGCGTGCGTCGCGCCTCGACGGAAGATGAATTGATCGCCGCTGCGACAGCGCTTGGGCTCGGCAAGTACGAGCTGCTGGTGCAGGTGCAAGCGGCGGGCGCTCTCGCCATGGTCCAGGCGCTCGCCGACCGCGGGCGCCTCATTGCCCATCACGCCACTCTGCGTATCGTCGAGGGCATCGGCGGTGGCGCTGCGGTGAAGGAGAGCGTGCGGCTGCCTGGGTTGGCCGTACATCTGGAGCGCCTCGTGCAAGCGCTTGGCTGGCACGGACCGATCTCGTTCGACGTCATCGTCGCCGACGAGGGACCACTCGTTATCGATGTCAATCCGAGGCTGGTCGAGCCGATCAATGCGCTATTTTCCGGCGTGGACCTTGTCGGCGCGATGCTGGAGCTGGCGAAAGACGGTCACCCGCCGGCGCTGCCTGCCGGGAAGGCCGGCGTGCGAACGCGCCAGCTCCTGCTGTGCGTGTTGGGCGCCGCCGAACGTGGATCGCGCCGCGCCGTGCTCCGTGAACTTATCACCGCGCTGGAAGGCCTTAACGAATACGAGGGTGCCGCGGAAGAATTGACGCCGGTCGGCGGCGACCTGGTCTCTGCGATACCAATCGTCGTCGTCGCGCTCGCGACATTGATCGAACCGTCGCTATGGCGCCGGTTTTATGCCGGCGCCACCGGTCCTTATTCGCTGACGCCCGAGGCGTGGCAAAAAATCATCGCGGCGGGCGAGCAATAGCGCAGCCAAGCGTGCAAGGCCGCGGCTATAGCGTTTTCGAGCGAAGTGGATACCGGTTCGCGTGAAGAAAACGCGTCAAAACAAAAGATTAGAGCCTCGGTTCTGATTCAATCAGAACCGAAAAGGCTCTAAGGCGCGAGCCTGTAGGTGCCGCCGATCACCGGATCGCCGTCGGTCGTCACGATCCCGCGCCCGACCAGGTCCTCAAGATGCGCCAGCACCGAATAACCCGCAGCCGTAGTGAGCCGCGGGTCGATGCCGATATAGACGGCACGCACGATGGTCGGAATGTCCGCCTCCCCCTTCGAGAGGCGATGAAGGATCGAAGCCTCGCGCGCTTGGCGATGACGAATCAGAAAACGCACATAACGCGGCCCATCCGGGATTTCCGGTCCGTGACCGGAGAAATAAAGATCCTCGCTGCGCGTCGTGAGCCGCTCGAGCGAGGCCATGTAGTCGACCATCGAGCCGTCCGGCGGCGCCACGATCGAGGTCGACCAGCCCATCGCATGGTCGCCGACGAAGGTCATCTTCCTCTCGGGCCATGCGAACGCCAGGTGGTTGGCGGTGTGGCCGGGGGTCGCGACCGCCTCGAGTTTCCAGCCCTCGCCCTCGATCACCTCGCCGTCCCTCACCTGCACTTCCGGCCTGAAGTCGCGGTCTGCACCACTCTCAGGATTGTGCTTCTCGCTTTCGAAGCGTGGCCGCGAGGCGCGATGCTTGCCTTCCGCATAGACGGTCGCGCCGGTTGCGGCCTTGATCGCCGCCGTATTCATGGAGTGATCGCGGTGGGTATGGGTAACCAGGATATGCGTCACGGTTTCACCGCGCACCGCATCCAGCAGCGCACCCGCATGGGCTTTATCCGCCGGACCCGGATCGATGATCGCGACCTTGCCCCTGCCCACGATGTAGCTCACCGTGCCGGTGAAGGTGAACGGGCTCGGATTGTTGCACAGGATGCGCCGCACGCCCGGCCTTACTTCCTCGACGACGCCGGGTCGAAGCGGGAAGTTGCGGTTGAAGGGGACGTCGTCGTTATCGGCCATGCTTTTTCTTTATTCTTTACCGTCATTTCGGGATGGGCCCGAAAAGGGCCAGACCTCAGATGCGCAATTGCGCATCGGGGAATCTCGAAGAGAGGGAAAACCATGCGGCTCAATATTCCGGGTTCGCGCCTTCGGCGCGCCCCGGAATGACAGTGCGAAGCCTTACGAAAACGCCTGGATGCCGGTGATGGCCCGGCCCAGGATCAGTGCATGGACGTCGTGAGTGCCCTCGTAGGTATTGACGGTTTCCAAATTCGCGGTGTGCCGCATCACGTGATACTCGATCTGGATGCCGTTGCCGCCATGCATGTCGCGCGCCACGCGGGCAATATCGAGCGCCTTGCCGCAATTGTTGCGCTTGACGATCGAGATCATCTCGGGCGCCATCTTGCCCTCGTCCATCAAGCGCCCGACGCGAAGCGAAGCCTGCAGTCCGAGCGCAATCTCCGACTGCATGTCGGCGAGCTTCTTCTGCACGAGCTGCGTAGCCGCAAGCGGCCGGTTGAACTGCTTGCGGTCGAGCGTGTATTGGCGCGCGCGATGCATGCAGTCTTCGGCAGCGCCCATGGCGCCCCAGGAAATGCCGTAGCGGGCGCGGTTGAGGCACCCGAACGGCCCCTTCAGGCCCGAAACATTGGGCAACAACGCGCTCTCCGGCACCTCGACGCCATCCATCACGACTTCGCCGGTGACGGAAGCGCGCAAGGAAAGCTTGCCGGTGATCTTCGGCGCCGAAAGCCCCTTCATGCCCTTTTCGAGAATGAAGCCGCGGATGTGGTTGTTGTGTTCGGCCGATTTCGCCCACACCACGAAGACGTCGGCGATCGGCGCATTGGATATCCACATCTTGGAACCGGTCAGCCGATAGCCGTCCGATGTCTTTTCGGCACGGGTCTTCATGCCGCCGGGGTCGGAGCCGGCATCCGGCTCGGTCAGGCCGAAGCAGCCGACCCATTCGCCGGTCGCGAGCTTGGGCAGGTATTTCTTGCGCTGGTTCTCATCGCCATAGGCGTAGATCGGGTGCATGACCAGCGACGACTGCACCGAATTCATCGAACGATAGCCGGAATCGACGCGCTCGATCTCGCGCGCCACCAGCCCATAGGCGACGTAGCTCGCATTGGCGCAGCCATATTCCTCCGGCAAGGTAATGCCGATCAGGCCGAGTTCGCCCATCTCGTGAAAGATGTCGCGATCGACCTTCTCTTCCAGATAGGCCTTGGTGACGCGCGGCAAGAGCTTGTCCTGCGCATAGGCACGCGCGGTGTCGCGGATCATGCGCTCGTCTTCGGTGAGCTGCTCGTCGAGCATGAACGGATCGTCCCACTGGAAGCTCACCGGGGACGGCTTGTCCTTGGTCTGAGGGCGTACGCTCATGGAAAATCCTTTCGCATCGCTGCCGCGTGTCGTGAGTATATCAAACTAAATAACTTCTTGAAGTTCAGCCTTCAAGCTGTTCGCTGGACACGATCTCGATGCCGAAACCCGACAGCCCCTTGTAGTCGTGCACCGACGACGTCAGATTCCGGATCGAGGTGACGCCGAGATCACGCAAGATCTGCGCGCCGACGCCGACTTCGCGCCATTGCTTGTTGCGGTCTGCCTCCGCAGTCCTCTCCTCGGGCAGCGGCGAAACCGGCACGCCGGCGGCGCCATCGCGCAAGTACACCAGAACACCGCTTCCGTTCTTCTTGAAATGCGCCAGCACCGACTGCATGTGCCTGGGCCCGGTGAAAATATCCCTGACGATGTTGGGTTTGTGGAAGCGCGTGAGCACGTTCTTGCCGTCGCCGACACTATTATAGACAAAAGCCATATGCGCGATCGAATCGAAGGGCGAACGATAGGCATAACCCTGCATCGGTCCGATCGGGCTCTCGGTGGTGAAGGTGCAGACGCGCTCGATCAGCTTCTCGCGCGCCTGGCGATAGGCGATCAGCTCGGCGATGGTGACGTGTTTCAGCTTGCGGGCCTTGGCGAACTGCGCCACCTGCTCGCCTTTCATGACCGAGCCGTCGTCGTTCATCAATTCGCTGATGACGCCGACCGGCGGCAGGCCGCTCAGCTTGCAGAGATCGACCGCCGCTTCCGTATGGCCTGAGCGCAGCAGCACGCCGCCGTCCCGCGCAATCAACGGGAATACGTGGCCTGGACGTGCAAAATCGCTGGCGCCGACATTGGGGTTGGCCAGCGCCCGGCAGCACGATGCCCGCTCGTCGGCCGAAATTCCGGTTCCACCGTCGGGCTTGTAGTCGATCGAGACGGTGAAGGCCGTCGTATGGCTGGATTCGTTGTGTGCCACCATGGGATCGAGCCGCAGCCGCCGCGCATCTTCAATGGTGATCGGGACGCAGACGATGCCCGAAGTATGGCGAATGATGAAGGCCATCTTCTCGGCGGTGCACAGCGACGCTGCGACGATCAGATCGCCCTCGCCTTCGCGATCGTCGTCGTCGGTCACGACGACGAGCTCGCCATGGGCGAAGGCATTCAAAACTTCCTGGATCGGGTCGGCCATTCAAGGGTCTCGTTTTGGGGTTGCGAGCAATATAGCGACTCGCGTGCCCGCGCCAGCTTCATTACGCAAACTAGAACAGCGCCAGAGGCGTAACGATGCCGTGACGGCAAGTGTCGCGGCTCAGGAAGTCCGCATCATGACTGCTGCTAGTTCGCTATGCGGCCTTCTGAACCAAAAGCCACACTAGCATATATAGATTTGCAAGTGTCCCTTCGATTCCGAAGTTCGCTAAATGAGTACGGATACGAACTTCGGAATTGGGACGCTAGCATACCTATTTGCATAGGGTCTGGATCGACCAAGAACAAGGGTGGCGGAGAGCCGGGCAACGGCTGCCACGCCGATTGGGCCGCGGCAGAGCGAAGGTCAGGCCGCGTTTTTCGCGGGCGGCTCGGATCGCGTACGCAATCCGAAGCAGCAGCACGATCGACACGTTGCCTTTACCGGCTTCGATCTGCGCGACGTAGCGCTCGGAAATGCCGGATTTGCGCGCAAGCTGCTTGCGCGACATGCCACAGAGCGCTCGCATTCGCGAACGCGATCGCCAAGAAGGCCGAGGAATTCGCCTGCCGGGATGGAACGCTCCCAGGCGCTCGTGCCCGCCTGCCAAGCCGCCGGGATGTCCGGGATCGCACCACGTGTCACTCACCCTCTCACCCCTCTAGATCACGATGTGACCAGGCGCATCATGATCTAATCTCCTTGTTTGAGCATGATCTTCGCACAAACGCGTTCCGCGTTTGTCTCGAAGGAAAACCGACCACTTTGCGCTAACGCGGCCCTTCGGGTCCGGATCATGCTCTAACCCCTCGCATGCTTGCCGAGGGTGAGATGGCCTGCATTGACGCGGATCAATCGACCCCTTCGCCGGGCGTTGGTCAGCTCTTGGTCCCGATGAAAGCCGGAAAGTCTTTCCGCTCTACCTCACCGCAAATGGCGCCTGATAGGGTCGTCCGAACGGCACGCCGTTGACCACCGTCTGCACCGGCTTGAGAAGCACCTTGCCGTCGCGCTTGTTGTTACGGGTATCGACGAAAGTGACCGGCCCCTCCACCACGTCCATGATCGCGACGTCGCCGGGTGCGCCGACCTGAAGCGTACCGATCTTCGGCGCGCGGTTGATGATCTTGGCCGGAGCCACGGTGGCCATCGACACCACCTGCTCCAGCGAAAAACCAAGCGTCATGAACTTGCTCATGACGTTGGGCAGATAGGGGATGCCGGGCGAATTGCCCGAAAATACGTGAATGTCGGAGGAGATGGTGTCCGGGGCGCAGCCGCCGGGGATGGCGACTTCGGCCACCGTGAAATCGAAACTGCCGCCGCCATGACCGACATCGAAGATCACGCCGCGCTGCTTGGCGGCGAGCGCGGCCGGCAACAGCTTGCCGTCCTGCACGATGTTGGTGGCGACGCCCGCGTTGTTGAGAAAACCGGAATAGGAATGGGTCAGGACGTCGCCCGGCCGCAGCAGGTTGAGAATCTCCGACATCAGTTCCTTGGTCTCGACGCCGCCGATATGCACCATCATCTTGGCCGGCCAGCCGCACATCTCGCAGGCTTTGATGCCGCGCTTGAGCGGCTCGAGCCCATGCTTGAAGATCACGTTCTCCGACATCCTCACCTTGACGCCGATCAAAAAATCCGGGTTCTCGGCGAGCGCCATGGCGCAGGCCTCGACCTGCGCGTTGTCGATATTGTAGAGCTCGGCGACCGGGAAAGCCGACAGGCCATTGTTGGCGATGTGGACAAAGGCGTAAATTCGCGCACGCGATTGCGCCACGATATAACGCCGCAACGCGGCCAGATTGTTGACGCCGGCATCCCCCGCCGAAACTACCGTGGTGGTGCCCTGGAATTGCACCAGTTCGTCGGCGGGAATGCCGATGGCGGAGCCATAGGGGTAAACGTGGCAATGCAGGTCGACCAGACCTGGCGTCACCAGCCTGCCGGACGCATCGATCGTCTTCGAGGCGCGCGCGGATGGAATTTCCGCTTCCACCGCCTCGATCACGCCCCAGCGGATGCCGATGTCGCGCTTTCCCCGCAAGCCCTGGCTGGGATCGAGCACTTCGCCGCCCTTGATCACGAGGTCGAACTTGTCGGTCGGCCCCATCGCGGCGAAAGCGGGATTTGAAAGATGCCCAGACAATGCGGCGGCGGCCGAGCCGGCAAGAAAATGACGGCGTGACAGATCAGACATGCGAGACGCTCCCCCCAAAAATGTTTTCTTATGCGCCGATGATGCGACGGCCTGCAGTTTTGTGCAAGCTGCCGGCGCGTCTGCAGAAAACGCAACTAGTGCCCACTTTTCGAATTTCGTACTCCGTCGCGACACCTCCTTTTACGAACTTCGAAAAGTCGAGGGTACTAGTGGTCCGATTCTAACATTCGCATCCCTTCCCGGCGGCCACTTTTGCGAATGTTAGAATCATAGGACCACTAGTAAATATAAGATCCTAGTGGAGTTTAGGATTTGACATTCGCTTTTCCAGACGCGGCCAGATAGGTAGCGAATGTCAAATCCACTCCACTAGCAAAGTTATGATTCCAGTGCCGCTTTTCCATTTGAAATTCCTGAGCGGAATTTGCCGCTTGTGGTGCAGGAACTTCAAATGGACGGCACTGGCCGAAGGGTGGCGGTTTGACATAGTCTGCCGTGACGGGCCGCGGAGAGCCCGAACGGGAGACGTCCATGACTGGCCTTCGAGTTCTCGCAACCTCACTTTGCCTGCTGGCTAACGGTGCAGCCTTCGCCGAAGACCCCCTGCCCCGGGCCAGGCCCGAGGAAGTCGGCCTCTCCAGCGAGCGGCTGGCGCGGATCGGCGAAACGCTGAAAGCCGACATTGAAACAGGCCGGATTCCCGGCGCGGTGATTGCGATCGCCCGCCACGGCCGACTGGTCGTGCTCGATGCCTATGGCTGGCGCGACAAGGCCGCCGGCGTTCCGATGACCACCGACACCATCTTCAACATCGCATCGATGACCAAGCCGATGACGACCGTCGGCGCGTTGATGCTTTATGAGCATGGCAAGATCCTGATCGACGAACCGCTCGCCAAATATTTCCCGAAATTCTTGACGATGCGCGTCGCTGCGCGCGATGCCGCAGGCGAACCCACTGCAGAAACCGTTCCGGCCAACCGAGCGATCACGATCCAGGACCTGATGCGTCACACCTCGGGCCTGATCTATGGCGGCCGCGGCAATACGCTGGTGCATAAATGGTATCCGGCGGGAAGCAGCGACGCGGCGCGCGAATATGACGGCGCGGCTTTCATGGACAAACTGGCTTCGCTGCCGCTTCTGTATCAGCCCGCGACCGTTTGGGACTACGGCTTTGGTCTCGACGTGCTCGGGCTCACGATCGAGACCATCACCAAACAATCGCTCGGACAATATCTGCAAGCCAACCTCTTCGCGCCGCTTGGAATGACCGACACAGGGTTTTCGATTTCCGCCGACAAAGCCGCACGCTATGCCAGACCATTGCCGAACGATCCCGACACCGGAAAGCCACAGGCCCGCACCCCCGAACTGACGCAGCCGCTCAAGTTCGAATGCGGCGGAGGCTGCGCGGCCTCCACGGCGTCGGACTATCTGCGCTTTGCGATGATGCTGCTGAGTGGCGGGCGCACCGGCGAGTCCCGCCTGCTTGGCCCGCGAACGGTCGCCTATATGCTGTCGGATCAATTGGGCTCCAACATCAAGAATCTTGTCGGCAATGCCGATCCGACCCGCGCCGATTATGGTTTCGGCCTCGGACTCGCCGTACGCACGACGCCGGGCGTGGTCAGGATGATGGGTTCGGTCGGGCAATTCTCCTGGCCCGGCGCCAGCGGCACGGACTGGTGGGTCGATCCCAGGGAAGAACTGGCCGTGGTTTACATGTCGGCGGCGCCCGGTCCGATCCGCTGGCACTATCGGCAGAAGATCAACGCGCTGGTGTATCAGGCGATCATCGAATAGCGCATCACCAATTGCGTGCGCACTCGAATTTCGGCGAGACGATTCCAAAGCTGAACAGCCGTTCAGAATTCTCCGGCGGTTCCAGCGGAACGTTCCTCATGCTGGCGGATTTAATTCCCCACTCAATGGAGGAGGAGAACATGAGGAAGCTTGGATACGTTATCGCAGCGCTTGGCGCGATTGCGGTAGCGGCGCCGTCGATTGCGAGCGCCGAGACCGTTGTGATCAAGCATCGCGATCATGGCTGGCACCACGGCTGGCATCGCGATTGGCATCGCGCTTACGGTTATGACCGCGGCCGTGACTTCCGCCATCACGACCGGATGGTAATCACCAGGCATCGCGACGTCTACTGAACACAGGAATGGCCCCAGAAGGGGCCATTCTTTTTAAGCCGCGCGGAACCTTAATCCCAATCGGGCCCGCCTGCCGGATCGACGCAGCGCTTGTTCTTCGGCAAGCCCGCGATCGCCTGCCTGTCCTCGTCGTCGAGGCCGATGTTGAGTGCATCGAGATTGGCGCGCTGGCTCTCGCGCCGAGAAGCTTTCGGGATTGCCGCCACACCATCCTGATCGAGCAGCCATTTCAGCGCCACTTGCGCGGCACTCGCACCGTGCTTGCGGCCGATTTCTGCAAGCGTCGGATCGGCAGCCGCCCTGCCCTGCGCCAGCGGACAATAGGCTACGAGCGGGATAGCTTTCGACGCCAGATATTTTCGTAAACGGGTCTGATCGAGCATGACGTGATATTCGACCTGATTGCAGGCGATCGGCGCCTTGATCTCCTCGACCGCGGTCTTCAGGAGCGCAACGGGGAAATTGGCGACGCCGATTGCGCGGGTCCGGCCCTGTTCTTTCAATTTGAGCAGGGTTTCCAACACCGCCGGCAGGTTCATGTCGCTCCTCGGCCAGTGCACGAGGTAGAGATCAACATAATCGAGCCTGAGCTTTTTCAGACTCGCGTCGAACGCCCGGCGGATTGCATCCGGCGCCTGATTTTCATGCCAGACCTTGGTGGTGACGTGAAGCTCGCCGCGCGCGACCTTGGCCTCTGCGATCGCAGCCCCGATCGCATCCTCGTTGCCGTACATTTCTGCGGTGTCGATGTGACGATAGCCGAGCGAAAGCGCGCTCTCGACGGCGGCACGGCAGGTGTCGTCCTGCATGCGGAAAGTGCCAAGCCCAAGCCGGGGCAGGCGGATGCCCTGGGTTTGCAGATATTCCATGGAAGACTCCGAAGGCTGGAAAGCGGCTGCTTGCAGAGACGATTGTCGCGCCACAGCAGCGAGGGCGAAAGCGGCGGATGAAGGAAACGCGCCGTCGTCCGGGATCTTTTGCTTCAGATCGGGGGGCAAATCAAGATTGCGGTGACGCAACGGTGATCAGCGATTGGCGCCGATCATTCGAGGGAAGCGAATTTTGTGGGTCCTTATCCGCAATTCAAGTCGTCACCGTAATTTCAAACTGTCTATTGCTTCCAATTGCAGATGCCACCTGACTTGCAGGGCCAGACCTGAATCCGGGTATCGAAGGCCTGGGCATCGAGCGGATTGCGATGATGACGGGCGATCTTCGTGCGCGCCATAAGACGCGGCTCGGCGCGCGTGCGGGCGGCGTGGGCAACGCGGGTGCGCTGGGCAACCACCTTGGGCGCAATCATCTTGGGCTCGACTTTCGGTTCGACGATCGCCTGCGCGCGGCTGCTGTTTGGATCGACGGTCACGTCAAGCGGACCCGGCGTGAAGCTGGCTGCGGGGCCGAGCGGTTTGGGCGAAAGCACCGCCGTGGAAAGGTCGAGGCCAAGAAATTCGTCGGGTGCGTATTCGTCCGCGACCGCGAGGCTAGTTCCGACCAAAGCCGTCGCGCAAAAGCCCGCGATCAAAACATTCTTCAGGACCATCAAGGGCCTCCTGAAATGCGCAAAAATACAATTATCCCCTATGTAGGGAGCAGCTCCGAACTTTCCAATGGATCTCGCCGGCAAGGTTACCGCGCCGATGCGCCGGATTGCCGAAGGCGATCTTCGCAGCCGGTGCGTGTATTAACCAACTCCCCATCCTGCGACAGGCGAGGTTCGCCAAAAGGCGGCTGCCAGTCATATAAGCTAGCTTTGCCGGCGGCTTTCACAGACCTGCGATCAATCCGGTTCACTCGCTTTGGCGGGTGCTATAGAGTGCGGCCCGCCGGCTTGAACCCGTCCCTAACGAGGATCACTATGTTTGTTGCGTTAAATTCGCGATCGATCCGAGCGCTGTTCGTAGCGTTGGCGGCCCTCTCGTTTGTTTATACTCCGCAAGCCAGCGCCGAAGACAAGATTTTGCGGGTGGGCACGCTAAAACTCATTCACGGCATTACGCCTTATTTCTACGAGAAGTTCGCGCCCCCCGGCTACAAGATCGAAGTCGTGCCGTTCGAGAGCCCGACCGACGGCAAGAATGCCGTGCTGACCGGCACGGTCGACACCTGCATCCACGGGATTGCGGCCTTTTTGCTCGGCGCCGCCGCGGGCGAGCCGGTGGTTATCGTCGCGGCCGCGACCAATCGCGGTATGGCGATCGTTGCGGATGCCAAATCCGACATCAAGAGCGTCAAGGACCTCAAGGGCAAGCGTGTGGCCATCTTCCCCGGCTCGACGCAGGAGGTCGTCATCCTCGAGCGCCTCAAGGCCGAAGGCATGTCGATCTCGGATATTCAGCCGATCAGGCTTTCGTTCAGCGACATGCCGGCGGCGCTGGCCCGCGGCGATGTCGACGCCTATGTCGGCGCCGAGCCCGGCCCCGGCATCAGCCTTGCCAACGGCACCGGCCGCCTGGTCGAGTATCCCTATTCCACCCCGATCGGCTCGCTCAACATGATCCTTTCGGCCAGCGAGAAGCTGATCAAGAACGACCCCGAGCGCCTCAAGCTGATCATCGACATGCACAAGAAGGCGACGGATTACGCGATGTCGCATCCCGACGAAATGGTGCAAGTCGCGATGCAGAAACTCGGCCAGCAGCGCAAATCGATCGAAATGGCCGTTCCCAACGTCGAGTTGAGTTGGAAGATCGACGACGAGTTCATCAAGCGCGCCAAGGCCTACAGCCAATTGATGGTCGAGAAGAAACAGGTTCGGCAGGCGCCCGACATGTCGCGGGCGATTACCGAACAATTCATGTAGACGGCCGACGTGAGCGACCACGCCACTATGTTGTCCGAGGGCGCGCAACGCACCCTGCCGGAAACGGCCACCGCCGATCGCCGCAACCACCGGCAACGGCTGGAGACGCTGCGCGCTTTCGTCCTCGGCGCCGGCTTTCCCATCCTCCTGATCCTGATCTGGGACCGCGCGGTTGCGATCACCGGCACGCGGCTCATCCCGAGCCCGTACCAGGTCGCGGTGATGATGTATGACTTCACCTTCGGAGGCGTTTATGACGATGCCTTCTCGGGCACGATCCTCACCCACATCTTCAAGTCGATGCAACGCGTCTATGGCGGATTTCTTCTCGCCGCGGCTATCGGCATTCCCTTGGGCTTGATGATCGGACGCATCAAGGTGTTGCGGCAACTGCTCGACCCCACGATCTCGCTGCTGCGCCCGATTCCGGTCACAGCCTGGCTGCCGCTGTCGATGATCTTTTTCGGGCTGGGGCCGAACGCGGCGATCTTCCTGGTCTTCCTCGGCGCGTTCTATCCGATCCTCCTGAACACGATTTTCGGCGTGCGCTCGATCGATCCGCGACTGTTCGAGGCGGCCTCGATGCTCGGCTGTTCCGGCGCCGGCATGTTCCGGCAGATCGTGCTGCCGGCCTCGCTTCCCGCCATCTTCAGTGGCTTGAGAATCGCGCACGGTTTCGCCTGGATATTGATCGTGGTCGGCGAAATGACCGGCGTTCCCACCGGCCTCGGATCGGTGGTGATGGACGGCCGGACGCTTTCGCGCACCGACCTCGTGATCACCGGCATGATCGTCATCGGTGCCTGCGGTTTCGTCACCGACAGGATCATCGTCGCGATCAGCAACCGTTTGCTCAGTTGGAGTCCGCAGCACCGTGAGTGAAGCCGCAGCCCAGGACATTTTGACCATCCGCGGCGTGACCAAACGCTTCGCCGTCGGCGACGGCGAACTCGAGGCTTTGGCTCCCGTCGATCTGTCGATTCCGACCGGCGAGTTCGTCTGCATGATCGGGGCATCCGGCTGCGGAAAATCGACGCTGCTCCGCATTGTCGCAGGCTTCGAGGAGCCGACGACCGGCAATGTCGCGATGTACGGCAAAGCGATCACGGGTCCCGGCAGCGACCGCGGCATGGTGTTCCAGGACTACGCGCTGTTTCCGTGGATGACGGTGCGCGAGAACATCAGCTTCGGACCGCGGCAACGCCAATTGCCGCGCGAGGAGATTGCAAAGACCGCGGACGAATTCGTCAGGATGGTCGGGCTTGAACGCTTCGCCGACCGCTACCCCAACCAGCTCTCGGGCGGGATGAAGCAGCGTGTCGCAATCGCCCGGGTGCTCGCCAACGACGCCAGCATCCTTTTGATGGACGAACCGTTCGGCGCGCTCGATGCACTGACGCGCGAGCAGCTTCAGAACGAATTGCTGCAGATATGGAAGCGCACCGGCGTGACCACCATTTTCGTCACCCATTCGGTCGAGGAAGCCGTGCTGCTCGCCGATCGCGTGCTGGTCATGAGCGCGGGGCCAGGACGGATCGACAGCGATTTCCGCATCGATCTGCCACGTCCGCGCGACGTATCGTCTCCGGAGTTCAACGCGCTGCGGCGCGATATCGCACGCCGGCTCACCAGTCATCTCACGCTTGCGCGGGCGTGACACAGGTGCACAACTTGAAAATCATCGTACGGCTGGGAGACCTTCCGACATGAACGATCCAACTTTGCGCTCCTGCGCTGGCGCCGGAGTCCTTGAGCTTCTGCGACGCTTCAAGGACGATTCACCGTTTGCGGACGCCTATGCGACATCCTGCCTGGAGAAGGCGAAGGCCGCCGAGCCCGTCCTGAAGGCATTCGAATATCTTCCGCGCGATCTGACGCGTCGTGCGGGTCCGCTGTCGGGCATTCCCGTCGGGATCAAGGATATCATCGCGACCTCCGACATGCCGACCACCAATGGATCGCCGATTTACCGAGATCACATTCCCGCAAGAGACGCCTGGGTGGTCGAACGCTTGCGCAATCTCGGTGCCACGATCTTCGGCAAGACGGTTTCGACCGAATTCGCCTGGCGTCATCCGGGGGCAACCACCAATCCCTGGAATTCGAAGCACACGCCGGGCGGCTCGTCGTCCGGCTCCGCGGCGGCGGTAGCGGCCGGCATCGTGCCGCTGGCGCTCGGCACGCAAACGCTGGGTTCGGTCATCCGGCCGGCGGCGTTCAACGGCGTCGTCGGTCTCAAGCCGAGTTTCGGCGCCATCCCGCGCACCGGCGTGCACCCCTTGAGCCCTTCGCTAGATCACGTCGGCTTCTTCGCCCGCTGCGTGGATGACGTGGCCTATGCATTGTCACTGCTCGCGGCCACAAGCGAACTCGACCCGCATGGCCGGCCGCTGCCCGGCTTTGATATCGACGTCGACCAAGGTGTCGTACAGCTTGAAAAACCGCGCCTTCGGATCGTGCGATTCCAGAAATGGTCGCGAGTCGAACCGGAGCAGCAGAAAGTGTTTGAGGCTGCGGCTACGAAGTTGCGCGATGCCGGCACCATTTTGGAAGAACGCGAATGGGAAGAACTCGATGCAACGAATTGGAACGCGATCAATACAATTCTGTCCAGCGAAGCCGCGCTGATCTACAGCGATCTCGTCGAAAATTATCCCGATCGCACCAGCGATCATCTGAAATCGGCCGTCAAGGCCGGAAAGGCGTTCAGTGCCTTTGATTATCTCGCGGCCAGGTCGCTGCAGGAGAAATTGCGGGCCGCACTGACTTCAGAGATGTCAGGCGTCGACGCCATCCTGACCGCGCCAGCGTTCGGCGAGGCCCCGGAAGGCCTCACCTCAACCGGCAACGCCGAATATTGCGCGCCATGGACCTTGCTCGGCGCGCCCGCGATATCGCTGCCGGCGGGTTTCGGCAAAAACGGGCTGCCGTTGGGCATTCAGATTGTCGGTTCCTATCGGCAGGACCTCCGTTTGCTGCGTGTGGCGAAATGGATCGAAGGCGCGCTCGCTTTCGATCCTGGCATGCCAAAAATTGCTGCCAGGTAGATCCAGACTCACCAGAGCGGGTTTGATCCTTGTTTGAGTTGGTTTGTCGCCTCGACTCTTTACCCATAAAGCCGGCGCGCTGACCGTAAGGTCGAGCGGGCGCGGTTTGCTGCGCAGCAGCGAAAACACGATGGCCAAACGGTAACGTGTTGGCCGGTTGAGCGGGTCTTCGCCGGCTGAATTTGCTCAGCCGGCTTCTCGCGCAATCTCCGATCCCTTTCCAAAGCAGAAGCAGGATCGTAGAATTGCAGCGTCAGGCGGAGACCATCGGCGATTCCGAGCCTGGTGATGCCCTGACCGTTGTGTGTGCGGAAAGGAAGGATCCGGCCAATATTTGCCTCGATCTGACGTCGCTTCGAGGGTGAACATTGTGCGGTTGCGCTTCCTGCAGCGCGGGAGGACGTCCATGAATGCGATCAATCATTCAAATACGCAGACGAAAATCTTGTGGATTGCCGTTGCTCTTCTGGGTGCGCTGGCGTTTGGGATCGTAGCACTCCACCGGGGTGAAGCGGTCAACGCCGCCTGGCTGGTCGTCGCCGCGACGTGCATCTATTTCATCGCGTACCGGTTCTATGGATTGTTCGTGGCCAACCAGGCGCTCGGGGTCGATGCCACGCGGACCACGCCCGCCGTCCGGCACAATGACGGTCTCGATTACGTCCCGACCAATCGTTATGTCCTCTACGGCCATCATTTCGCGGCGATCGCCGGCGCGGGTCCATTGGTCGGTCCGGTGCTTGCGGCGCAAATGGGCTATCTGCCGGGCACGCTCTGGATTCTCGCTGGTGCGGTATTTGGCGGGGCGGTCCAGGACATGACCGTGCTGTTTCTCTCGACACGACGCGATGGCCGCTCGCTCGGCGACATCGTGCGTGCCGAGATGGGACTGGTGGCCGGCACCATCGCAGGCATAGGGATTCTTTTGATCTGCGTCATCGTGCTTGCCGTGCTTGCGCTCGTCGTCGTCAAGGCGCTGATCGGCAGCCCGTGGGGAACTTTTGCGGTATTCTGCTCGATACCGATCGCGCTGCTGATGGGAGTTTACAGCCGGTATATCCGCCCGGGCATGATCGGCGAAATGTCGGTACTCGGCTGCGTATTGCTTCTCGCGGCGCTGGTCTATGGCAAGACCGTGTCCGAAACGCCCGAGCTTGCCGTCTATTTCGATCTGAGAGGCGAGACACTCGCGCTGATCATCATCGGATATGGCTTCGTGGCGTCGGTGCTGCCGGTCTGGCTGCTTCTGGCTCCGCGCGACTATCTCTCGACGTTCCTCAAGATCGGCACCATCGCACTGCTTGCCATCGGCATCATCATCGTCCGCCCCGATCTTCAGATGCCGGCCGTGACAAAATTCATCGACGGCAGCGGACCGGTTTGGGCCGGCAACCTGTTCCCGTTCCTGTTCATCACGATCGCCTGCGGCGCCGTTTCCGGATGGCACTCGCTGATTTCGTCCGGCACGACGCCGAAGATGATCGAGAACGAAAGCCAGATCGCCTTCATAGGCTATGGCGCAATGCTGATGGAATCCTTCGTCGCCATCATGGCGATGATCGGCGCCAGCATCATCCATCCTGGCGTCTATTTTGCGATGAACAGTTCAGCGGGACTGATCGGCACCACGGCCGAGCAAGCGGCGCAAGTGATTTCGGGATGGGGGTTCACGGTGACCCCGGCCGATATCACCCAGGTTGCAAAGGACGTCGGAGAGAACTCGATCATGTCGCGCACGGGCGGCGCGCCGACGCTCGCCGTCGGCATGGCCCATATCCTGTCGTCGTTCCTCGGTGGCCGCACCCTGATGGGCATCTGGTACCACTTCGCGATCCTCTTCGAAGCCCTGTTCATCCTCACGACGGTCGATGCCGGAACGCGCGTGCTCCGGTTCATGATTCAGGATCTGATCGGCAATGCCATTCCAGCCTTCAAGGAGACTGCGTCCTGGACCAACAATATTATCGGTTCGGCGCTTTCCTGCGCATTGTGGGGCTACTTTCTCTACGTTGGCGTGATCGATCCGTTGGGTGGCATCTGGACGCTGTGGCCGTTGTTCGGGACTGCCAACCAGATGCTGGCGGCGATCGCGTTAACGCTGTGCACGGTCGT
>Ga0307474_10001412_pt1 | contig 17470 bp, 15 predicted proteins | sample atmos_gasesECM1C_2_FD_203312 | JGI IMG/M metagenome (GOLD analysis project Ga0307474, IMG submission 203312) | Hardwood forest soil microbial communities from Morgan-Monroe State Forest, Indiana, United States - atmos_gasesECM1C_05 | ecosystem: Environmental > Terrestrial > Soil > Temperate... | reverse complement strand
CCGCGAGCTCGACCTGTTCCACTTCCAGGAGGAAGGCCCGGGCGTCGTGTTTTGGCACCCGAAGGGCTGGACGATTTTCCAGGCGCTGATCGCCTATATGCGCCGCCGCCTTACCGGCGACTACAGCGAGGTCAACGCGCCGCAGATCCTCGACAAGGTGCTGTGGGAGACCTCCGGCCACTGGGACTGGTACCGCGAGAACATGTTCGCGGCGCAATCCGCGGGCGACGAGGCTGAGGACAAGCGCTGGTTTGCACTGAAACCCATGAACTGTCCGGGCCATGTGCAGATCTTCAAGCACGGCCTGAAGAGTTATCGCGATCTGCCTTTACGCTTGGCGGAATTCGGCGTCGTGCATCGCTATGAAGCCTCCGGCGCCATGCACGGCCTGATGCGGGTGCGCGGATTCACGCAGGACGACGCGCATGTGTTCTGCACCGAAGCGCAGCTTGCGGAAGAATGCCTGAAGATCAACGAGCTGATCCTGTCGACCTATGCGGATTTCGGCTTCGAGGGCGAATTGACGGTGAAACTCTCGACGCGGCCTGAAAAGCGCGTCGGCACAGACGAGATGTGGGATCACGCCGAACGCGTGATGGCGACCGTGCTGAGCGAGATCGAGGCCAACAGCCACAATCAGCGCATCAAGACCGCGATCAATCCCGGCGAAGGCGCGTTCTACGGACCGAAATTCGAATATGTGCTGCGCGACGCCATCGGCCGCGACTGGCAATGCGGCACCACGCAGGTCGATTTCAACCTGCCGGAACGGTTCGGCGCATTCTACATCGACGCCGACGGCTCGAAGAAAGCGCCTGTCATGGTGCATCGGGCCATATGTGGTTCGATGGAGCGCTTCATCGGAATCCTGATCGAGCACTATGCCGGCAACTTCCCGCTCTGGCTCGCGCCGATCCAGGCGGTGGTCACCACCATCACCTCGGAAGGCGATGAGTACGCCAAGGTGGTTGCGGCCGCGGCGCGGCGCGCAGGCCTGCGCGTCGAGATCGATCTGCGCAACGAGAAGATCAACTACAAGGTCCGCGAGCATTCGCTGGCAAAGATTCCGGCGCTGCTCGTGGTCGGCAAGAAGGAAGCCGAGACGCACTCGGTCTCGATACGCCGGCTCGGCAGTGACGGGCAAAAGGTGATGGCGACTGACGAAGCCATTGCCGCGCTGGTCGATGAGGCGACGCCGCCGGATGTGAAGCGGGCGCGTTCGGTCGGCTGACAGACAACGGCTGGCGCGCTTAGTGGAAGGCTTGGGAAATCCAGCTATTCCGGTCCTCGACCGGCTCCAGACCGGTCGACCTTAGCGCGTCGAGAGCTTGGTGCAACATGGGACTGTCCGGAAATTTTCGCTGCAGCACCGCCACTGCGCACTGGGCCTCCGGCTTGATCCCCAGAGCCAAATAGGATTCGGAAATGCGTGCCAGCGCTTCCTCGACATAGGGCGAGATCTGATATTCCAAAATAATCGTCTTGAAGCGATTGATGGCCGCAGGGTGGTTGCCCTTCTCCCTGTAGTAGCGAGCGGCATTCAACTGCCTGTCGGCCTCGGCTTTCATGACGGCCTTCTCGTTGTCGTCCTCAATCTGTGCGACCTGAAATGTTCGATTGTGAAGCGGTCCCCAGCCGACAAAAATAAGAGCCAGGACCGCCAGGACTGCCGTTCGAAGGACCATCTGACCGCTCCGTTCGATCATTGCACGCCGCCAACTCAGATCTTTATCCAACGGATTGTATCGGGGAGCCCGGCCCGACAAAGGATTTTCTCCGTCATAATCCCTCTAAATCGGCTTCCACCCGAACGGCCACGCGCCTATCTGTGCTCAACGACCGGAAATATTTGAGGACCCTTTCGTGCCCGATGCCATTGAGCTTTTAAAGACCCGCCGTTCCGTCAAGCCGCGCGAGATGACCGGCCCCGGCCCCTCGCCTGCCGATCTTGAAACCATCCTGACCATCGGCGCGCGGGTGCCCGATCATGGCAAGCTCGCGCCCTGGCGCTTCATCATCTTCGAGGGCGATGCGCGGGCGCGCGCCGGCGACATCATCGCCGGCGTCTTCGCACGCAAGAACCCGAATGCGTCATCGGCCGAGATCGAGGTCGAGAAAAAGCGGCTGATGGATGCGCCGCTCGTCATCGGCGTCGTCAGCCTGACAAAACCGCATCCCAAGGTGCCGCCTTGGGAGCAGGAGATGTCGGCGGGCGCGAGCGCGATGAACATCGTCACCGCGGCGACCGCGCTCGGCTATGGCGCGTGCTGGCTTTCGGGATGGTTTTCCTTCGACCGTGACGTGCTCGATGGTCTCGGACTGAAGGCGGACGAAAAGCTGGCCGGCTTCATCCATATCGGCAAGATTGCCAAGCCGAGCGAGGATCGCCCGCGGCCAGTGCTGTCGGAGATCGTCACGCGGTTTTAGGCCACCCTCGCCTTCAGGCGGTCGTTTTCGGACATGGTCAACAGAGATCGGGTGGCCTCGCCGCCGCAGCGCTTGTATAGCGGCGGCCATGCTCAATTTCGCCGCCCAATACGAAGCGTTCCAACGCCGCGATCCGGCCTTCGACGGCATCGTGTTCGTGGCCGTCAGGACCACCGGGATCTACTGCCGGCCGGTGTGCCCGGCGCGCACGCCATTCTCCCGCAACGTCCGCTTTTATCCCAGCGCTGCGGCCGCCGAGCGCGCCGGTTATCGCCCATGCCTGCGCTGCCGCCCCGAGACTGCGCCATTTTGTCCGGCATGGAAAGGCACGCGGACGACGGTTGAGCGCGCGCTGAACCTGATCGAGCAAGGCGCACTCGACCGCGACAACGTAGCTGCGCTGGCCTCGAGATTGGGGATCGGGCCGCGTCATCTGAGCCGGCTGTTTGCCGCTCATCTCGACGCTTCACCGGCGCAGATTGCGCTCAGCCTTCGCGTCCAGCGCGCCAAGCGCCTGGTCGACGACAGCGATCTGCCGATCGGCGACATCGCAAAGCAAGCGGGTTTTTCGGCGTCCCGATGCATGCGTGTAGCATTCTTGCGTCTTTACGGCCGGCCGCCCTCGGCCTTCCGGAAGAGGCCTCACTAGCAACGTCAGACAACAGGAGAGATGCATGAGCGGCAACGTCGCAACGCGAACCTATGGCACGGTCGGCGCAGGCCAACAGAAGCAGATGTCGGGGCTTGAATTCGTACAAGGTCTCGCCAACCGAACGCTGCCGCTCAACACCATCGCAAGAACGCTCGGCTACGACGTGATCGAAGCCGACGCCGGACGCGTCGTCGTCGCGATTGAGCCGACGACCGATCACCTCAATCCGGCCGGCACCGTGCATGGCGGACTGACGGCGACGCTGCTCGATAGCTGCATGGGCCTTGCTGTACAGTCGACGCTCGAGAAGGGCATGAACCAGACCACGCTCGAATTCAAGATTTCGTTGCTGCGTCCGATCACGCCCGAGACCGGCACGATCAAGGCGGAGGGCGTTGTGTTGAACCGCGGTCGCCGCATCGGCACCGCGGAAGGGCGCGTCACCGACGGCCAGGGACGCCTGCTCGCGCACGGCACAACGACCTGTCTGATCTTCCGAGCTGAAGCTGCGCGATTTTAGAACGCTACGCCGCCTGCGAGGCGCGCCGGCCGAACTTCGACAACAGGCCTGCGACCTCGCCTGCCGGCTTGGCGGCGCTGAACAGGAAACCCTGGACCTCGTTGCAGCCCTCGTTGCGCAGCCAGTCGAGTTGATCGACGGTCTCGACACCTTCGGCCGTCGTCGTGATCTTCAGGCTGCGGCCAAGGCCGGAGATCGCGCGCACGATCGCCACACAATCGGGCCGATTCGCGAGATCCTTGACGAAGGAGCGGTCGATCTTGATCTTGTCGAACGGAAAGCTTCGCAAATAGCTGAGGCTCGAATAGCCAGTACCGAAATCGTCCATCGAGATGCGCACGCCAAGCGCGCGCAACTGATGCAGGATCGCGAGGTTGGCTTCCGTCTCTGCGAGAAAAACCGACTCGGTGATCTCGAGCTCGAGCCGCCGCGGCGACAGGCCGGAATGCGCGAGCGCCGAGATCACGGCCTGGACCAGATTGCGGCTGCGGAATTGCACTGCCGACAGATTGACCGCGACCTTGACCTCGTCGGGCCATTTGGCGGCTTCCGTGCAGGCCTCGCGCAGCACCCACTCCCCGAGTGACACGATCAAGCCGATGTCCTCGGCGATCGGAATGAACTCGACCGGTGAGATCATCCCCTTGTCGGGATGCCGCCAGCGCAACAGCGATTCGAAGCCACTGATGCGATCGGTTCCGATATCAACCAGCGGCTGGTAGTGAAGCTCGAATTCGCCGTTGTTGAAGGCGCGACGCAAGTCGACTTCCATCTCGCGGCGCTTTTGCGCCAGCCGGTCCATCTCGCGCTCGAAGAAGCGATGCACGCCGCCGCCATCGGACTTCGCCCGGTACAGCGCCATGTCGGCGTTGCGCATCAACTCCTCGAACGTCGTACCGTCGCTTGGCGACACTGCGATGCCAATGCTGGCGCCGATCACAACCTCGACGCCGTCGATATCGTAACTCGCGCTCAACACATTGATCAAGCGGTTGGAGAAATCGCTGATCTCGTTCGGTGAGATATCGGAGGACAGGATCAGCGCGAATTCGTCGCCGCCGAGCCGTGCGGCGAGATGATTGCCTCTGACCTGCGACCGCAACCGGTCCGCGACCAGCCGCAACAGTCGGTCGCCCATCGGATGACCAAAGGAATCGTTGACGTTCTTGAACAGGTCGAGATCGACGCACAAAACCGCGACGCGCTTGTTGCTGGCCTGGGCTTCTTCCAGCGCCTGGCGCAGCCGCTCCTGATAGAATTCGCGGTTGGGCAAATCCGTCAGCCCGTCGTGATGGGCCATATAGGCGACGCGCGCCTCGGCCTTGCGCCGTTCGGTGATGTCGGCAATCGCAACGAGGTAGCCGTCGCGGCCTTCGAAGATGACCCGCCGACCGAAAGTCAGCACGTGGATTTCGCTGCCATCGGCCCTGAGATGTCGCCAGTTGCGGCTGGACTGATAGGAATCACCGATATTGAGCAACGCCTCCTTGTGACTGATCCGTTCGTCCTCCGGCCAGATCTGGTCCAGCGTCATCGCGAGAAATGTCTCGCGGGCGTAGCCGTAGTGCTGGACCGCAGAGTCGTTGACGCTGAGAAAGCGCGTCGTCTCCGCGTCGAACACCCACATCGGCATCGGATTGTTTGAGAACAGCAAGCGGAACGAGGCCTCGCGCCGCTTCAAGGCGGTGACGTCGGACACCGTCAGCGCGAGAATATCGCCGAAGGCGGTCGCGCCCAATTTCAGGTTTCGTTCGTCGCTGTCGATTTCGAATTGGTCGCTGTTGCCGCTTCTGACGACCTCAAGCAACCGCTCGATCACTTCACGTGAACACAGCAGGTTGCCTCTTGAGCTGAGCCGCTGCCAGAGCAGCTCCGCGGACGGCCGTTTGAGCAGCCGCGCGGCCCCGGCATTGTGGTGGACGATCTGAAAATCGAACGGCCTGCCTTGCGAGTCGCGGATCGTTGCCAGCGACAGCACGCCCTCGTCGGTGGCGGAGAAAATCGCATCCAGCAGATTATATTGTGGTGCGCGCTCGTTGATGTAGACGCCGATCAGCGTGTGACCCCAGCGCGATGAGGTTGGAAGCGCCAGCACGTTGTAGGTCTGGACCAGCCCGTCGCGCACGCAGTGGGCGGCAGAAAGATAGGGCCGGTTGTTGTTGAGCGCGCAAGCGGCTGCTTCCGTGAGCACGGTCGCGCAATCCGGCGACAACTGGCTGATCGGAACATTGCAGTGGTCGCCACCCAGCCATTTCTGGCTGTAGCGGCCGGTGCGCGACACTTCGAGACCTTGGTTGCCGTTTTTGAGCAGAACGATGTGATCGGCAAGCCGGCCGAGGCTGCCGAGCATCACATCTTCATAGGCCGGAAGATTCTCGCCCGGACGCAAGGCGGCTTGCCATTTACGCTGCAAGACCGGAACGTCATCGAACATGTCTGGAGCGGATTTTCCGGACGACTTCCTGGCAGCAAGCATGGCATTCCCCAACGCGCGCAAAACAAAGCGCGCCGCATCCAATGCGGCGGCGATTAAGGCGATGTAAAAATTCCGCGTGGAGGAAGCCGCAGGCGCGATTATGACAGTTTTAAATCGCGCAATGGTTAGTGGCTGTTAGAGACTATGACAGCCGATGTTGTCGATCAGCGCGCGACGACTTCGACCTCGCCGTCGACGCCGTTCACGACATTGAAGGCGCGTTCGTAAACCTTGCCTTCGTTCTTGGCGATGGCGCGGTATTCGCCCTCCGACAGGATCACCTTGGGAAATGCGCCGATCGATTCCTTGATAACGTCGCCGCCCGGCGTGATCACCGACCAGGCGGTGTTGGCCAGCGCTTCGCCGCCGCGATCGCTCACGAGCTTGAGCGTAATGACGGCGGCGCGATGGGTGATGATGACGTCCGTCAGCTTGCTCGCCTGGACACGAATGTCCGAACGCACCACCGAGTTGGCGTCGCCGTAGTTGGAGATGATGTAGTAGGTGCCCTCGGGCATCAGCACGACGTCGCCGGCCGCGACATTGGGAACGAGCGAGGCGCGCTCGCCGACCTCGAACTGGCTGCCCTTGTAGATCGCAAACGAAATCTGGTTCTGCGGGATCTTCGAGGTCCCGACCCGGCCCTCGATGCGCAAACCCCCGGCCGGCAGGATGAAGTTTTCGCGGTCGGTCTCCGCCTTCAGCGTCACCGGCTTCACGGCGCTGACGAGGCCGAGCGCGACATGGATGACGTAATTGCCGGGCGGAAGCACGATGTTCGGCGTGGCGCTGCGGTCCTCGCGGACCAGTTTGAAGTTGCCGGTCTCATCCGGCTTGTCGGCAAAGATGCGCCACACCAGCCCGCCGGTGACGGGCGGCAGATCCTTGCCGAACCGCGCCGTCAGCGCCAACACGGCCTGATTCGGTACGACGGCGCCTTGCGGGGCAACGACCGGCGGCACGGTGGCGGTGGAAACGGCGGGAGGTGCCGTCAGGGGCGGCGGCAGATTGGGGATCGAGGCAGGCCCGGAGGGCGGCGCCAGATTCATCGCAGGCCCCCCCGGCGGCTCCGGTACCGAGGCCGGAGGCACCGGCGGCGGCCGGTCGCTGAACAATTGCGCCGACACGGGGGCACTGAAGCCCAGGCCCAGCAGCACGGCAACGAGCGGAGCCACGCGCCAGCGCCCGCCCCGCCTTCTGCCGGTATCCTGCTTGCCCCAATTCATGCCTGGTGTCCCGATTCCGAAGTTCGTACCATTGCTCGGCCCCACTTTTGCGAACTTCGGAATCGATAGGACACTAGCAACGTATTGACCTGGTGTGGCTTTGGTTCAAAAGTTCGCGCGACGAGCGCGCGGCAGCAATGATGCGGATTTTGAGCCGCCACACCAGATGCTTTTCACTGAAAACGCGGCAAATTCAAGCCTGCATGGGTTGACCCCGGATTGACCCGGGGCAAAAGGAACCGGTCGCGGGCGCCTCCCGCTACCATGTCACCTGGCCGCGGTCCCGTCACAATCTCACCCCTCGCTGGCTGCATAAACCATGCTTGTCAGCCATTCTGGCGGGAGCGGCCGTCTGGCTATACCCTTCTCGCGCATACAGGGAGCGCGGCTTTAAGTGTTGGATAGCTGGATCGGACGGGGCGAGAGCGGCGGGGATACCCGCGACAAGGGCGGCGGCCGGCGGCCGGTCATAGGGCTTGCGCTCGGCGGCGGAGCGGCGCGCGGCTTTGCCCATATCGGCATCGTGAAAACGCTGGTTGCGCACGGCATCGTTCCCGATGTTGTGGTCGGCACCTCGATAGGCGCGGTCGTCGGCGGGGCCTTTGCGGCCGGACATCTCGATACGCTTGAGCACTGGGCGCGTGGCCTGCAGCCGCGAAGCGTCCTCTCCTACCTCGATCTCAAGCTCAACGGCTCGGGCCTGATCGGCGGCGACAAGCTCGCCGCGGAGTTGGAGGCCTCGATCGGCCAGACCCTGATCGAAGACCTGCCGCTGAAATTTGCGAGCGTCGCGACCGAAGTGCGCACCGGCCACGAAACCTGGCTCACCCATGGCCGCGTGGTGGACGCAATGCGCGCCTCCTATGCGTTGCCCGGCATTTTTGCCCCGGTCCTGATCGGCGAGCGCTGGCTGGTCGATGGCGCGCTGGTCAATCCTGTGCCGGTGTCCGCGGCGCGGGCGCTCGGGGCGGAAATCGTCATCGCCGCCAACCTCTCGAGCGACGTTTTTGCTCATTCCACTACGATCTACTCATACGGCGCATCCGCCGTAGCGCGCGACAAACCGCCAGAGCCGGCACCGCGGCGCGGCATCGGCAAGTTCTTCTCGGCCGAGCGCGCCGTGAAGCGCGAATTCTTTGGTAGCGGCGGGCGGCCGGGCATTTCGTCCGTGATGGTCGATGCCTTCAACATCATGCAGGACCGCATCACCCGCGCACGCCTCGCGGGCGACCCGCCGGATCTCCTGATCACGCCCCGCGTCGGCCAGATCGGCTGGTTCGATTTTCACCGCGCCGACGACCTGATCGCCTTTGGCGCGCGCGCGACCGAGCGGGCGCTCGTCTCCATCCAGGAGGTGATCGACGTGCTGGCGCCGACGCCGGTCACGGCGAAGGCCGTGATCGACGAGACGCCCTAGGCGCGGCGCGCCCAGACCGCCTCAGGCTGTCTTGATATACTCGCGCAGGGCTTCCTGCTCGTTTTCGTATTCCTGCACGCGCCATTTGACGATGTCGCCGATCGAAATCAGGCCGACTACCCGCTCGCCCTCGACCACCGGCAAGTGACGGAATTTGCCGCGCGTCATCATCTCCATGATCGCGCTGACCGTATCGGACTGCTTGCAGCTCACGACCCTGCGCGTCATCACCGCACTGATCGGCTCGTCAAGCACGGGCGCGCCCCGCTCGCCCAGCACGCGCACGATATCGCGCTCCGACAGGATGCCCTCGATGCGGCCTGCGCTCATCACAAGCACGGCGCCGATCTTCCGCTCGCCCAGCATCTTGACCGCGGCGGCAAGCTTCGCCTCCGGCTCGACGCTGGTGATCTGGTGGCCCTTGGTATCGAGAATTGCACGTACCGTCATTGTCGCCTCCTTGAAATCGATCGCGCCCTTGAAGAAGCGAGCGCGTTCTTTTTTCATTTTGAGTCTTCAAACAACAATGCCGCGCCACTTTGGTTGCGGGCGCTTGGCGTGCGGAAACGGCTTGAACAGCACATCACGGGCCTAAAAAGCCGTGCCGCATTTGGCAAATGATGGATGAAATCGCCCGGACCCGCAAGCGAGGCGTCGACGAAATTCAGGCTTGGAAAATCAGGCCTAGTGCCCACTTTCCGAAGTTCGTGCTCCATCGCAGCATCCACCGTCACGAACTTCGGAAAGTCATGGGCACTAGCAAACATATTGATTCTAGTACCGCTTTATCGATCTGAAGTCCCTGATCGAATTCACCGCTCGCGGCGCCGGGACTTCAGATCGGCGGTACTAGTCGTGCTCTGCAACATCGGAAGCAGCAGGGGGAACCGGGTCGAACATCGAGAACAACAGCAGTCCGGCCACAAAGCCGCCAATATGCGCCTGCCAGGCCACATTGACGCCTTCCATGCCGATGGTGATCGATCCCATGCCGAAAATGATGTTGCCGCCGAACCAGACCGCCAGAAAGGCGAGCACGCGGCGGTCGCGCAAGGCTTGCGAGAAAGGTTGCGCTGGTACTTTTGCGGCCGCGTCCGCGTCTCCGCGGTTGAAGGAGAGGAAGCTGCCCCTGACGAAGGCGAAGCGGGTGCACGCGGCCATGGCGCCCGAGACGGAAGCCGAAGCACCGATCATCGCTGCCAGGTCATGCTCATGCGTGACGAGATGCGCGAGCGCGCCGGCAACCGCCGTCACCGCCATAAAGACAAAGAAACGTGCTGCGCCGAATCGTCGCGCCAGCGCACTGCCGAATGGCAACAGCCACAGCACATTGAAGCCGATATGGCTGAGATTGTCGTGCAGCAGCGAATAGGTGACGAAGGTCCAGAATTTGGCGCCCTCCCCGCCCGGAAAAGCCGCAACCGGCAGTGCGGTGTCGTAACGCATGGGGATGAAGCCGAAGATCGCGACCGTCCACTTTACGAGATCGACCGGCAACAACACACGCAAATGGATGACCGCAAGCAGCAGGACATAGGCGGTCAATGCCGCTGGCAGCGTCAGCAGCGGCTCGCGCGGCGGGGATGACGGCACTTCCGACAGGTTTTCGGGCGGAGCTTGTTCGGGTATGGATTCCAAGAACTTGGTAACCTCAAACGGCGGCGATGCGCCCCATTAGAGGTTTTTAAGGAGAAGTGGAAGCCGCTTGGCCAAACCGCTACAACAGCGACAAACGCCTATGAAACGGGCCGCACGGGGGAGAAAGTGATGAATTTAAGCCGCCGATCCATCCTGCGCGGCCTTCCGGCGCTCGCCCTGCCGTTTCCCGCTCTGGTCAGGCCGGCCGACGCCGCCGACAAGGTCAAGATCGGCTTTCTCCTGAAAACCATGCAGGAGGAGCGCTACCAGCGCGACAAGGCCGCCTTCTTCGCCAAGGCCAAGGCGCTGGGCGCCGAGGTCGTCTTCGATTCCGCCAACAACGACGAACAGGCGCAGCTTGCGGCGTTCGAAAACATGCTGTCGCGGGGCGCGCAGGCGATCGTACTCCAGCCGGTCAACACCGGCACCGCCGGCAGCATGGTCACGCTCGCCCACAAGAGCGGCGTCAAGGTCGTCGGCTATGACGCGATGCTGGTCAACGGCCCGCTCGACGCGATGGTGATGCAGGACAGTTGGGCGGTCGGAAAGCTGCAGGCCGAAGCCATGGTGGCCTGGCTCAAGGCCAAATATGGCGCCGTCAAAGGTAATGTCGTGCTGATCCGCGGACAGCCCGGCGATTCCAACGCCAACACGATGAGCAGCGGCGTTCTCGAAGTGCTGAAGGCAAACCCCGAGCTCAAGCTCGTGGCCGACCAGTCGCACGAGGGATGGTCGCCCGACAAGGCGATGGCGACGACGGAAAACCTGCTCACCAAATCGGGCAACAAGATCGACGCCGTGATCTGCAACAACTCAGGCATGGCGCGAGGCGTGATCGCTGCGCTCGACGCACAGGGACTTGCGAATGCAGAGAAGATTTTCGTCGCCGGCTCCGACGCCGATCTCGTCAACATCCAGTATGTCGCGCAAGGCAAGCAGGCGGTCGACATCTGGAAAAAGATCGATCCGCTTGCCGAAACCGCGGCCGAGATCGCCTTCACCCTTGCGACCAATGCCGACAAGGACGCGAAGTCTCTCGTCAAAGCGGACCGCGTGGTCAACAACGGCGCGGTAGATGTGCCGACGGTCGTGACGCCGGTCGTGCTGGTCGACAAGAACAACGTCGACTCGACGATCATTGCGGGCGGATTTTACACCCACAAGCAGGTCTACGGAAAGTAATTGCCTGAGCCGAACCGCATGTCCGACGTCGTCCTGAAGATGGAGCACATCGTCAAGGAGTTCCCGGGCGTGCGCGCGCTCGACGACGTCGACTTCGAAGCCCGCGCCGGCGAGGTGCTGGCGCTGATGGGCGAGAACGGCGCCGGCAAATCCACGCTGATGAAGGTGCTCGGCGGCGTCTGGCCCTATCCGACTTATCAGGGCGATATTTTCATCAAAGGAGAACGCGCCCGGTTCAAAAGCCCCCGCGAAGCCATGGATGCGGGCGTTGCCATCATCCATCAGGAGCTCAACCTCATTCCCGAATTGACAGTCGCCGAGAACATCTTTCTCGACCGCCAGCCGGCCAATGCGTTCGGTGCGATCGATTGGCGGCGGATGAATGCCGATGCCGCGGCCCTGCTCAAGGAATTGGGCCTCTCCGATGTCAGGCCTACCGACCGGGTGAAACACATCGCGGTCGGCAAGCAGCAGATGGTCGAAATCGCGAAAGCGCTGTCGAAAAACGCAAGCATCCTCATTCTCGACGAGCCGACATCGGCTTTGACCGACAAGGAAGTCACCGAGCTGTTCCGCGTGATCCGCAAGCTTCGGCAGGCCGGCGTTTGCCTGTGCTACATCTCGCACAAGATGGAAGAGATCGAAGAGATCGCCGATCGCGTCGTGGTGCTGCGCGATGGCCGGACGATCGGCGCGCCGACGGCGATCGCGGACATCACGCTCGACCAGATCATCGCCAGAATGGTCGGCCGCGAATTGACGGAGATGTATCCGGCAAGCACGCGCCAGCGCGGCGAGACAATTCTGGACGTGACAAATCTCAGCGTGGACCACCCGTCGCTGCCCGGCGAACAGAAGGTCAAGGACGTCTCGTTCTCGGCTTCCTGCGGCGAAATCCTCGGACTTTGCGGCCTGATGGGTTCGGGCCGGACGACGCTCGTCTCTGCGCTCTTCGGCGCTTTCCCGGACGCGACGCATGGCGACGTGACGATCGTTGGCAAGAAAGTCGAGATCCGCTCGCCGGCTGACGCGATCGCGCAGGGAATTGCGCTTCTCACCGAAGATCGCAAGGCGCTCGGCCTGTTCCTCGGTCAGCCGATCAGCTTCAACACAACGATCTCGTCGCTGCAAACAGTCAGCGCGCCGCCGATCGGTGTCATCGATGCCGACCAGGAACGTGCACTGACCGAGCGGTACATCGCGCAGCTCAATGTCAAAGCACCCGGCGCGGACACGATCGTCGGAACGCTCTCGGGCGGCAACCAGCAAAAAATCCTGCTCGCGCGGTGGCTCAATGCTAACCCGAAGATCTTCATCCTCGATGAACCGACGCGCGGCATCGATATCGGCGCCAAGGTCGAAATCCACAAACTGTTGCACCGGCTCGCCGACCAAGGTGTGGCGATCATCATCATCTCCTCCGAACTCGAAGAGCTGCTCGGCATGAGCGACCGCATCCTTGTCATGAACGAGGGACGCATCGTCCAGGAATTTTCGCGGGAGAATGCCAGCCGGGAAGCCGTCATGGAATGGGCGACCGGCGCGCGCCGGGTGGAGACCTAAGCGACAATGGCTGGCCATCCCGCGCTTCGATTTATCAGGACCAACGCGACGCTGATTGCGCTCGTAGTGCTGACGGTCGCGCTGGCGCTCGTCGACCCGACGTTCGCGACCGCCCGCAATCTCAGCAACGTGGCGAGGCAAGTCACGATCGTCGGCATCATCGGCGTCGGCATGACGATGGTGATCCTGATCGCCGGGATCGATCTGTCAGTGGGCTCGGTCGTCGGCGTCGCGGCAGTCGTCGTGACGCTCTTGATGCAGTACGGACTTGCTGCATGGCTCGCCGTTCCAGTCACGCTCCTGATCGTCGGCGGTGTCATCGGGCTGTGGAACGGCTTCTGGATCGCGCAGTACCGCATCCCGCCCTTTATCATCACGCTCGGCATGCTGACCATCGGGCGCGGCGTGGCGCTGTCACTGACGAACGGCAGCTCCATTCCGGCCGCCGATCCGTCGTTCGCGTTACTCGGCAGCGCATACATCCCGCCGGTCCCGACGTTGGCTCTGCTCGCGCTTGCGGCGCTGGCTGGCGTCTATGCGCTGGTCAAAGCCTGGCGCGAAGGCCGGAAGACCGCGCTTCCTCATGCCGAAAGAGATATTCCCGGCATCGTCGCTACCGCTGTCGGCCTCTTGCTCGCGGCTTACGTGTTCGGCGGCGGCGATGGACTGCCCATTCCGGTCGCGATCTTTGCCGTGATCGCCGCTGTTGCGATCTTCGTTCTCGGCCACACCCGGTTCGGCCGCAGGCTCTATGCGCTCGGCGGCAACGAGGAGGCCGCGCGGCTGTCGGGTATCAACATCACCGCCACGAAAATCATCGTCTATGTGACGGTGTCCCTGCTCTCGGCGCTGTCGGGAATCCTGCTGGCCTCGCGACTAAACGGCGCCTCGCCCAATCTCGGCAACATGTTCGAACTCGACGCCATCGCGGCGGTCGTGATCGGCGGCACCAGCCTTGCCGGCGGTTCGGGCACGATCGGCGGCACCATCGTCGGCGCGCTGATCATCGGCGTGCTTAACAACGGCATGAGCCTGCTCGGCGTCTCCTCGTTCTACCAGCTCATCATCAAGGGGCTGATCATCAGCCTCGCCGTCTGGTTCGACGTTTTGCAGAAGAAGAGCTGGAAGGGCTAGCAAGCTGGACGATGGCTAGAAGGATCCAAACATCGAACCCAGAACGATCACGGCAGCCAGCGCAATGACTGGGCCAACGATATTGGCCATCACCATGTCGAAGTAGCTGTCGCGATGGGTCGAGCCGCAGACCGCAAGCAGCGTCACGACCGCGCCATTGTGCGGCAGGCTGTCGAGCGTGCCGGAGCCGATCACGGCAATGCGGTGCATGAGCCCCGGGTCGATGCCGGTCGTGTGGGCAATTTGCAGGTACGTGTCGCCAAGGGCATCGAGCGCAATGGTCAATCCGCCGGAAGCCGAGCCGGTCAAGGCCGCAAGGACGTTCGTCGCGATGGCCAGGGAGACGAGAGGACCGCCGGAGATCGACAGCACCCAGTCGCGCACCAACGCAAAGGCCGGCAATGCGGCGACGACGGCGCCAAAGCCGACCAGGCTTGCCACGCTGAAGATCGGCAGCACCGAAGCGTTTGCGCCGGCATCCATGCTGGCCCGCACATCTGCCAGGCGGGCTCGATTGAGCGCCAGGAGGGTTGCGGTAGCGGCGGCGAGCGCAACTGCGACCGACCACACTCCGGCGACGCCCGCAAGCGATGTCCCGCCCCAACGCTCCTGCGCCAGAAACGAGAAGTCCAGCCGTGGCAGGATCAGGACCGACATCAGCAGGTTCACGCCCACGACCACGAGGAGCGGGATGACCGCCGTGCCGATCGGCGGCGGCACTTCGGTGCGCTTGCCATGCGTTATTTCGACCGGGTCGAATTCGTGGGACGATGTGGCGCGTTCCCGAATGAATTGGTCATCAGCTACGGCGCCGGTGCCTAGCATTGCATGCCCGCCATAGCCTTCACCGGACTTGGAAGCCAATCTCTCGGCGCGCTTGAGCCACCACAGCCCGAAGGCAAGCATGATTGCCGAAGCGACAATTCCCAAGCCGGGCGCTGCGAACGGCGTCGTGCCAAAGAAAGGCATCGGGATCGTGTTTTGAATCGCTGGCGTTCCAGGCATCGCCGACATCGTGAAGGTGGAAGTACCCAGGGCGATGGCGGCCGGCATCAGCCGGTGCGGGATGTCCGCGACGCGAAACAATTCCCGCGCCATCGGCGCCAGAACGAAAAAGGCGACGAAAAGGCTCACTCCGCCATAGGTGACGAGCGCCCCGGCAAGCACGACGGCGAGGATCGCGCGGCGCTGACCGAGCTGGTCACTCATGAAATGCGCGATGGCCTGGACCGATCCGCTGTCGTCCATGAGTTTGCCGAACAACGCGCCGAGCAGGAATATCGGGAAGAATTGTGCGATGAACTGCGCAGCGCTGCCCATGAAGGTCTGCGTCCAGTGGGCCAGCAGCGGTTCTCCAGTGAATGCCGCCGCCACGATCGCGACGGCCGGCGCGAGCAGCAGCACGCTCCAGCCGCGGAACGAAAGCCAGATCAGGAGGCCGAGCGCAACAAGGATGCCGATGAGGCCCATGGCGTCAAACCTGTTGCAAGAGGATGTCCAGATCGATCGATGAACGCTTGCCGATGTTCTGGCCGTTGGCTGCGAGGAAAGCCTCCGCGGCACGGCGGCCTTCGTCGCGCAGCATGCAAAGAAAATCCCACTCGGCATTGAACTTCGACGACGCGCCGAGATCGGCCAGAACCTTGCTGGCGATCAGATGAATCCGCATCTCGGCCCATTTGCGTCCCTCGGAACTCCCGGCGTCGACGACCTGCCGCAGCAATGCGATCATGCGCAGTTCCTTGAGCAGCGTGGCGTTGAAGGAGACCTCGTTCAACCGATCGAGGATTTCGCGCGCCGAGCGCGGGGTTCCCGGTCGCTCGACCGGGTTGACGGCGACAAGGAGCGTGTCGTGCGAGTCGCACTCGCGAACAAGCGGCGTGATCGTTGGATTGCCGGAATAGCCGCCGTCCCAATAGGGTTCGCCATCGATCTCCATCGCGCGAAACAGGGTCGGCAGGCAGGCGGAAGCGAGCAGAACGTCGGGTGTGAGCTCGGCGTTGCGAAACACACGCCCGCGCCCGGTATGAACGTTGGTGGCCGTGACGAACAACTCAGGTCGTAAGGCGAGAATACGCGGCTCGCGAGATCGAAGGCGAGATAGAGGGGCGAGGTATCGAGTGTCCAGCGGCCGAGCATCACGTCGAGGGGGCTTCGCCTGATCGGGCTGAACCGCGCCGAGTCGGCGACCCGTCGCCAGAAGGTATTCAAGGCCGACTTGGCGCCGGCGGGGCCGTTGGCTGCAAAGCCGCCGGCCAGTACGACGGCGTTCATCGCGCCGGCCGACGTGCCCGATATGCCGTCGATACGCAGCCACGACTCATCCATGAGTCGATCGAGCACGCCCCAGGTAAACGCACCGTGCGATCCGCCGCCCTGCAGCGCGAGATCGACGAGCACGGGATCACGCCCCTCGCCTGCGCGGCCTTGCGGTTCGTTCAAGGACATGGGCGTGCCTCCGATCAACGGGCAAACGCGTCGCGGTCCCGTTCTCGGGGACGTTTAGCTTTGGGCCTGAACCTTACCTCGCGCGGCTAGGCAGCCTTCGGCTGCGTCGCGGCTGCGAGGGCATCGCGCAAGTGCTGTTCTTTCTTCTCATCGAGGGAAGTCTTCAGGACGATCCCGCCGGCATCCTTTATCTCGTTGAGCACCTTATCGGCGGTCATATTCTGGATCAGCAAGAACAGAACGGCGTCTCCCGATTTCACCTTCGCTGCGAGATCCTTCATGAACTGATCTCTGATACCGAAATCGGCCAGCGCGCCGCCTAATGCGCCCGCGCCGGCGCCGAGGGCCAGACCGATAAGGGGATTTCAGGAACACCAGTCCAAACAGCACGCCCCACAAGCTTCCGGTTGCGGCGCCGGTCATCGTGGTGTTCACAAGCTGATTGAGTTTTACAGAGTCACCGGTTTTGACGGCGATCACGGCGTCATTGATCGTGATCAGATACTCGCTCTGGAGCTTGAGGATTTTCTGCCGAACTTCCTCTGCCTTGGCTTCGGATGGGTACACAATCGCAACAAGATCTGACATTGAACGCTCCTGTGACGACTCGAGGTGCTGCCCCCTGCTGACGCGCGCTTCTTACGCGCCTCGAAACCCTAACACAGACCTGAGCCGCTCTTGACGGCCGATCAGCGCCGTCTTTTCACAATCACGAGATGCTTTGAGGTCCGGGCCGCCGCGCAAATTTGGCGAACGAGGGTTCGAGCGACCCGATAAGATTGGCCAA
>Ga0307474_10001411_pt1 | contig 17474 bp, 7 predicted proteins | sample atmos_gasesECM1C_2_FD_203312 | JGI IMG/M metagenome (GOLD analysis project Ga0307474, IMG submission 203312) | Hardwood forest soil microbial communities from Morgan-Monroe State Forest, Indiana, United States - atmos_gasesECM1C_05 | ecosystem: Environmental > Terrestrial > Soil > Temperate... | reverse complement strand
TTGTGCCAGCGCCAACGACAAGCGCAGTACTGCCGGCGGCGACGGGAACCAGCGAAACGGCGTGAAGCGCCACGGACACGGCTTCCAGGAGCGCGGCTTCGGCGAAAGAAAGATTTTCTGGCAAGCGGTAGACGATGCGTGCGGGAACAACGACAAACTCTGCAAACGCTCCTGCGCGACGGTAGTCACCGCACGATACGCCCAAAACCTGGCGGCGATCACACAGGTTAACGTTTCCTTGAAGGCAGGACGGGCATTCGCCGCAGTAGATCGTCGAATCAAACGTTACGCGATCACCTTCCGACCAGCCTTTCACTCCCTCGCCAACGGCCGCGATGGTCCCCGCGGCCTCGTGTCCCATCACAATAGGCGGAATGCGCCGCCCTGAGGCGCCATCATAGCCGTGCACGTCACTGCCGCAGATGCCGCACGCCGCAACGCGAATCAAGACTTCGCCGGGTCCCGGCCGTGGGACGGCGAGATCGGTGAGTTCCAAGTGTCGATATTGCGCGAGCAATAGAGCTTTCATGTTTTCGATCTCGAAACGTACGTCGCGGGCTCAACACTTCCAGTCTTTCCCTGTGATGATCTGGTCGATGGGGAGTTTTGTCAAACGAATGATCACAGACTTCGATCTGCAATCATCAATGCCAACTGAAGCAGTTGTTGACGGGCTGCCATTGGGATTGGCTCTCCGGCCGCGGAAGGATTCGCTGGCGCCCTGGACAGAGTTTCTTCGATGCGATTGACATCCAAACCACCGGCATTGCTTCCCTTGAAACGGTTGAGAACTTCGCGCGCTTTCTCAATTTGTCCGGTCTGGTAATAAAAGACGCCCAGAGTCGAATAACTGCCCGCCCATTCGGGCAGCAAATCCACGGCGCGCTCCAGACGTTCGGCGGCCTGATTCGTGTCTCCGCGCAGCACTGAGATGAGCCCCAGGCCCCACACGAGTTTTCCCGAGCCGGGAATTCTTGCAAGACCTTTCTTCAATGTCTGCTCGGCGCCGTTGAGATCATTTTCGCGAAGCTGCACCAGTGTCAGCGACAAATAATATTGGTCGTTGTCCGGATTCCGGCGGATCGCATCCCGAAAAATTTCGATCGCCCTGGAGGCCTCACCCACGTGAGCTTCGATGTCCCCCAACAATGACAAAAAAGCATCATCCTGCTGGCCCGCTGGCGATTCCTTCTGCGCGGCATCGAATGCCTCGGCGTAAGAACCCTTGCGGAAATACGCGTCGGCTAGATCGAACTTCACATCGTCGGAATCTGGATTGGACCGCAACGCAGCCTGAAAGTGCGCAATGGCATCACCGTACAAACGGTAACGCGCCAGTAATACGCCGACGCCGGTTTGTGTCCGATAGTCGTCCGCGCTCACCTGATCGAGTTGGGCGATTGTGTCCCGAGCCTGACTGACTTCGCCGAGCTTCAAGTAAGTTTCGGCCAGCACGTAAAGATCTTGAGGCTGTCCCGGATGCTTCTTGACCTGCTCGCTCAATTCCGCCAAATCCAGTTGAGTGCGTGCTTGCGCAGAAAGTTGCGAGCGGCTGTTCAAGTAGTCGAAAAGGTGTTGGTAGGGATAAGGCCCTGTGGCCGCATTCTTCGAGAGCGTCTGGAAGACATGTAAATCTCTCTGCGCCGCGGCCGTCTGATGGAGATTTCGTTCCGCCATCGCCAGTTTGTAGTAACCGTCGGCTGGATCGCGACTTACTTTTACGAATTTTCTTAGCAGGCCAATAGCTTCCGCAAATTTCTTATCTTTAACTCGGAGATTCGCCAACTCCATAAGCGTTTCGGGAAAATCCGGGTTGGTCTGGAGTACCTGCTGAAATGACTTTTCTGCCTGCGCGTAATTTCCTTGGCGCTCGTCGATATAGCCAATATTGAACAGGCATGAAGTGTTGCGCGGATCTTGTTTGAGTCCTTCTTCGAAATACTTCCGAGCCTCGTCGAAGCGGCCCAGGTGCCGGTAAGAAAGCCCCATAAAAGCGTAAGACCGCGCCGACGGATCTATCTCGATAAGCTTTTGAAACTCCTCGATTGCTTTCTCTGTTTTCCCCGCCATGAAATAACTTTCACCCAGAGCGGCACGCAGATCGGCCCGTTCCGGCGCAATCTTCAGACCCGACTCGAGCAGCGGAATCGCGTCTTCAAAATAATTCTGGGTCATACTGACGCGGGCCATCAAAAAGATCACGTCGGTATTTTCCGGCGCCAGTTTATGGGCGCGCACCAGTAAATCGAGTGCGTCGGACGGCCTCGCCTGCTCCGAATAAACTTGGGCCAGCAGATAAAGGGTCTCGGCCGAATCGGTCTTTAACTTCAGAGCCCGGTTGAGAGCGACTTCCGCTTTTGCATCGTCGTGTGCTCGAAGATATGCCTGCCCGAGGTTATGGAGAATTTCGAAAGTCTCGGGTTTTAAGGCGTTTGCCTGTTCCAGTTCGAGTTGTGCGGGTTTGTACTGCTTCGCAGCGGCGAGGAGCAAGCCAAGCGTGAAGTGCAGTTGCACATCCTGTTTGTGCGCAGCTGAGAGTTCGCGAGCGGTCGCCAGCGCCTCGGTAGTTTTTCCAGCTTGAAAGTAGGCGCGCACTAAATTGAATTGAGTTTCGACGGTGAGCGGATGAACAAGCTGAAAATGTTGAATCGCGGCGACTGGCGCGCCCTTCGCCAGGTATACCAGGCCGAGGTTGTAATTTGCATCCCGATTCGCGGGAGCCGTGCTCAGCACCTTCCTGAACTCTTTTTCTGCGAGATCGAACTTCTGCTGCGCGACGAATAGATTGCCGAGGTTGTTGTGAGTTCTTGTCGAACCGGGAGCGAGTTTGAGAGCATGCTGGAAAGCTTCGAGAGCGTGGTCGTAATCCTTTTCGTCGGTGTAGACAATTCCAAGCAGGTTGTAAGCTTCAAGGTTAGCCGGATCCCGTGTGAGTTGTTCACGGATTATCGTTCTTGCCTCTTCGAAAAGGCCCTGCTGAATGAGTTGCTCGGCTTGCTGAAGAGATGAAACCGGACTGCTTTGGGTTGTGCCTTTACCTTGCGGGAGGATCGGTGGAGACGCAGAGCTTGGGATGGGAATCGCGAGGACAATCAAAACGAGCATGCCGCGCAATCCCGGTCTACGACCGGCTTTTTGAGTTTGAATCGAGGCGTAACCCGACGTCTGCACATGCCTCTCCGAAGGCCTCAATATAGCAGTTGAAGCATCTGCTGAGCCAAGTTGTGTTGCGGCTGTTTTTGTAGCAGAGCCTGCAAAACTGCTCGCGCTTTCTCTTTCTCGTTCATAACGAGGTATAGGCGCGCGAGATTGAGATATGCCTGATCAAAATCCGGAGCTTCCCGGATGCATGCTTTGAATTTCTCTTCCGCTTCCGGGTAGCGCCGTTGCTGAACAAACACTACGCCTAGGTTGTTGAGTGCGTCAGAATAGGCGGGACGCAGGGTGATCGCGTTGTCCAAATATTCGACAGCTCTCTCGGCTTGCTCGCGGCGAGCGTAGAGCATGCCAAGGCTGTAGTTCACTTCAGCATTCTCGGGGTCACTCTCGAAAGCTTGCTTGAGAAGCGTTTCCGCTTCCTCGGAATTTCCTTGGCGCCGGTAGACGTTTCCAAGATTGAGAAGCGCAGTAGCGTAAGAGGGACGCAGTTGCAGGGACTGCTTAAAGTTTCGAATCGCTTCTTCGTTTTTCCCACTCTGTGCGGCAATCATCCCAAGATTGTTCCAGGCCTCGGGATAATTCCGACGCAACTTGACGGCTTGCTCGAGATACTGTTGAGCCTGTTGCGGTGAGTTGCGCTGGAGATAAAGCGTGCCCAGATTGTAATACGCTTCAGGGTCGTCGGGCTTCGCCGCAATGACTTGCTTAAAGGATTTCTCCGCCTGATCGAGAAAGCCGTGCTGCAAGAAAGCCACGCCATAGGTGAATGCATTGCGTTGAAATTCGCCCTGATGCAGAGTCCCCGGAAAGGGAAGCGCTTTGCGAACACGATCTGCGGGAGTTTGGGGAGCCGATGCAAGGTCTTGCCGCAACTCCTCAGCAGTGAACGTTCCCTGGTACACCTTAACGATTGCTCCGGCTTCGTCGATCAAAAAAGATGTCGGAAGCGAAAGATCTCGGTGACGATCGAACAGATACCGATACACGAGGTTGTAAACGCCTGCCAATTCTGGCGTGCCGATCAAAATCGGAAACGAGAGTGCTTCTTTGTCGGCGAACGATTGAACCGTGCGAGCATCAGCGGGATCATCGAGGTTGATGGCGGCAATCTTCAGGCCTCCGGAGGTCAGGTCTGATTGCGATCTACGCAGAGTCTGCAACTGTTCGCGGCAAGCAGGCAGAGCCATTGTCCAGAGATTCAGCAAGAGGAAACTACCTTCAAAAGAGTGAAGATCGCGAGCGTTACCGGAAAGGTCAGGCAGAGAGAAGTCCACCGCTTTCACTGGTTCGACTAACCACGTCCCCACGGATGATGGCAGAGCTTCTGCAGCAGGAAGATTTCCGGGTTTCAGCCATGACGAAGGAGTCTTCGCGAACGGCTTGGCCGTGAAGTTCCTCGCCCCTTCCCGGATTTCAATGCGACAGTTGCAGGGCAGTCCGTCGAGTGTCTGGGTGAGTCCACTGGGCCATCGGACTGTGGCAGTGACTGCGCCCGCATGCTCTCCGAGGCCGAAGAAGAGTTCCTTCGTGTGTTGCGATAAGAATCCGGAGCCCGCCTGCACGTATTTCGTCTGCCGAAGTTTTCCTGCCTCGACTGTCACCGCGGCGCCGATTGCGTCGCGGTTGCTTTTGTCTCCGCGCAGATGCAAGGCGATCGAATTGCCGATCCCATCCATCGCGAGGCGCATGATTCGAACCTGCGGAGCATTTCGATTTTTCAGCACGATTTCAAGTCTGCCATCGCCATCGAAGTCTGCCAGGGCAAACGCTCGGCTATCGTCCCGAAAATCCAATCCCGCCACTCCGGAAACATCAGAAAACGTGCCGTCGCGATTGTTGGCAAAGAAGACGTTTCTCTCGTGACCGTTCCAAGTCGAGTCAGAACGAATGAGTTCGTTGATCGCGCCCCATCCGCGTTCATAGGTGGGCGAAGGGCTGGAATCGTGCGGTGATTTTGCGACGACTTGGCGCCAGAAAAAGCTCGATACATCCCGTGGTGCAGCGCCGGAAATATAACCATTCGCAACGTAGAGATCCGGGTACCCGTCATGGTCAAAGTCCCAGGCGTCTGTCGACCATGACCAGCGCCCTATTTCAACTCCCGCTTTCACTGCGACATTCTGAAACTTCCCTTCGCCTAGATTCCGGTACAACGAATTTCCGGCCATATGCCGGCGGTAGAGCGAACGAATCTTTTCCGGTTCGCCGCCGTGAAAGTGCGAATCTTCGAAAACTCGCATTCCGGCCGCGACCCACATGCCTGCCGCATAAATGTCCTGCTTTCCGTCGTTGTCGAAGTCCAGCCAGCAGGCGCTCATGCCGGCTCCCGCTTCATCCACTTCGGCCTCGGCGGAGACGGCGGCAAATGTTCCATTGCCGTTATTGCGGTAGAGATTGTTGCGGCCAAAATCGTTGACCACGTACAAGTCCGGCCACAGGTCTCCATTGCAGTCACCCCAGGAGCAGGCGAAGCTATATCGATCATTGTCGATATTAAGACCGGTCTCTTCCGTGCGATCTTGAAAGCCTCCGTTGCCTTCGTTGTGAAAAAGATAATTGGGAGGCCCGTTCCGCGCGTCGAAGTAGGGAACTGGATAGCGATACTGGTCCAAACCCTGATAGTAACTATAAAGGCAAAAATAAAGATCGAGCCGCCCGTCGCGATCGTAGTCGGCAGCTGCGGCATGCGTGAAAGCCCCTTGCGGCGGGCGTGCAAAGCGGAACGCATCCTGTTTCAAAAAAAAGGTGCCGTTGCCCTCGTTGCGGAAAAGCAGAGGACCGGTCGCGCAAACTACCAGCAAATCCTGCAGCCCCCGGTTATCGAAATCCGCGAACAATGCGCAGGCCGTGAAGTCGAACACGCCCACCCCGGACTTTTCCGTTACATCCTCGAAGGTTCCGTCTCCACGATTGCGATAGAGCCGGTTGGGAAGTCCAGATGGCTGGCATATGTACAAGTCATCCCGCCCGTCGTTGTCGAAGTCGCCGACGGCGACACCGTTGTTTCCGTACACGTCGACACCGACCGCTCCGTCGAGAACAGTCCGCCAGTAGTCGCCTCCCCGAAGGAATTGGTTCTTGTAAGAGTCGGTTTGCCCAAGAACGTGCGAGGTAATATCGACAAACATCGGGCCCGCGGCGCGGCTAACGGTTTCCCCCGCCGCATTCCACTTCAGCGCCCGCCACGCACCAGTCGCATCTCGCGACCACTGCGTGAACCAGGAGCCGATCCGCTCTTCCCGCGCGTCGTCGCCTCGCACGCCGACGAAGTCATAGCGGATGCGTGCTTCCACGGTCAGGGGTGAATCGGCGACCTGCCTGCATTCATGGATTTCGAAGTCTGCTGTTTCCACTCGTTTCAGCGCGGCTAAGTAGTTTTTGATCTCTTCAAGAAATCGCTCGCGGCCAGAAAATAACTCGGACTCAAATTCCCTCCGCACTACCGCGATCGGATCGCCGAGACGCAAGCTGGATTCTCGACTCGCACGAAAACCCGTAGATTGAATCGACAACGCAAGGAACTTGTCCATCGGCGCTATTGCCGGAGGATTTGTTTTCAGATGTCGGCTCCACTCTTCCAGCAATTTCAGGACCTCAGAAGCGTACGCCTCGGTGACGTACTCATCTGTGCCCGGATCGGCCAAATTAAGAACATCATCCAGCGGGGATTTCCCAGGATAATGCGGTGAAAAATTTGCTTCGGCGAAAGGGAAGTGGGGAATTTCGAACGCCGGGACTCCCCGCGGCGCAGAACGAAAAATAGAGTTGTGAATCGGCGCCGGAAGAAAGAGCACGGGCGCCCATCCCATCTGCTTCAGGAAGGTTCTGCGCGACGCATCGTGATTCCCGTCTTTTGGCCCAAGCATCCCCAAGATGTCCGCTTAACCAGCCCTCAACTTTCGCATGCTTGGCACTTCTGACGAGTCTATCAATGAGTGCCGTCCTTGGGGGCCGGCCCGGAGGAATCTCCAATCACCAACTCGGATCCGATCTGATATTCCTTGCCTTGAGGACTAGACGTGCTCGAGAGTTCATGTAATGCGTCCGCAGCCAGCCGACCGAGCGTCTCGCGATGAATGTCTACAGTGGTGATCGACGGGTTGCTGTAATCGGCGAGGCGTGTTTTATCAAAACCCGTCACCGAAATATCCTGGGGCACGCGGAGGCCCGCATTCAGCAGGCCTTTAATTACGCCGACTGCCGTCAGATCGTTCACTGCCATCACGGCGGTTGCTCGAGGCGATAACTTTGCGATAGCGAGGCCGGCGGCGAGTCCGCCTTCGAAACGAAGATTGCCCTCGAGCACCGGTCCGGGCGCGAGACCCAACTGCCTCATCGTCTGCTCGTAAGCCTGAAGTCGCACGAGATTCGACTTTAGACCCGGCCTTCCGGCGACGAAGGCAATGCGCCGGTGCCCGTTCTCGTAGAGATATTTCACAATTTGTTCGATGCCTGACAAATAATCAATTCGCAAATTGCTGGTGTAGCCGCGAACGGGGGCGAGGTCAAGGAAAGTCACCGCGATCATTCTGCGCGCCAATTCGTGCACCAGGCGCATGCTGATCTCCGAGGTCATGATCGCGACGCCACGGACTTTATGCTCCATCATCCGCTCTGCGGCTTCTCGAGTCCTACGCGGGTCATAATTCGTATCGCTCAGAATCGCGTCGTAACCGAGTTCCTGGGCTCGAGTTTCGAAACTTTTGATCACTTCCGGAAAGAAAGGATTCTCAATGTCGGAGACAATGATTCCCAGCGTGCGCCGGTCGCGCGATGCGAGTTGGCGCGCATGCACGTCGCGAATATAGCCTAATTTTCTGACTGTCGAGAGCACGAGGCGGCGTGTTTCACGCCCCACTTTGCCAGTCTTGTTCAGGACATTGGAAACTGTGGCGGTCGAAACCTCGGCCGCTTTCGCGACATCGCGAATGGTCACGCTCATGGTCAAAAATCCCCAGCCTAGTCAGCCGGCGAGAGTGTCTCGCGGAAACAGCGCGGAGTATAGACGACGAGAAAATTCTTGACAATGCTGAGCGCTCCATGATATTTCGATCCACACTGAAATAGGTGATTTACATTAGCTGACAAGGTTAAGCGGTTAATTCCGCAAGCCGTGCGATTCGTTCAATGTTCTGATTTGGGGATCTTCAAAAACTCAGGTTCTTGCAGGCAACTGCGTGCTCGGTCGTTGCCTGCCGTGGCAATTGAACCTGTACTAGAGCTTGCTTGGACACAAGCACTGAAGCTCAAAGGAGAGCTCATGAACCGACACGCGTTTGCCTGGATCTTGCGTAGCATCTTGGCCGTCGCCGTCCTCACTCTCAGCGCAGGTCGCCTTGAAGCTCAGGTGGATACCGGTTCCATCACAGGCACGGCAACTGATGCCTCCGGCGCGGTGGTCAGCGGAGCGAAAGTTACCCTGACGAACGAAGGCACCGGCGCTGTCCTCTCTACCACGACCGGAAGCGACGGTAACTACACTTTTAGCCCAGTCAGAATTGGAACGTACAAGATCGACGCTTCCGCTCAAGGTTTCAAGACCGTCAGCCAAACTCACATCACTGTTGATGTAGGGGCGAATGTCTTGGTGAATTTCAAGCTTCAACCTGGAAGCATCACCGAAACTGTTGAAGTCACCTCCGCCGCTCCGGTGCTCCAGACGCAGGATGCGTCCGTGGGGCAGGTGATGGACACGCGTAACGTCAACAATCTTCCGTTGAATGGACGGAATTTCACTTTCCTGGCCCAGCTTTCCGCCGGTGTGAACACGCCGCAGGCAGATACGCGCGGCAATGCCGCCACGGGAGCTTTCTCGGCTAACGGTCTTCGACCAGCGCAAAACAATTACATGCTGGATGGCATTGATAACAATTCTGACACCGTGGATTTCCTGAACGGCACAAACTTCGTGGTTCTTCCGCCGGTCGATGCCATTCAGGAATTCAAGGTCCAGACCTCCGATTTCAGTGCGGAGTACGGGCGCTCGGGCGCCGCCGTTTTGAACGCCACGATCAAGTCCGGCACGAACGAGTTGCATGGCGCAGCTTGGGAGTTCTTCCGTAACGATAAGCTCGACGCCGCCGACTACTTCGAGGATGCCAACCAGGTTCCGAAAGGCGAACTCCGGCAGAACCAGTTCGGGGTTTCAGGTGGTGGGCCGATAATCAAGAATAAGATCTTTTTCTTCGGCGACTATGAGGGGCTGCGGCGGATTCAAGGTACGATTCTGACCGGATCGGTTCCCACTGCGGCGGAGCGCACCAGCCTCTACACCAATCTTTCGGACCTGATCACTGGACAGACCGGTACGGAAACTGACGCGTTGGGGCGGAAGATTCCGACCGGCACGGTTCTTGATCCGGCCACCACCCGAGCCGTCACAAAGGGAGTTGCCGATCCTGTTTCAGGCTTGGTCGCGGCTAGCACTGGCTTTGCCCGCGATCCTTTTGGCACTTGTTCCGCCAGCACCCTGAACTTTACCCTCGCAGCCTGCAGTCTGAATCAGCTTCCCGCCGGTCGCCTGGATGCCAACGCGATCGCGCTGTTGAACCTGTACCCCAATCCAACCGGCGGTTCGCTTTTCTCCAACTTCGCCAATTCGCCGAAGCTCAGTGAGCACCGCAACGCTTTCGACACTCGGCTAGACGTCAACATTAGCACCAAGGACCAGGTGTTCTTCCGGTTCAGCTATGTGGACGATCCTCAGTTCATTCCGGGTATTTTCGGTGGCGTGCCCGACGGTGGCGGGTTCCAGCAGGGCAATCAGACTGCGCTCGCACAACAAAGTGCACTGGCATGGACCCACGTTTTTTCTCCCAGCACGATTAACGTGGCTCGTGCGGGACTAAATTACCTGCACACCACACGGGTTTCTCCCGAAGCCAACAATCTGACCGATTTGCCGACCAAATTCGGTATCCATGGTATCCCCCAGCAAAAGGAAAATGGCGGACTTCCCGCCTTCGGGATCAATGGCCTGGCGACTCTGGGCAGCAACGCATTTCTTCCCTCTGATGAAGTCAGCTCGACTTTCCAGGTCACCGATGACTTCACCAAGATCTACGGAAAACATACGTTCAAGATGGGTTTCGAGTGGCAGCACGTTAAGTTCTCGACGCTGCAACCGCCGTGGTCCCGGGGCGAGTTCGATTATGGCAGTGCATACACGGACGTCCCGACCGTCAGGAATGGCAACACGGGCCGTGCGCAGTTCTTGTTGACGCCTATTCCTGCGCACAATGGCGGAACGATTGACTATGTTGGCGGTCCCTCGACGGGATCCGGTAACAACAGCGTATTCGTCTCCAACATCTCGCTGACCGATAATGGCAAGAACTACTACGGAAGTTACATACAAGATGACTGGAAAGTGTCACCGAAGCTAACTGTGAACTTGGGTTTGCGTTGGGATTTCTTCGGACTGGTCTATGAGCACCACGCGAACCAGGCGAACTTTGTTCCCAGTGGGCCCCCGACCAATTCCCCGATGTATCTTATCCCTCCTGGCCCGAATGCGAACAAACTTTCGGCCAGCTTTACCAGCCTGCTTGCGACAGATGGCATTACCCTCGCCGTCACCAACAGGTACGGCAAAGGGCTGGGTAAGTCGCAGAAGGCGAATTTTGCACCACGCTTCGGCTTTGCTTACCAGGCTACGCCAAAATTGGTGGCTCGCGGCGGATTTGGGCTTTTCTATAACGGCTTTGAGAATCGCGGTTTCTCCCCGAACCTGGGCGAGAATTATCCGTTCCAATTCAACTTCCAGTTCGCGCCAGCGGATGATGGGCACCCGATCACCTATGCAGGGTGCACGAGCCCCAATGCCACTCCTATAGGAAGCGCCACACTGGAGACAGGCTTCACCTGCACTCCACTTGACCCACTCTTGGTGAACGCCAGCGGACTCGCGCTGCGCGGCATCCAGTTTAATTACATCACTCCCTATTCCATGGGCGGCAACCTGACTCTTCAATATCAGTTGACGCCCACGGTCACCTTGCAGGCGGGTTACGTCACGTCCTTGGCGCGACATTTAGAGTCGTTCCCCAACTCAAACAACGTCACTCGAATTCTGGACACCACACAATCCACAAACTCGGCCGTTCCGTTTCCTGATTTCGGGCATGGCTCAAGTTACGCCATCACGGCAGGCAGCAGTTATTACCACGGCTTGCAGACCAAAATCGAAAAGCGATTCGCCGCCGGTTTGAGCCTGCTTGGCACGTACACTTGGTCGCAATCACGATCCGACGCTGGCGACCTGCTCAATGGCGGGAGCTTAGCGGGCTACCGGGCTCCAGACGTTCCGGGAGCCGGGATCCATTTTGATTACGGCCTAGCGGATTTCGACGTTCGAAACGTTGTGCACTTCAGCGGCACTTATGAACTTCCCTTTGGCAAAGGTAAGCTTTACCTGGCCAATTCAAGTTCGATGGCGAGCAAAGTGTTTGGAGGCTGGAGCGTCAACTGGGCCGCTGTCCTCCAAGGAGGGCAGCCCATTACACTGAGTTGTCCCTCCAACACCACAAGCGGAACCGGTTGCTATGACCTCGTGGTTAACGGGCAGAGTCCGAAGCGGGGGCTGCACATCGACTCCAACGGGAAGCTTAGCTTCTTCGGCAACCGCTCTGCGTTTAACCAGCCTTGCGTTTTGGGAGCAGGCGGTGTACCTGATCCGACGAAGGTGGTGGGATGCGTTCCTCTAACCGGTCTTGCGGCGCTGGGAGGCCCTCCCGCACAGATCGCTGGACCGACGTTCCATCGATTTGACTTTTCGACCTTTAAGGATATGAAGCTTACGGAGCGATTCACCCTGCAGTTCCGGGCGGAGCTCTTCAATATCTTGAATCACCCAAACTTCAATGCTCCTGGCTTTGGCGGCAACGGTGTTGTTGCCGTTTCAGGTGCGACGAATTTTACCAGCTCTAACTTTGGCGAGATTGGATCTACTCGCGACGCTCCCTACGATCCGAGGCAGATTCAGTTTGCTTTGAAGTTGTATTATTAGTTTGAGAGAGACGTTTTGGACTAAGAGGGCGCTTCTAAGAAGCGCCTTCTCCATTTCGTTGTTCCTTCTGCCCACCTGCGTTGTTTTTCGACAGGTGATAGCATGCAGTCCGTGAGTATTCGACCTCGGCCCATATTGTGTTCTTATTTGTTTGCCCTGGTTTTCGTAGTGCCACTTGCAGCAGGGACCGAACAGACCGAGCGCCTGAATCGCGAGTTCCAGAAGGCTGTGGCTCAGTATGACGCGGGTCATCTCCCCGAAGCCGCCGCGGAATTGGAGAATCTGCTGCACGATGTCCCAGACAGTTTTGAGGTGCACGAACTCTTAGGCTTGATCTATGCTGGGGAATCGCAGGATGCTCTGGCGAATCAGCACCTCGAGAAAGCTGTGCGTTTGAAGCCGGATTCTGCTGCCGCCCGAACCAACTTGGCCACCAATCTAGTTCGCATGGGAAAGCTCGAGCCGGCGCAAGAGCAGTTCAAGAAAGCGGTCGTTCTTGAGCCACGCAACTACGACGCCAACCACAACCTGGGAGAGCTCTACATCCGCCTGGGTAAACTTTCGGACGCGGTGCCTTTTCTCAAGCAAGCTCAGCATGCCAATCCTACTGCCTACGACAATGGCTACGATCTGGCGTTGGCGTATCTCTACATCGGACAACCGGCACAGGCGCGGCAGCTTGTTCAAACTCTGGTGCGCACAAAAAACACTGCGGAACTGCACAACTTGTTAGGTCAGATCGAGGAAAAGGAGGGGAAGTATCTGCCTGCGATCAATGAATTTGAAATCGCGGCCCATCAGGAACCGAGCGAGAGTAATCTTTTCGACTGGGCTAGCGAACTTCTGTTACACCAGACACTAGAGCCTGCGATCGAAGTATTTCGGCAGGCCGCGGAACGTTATCCAAACTCTCCGCGTATGGCCATCGGCCTTGGCATCGCGTTGTACTCCCGCGGTTTTTACGATGACGCCGTCAAGTCTCTGCTTCGAGCGGCCGATCTAAGCCCCTCTGACCCGCGCTGCTATTTTTTTCTGTCGAAAGCCTACGACAGTTCGCCGAGCCAGGCGGATGATGTCATTCTGAAGTTCCGCCGGTTCTCCGAATTGCAGCCGAGTGATGCTCGCGCCTCTTATTACTATGCAATGAGCTTGTGGAAAGGGAAGCGGGCACAAGATCCCAGCCTTGATCTCCATCAGATTGAGTCGTTACTTAAGCAGGCGGTCGTGCTGGATCCCAAACTCGCTGAGGCGCACTTGCAACTAGGAAACCTTTATTCCGACCAGACGCAATATGCCGAGGCTGTCCCCGAGTACGAGAAGGCGCTGGAAAATAATTCTGACCTTGCTGATGCTCACTACCGACTGGGTCAGGCCTACGTGCATCTTGGTCAAAAAGACAAGGCTCAACCTCAATTCCAGGTCTATCAGCAGTTGCGTTCACAACACTTGGCCGATCTCGACAAGCAAAGAGCCGAGGTTCGCCAGTTCGTTTACTCAGAGAAAACTGAGATGCCTGCCAAGCAGTGATTGGTGCACCGATTTCTGCACCAGCAATCATGAGCGCTTTATCGCAGAATCGACGAGGCAAATTGAGCGGAACTCCGAAGAACACCTCTAGTCTTCGCAAGGTAAGCCAGTTCGTTGCCCGCACCCGCAGAGACTTTTTGCGCGACGCCGCAGGAGTGGCATTGGGAAGCACGTTGTTCCGGCCATCGTGGACTCGCGCGGCAACTCTACCCTCGAGAAGAAAAGTTGTGATCGTCACATTTGGCGGCGGGGCGCGTGATCAGGAAACTTTTGCACTGGAAGGGCAGGAAAATATTCCGCACCTGATGCGCGAATTCATTCCGAAAGCCACCTTCTTCACCCAGGTCGTTAACCGCGGAATTTTGGGTCATTACGTCGCGACTGCGAGCCTTGCCACCGGCGTGTATGAAACGTTTAACAATTTTGCTGCCGTCGCACCTCAATCTCCGACCGTCTTCGAATACTTTCGCAAAGACTTGAAGCGTCCGTCCTCGGATGCCTGGGTGGTCGCTCCCAGCAACGGCTTCAACCGCATTGGCGAAAGCAGTCATCGATCCTACGGCGCTGGCCTGGGCGCGCGTGTGATTTTGCCCAAGCGTCTGCTGACGGCGGCGACTTCGGGCCGCGGTAACGACTACCAGCACCTACTGCGGGACAACTACGAAACGCCTTATTTTGCGCCGGAATTGGCGGGCAGCGAGTTCGAATTGCAACAACTCGAAATGATCTTGAAGCTCTCGGTCGACGACTTCAAGAATCACGCCCAAACCCTGTCGAGTCCGGACGAGCTTTCGCTGTACATTACTCGCCAGTTGATGCGGCAAGTTGCGCCCAGCCTGCTGTGGATCACCATGCATGATATTGACATCGCCCATGCCGGAGCGTTCTCGCTGTACATCGATGGAATTCGGCGTACGGACCGTCTCTGCTCTGATCTATGGAAGGCGATCCAGAGCGAGCCGGAATATGCGGGCAAGACAACTCTTTTTATCCTGCCTGATTTCGGTCGCGACTCGGATGAAGATGCTGGAGGAAACGGCTTCCAGCATCATCGCACTGGTGACGTTCTCTCCCGGACCACGTGGATGCTGGTCGCCGGCCCGGGCATTCGCGAGGGTGTAGTTTTCGACCGGGCAGTTGATTCCACCGATCTGGTGCCCACTCTAGGATCGATGCTGGGATTTGTTCCGTCGCTCGCGCAAGGCAAACCAATCAACGAACTGTTGTAGCTTGCATGCTTCCTCGTGACCTCAAACCCGGACAGTTCGCTGGCTATCCGCCGGAAGCGCGGAAGATCGTCACTAATTACTTGGCGACGCTGCAGCAACTGCCTCTGAGTTTTGTGCCGAGCCTGCTCCGCGAACTCATCGATTACGATTTCAAGTTCCCGGCTGAGCGCACAGCGCGTGAGAAAGAACTGGCAAAGCTTAGTTCACTTTCGGGTGAAGAACTGAAAGCTTGGTTCGACGGTTTTGTACAAATCCGTCTTTCACCTCAGCTCGAAGAGTTTGACTGGGTAAGAGCGCCCGCTCAATTCGTCGAGCGTTTGTCGGCGCATCTCTGGAGCACCCACCAGCTTGACGCGTTTCGCAAGGCTTCAAACGATTACGCCGATCGTTTACGCGTGGCCGTGCCGCCCGAGCGTCCTCCTATTCCCAGGCTCGGGATTGCAGTCATCGGCCAGGGCGTGGCTTTGTATGATCAGCCGCTGTTTCGGAGGCTGCGCGCTCACGGCGCATACTTCAGCGGTATCAAACCTGAGAATGGTCTGCGACAACTGCTGGGCGCAGTTGCGGCTCGAGCCAAGGCCCATCCCGATCCCTACGCCCACTGGTACATCGACGGGGGGGGAGAAGTAGATCATGCTGCGTCGCTCACCTGCGTCTCCTACAAGTCTCTCGAACCGGCGCGGTTGGTTTTGTTGCACAAGATGGAATCCGAGATCAACAGGCCGGGTATGGGACCGGAAGCATTGCGCTCGCTTCTCGCCCAGCTGCGTCCCGCGGATCTAGGCATGGACAGTAAGCCAAACAACAAACCGAAAGACGAAGTGTTGGAGCGCTTCGAGGTCAGCCTGTTGACCGAGGGTTCAGGAACCCAAATCTTCAGCACAAGTTTCGCGCAATGGGCCGCGCGGGAGGCTCTCAGGCGGGCTCAGCCGCTCACGCTGCTGGTCCGGTTTGCGCCACGGCAGCGGCAGAAGCCGATGAACGAACTGCTTTCCGCCGTGTCGGCCAGTCCAGAATTCGACTTCGTCGGTTCACTGGTGGATGCCGATATGGGGGCCTACTATAACTGGGTGAACCAGCAGCGTCTTCCGGGAGCCGAACAGTCGTCGTTTCTGGTTTGGTTTGAAGGACACAATCAGGCGCTGGCCATCGGACCGTCCACGCCGCGCGGGACCGAATCGACATCGGCAGCCGATCTGGAGCAAGTGCTGTCCTGGACCGTATGAAGGGGCTGCAGCAAGCTACATGTGTTTGCATGCAATCGATTATTAGGAGAGAGCCAACAAAAAATGGATCGACGCAAGTTTCTAAAACAATCAGGCACCCTCATCGCTGGAGCTGCTCTCGCACCCTACGCCCTTCCCGAAGGAGATCCGCAATCAGCCGTTTCGACCGCCGGCGGCCGCCTCATCCTGCCGATGAATCGCAAGTGGCGTTACAGTCGGACTGTTGTCGAGGGCGGCCACGAAAAAGATTTTGACGATTCTAAATTTGACCAGGTCGTGATCCCGCACACGAACATCTCGCTTCCATGGCATGGTTTCGATGAAAAGACCTATGAGTTTGTCTCTCTCTACCGCCGTCGTTTCAAACCTCCGTCGGAAGCGCGCGGCAAACACGTTTTCGTCGACTTCGAGGGCGTGATGACCGCATCCACCGTCTGGATCAATGGCACCAAGCTCGGGGAATATAAAGGCGGTTACACGCCATTCTCGTTTGAACTCACGCCTCACCTCGACTTTGACGGTGAAAACCTGCTTGCTGTTGATGTCGATTCCACCGAACGCCCCGATATTCCGCCCTTCGGCTACGAAATCGACTATCTCACCTTCGGCGGCATCTATCGCGAGGTCTCGCTTCGCGTCGTGCCGTCAACCTTCATCGAGAATATCTTCGTGCGACCGAAAGACGTGCTGTCAGCAAACCCAAGTGTTGACGTCGACTGTTTCATCCAGAACCTCGACGGATCAAAAGATCTTTTAACCGTTGAAGTGGATCTGCTGGATGGCGACCGCGTTTTAGCTAAAGGCTCGCAAAAAGTCGCGTCGTCGAGTGTAGCGAGCGAACCGTCAGCCCACATGGTCCGCCTGGAAAAACTTGGCGGAATTCAATTGTGGGATCTCGACAAGCGCAATTTCTACACCGCTCGCGTGCGCTTGCTCCACGCCGCCCAATTGCTCGACGAAGATTCCCGCCGTTTCGGTTTTCGGCAAGTCCAATTTACCGATCACGGCTTCGAGCTAAACGGCAAGGTCATCAAGCTGCGCGGCCTCGATCGGCACCAGACGTTTCCATTTGTCGGGCAGGCAATGCCGGGCCGTGTTCAACGCCGCGATGCCCAGATCCTGCGCGACCAGCTCAAGTGCAACATCGTTCGCACTTCGCATTATCCGCAGTCACGTCATTTTCTTGATGCCTGCGACGAAGTGGGTCTTCTCGTACTGGAGGAAATTCCCGGCTGGCAGCACATCGGAGACGCAGCCTGGAAGGAGATTTCAGTCGATAACGTTCGCCGCATGATCCGCCGCGACTGGAACCATCCTTCGATCATC
>Ga0307474_10001410_pt1 | contig 17474 bp, 14 predicted proteins | sample atmos_gasesECM1C_2_FD_203312 | JGI IMG/M metagenome (GOLD analysis project Ga0307474, IMG submission 203312) | Hardwood forest soil microbial communities from Morgan-Monroe State Forest, Indiana, United States - atmos_gasesECM1C_05 | ecosystem: Environmental > Terrestrial > Soil > Temperate... | reverse complement strand
GACGGGGTCTACGTAGAGTATCTGCGGGTACGGCTTTCTCCGGGTGTCGAGAGCAAAATCAGGCGACACACCGACGATCTCGGATTGCCCGGTTGTGCCGGGGGTTGGATTTGCACTCCAGCGACGACGATTCCAGATCACAATCTTGCCAATCGCCTGGGAGGGAAAATTAAATCCCAGTTTGCGCATCGCCGTCTCATTGACGACGATAGACGGGTTCCCTGCCGTTTCCCCTTCGACGAGGCGGCCATCATCGCCATGATTGCGGTCAAAAAAGCGCCCGGCCAACGGCCGCAGGCCATAGAACTCAAGCGTGCCATAGTCGACGGCGCCACTCACCATTGCAGCTGCAGGCGCGCCCTGAACCTGCGCAGAAACGATCATTCCGCCATTGAAGAGTGCTGCCTCATTGGCGCAAGCGGCCCTGGCGACACCAGGTAAGGTGGCAAGGCGTTCTCGAAACGCCCGGCCCGCCGGGGCACAAGCGTCGTCGACAAGAAGGATGCTCGAACCGTCAACTCGCAGTTGGTTGTTGAGTGAGAACAGCGTCTGGCGCCAAATCGTTGCAGCCGTAATGCCGAGGCCGATCATGATGGCGAACTGCAGAGCGACCAGCGCGCGGCGTACGATTCCTCCGGTTGCTCCTTGGACGAGTGTTCCCTTCAAGACTGTGGCCGGCCGATAGGCAGATAAGACAAAAGCAGGGTATGCACCGGCCATTGAGCCCAACCCTACGGTAGTAACCAGGAGAGCGCCCAATAGCGCCGGATCGCCAAGATAGTTGAATTCGATCTTCTGCTTTAGGACAGAGTTCATCCAAGGCAATAGAACTTCGGTGAGCGCTACGGCTAGCACCATGGCCAAGGCGACATAGATGACCGCCTCTCCCAAAAACTGGATTATCAATTGGCCTCGAAGCGCGCCCGCTGCCTTGCGAACGCCCGTCTCAATGGCGCGCTGGGCTGCTCGAGCAGTCATCAGCGTGACGAAATTGAATGATGCCGAGGTGATGATCAAGACCGCAATGACAGCCAAGGCCGTCAGCAGCGTCCTATCGCCTCTGGGGGATAGCGGTGATTCGCCGGAAGGTGACAGGTGTAGGTCGCCAATAGCCGTCAGATGCACCCCAACGGTGAATCCAGGCGGATAAACAGGCGAATCGTGAGTTGCATAGGCGGAGAGTTCCTGTTGCATCTGCTGCACAGGTGTGCCAGGCCGGAGGCGGATGAAAGTATAAGCGCTTATACGAAATGGTCCTTGATCTGGTGTGAGATCGTAAAGCGCGAACTGGGAGTAGGCCGCAAGGCTCGAGCCGAACACCTCGCCCTTTAGATAACTGTTCGACGGCAAATCGATTATCGCGGTCACACGCATCGGATGAGATGTGTTGAAGGCAGTTGACACCTTGGCAGCATCCGAACCCATGGCAGGGTTGACTTCTAACAACTCGCCCAACGGCTTATCTCGACCGAAATACTTGCGTGCAGCCGTCCGGGTAAGGACAACGCTGTCGGGTGTGGCCAGCGCCGTTTGAAGATCGCCGGCTAACGATTTCAGCGGCATGATCCGGAAGAATGACGGGTCCACCCAGAGGAAGCCCGTCTCATCCACCTCCATCTGGCCGTGACGAATGTGCGGCGGACTATTCGCAGTCATGATCCGAGCCACGGTCGCTATCTGCGGAAACTGCACGCTCAGCTTTGCCGCCAGGTCGGGAAAGGAAAAATCCCATCGCTCTGTGAGCAAACGACGATCAGTCACATCCTTCGTTTCGGTCACCAGATAGACGTCGCGATAACCGGAGAAGAACCGATCATAGCTGTGCTCGTCGCGGACGAAGAGAGCAATCAGCAGGGCTGCCGAAACGCCCAGCGCGAGGCCAACGATGTTGATGGCTGCAAAAAATCGGTTACGCACCAGATTGCGCAGCGCAGCGGCCATGTAGTTGCGAAACATTTTCAGGCGGCCAGCAATGTCTCGCTGACGACGTGACCGTCGAGGAGCTTGACGGTTCGCTGCGCGCGGGCGGCGTGGACCAGCGAGTGGGTCACCATGATGACGCTCGTGCCCGATTTGGACACGCCGGTGAGCAGATCCATCACGGCCTCTCCGTTGGCCGTATCGAGGTTACCGGTAGGTTCGTCGGCGAGAATCAGTTTGGGATTGGAGACGAGCGCCCGGGCGATCGCGACCCGTTGCTGCTGCCCGCCGGAGAGCTGTTGGGGGAGATGGCGTGCGCGATGCGCAATCCCGACTCGGTCGAGCGCGTCGGCCACTCGGCGTTTGCGTTCACTGGCAGAAACGCCTCGATAGATCAAGGCCACGTCGACGTTCTCGGTGACGTTGAGATCGTCGATGAGATTGAAGCTCTGGAAGACAAATCCAACCGCACCTCGACGCAGCGCGGTGAGGCGCCGCTCGGAGGCGCGGGCGACATCTTCGCCGAAGAACGAGTAGCGGCCGCTCGTGGGGCTATCGAGGAGACCCAGAATGTTGAGCAGGGTGGATTTTCCACAGCCGGAGGGCCCCATGATGGCGAGAAACTCCCCGGCGCCCACCTCAAATGACACGGCATCGAGCGCGCGCGTCTCCACCTCGGTGGTGCGATAGATCTTGCTGACGTTCTCTAATTTCAACATCGAGAGGCTCCTAGGGCTTGAGATCAATGCGATCGATACGCTCGAGTCCGGTGTAATCGGAAATGATGGCTTGTTCGCCGACGGCGAGTCCGCTCAAGACCTCGACCTGCTCGGTATTGCGACGGCCGATCTTGATGGTGCGGCGAAGCGCCGATCTGCCATCCTTGGCCAGAACGAAAATCCAGTCGCCGCCGGTGCGGTCTAAAAATGAGCCGGCCGGAAGAATGGTCGCAGTTCGATCGGCGCCGAGCGCCAATTTGCCTTGCAGGGCCTGTCCGGGCAGCAACCCTGCGGGCGTCGCCCCTTGAAAGGCGAAATCGACGGTGAAGGTGCCGTTGGTCACTTTGGGGTAAACGCGGGTGGCTTTGAGCGTCCAGGTCTTTTCCCCCATTTCGATGTCCGCGGTCTGCCCATTCTGCACGCGGCCTAGGTAGTACTCGTCCACCTCCGCCGCGAGCTTGAAACCAGTCTCCGGGGTGATCTCGCCAAAGCGCTCGCCGCGATTGCGGTTCTCGCCGACCTTGAGGTCCAGCGCCGTGAGCCTGCCCGCCACCGGCGCTCGTACGGTCAGATTGTCGAGCTTGCCGCGGGTGATCTTGAGGTCCTGCTGCAGTTTCATCAGTTGGCTGTGAATCTGCGGCAGCTGCTGCACACGGAGTGCTTCCTGCCTGCGATTGCTCTCGTCCTGCATCGGCCGCACTTTCAAGTCATAGGTCAGTTCGTCCTGAACCTGGTCTTTGACTTCCACGGGCTCGGCATCATCCGCCACCAGAATGGCCCGCCGGCCGACGGAGCGCTCAAGTCGCGTGACATCGTAGTCGATCAGGGCGAGCGCCTTCTGGTTCGCAACACGGTTCTGTTCGAGCTGAGTTTCGTAAGTCTGCAATTGCGTGATCGACTCAACCAATCGCCCTTCACGATCGAGAACATCGAGCTCGAGCTCCGTATTGCTTAACTCGACCAACGGCTGTCCTTCCTCCACCATATCGCCGGCTAGAGCGAGGATACGATCGATGCGCCCCCCTTCAAGCGCGTCGAGGTAGACGGTATTCATCGGTACTACTTTGCCCCGCAGCGGAATGAAGTCGTGGAACGGCCCCTGCACCACGCTTCCCAAGGTGACGCTGGCGGCTGCGACGCGCAGGCTGCGTTCCGGGGTGCCCAGGAAAAAAACGGCCGTCGTGATGAGCAGCACGGCGACGATGGCGGCTATGCCACCTTGCAGCCAGAGTTTCCTGCGCCACCAGGGCAGCTGGATGGGGCGATCCATGCTCATGGCGTCGCTTCCCGCCAGCCGCCGCCCAGGGCCTTGTACAAGGTCACGCGATTGCTCTGCTCGGCCAGGCGCGTCGTGATCAACGCTTGGCGCGCGGCATAGTCGCTGCGTTGTGAGTCGAGCACCTCGAGATAGCTGTTGCTGCCCACCGCGTGGCGTCGCTGCGAGAGCGTGTAGGCCCGGCTTGTGGCTGCGACCAGAGTTTCCTGGGCGGCGCGCTGCCGATTCAGGGTTGCGGTCAATGCAAGCGCATCGGCGACTTCACGAAACCCGGACTGAATCGCCTTCTCATACTGCGCGAGCGCAATCCTCTCATTCACATGCGCGACGTCCAGGCCGCCCATCAGCGCGCCGCCGTGGAAGATGGGCAAGGACATCACCGGCTCGAAGGCCCACGTGCCTGTGCCTGACTTGAATAGGTTCGAGAGCTGATAGCTCACCGAGCCGAGATTTGCGGTCAGAGTAATATCCGGGAAGAACGCTGCGCGTGCGGCGCCGATATCGGCGTTGGCTGCTCGCAGCGTATGTTCGGCCTCCAGAACATCGGGCCGGCGCAGCAGTACCGCGGAAGGCACCCCGGCCGGCAACGGGTCGAGTCCCATGGTGTTGGAATCGAATCGTGAAGGCAGCAAGGGCGGCTCGATCTCGGTCCCGACCAGGAACGCCAAAGCGTCTCTATCCTGCGCGACATTCCCCTCAAAGCGTGCGGCGTCGGCGCGCGCCTGCTCGACCGTGGTTTGCGACTGCACGAGATCCAGGGCGGACACGGTGCCCGTCTCATGCCGCTTTTGCTCGAGCGCGTAGGAATCCTCCTGGCTCTTGAGTGTCTGCTGGGCCAGGCGCTCGAGTTCACTGTCGGCCGCGAACGTCAAATAGGCGTTGGCTACTTCGGCGATCAGGCTCAACTGGGCGCTGCGGCGCGCCTCAACTTGCGCCACGTATTGTTCCAGCGCGGCATGCGTCAGGCTACGCACGCGGCCGAACAGATCCACTTCATAAGCGGTGATGGACAGACCCGCCTCGAAGTAGCCGGTGGTCGGGGTCGCGATGCCGTAAGTCAAGGATGCCGGTAGCTTTTCGCGGGTGAAGCTGGCTGGCGCGTCGATCGACGGCAGCAGAGCGGCTCGTTGGATTCGATATTGAGCGCGGGCCTTGTCGATGTTGAGCACGGCCACGCGCAGATCTCGGTTATTCGCCAATGCGAGGCCGATCAACTGCTGCAGTCGTGTGTCGAGGAAGAAATCGCGCCAACCGATGTCACGCGCCGCCACAGCCACAGGAGGACGCTCCGGCGTCGTCGCGGGCATTGGCCACTCAACAGGTACCGGCAACGCGGGCGCGCGATATCGCGGTTCGAGAGTGCAGCCGCTGGCCAGGCAGAGCCAAGTCAGCGTGACGCCGGCGATAGGTATCTTGCGCTTCACGGTTGGCAGTGTACGGCGCAACGCTCCTGACAAAAACAACATGCGGATCAGGCAGTTAGGCAACATCGCGACGTTCTTTGGCATTGCGACTGTCCGGAAACGGACATTCGCCCGTGCTACAGCCTTTGAATGCGCAACGGCCGGCGCTTGCCTTGTGAATCCGATGTCGCTGCGCTTAGGCTTACGAGCATGAGTGCAGGCGCGAGTATCCTGATTGCGGAAGACGATGCCGATGTGCTACGAGCGGCGCGCATCGCGCTGATGCCATTCGCCGACCGCGTGGAGAGTCTCTCGTCGGTGGACGGGTTGGACGAACTGCTCACGTCCGCGACATTTGATGTGGTGCTGCTCGACATGAATTTCGTGTCCGGTGAACGCAGTGGCGGCGAGGGTTTGAATGCCCTGGCGCGCATCCGGGCTTTCGACCCCAGTCTCGCGGTGGTACTGATGACTGCGTATGGAGGCGTTGCGCTCGCGGTGGACGCGCTCAAGCGAGGCGCCGCGGATTTTATCCTCAAGCCCTGGCACAACGACAAGCTCATCGCGGCGGTCACGGCCGCCGCGGCCATGACCCGCGCACGCCGCGAAAAAGAGACGCAGAATTTGGACGTTGTGGAAAGGGGCGCGATCGAACGCGCTCTCGCGCATCATGCAGGAAATATCTCGCTGGCCGCCGCAGAGCTCGGCCTCAGCCGGCCCGCGCTCTATCGACGCATGGCGAAACATGGGCTTTAGAGCGGCGGGGTCAAACCAGTTCGTACTCGGGATCTCGATCCGAGCCATCGTGCTCGGCAGCCTGACAATGCTGTTTGTGCAGCTCGTCGCGCACACACAGCTCTATGCCACCTCACTGGTGGTGGCCGGCATGGCCGCAATCATGATTGCGGATCTGGCCCGCTGTATCACGCGGGCCGACCGGCGCGTCGAGCATTTTATCGATAGTCTCAAGGCCGGCGATGCGGATGTGCCGGCGGAGGTGCGCAGCACATCCGGGCGGTCGTCCTCACCATTCGAAGACGCCGTGGTCAGGGTACAGACCGAACGGGCCGAATGGCGGCAACAGCTCGATGCCCTGCAAACGCTGCTGGATACCGTGGCCGCCTCGTTGATCATTGTGCACTCCAACGGGCAGATTAGTCTCGCCAATCGCGCCGCGAATCAGCTCGCCGGAGAACCGGTGGACAGTTTGGCACAGATGGCATCTGTCGGTCCGACGGCGGCGAGGACGATCCTTGCGCTCGCTCCTGGCACACGACGGATCGTGCCGCTGGCAGACGGACGGTCGGCGCTGATATCGGTGGCGCAATACACCCTTCCGGGCCGTGACTCTGAACGGTTGATTTCCGTGCAACGTCTCGCTGGTGAGCTCGACGCGGTGGAACTCAAGGCCTGGCAGGACATGGTGCAGGTGCTCGCGCACGAGATGATGAACTCGCTCACGCCGATCTCCTCGCTGTCGGAAAGCCTGGAGGCGCTGTTGCGCGGTGCCCAGTATCGCGGCGAAGCGGGCTCATCGGGGGCGGCGCGCGAAGTGAGCGATGCCGTGGATGCGATCAAACGACGCAGCGTCGGTCTGATGAATTTTGTGGATCGCTACCGGCAATTCACCGATCTGCCGCGACCCGTGTTGCGGCCGGTTCGGCTGTCGGAGATCATCGGAAATATCGAACGGCTGATGACCGCAGCGCTGGTAAACAAGGGCATTGCCTGCTCGAACCGAATCGAACCGGTGGATCTGCTTGTTTTTGCAGATCCGGAACTACTGGAACACGCGCTCATCAATTTACTTCACAACGCGATCGACGCCGTCGCGAAGACATCGGCACCATGCATCGAGATCAATGGCAGTTGGCTCAACGAACGGCAGATCGGTATTGCGATTTCCGATAACGGCTGCGGTGTGGCGCCGGCCTCCATCGATCAGATCTTTGTACCGTTCTTCAGCACGAAACCCGGCGGGTCCGGCATTGGTCTCAGTCTCGCGCGGCAAATCGCCCAGGCGCATGGTGGCAGGATCGACGTAGCGCACCGGAACGCCGGCGGAACTGTGTTCACGCTCATTCTTCCGGTGAATTGTTAGCGTCGCTCATACCCAGAGAGGAATACATCCATCGCACGCCGTACGGCACCGCCGAGGGCCTCCGGCTTCACGCTGTCAATCACGCCCAAAAGGACACGTTGCAGGAATTCCGATTCCAGCAAACTCAGGAGGTGCATGGCAGCGATCTTCGGATCGGCAGTTCGGAGGGCCCCGCGCTTCATTACCTTTCTTAAGAATTCAGCAACCTGATTCTCAATGGGAACCGTTGCTTGCTCGAATGATAGTTTCCCGATGTCCGAGTGTCGCGATTCGGCAATCGCGAGACGTCTCACGGCAATCGCATCAGCCGAATACAGTACGGTCATGAATTTCTGCCCGAAACGAACCAGCTCGCGCCTCAAGTCTTTTGCATCCGCGTCGAGTTCACTCGTGATCGCTTCTAGCTCGACTTCCTTGGCGTGGTGCATGACCTCGAAAAACAACTTCTCCTTCGAGGGGAAATAGTTGTAGAGAGTCGCTTTGGAGCCGCCGATCCGCTCACGGATGTCCGACATGGACGCGCGATCGAAACCGACCTCGCGAAAAACTTCGGCAGCGGCTTGAATGATGGCCTGGCGTTTTGATTCAGTTTTGGTCTTCATGGCTTTTTATGGTGGGTGTATCAACAGAACCGATAGGTCCAGTTTAGCGCGACCGCTAACTCGCAGCAGCGGCCTTTATCGATGGAGCGGTTGGCGCATAGGCTCTAAGAAAGGCGGCTACCGCACGTCGGGCTGCGTGTGCAGTCTCCTCCTCATCCGGTGCTGCTTCTCGCACGTGCAAGAGCAACGGTTCAAGGATTTCAGCCTCGAGCAATGCACCGAGATGATCGGCGGCGAGGTCGGGGTCATCCCGGCGGAGTAGTCCCGACGCCATGCATACGGCCAGGAATGAAGAGATCTGCGAGCGCAACGCGCTGATCTTGTCGAAGAAGAGCTTCCCGGTGCCGGATCGCGCCGCCTCCGCGATCATCAAGCGACGCACCTCGACCTGTTCGGATGAGCAAATGAAATTGAGGACGCTCGTGCCAAAGTTGCGAAGCGCGGCTTCGGGATCGCTCCAGGATGCGTCGAGGTGCGTAAGAGTGTCCGACATGTAGTTCTCCAGTGCCGCCATCATGCATTCGACGAAAAGTTCTTCCTTCGAGGGGAAGTGACTGTAGAGGGTCGCCTTCGAGCCGCCGACTTGAGAGGTGATATCCGCCATCGAGGTCCCGTCGAACCCCTGCGCGCGGAATAGTCGATAGGCGTTTTCCAGAATCGCCTGTCGCTTGCTGTCGCTTTTGCTCATAACTCAAGTCGCTTTCTGAACGGTACTGTACCACTCAGTACATTTTTGTTGACATCGGGTCTGAAGTCAAGATACTGTACCGTACAGTTCATTTAAGGAGCTTGACCCCGATGGAAACGATCAAGAGTTCACGTCTCGAGAAACCGCGTCGCCGCCTAACCCTGCTGCTCGCCGTCAGCCTTGGGCTGACCAACGGCTGCGCACAGATCCCCCGGCTCGATCCGCCCCCTGCCGTGAGGAAAATCGACGATTTCGGCAGCTCGAACTCGTTCGCGGCTCCCGTCGCGGCGTGGCCGGTTGATCAGTGGTGGCGCGCCTATGGCGACCCACAGCTCGATGCGCTCATCGAGCAGGCACTGCACAACGCGCCCGACCTCGACCTTGCCCAGGCCCGCCTCGAGGCCGCAGCCGCACAGGTTCAGGGTGCCGGCGCCACGCGCCTACCCGAGGTGACGGCGTCCGCCGAGATTGCCGAGGCCAAGCAGAGCTACGACTTCTTGGTTCCGCGTCAGGCCCTGCCAAAGGGCTGGAACGGCTACGGAGCTGCCACCCTCAACATGTCCTATGAGCTCGACTTCTGGGGCAAGAACCGCGCCGCACTGGCGGCCGCCGTCTCGGAGCAGCGCGCTGCGGAGGTCGAGATCGCCCAGACGCGCCTGATTCTTTCGACCTCGGTCGCCTCTGCCTACGCCGGTCTCTTACATCTCTATACGGTGCGTGACAACGCGGCCGACACACTTGCCCTGCGCATGCAGACGGTCGCCTTGTTTCGCGAGCGCCACAGGTACGGCCTTGAGACGCTCGCCGGCGTGCGACAGGTCGAGGCGCGGCAGGCGGCCGCCAAGGGCGATCTCCTGGCGATCGACGAGCGCATCGGTCTGCAGAGCAACGCCATCGCGGCGCTCCTCGGCGCAGGACCTGATCGGGGCCTCGAAATCACTCGTCCGAAAGTCGCCTGGGCGGGTACCCTGGGATTGCCTTCGAACCTGTCGCTCGACCTTCTCGGGCGTCGTCCCGACATCGTCGCCGCGCGCCTGCGCACGGAAGCCGCCGCGCATCGCATCGATCAGCGCAAGGCCGGGTTCTACCCAAGCGTCAACTTGCTCGCGTTCGCGGGCTTCCAGTCGGTCGGTATCGACAACCTCTTCAAGTCGGCCTCGCAGTCCGGTGCCGCAGGTCCTGCGATCTCCCTGCCGATCTTCAACACCGATCGCCTCCAGGGCCAGTTCAAGGGCGCGCGCGCGGAGTATGACGCCGCCGTCGCCACGTACAACGGCACACTCTCGACGGCGCTGCGCGAGGTGGCCGATGCAGCTACGAGTCGCAAGTCCCTCGACGAGGAACTCGCCGCCGCCCGGGCCGCCGTTGCAGCCGCGGCGGAAGCGCATCAAATCGTCAGATCCCGATACGAGGGAGCGCTCGCCACGTATCTCGACGTCCTGTCGGCGGAGGACTTGTTGATATCGGCGCGCCGCTCCGAGGCCGAGCTTGAGACCCGGGCGCTGATTCTCGACGTATCGCTGGTGCGCGCACTGGGCGGCGGCTTCGCGCCGGACAGCTCGAGCACCTCGACCCATAACCCCCAAACCTAAAACCCTCTTAAGGAGACCTGTGATGGATATGCAAGCTTCAATCACCCCCGAATCGACGGCCGATGCACCGATGGTGAAGACCCGCAAGAAACAGCGCGCCGTGCTGTTCTCGCTGCTCGGCCTGGCCGTGGCAGCTGCCAGCGGCGGCGCCGTCGGGTACTGGAAGATGGTCGGTTCCCGCTACGTAAGCACCGACAATGCCTACACCGCTGCCGAGGTGGCGCAAGTCGCCTCCGAGACGGAAGGTTCGGTGATGCAGGTGGACGTCGTCGATAGCCAGAATGTAAGGCGCGGCGACATTCTCGTCATGATCGACGACACGGACGCCAAACTGGCTCTGCGTCAGGCCCAGGCGGATCTTGCCCGCACCCAGGCGCAAGTGATCGCGGCCATCTCAGACGTCGAGCGCACCAACATCGACTTGACACGTCGTGAAGCCCTCGTGGCCTCGGGTTCGGTCTCGGGTGACGAGTTGACCAACGCCAAGAACCGTGCGAGCGGTGCGCGGGCTGCACTCGATGCCGCTCGTGCGCAAGTCGCTCTCGCCCGCGCCCGCCTCGACAAGTCAGACGTCGACCTCGGTCGCACCGTGATCCGCGCGCCCATCGACGGCGTGATCGCGCGCCGGCAGGTGCAGCTTGGTCAGCGCGTCCAGCCCTCGATGCCGCTCCTGTCCGTGGTGCCGGTCGATAAGCTGTACGTCAACGCGAACTTCAAGGAAGTACAGCTTACCAAGGTCCACACCGGACAGAGCGTCGAACTCAAGTCCGACCTGTATCACGGCAACGTGGTGTACCACGGCGTCGTCGAAGGGTTCGATGGCGGTACCGGTGCAGCTTTTGCCCTGATCCCAGCGCAGAACGCGACCGGCAACTGGATCAAAGTTGTGCAGCGCCTGCCGGTGCGCATCCGCTTAAATCCCGATGAACTCGCCGCCCATCCGCTGCGCGTCGGGCTGTCGATGGATGCCAAGGTCGACCTGAACAGCAATTCCTAATCCCACGCAGCAACCAACGAGGAACCCGCCATGACACACCCTGCCATCGACTCCAAGGACCCACCCTCTCTTGAGGGTGGGATGCTTTGGACGGCCGGCATCGTACTCGCGCTGTCGAATTTCGTCGCGGTGCTCAACATGACGATCGCCAACGTCACCGTGCCAAATATTGCCGGCGCCCTCGGCGCAGGCTCGAGCCAGGGCACGTGGGTTATCACCTCTTATGCCGTCGCCGAGGCGATCACGGTGCCGCTCACGGGGTGGCTCTCCGGCCGTTTCGGCGCTGTGCGGCTTTTCTGTATCGCCGTCGTGCTGTTCGGTCTCTGCTCGCTCCTCTGCGGTTTGTCCACATCGCTCCCCATGCTCCTCGGCATGCGGGTGCTGCAGGGCATGGCGGGCGGTCCCTTAATGGCGCTATCGCAGACGCTGTTGCTGAAGATTTTTCCCAAGCGCCAATCCATGCAGGCGATGGGTCTGTGGGCGATGACGACGCTGCTCGCACCCGTGGTCGGCCCGGTGTTGGGCGGTTGGCTGTGCGACCAGTACTCATGGCCCTGGGTGTTCCTGATCAACGTGCCCATGGCGCTGCTTTTCGGCGTCCTCGCTTGGTTCATGCTCAAGCGCTTTCAGGAGCCGGCGGTCATCAAGCCTGTCGACAAGGTCGGTATGCTGCTCTTGGTCGTCTGGGTTGCAGCGCTGCAGATCATGCTCGATGAGGGCAAGGATCTTGACTGGTTCTCGTCGACCGAGATCTGCGTACTCGCCATCGTTGCCGTGATCGGATTCATCTCCTTCCTGATCTGGGAGCTGACCCAGGAATACCCGATCGTCGACCTGCGCGTCTTCCGGCATCGCGGCTTCTCCTCCTGCATGCTGGTGCTAGGCCTCGCCTTCGGCGCTTTCTTCGGCATCAATGTACTGACGCCGCAATGGTTGCAGTACAACATGGGTTACACCACCACGTGGGCCGGACTCGTGGTGGCATGGGGCGGTGTGCTGTCGGTCGTTTTCTCGCCGATCGCGGCCAAGCTCGCGAATCGGATCGATCCGCGCATCCTCATCTTCATCGGCTGCGCCTGGCTCGGCCTCGACACGTTCTGGCGGGCCTACGCCACCTCCGACATGAGCTACTGGGTGATCGTTATCCCGCTCTTTTTCATGGGAATCGGCATGCCGATGTACTACGTACCCTTAACCGGACTCGCGATGGGCTCGGTCAGGGAGGAAGAGACCGCCTCGGCGGCGGGTCTCATGAACTTCGTGCGCACGATCTCCGGTGCCATTGCCACCTCGCTGGTGACGACCTCCTGGCAGAACCGCACAATCATCGCGCACGCCAAGCTCGCGAACGTCGTCGATCCCACCGGCCAATTGGCCGCCTCGCTCCCCCCGGGCACGACCGGACAGATGGTCCGTGAGATGTTCAACGACCTCGTGACGAGCCAGAGCCTCACCCTCGCGACCAACGGACTGATGATGGTGATCGCCGTCGTCTTCGTCGCTGCCTCAATAGCGATCGTGCTTGCACCCAAGGCGGCTCGCACGGTCGATCCAGCCTCGATCGGGCATTGATTTTGCAGTTGCGCACGAAGGAACAAGGTATGGTCACGACGCGAAGCAAATTCCACCGCTGGCAGGCACGGGCTCTACGCTGGACGTGCGTGTTAAGTGTATTGGCGCTGGTGGGATGTGCCCTCCCGCGTCGTGATGCACCACCCACCATATTCAGCAGGGCAACCCCCGTGGATTTTCCTGACGGAGTGCGATTCTTAAGCACGGATCGGGCGAGCGTCGAGGCCAAATCCACAGCCGTTTTGCAACGGTTGAGAGCCTCATCGAAGGACGGAGTGCTACGCGCTCTAGTCCTCTCCGGCGGCGGCGCCGGCGGCGCGTTCGGCGCCGGCGCCTTGGTCGGGCTCAGCCGCCGCCAAGAACGCCCGCAATATGATGTGGTCACAGGCGTCAGTACCGGTGCGCTCATCGCTCCGTTTGCGTTTCTCGGTTCCGACTGGGACCCACAGCTCAGCGAAGCCTTCACGAGCGGGCGAGGTGCACAGATGAGTGTGCGGGGACTCCTCGCGCTGCCGATGGGCGCATCGCGCCGCAGCGCCGCCCTCGCAGCGCTCGTTGATCACTACGTCACGCCGGACCTCATTCGCGCTGTCGCTCGAGAAGCAGGCGCCGGTCGACTCCTGTGGGTGGCGACGACCGACCTCGATAAGGAAGAAACTGTTATTTGGGACTTAGGTGCCATTGCCATGCGCGGCGGCGAGCCGGCCCGCAAACTATTTCGGGACGTGGTGGTGGCCTCGGCGAGCATTCCGGGCGTGTTCGAGCCCGTACTCATCCACGTTCAGCAAGAAGGCAGGTTGTACGACGAAATGCATGTCGATGGTAACGCATCGGCCTCGCTCTTCATCGCGCCCGTTGCCGCCTACTTTGCGCTTCTGGATCAGCGCAGCCTCGACGGCGCACGGTTGTACGTGTTGATCAACGGACAGATTATTGATGCGCCCGAGACGACCCCTTTCAAGCTGCGACCGATCGTGGCGCGCACATTCTCGGTGGCGCTAAAACACATGTCGAGAGCTCAGGTAGTCGCCGTCGATCAGTTCGCCGAGAAGTACCGCATGTCGGTTCAATCCACGTATTTGCCGTTCGACTATCCGAAATACAGCTCGGCTGACTTTCGAGCATCGACGATGCGTCCACTGTTCGAATACGGGACGCGATGCGCACAGAGCGGACGTTTGTGGACCACCATGGATGAAACGATGGACACAGTGGCGAAGGCCGCACCGGCCTCGAAGCGAACCCCGGCGGATCAGGAAGTAGAATGTCCGTTGAGGGACGTCCTGCTCACGGCTGGAGACAGGCAATGAATGCAAGTCTCGAGCGGCGCGGGGCCGGCAACGGCATGAGTGCCACGCAGGCGACCGGATGGCTGCGCGATCACAGCAGCCGCATCGTGACTGCAGGGATCGTGCTGGCGATTTTGTATCTCGGGCGCTCCGTGCTCATACCGCTGGTGCTCGCGGTCATGCTGAGCTTGTTGGTGGCACCATTGGTTCGGGCGCTCAGGCGAATACGAGTCGGCAGAACCATATCGGTGCTCGCTGCTGTTGTGGCACTGGCCGTGTCATGCATGGCTGTTGCTGCCACGCTGGGCACCCAGGTACTGCGCATCGCTGAAAGCCTTCCTCAGTACGAATCGAATGTACAACGCAAGCTCAAGACCCTCGAGGAAGTAACCATCGCTCCGCTGGAGCGGCTCAACAATGAAACGAGTCGCCTGGTCGAGATGCGCGAATCCTCAGAGGCGACCCTCCACACCGGTGGCGTCGACCGCCCCCTGCAAGCGGCGGGGCGGGGTGCGGTGCTGCCCGGGCCACCCGAATTTGGCCGCCACCCGCTTCAACTCATGGGGAAGCTCTTGACCACCGTTTGGGGTCCGATTCAATTCGCGGGTATCGTGCTCCTCGTTCTCATTTTCGTCCTGCTGGAGCACGAATCACTGCGTGACCGTCTCATCCGCACGGCCGGCGCGACCGACATTCGCTCGGCAACTCTCGCGCTCAATGATGCGGGCGATCGACTCTCCAGATATTTTGTGTCGCAGTTCCTGGTCAACCTGGCTTTCGGACTGGCCGTCTGGGTGAGTTTGAGCATGTTGAGCCTACCCCAGGCCTTGCTTTGTGGAATTTTGGCAGGGGTGATGCGCTTCGTACCGTACGTGGGTGCGGGATTAGCCGCGGTTTTTGCCGCCGCCCTTGCGTTGGCCGTCGATCCAGGATGGTCTCTGGCGCTGACCACATTGGCTGTGTTCATCCTGCTCGACATCGTCGTGGGACAATTGGTGGAACCGCATCTTTATGGACACGCAACGGGCTTATCGCCGCTCTCTATAGTCGTCGGAGCGATATTCTGGAGCTGCCTTTGGGGTCCGGTCGGGCTGATTCTATCCACACCCCTCACCTTGTGTCTCCTGGTTGCTGGGCGTCACACGAAGGCGCTCAGTGTGCTCGAGGTGTTATTGGGCAATGCGCAGCCGTTGACGTTGCCGCAAAGGGCTTACCAACGAGCGCTGTCCGGAGATCCTCACGAGATCATCGCCGATGCGCGAACGTTTCTGAAGAGTGATTCGCTCGCGGCGTACTGCGATCGGGTGATGATTCCGGCGTTGCACTTGGCACGGCTCGACGCGGAGACGGACGCGATCACCGAGGATCAGCAACTGAAGATTCGCCGTGTCATCGTCCATGTCGCCGCCGCGCTCGGCGGCAATAAGCTCAAGGTCCGGCAACGCCGTCATCGGGGCGCAGTGCTGGAGGAACTGACCGCCGGACACTGGCTGCGTCAACAGCGCGAGCAACTCACCGGCAAATGGCAGGGCCCGCTCGGCGTGCCCGCCGGGTCCATCGTCATCTGCATGGCGTTGGGGTCACCCGCCGACGATCTTGCGACCGAGATGCTCGTGCGGATGTTGCGCAGCGAGCAAATTGATGCTCGGCATTTCTCGCCCGCGGAAATCGATGCAGGGCTCCCGCCTGGCGCAGACCCGGACGGCGTTGCGATAGCTTTTCTGGTGAGCGCTTTCCCTGGTTCGGAGCGAGAGCGCGCCGGCTCAATCAACCAACAGCTTCGCGAGCTGCTGCCGGAAGCAAACCTGATCAGAGTCTTCTGTCCCGGGGTCACAGCTCAATCCGAATCGGACAACAGCGCCGGCAATACCGAATCGACCGTGAGTTCTCTCAGGCAGGCAATCGAAATCAGCACGTCCTGGCGCGAGGCACGTATCAAGCGACAACCGTCGTCAGGATATCAACAAGCAGTTGTTGCGCGAAACGCGTAACGCCGGACGCTACATAACTTCCCTTCGGCCAAGTTGATTAACTCGGCAAACGCCAGAACCTCTGCCCTGCGGCCACTGGCAGCGCGTACCGTCTTCAGAATTAAGTTCCGAGAGCATGCTCCCGATCATTGGTTTGCTATTTTGGATCGACGTATCTGGCGTGCGCGATCAAGGCTGCCTCGGGCAACTCGTTACGGTACAACCGCCGTGCGACTGCGAGCCGGCGCTGCTCGCCGCTTAAGCCGAGCGGAAGCGAAGATTCGACAATCTTGCGAGCCGTCTCGTACAGGGAGCACGCCGCCAGCCACCGCTCCGCCGGCGTCATCGAACGGTGCCGTTCGACAACAACCTTGGAAATCGCGATAGAAGTGTCATTCATGGCATCAGCTCGTTCAGTAACATCGTGACACCCAAATGTGGCGCCCACTTGCGAATATAGTCGAGATCGACGGCCTCGGCGAGGAGTTGACGGATATCGCGCCGCTGCAATTCAGAATTGGATTCTAGCGCCCAGACCAACTTGGATAGGATCAGGTCTTCACAGCTCACGATCCAAGTCCGGGTGCCGGCGATCGCAACCGCTCGGCGGCGCGCAAATTCGACCTGACGGAACTCGGAGGACTTGCGAATGATGAGGTCGACCTTTACACCGCTTTCAAGGTGCATGAGATTGAACATGCGTTCTGACAGTACGGCGACGCGTGCCGCGTCCGCGTCAATGTAGAAGTCCGATTCGAATGCGGCTACCAATCCATCCACATCACTCTCACTGAGCGCTACCACAATGTCGAGATCACGCGTCATTCGAGGCGTAGCATAGTAGGCGAGCGCAAATGAGCCTGTGAGCATGAAGGGCAGGTTGCGCTCCGATAGCCGGTCGCTGACGAGGCCGAGAACATCGAGTTCCGTAGTCATGTGGGAAGCTTAGCTCCTCGTGGAGATTCGAATCTCGGAGAACACGGTGCCCGTCGAGGCGCAAGTTACTGTCAGTAGAGGAGCACCGCTTCGCGCTCGCTGCGCCAACGAATCTCGTCGCGAGCCGTCAGCGCCTCCAAATCGGCCGGCGTCGCCGCCGGATCGTCCACCCAGCGGCGCAGCAGATCGCTCCCGTTGATCACGTCGATCGCGGGACGGTTCTTCTCGTACTCGTAGGCAAAGTCGCGCCAGATCTCGTAATCCGGCCGCAGCTGCCGCAGAGCTTTGAACGCGAGCGCGAACAATCGCCAAGGTCTGAATCCCTCGTGGTCATAGTATGCGGCGTCTTCTACATGCACCTGGACACCCGCACAGAGCTTCCCCGCGTGCTTATGAAATGTGGGCTCGA
>Ga0307474_10001409_pt1 | contig 17477 bp, 18 predicted proteins | sample atmos_gasesECM1C_2_FD_203312 | JGI IMG/M metagenome (GOLD analysis project Ga0307474, IMG submission 203312) | Hardwood forest soil microbial communities from Morgan-Monroe State Forest, Indiana, United States - atmos_gasesECM1C_05 | ecosystem: Environmental > Terrestrial > Soil > Temperate... | reverse complement strand
TTCGCTTTGGCGCCGGTTTTCACCTATCGGTTGGGCGTCATTGCTGAATCGCCCTTCCAGGCTCCGGATCCGTGGCGCGACAAAGATCGCATCGGTAGCGATGGGCTCCATCAGCACCGAGTAGCGCATTTCGTAAAAATCGCCGGTGGGCAGCGGCATGGCGTTGAACTGATACATGCCGGCTAAGTCCGCGAAGACCGCGACATATTCGTGCGGCGGAGTGAACCAGCGCTTGCCATCGAAGTTGGTGAGCACGATTCCGCGCCAGTGCACGTCCTCGTTTTTTGCCGGATCGCCGTCCACGTGAATGCGCATCACCACCGAGCTGCTCTGTTTGATTTGCCCAATTTGGCCCAGCGTCACGTTGTCGCTGAATCCAGTCATCAAGCTGGGCTGCAGGCTCAGCGCGCTCAGATAGCCGGAACTGAAACGGGGAATGGCGAAGAAAAATACCGAGCCGATGGCCAAGGTGCCGATCGCGACCAATGCGGAAGTAAATCCCAGCGCGCGGTTCAAGCGACCGGCCAGCGGCGAGCCGGGCTCGAACGGCGGCGAAATCGCGTTGTCGCCGCCCCGCCGGATTTCCAGAGCCACGAAGGTGGAAACCGCCAGCACTAGAAATATCGCCAGCGCGATCAAAAACGTGGTCTCGACCGTAAGAATCGCCGAAGCGATCATGCAGGTCACCGCCAGCATGGCTAGAAAGGCGAAATCGCGGTTGGTGCGGGCGGAGAACAGGCGCACCAGCGTGGCGAACAGCATCAGGTGAATCGCCGAGAGCAGTGCGGCGTACAGCGTGGGATTCGGAGCGCCGACCGAAAGGTTTCGCGAAATCACCCACAGATCGAAGGGGAAAAATAGAAAGTAGGCCAGCACCAGTCCGGTCGCGACGCGCACCGAAAGTTCCGGGCCGCGCCCGCGCCAGATCCGGATGAATTTGTAGATCAGCGCAAGCGGCGCCAGGAGGGTCGTTAGCGGATCAAGCTTGCCGGTGGTGATGACGGCCAGAACTCCGGTCGAGACGAGCAGAAACAGCGACACCTCGAAGTACCGTTGCACCGCCGGGAGCGGGGGTGCGCTGATGCGCGCTGTGGAAGCCATAGGCCTGCTTAATGATAGCAGCGAAGCGCGCGGCCCATCAGCCACGGCCTGGGGCGAATGCTCAATGAATCATGTTCGATTCGATGAGACCTTGTCGGCGCGCCGCCTTGCGCGGGGCACCGGCAGTGGCTTCAGCCAGCGCGGCGGCAAGCTTTTTCGTGGCGCTCGAAACCGGAACCTTCGTCAAACTCTTCAGCGCTAAGACGCGCGAGCGCGGCAGCTTTGGTAACTTCGGCACGCGGGCTAGAAATGGCAACAGGGTTATATTGCGAAACGTCACGCCGTGGCGCGCCGACGGAAGTTCCTCGAGGACGAGTTTCCGCATCCCGAACGTCTCGGCAAAATACTTCTCCAATTCCGATTTGGCGTCGCGAGAAACCTGAAGGGCGGGGAATTGCCACATCCGCGAAAACAACACGTCGTCGTGCGCGCCGGGATCGCGGACCAGCAGGGTGCGGCCGTGGGCGTCGAGCAGAATTACTGCGGCAATGGTTATTGAGACCGACGCGCGCTTGCGGCGCGGTTCGGGAATTTCATTGGTGATTCCTTCCGCGTACGCCCGGCACGATTGCATCACGGGACACACCAGGCAGCGCGGCGATTTCGGGGTGCAGATCACTTCGCCAAGCTCCATCAGCGCCTGATTCCAATCGCTCGCCGCCTGGTGCGCTAGAAGCTGGTCGGCCTTTTCGGTCAGCGCGCGCCAGGTGCGCGGGACGCGCAGATCGCCACGGATGGCGTGAAGGCGCGCAAGCACGCGCGCCACGTTGCCATCGAGCACTGCCAGCGGCACGTCATAGGCAATGCTCAGTACCGCCGCCGCGGTGTACACGCCGATTCCCGGAAGCTCCAACGCGTCCTCCAGGTCGCGTGGAAAATTTCCGGCATGGTCCGCGACAATTTGCTTCGCCGCCGAATGTAAGTTTCGCGCGCGGCTGTAATATCCCAGCCCGGACCAAAGTTTCAGCACTTCCTGCTGTGGCGCGGCAGCGAGCGACTGCACGGTGGGGAAACGTTCCAGAAAGCGATCGTAGTAGGGCATCACTGCGGCGATGCGGGTCTGCTGCAGCATGATTTCCGCCACCCAGATGCGGTAGGGATCGCGGCTGCTGCGCCAGGGAAGATCGCGCTGGTGCGCGCGAAACCACGCGAGCAAGTCATTTTGGAATGTTTTGAGGGCGCGGCCGGCGAGATGCGTCTTCATGCGGCGCATATTCTCGCACTTTTCGGATTGGAGTGTGCGGCGCGGCGGAATGGAGCTAAAAACTGGGTCAGCGCTGAAGTTTGGGTCGATACGTGATCCAAATCAAAAATGCGAGTAAAAACGGTCCGCCTGTGAGCAAGCCGACATTCGCTCCCCAGAATTCGAAGCTGTCTTTTTCGCGCTGACTCACATAGCGCGTTGACCCGTGGTTAACCCGCACGGGAAATGTCTGTCCAGTCACGACTACCGGATGATCGGGTGCGCCGCCGTAGATGTTCATGTCGCGGTTGAATGTAAGAGCGCCGATGACAATCGCCACCGCGATGCAGCACACGATGACCGATTTCCGCCAGGTCGGCAGGGCAACGAAAGGCGACTGGTTGCGGATCATCTCTTCGAGCGACATCGTTCCGAATCCTTACAGTTTGTCGATGAACAAGAAATAGGAAGATGACCACAACGCCGTCGGAATGGTGTGCTGCGGGCGTGCGGTGATGATGATCTTGAAAATCTCGTGCTCGCTGGCCAGGTCATCGAGGAATTTGCCGCCCGTGGCGGAAATGTCGGGCTGGACCGTAGCCAGTTCGCGCAGCGCGTCGTAGATGATCTCGCCGGCGGGCGCCATGCTCGTGGCAAAACGGTTGGTACGAAATTGCAGCGCCGAATTGCTTTCATTGAAATGCCAGGCGATGCAGGCGGCCATCACCACCGCGCGTTCGAATTGTTCGGCGTGCTCGGCTTGTGCCGCCTCGCCCAGGTCCGCGCGTGGCGCGCCGATGAACGGGTCGAGCACCAGCATCACCCGCCGCTCGTCCTCCCGCGCGAATTCGCGCACCACCATGTGTCCCGCGCGCGCCGTCACCTTCCAATCCACGAACCGCGCGCTATCGGTGGGCAGATAATCGCGCAGCGAATGCAGTTCGTGGCCGCGGCCCCGGAAGTTGCTGGCCATCTCGCCGCTCAGCAGCGGCAGCACTTCGTAGAACTGGTCGGTGGGTTCCACGCGTGGATAAACCAGAATCTCCATTTGCGATTCCACGGTCCGTGTCTTCTCAAAAAATCCAAAGGGAAAGCGCGTTTGAATCCCAAAGGCGTCCTGCCGGTACGATCCGCGTCGCGGAAAATTCAATTCCACCTTCTGCCGTGCCGTCCCCAGCCCGGGGACGTACGGAAAAAATACGGGACGAGTCAGAATTTCATTGCTGAGATTTTTCTTGGCCTTGCCCACCACTCGCAGCGAAAACGACGGCCAGAATTCCTTGCCGTTGCGCAATTCCAGTTCGGCCATTACCGGCTGCTCGGCGAAAACATGCTCGGGCATGTCGAACTTCATTTCCACGCCCACCAGCACCGCCCGCGACAGCACGCCGGACATCACGATCCCCGCCAGCGAGCAGGCCAGAATCATGAAAAGCAAATTATTTCCGGTATTCACCGAGGCCAAAATTAAAATGCCGACCACCCCCAGGTAGACCATTCCTTCGCGGGTCAGCTTGTAATCGATTTGCGAAACGACCCAACGTAGATTGGTGCGTCGCGCCAGGTTCGGCACGATCGCGACGGCAACCCATCCAGCCAGGCCCAGTGCAATCACCGTCGACACGGCCGCCAGCGCCACGCGCCCCTGCTGCGCCACCGCCGCCGAAAACAGCGCGACCAGCAGCGCGCCCGACAACACGATCATAGCCACGCCAAAGCTCCGCCAGCCGGGCCGGTCGCGGTTTTGCCACATGCGGAGAATTGCGGAACCGGCCGCGGGTTGCTGCGGCCTGGGAATCGCTCTGGTGGGTGCGGGCATTACGCGCTACACCGGAACGCGGGTGGAGTCGACGATCTCGCCGAGGATGGCTTCGGCTTGTTCGGATTTTTTCTGGGTGGAAACGTAGCGCGAGCTGACCACCACGCGGTGGGCGAACACCGGAACGATCAGCCGCTTGAAGTCGTCCGGCAAACAAAAATCGCGCCCTTCCAAAAACGCGCGCGCTTGGGCCGCGCGATGCAGCATCACGGCGCCGCGTGGGCTCACGCCCAGGCTCAGCTGCTCGGTTTGCCGCGTGCGGTCGATAATTTCCAGGGCGTAGTCCAGCAAGCTCTCGTCTACTTTCACTCGGGCCACCGATTCCTGCATGGCGGTCACGTCCGCGGCGTCCATCACCGGCGTCACTTTTTCCACCGGCGAATGTCCGGCGTTGTTGCGAATAATTTCCTTCTCGCTTTCCCGCGAGGGATAACCCATCTTGATGCGCATCAAAAACCGGTCCAGCTGCGATTCCGGCAACGGGTAGGTGCCGTGATGCTCGATCGGATTTTGGGTGGCCAGCACTAGAAACGGATTGGGCAGCGCGTGGGTGTGATTATCCATGGTGATCTGCGCTTCGTTCATCGCTTCCAGTAAAGATGACTGGGTCTTCGGCGTGGTCCGGTTGATTTCATCCGCGACGATGATGTTGGCGAAAATCGGCCCCGGCTTGAATTCGAACGTCTGGCTGACCGGATTGAACACGCTGACCCCGATGACGTCGCTGGGGAGCATGTCCGAAGTAAATTGAATCCGCTGGAAGGTGCAACGAAACGAACGTGCCAGAGCCTGCGCCAGCGTGGTCTTGCCCACGCCCGGCACGTCTTCGATCAGCAGGTGGCCGCGGGCCAGCAGGGCGGTCAGCGCCAGCTGGATCACTTCGTCTTTGCCTTTCACCACCCGGCCGATCGAGCGCAGCAAATCGGCCAGCCGGGCGCTGGCATTCAAGGTCGAGGTTGGCGTCGTCGTTGGCGTCGTTGATTGCATCGTTATTTGCAAATGGCGCGGCCTTCTGCTACAAAAAGTAAGCTGATTTAGACGGGCGACTAGCTCAGTTGGTTAGAGCGCTCCCCTCACACGGGAGAGGTCAAAGGTTCAAGTCCTTTGTCGCCCACCAATTTCCCGACCATCCAGTCTTAACATTATTCTTAGATTCGCGTTAGCGCCCGCAGGTACAGGTGTGTCTAAAAGTTTTGAGGTTCCAGCTGCTGAAAGGACCCGCAGACCGCAAGGTTGCGGCAACATGCGGATCGCTGAGAATTGGTGTTAGACGAAGGAAGTATCGGTGAATTCGCTTTCGAAGCTGGGCCGCGCGGCGCGCGGCAAGCTCACTTCAATGGTCGTGCCGTTGCCGTTGGAATTGATCGTGAACTGCCCGCCCTGCTCGCGAATTCTTTCGCGCATTCCGGCCAGGCCGACCCCCACGCGGGTGCCGCGGTTCACGAAATTTTCCAGAGTTTCCTCCGGTATCCCGTCGCCGAAATCCTTCACCTGCAATATCACGTTGGCCTTGGCCGGCCGCAGTGAGACTTCCGCGCGAGGACTCTTGGAATGCCGGTGAATATTGGTCAGCGATTCCTGCAGCACCCGGAATAGCGCCAGCTCCACCGAACGCGGTAAGCGCCCCACTTCCTCGATGGTCAACGTCACCGGAATTCCGCTGCGCTGCGAAAAGCCTTCGACGAACCAGCGCGCCGCGGTTTCAAATCCGGCTTCGTCCAGCAGCGGCGGGTGAAGTAAATGCGATATGGTCCGGGTACCCAGAATCGCTTCATCCACCGACTTCACGCATTCCGCGATAGCGGGATCGTCCGGATGTTTCTCCTGCAGGCTGCTCAGCGTCCACTTCACCACCGCCAGGGTTTGGCCCAGCCCGTCGTGCAGTTCGCGCGAGAATTTGCGGCGCTCGTGGTCCTGCACCCGCAGAAGTTGGGCGCTTACCCGCCGCGCGTTTTCCTCGCTTTCTTCGCGCTTGACGCCCTCGGCGTTCAGCATCCGGTAGTGCACCACGATCAGGATCAGCGACGACAGAAACATGGCGCTCAGCACCGCCACCGTCACCTTAAACAGCCGGTCGGAAACGTGCAGCCGCTCTACCAGCAGCCGGTCTTCCTCGTTTTGCATGGCGGCCAGCACTTCATTGGAATCGTCGGCCAGCTGCAGGCTCTGCGCGTTGAAAATCAATTGGTCGTTGGGGTCGGTACGGCCGGAGGCGTAGATATTGATGGAGCCGGTAAAAACTTCGATCCTCTTGTTCACCAGTAACCGAAGCTGCGCCACATTTTCGCGCTGTACCGGATTGTCGCTGAGCTCCCGCTCGGTGTCCTGAATCTCCGACTGCAGGACGGTGATCGCCGAATTGTATTGCTCGCGGGCGCTGGGGTCGCCTGAAGCCACGAAGCGCGCGCGCATCCGTCCGGCCAGCGCGAACACCGATTCGATTTTGGACAGGGATTGTTTTACATCGTAGGTATGGGTCACCCACTTGGTGCTGTTGACCAAGCCCCAAATGCTGAACGAGGCGCCGATGCCGCTGGAAATCAGCAGAAAAAGAGCCAGGGAAAAGATGAGCCGGGCCTTCCGTCGAGGCGACATTCTCACTCTCAAAATTGCGTTCGCATCGCCAAGGGCCGGATGGAGCGCGCAATTGTTCCTGCGGCGATACTACCACAAGCTCGTTGACGCTTTTTTGACCGTCCTCAGCTCCGCTGATGCTGGCCGCGATGCGCTATACTCTCCGCGGAGAAACCCCTGATGAATTCGGTGCTGAAGTTCGTGCAGGTCTTCGCGCTGGGAACCTGGATCGGCTCGATCATGTATCTGAGCTTTATCGTGGCGCCCGGAGCGTTTGCCACGCTGAAAGACCGCGAGCAGGCTGGCGCCCTGGTCGGCTATTCTTTATCGCGCTTGCATTTGGTGGGCATGATTCTGGGATTGCTGTATTTGGTCACCGCTTTCGTGCTGGTGCGCGCGGTGAAGGATCTGGTAAATCCCGCGATTCTCGGCGCCGTGCTGATGATCGTCCTGAGTGCCTTTTCCCAAACCAAGATCACTTCGCGCATGCACGAGCTGGGGGTGCAGATGGTTTCGGTGGACGCCACACCGAAGGACAGTCCGCTGCGCGTCGAATTCGATCATCTGCACGAATGGTCGGTCCGGCTGGAGGTTGCGGTGCTGATCATTGGAATCGCTTCGCTGTTTTTTACCGTGCGCGATCCCACAAGTTAGCGCCGGTCGCTTACGCTGCTAACGCGTTTTTCGCTGCGGTGCCGATTTTGTTTTTCTCGCGGTGCTCTTCGAGAGCTTCTTTGCGGTTTTCTTGACGGTCTTGGTTTTCTTGCCCTTCTTGCTCGTCTTGGCCACGCTCTTCTTGGCTTTGGCTGCTTTCAGCACTTTGCGTTTTTTGCCGTAAATCTCGATCGCGCGCCACATATACCAGCTCGCGACCGTGCGATACGGCCGCCAGCGTTCCCCGAACGCCGCCAGTTCGCGCGGCTTGGGCATGAATTTTTTCCCGTAGGTCAGCGCGAAACCCTTCTGCACGCCGTAGTCGTGAATCGGCAGCACGTCCGGCCGCCCCAGCCGGAACATCAGGAACATTTCCACTGTCCACGCGCCGATGCCTTTCACCGAAACGAGGCGCGTGACCAGTTCTTCGTCGCTCAGTGCGTGGGCGTCTTCGATGGTGGGCACCACGCCATCGATCGTTTTCTGCGCCAGATCCTTCATCGACGCCGCTTTCGCATAAGAAAGCCCCGCTTCGCGCAAGGTCTGATCGGACGCCGCTAGAATCTGCTGCGGCGTCGGGCACCGGCCCTCGGTTCCGAGCGCCTTGATCCGCCCAAAAATCGTCGTGGCGGCTTTTCCGCTGATGCTCTGGTGCGTAATCGCTTCCAGCAGCGATTCGTATACGCTGTCGCAAGTATCCAGCTTGAAGTGAAACGTCCCGGTCTTTTCGATCAACTTGGCCAGGCGTTTGTCGAGCCCCGACAAATGCACGTGAGCTTTGAGGTGGTCGAACGGGAACGGAGCGATCTCGGTCATAGTGGTCCTGGATTCGGCGGCACAATATTCGGCGCGATATAGCCGTGTCCGCCCGCCAATCCTACCAAACCTTCGGCGGCAGCGTGCCATCACGAGGCTGTGCTACTGACGTGTGTTAACATCGTCGGCTTATGAAAACTGGAATTATTGGGTTGCCGCAAGTAGGGAAGACCAGCTTGTTCCGTATCCTCACCGGCGCGAAAGTCGAAGGGCGCAGCACGCCGAATCAAGCGCACATTGGAATCGCCAAAGTTCCGGATCCGCGCGTGCTGGCGCTTGCCGAAATTTTTAAGCCGAAGAAAAATACCTTCGCGACCATTGAGTACGTCGACGTCGGCGGCTTGCAGAAGGATCGCGAGAAAAATTCCGCGTCGCTGGTTCCGCTGCGCGAGGCCGACGCCCTGGCCCACGTGGTCCGGCTGTTCGAAAATCCCGCGGTGCCGCACGAAGGCGGCTCGCTCGACGCCCTGCGCGACATCGAGAGCGTCGAAATCGAACTTCTTCTCTATGACTTGGAGCAAGCCTCCAAACGCATCGAGCGCCTGGAAAAAGATTTGAAGAAAAAGAAAGAAACCGGCTTGGAAACCGAATTGGCGCTGATGTCGCGCTGCCGCAAGGCGCTCGAAGCCGAGCAGCCGCTACGCGAACTCGAATTCAAGCCCGAAGAAATGAAAATGCTCACCGCTTTCGAATTTCTGACGCGCAAGCCCATGCTCTACGTGCTGAATCTTGGTGACGATGAAGCTGCGGACATCGATCGGGTGATCGAAAAGCATCACCTGGAAAAACTGACCGGCAAACCGGAGACCGCGATCGTGCCCTTCTGCGGAAAAATCGAAGCGGAACTCGCCGAACTGCCCGAAGCGGAAGCCAAAGAGATGATGGACGCCTATGGCCTGAAAGAATCCGGCCGCGACCGGCTGATTCAGGCCAGCTACCGCTTGCTGGGCTTGATTTCCTTCCTCACGGCGGGCGAGCCCGAGTGCCGCGCCTGGACCATCGAACGCGGGATGAATGCGCAGCAAGCCGCGGGCGCGATTCACAGCGACATCGAGCGCGGCTTCATCAAAGCCGAAGTGGTCAACTGGGAAAATCTGGTGAAGGCCGGCAGCTTCGCCGCGGCCAAGGAAAAAGCTCAGCTGAAGCTCGAAGGCAAAGAATACATCGTGCAAGATGGCGACGTGATTTTGTTCCGCCACTCGAGTTAGTCGCGCTGGATTGTTTCGAAATTGCACGCGGTGGCTCGGCAGTTGAATCCGAGACTTTCGCGATCCATGTTCTCCACCGACACAACTCGAATCGCGGTTGGCGCGCTGTTGGGCCTCACTGCCGCGGGCGCCAACGTTCTGGGCGGCTCGCTGGTCACCCATCGCGAATGGTCGCGCCGCTATTTGCATTATTTCATCGCGCTCGGCGCCGGCTTCATGCTGGCCACCGCACTGCTCGAAATGATTCCCGAATCGCTGAAGCTTCGCGGCGATTCCGCGGCGGGTTTCAACGCCGGCACCGACACGGTTTTCCTTCTGGTCCTCGGCGGCTACTTCCTCGTACATTTTTTCGAGCACACCCTCGCCCCGCATTTTCATTTCGGCGAAGAAACCCACCAGCATGAAATCTCACATTCCCACGCCAGCTCCGCCGCGCTTCTTGGTCTCGGCATCCACACTTTTTTCGACGGAGTCGCCATCGCCTCCGGCCTGCTGGTTTCCACCTGGCTCGGCGGCATAATCTTCATCGCGATTTTCCTGCACAAGCTGCCCGAAGGATTCACGGTCGCTTCGCTCATGCTGGCCAGCGGCCGCAGCCGGAAGGCCGCGTTCCTTTCCTCTGCGATCCTGGGCGCGACCACCCTCTTAGGCATGATCTTCATGTTTCTGGTCCGCGGCACTTTGACCTACGCCCTCCCCATCGCTGCTGGAGTCACCCTCTATGTCGCCGCATCTGACTTGATCCCGGAGTCCAACAAAGAGCACGGCGTCGGCATGGCTCTCCTGGTTTTCGTCGGTGTCGCCGTAATGCTTGCTCTAAAGTTGATTTTTCATTTGTGACGAACCGACCCCGGTGCGAGGTGGTCAATGTCGGCGAAAGCGAAAGTGAACGTGCATCCCAGTTCCGTACCGGGCGATTTCTACGTTACGAACGGATGCTGCACTTTATGCGGCGTACCGGAGACGCTGGCGCCCGACCTTATCGGCCGTTCGGATCAAGAAATTGAACATTGTTACTGGAAGAAACAGCCCGAGACCCCCGACGAGATCGACCGAGCGATAGAAGTCTTAGCTAGCCAAGAACTCGGTTGCCATCGCTACGCCGGACTCGACCCCAAAATCCTGAATCGGATTGCTCCCGAAGACTGTGATTATCCCACCCCACTGAAAAGATTTAAGTCAATCTTTTTCAACATTATGCGGAAGCTCTTTCGGGCAAGTTAGTCCGGCCAGGGCGCCCTCCGGTGCACCCATCATGGGCAACTTTTGCCTCGCCGTTGTGTTTCATATGTAGGACGGAGACCCGCATATGGAACATTCTGGTGCCGTGCAACTTTATGGCAACGCGAGTGTTAGCTATACTATCGACGCCATGGTAAGGACCGACGTCGAGCTGATGTTGCAGGTGAAGGCGGGGGACGATGAGTCTTTCAACCTTCTCCTGCAAAAATATCGGACCCCGCTGGTCAATTTCCTGTTCCGCATGGTCAAGGAAAAGGCCACGGCTGAGGACTTGGCGCAGGAAGTTTTTTTGCGGGTGTATCGGGCCCGCAAGCAGTATTCTCCCAGCGCGAAATTTACCACCTGGATGTTTCGCATCGCCACGAACCTGGCGCTGAATTCGGTTCGCGACAATCGTCACCGCCAGATGGACGTTTCGATCGACGCGCCGGTGGAAGAAGACGAGAAGCCGGTGCAGCTCCCGACCCGCGAAATGCGGATCGATGAGCACATGATCGAACGCGACCGCTCTGAATTTATCCGGCGCACCATACAGGCGCTGCCGGAAAAACAGCGGGTCGCGGTGCTGTTGCATAAGTACGAGGAAATGGATTACGCGGAAATCGCCAAAATTTTGGACTGTTCGGAAAGCGCGTTGAAGTCGCTTCTGTTTCGCGCGTACGAAACCCTGCGCGTGCAGTTGGCCCCGCTGGTCGGCAGTCCAGCCGGGCAGCCGGTCGTGCGGCGCGCCGGGGGAGGGCGGCAATAACTATGAATTCCCTAAAGAAGTGTGACGAAATTTCGAAACAACTGATCGCTTACCTCGATCGGCGCGCGAACTCCGCGGACCGCAACGAGGTGGAAGCGCATCTGGCCACCTGCAGCGGCTGTCACGAACGCGCCGAAGAATTCCGCAAGATGTTTGGCGTGCTGGACGCGCTGCCGACCGTGGAACCTTCTCTGGGTTTCGATGCGCGGCTGCACGCGCGCATCGCCGAGGAGCCGCGCTCCCGCTGGTTTGGCTGGATGCTTCCGCATCCGCGCCTGGCCTTTGCCTTGGCTTTGTTGTTGGCGCTCAGCGTTTGGACTGGCGATCTGCCGCGCGCCACAAGCAATGGTGAAACAGCCACTGCCGCGACCGAACAGCAGGATTTCGAAGCGATCAAGGATCTGGGCGTGCTCGAAAATTACGACGTGCTCAGCAAGTTCGACGCGCTGTCGGAGGTCGCTGCCGAACCTTCGCCCGCCGACCAGCAGGCGCAGCCGGTAAATGATCAGAACCCCGAGCAGCAGCCGCCGACCCAAGAATAAATAAGAATACAGTCGCGCGCAGCCCTTACTCGCAACGTCGCGGCCTCCTGGAATCTGGTGAAATGAAAATGCAGTACCGCAGAATATTTTCGGCGCTCGCCTTCGCGCTCCTGTTGGGGCTTGCCGCGCAGCCCGCCCGCGCGCAGCACCACAATGGCCCCCCGCCTCCGCCACCGCGCTATGGAGCTGGACCGCGCCCCCAGTATCATCCGCGCCAGTATGCCGCCCAGCACGGCAATGCTCCGGGTGCTCCGAATCGAAATCCCTATCAAGCCGGACGTCCGCCGATGGGCGCTCATCCGCCCGGCACATTTCAGCCGCCTCCGCAGCGCGGTACCGCGCAAAACCAGACCGGCGGCGCTGCAGGGAATTCGCGTTCAGGACAAGCGCCTAACGAAAACGCTGCGGGGCGCGCGCCCACCGCAACGGCGCCGGGCAACAATGTTCAAAACACGGGTTCGACCAAGCTTCCCGGGCAGTGGACCCAGAAGCTCGGCCAGATGTCGCCGCAGCAGCAGGATCGGTTCCTGCAGAACAACGAACGTTTCAAGAGCATGCCGCCCGAGCGGCAGCAGCAAATTCGCCAGAATCTCGAAAACTACAACCGCCTATCGCCCACCGAGAAGATGGCGCTCAAAGATCGTCAGGCCACCTGGGAACGCATGTCGCCGGACCAGCGCAACTACGTGCAACACACCCTGCTGCCCAAATGGCAGCAGATGTCGCCCGACCGCAAGCAGGCCGTCACCGATCGTCTGCATACGCTGCAGGGAATGACTCCCGAAGATCGCCAGAAATCGATGAACGATCCCCAATTCATGCGCGGCTTAAGTCCCGACGAACAATCCGTGCTGCGCGGCCTCGATCAGGTCCGCAACCCTTCCAATCCATAAGTTCCCGCTGGCTGTTTTCTTCCTTTTTTCTATCGCGCTCGCCGAAGCAAGAGGGAATTTTGGTTTCGCCGCATCCGATGTTGACTCTTACAAAACATTTTTTGGATTTGTCGCAACCTTGAGACTAGCGGTATGAGACGTTGTTCGCGTCGCCGCTACTAATTGTGGTGTGACGCGCGAATACCACAATGGAACTTCTCCGCGCGTTGAAATTCCACAAGATTTTTTCGTTTTGCAAACAATTCTTCTTGACATGTTTCCGAAGCCATCTACAATCGGGGCACAAAGTGGGAAGAAGTGGCGCAGAGTGGTAGAAAGTAGGAAGCAGTAGGGAAGTATCAAGCTTCACCGCAACGGGCGCAGGGTGGTTCTCAAGCAGCAAAGCAGTCGGCGATTCCAGCAGTAAGGCCAATCATTAACCTCAATTTATGCGGTAGCAGGGCAGGGGCGAACCAGCGAGTGATGGCGCAAGTGCACACGCCGGGCAGGCCGTTCGAGGCAATCGATGCTGCGGGGCAACTACCTAGCGACCGTCGACGAAAAGGGAAGAGTCAAAATTCCCGCGGATTTTCTCGCCGAGTTGCGCAAGGGCGGCACGAAATTCTACGTGACCAGCTCAGCGGGGGATCGAGCCCGCGTCTATCCCATGAAAGCCTGGGAAGAAATCGAAAAGAAACTCGCCAAGCTCTCCTCGCACAACGCCGCCAAACAAAAATTTCTGGCGCGAGCGAATTATTACGGGCAAGTGGTGGAAGCCGACGCCCAGGGGCGCATCTTGATTCCTCCCGTCCTACGCGAATCTGCGGAAATGAAGGGCGAGGTCGATGTGCAGGGCCAGTTGACCTATCTGGAAATTTGGAACCACGCGCGCTTCGTCGAGCAGATGAATCGTAACCCGATGACCGCGGACGACGAAAAGGCTTTGGACGCGCTGGGAATTTAAGTTTTGACCGTGCTGCATAAGCCGGTGCTGGTGCAAGAAATTTTGGAGTGGTTGGAAGTAAAGCCGGACGGGACGTACGCAGATATGACCGTCGGCACGGGTGGTCATACGCTGGAAATCGCCAAGCGGCTGACCACCGGGAAAGTTTTAGGGATCGATCGCGACCCGCAGGCACTCGAAATCGCGCGGGAGCGGCTTCAGCCGCACGAGCGGCAGGTGGTTTTGGTGCAGGCAGAATTCTCGGACATCGGCGAAGTGGCGGCGGCGAACGGGCTGCCGGGGTTTGACGGGATCGTAGCCGACCTGGGAATTTCGAGTCTCGAACTCGACACGGCGGAACGTGGGTTTTCTTTTCGCTGGGCCGGTCCTCTAGACATGAGGATGAGCCCCGACAACCCGCTGACCGCGGACGAAATTGTGAATCAGTGGCCGGAAAAAGAGCTGGCCAACCTCCTCTACGAAAAAGCCGAGGAGCGTGATTCACGCAGGATCGCCAGGATGATCGTGAGGGCGCGGCCGATACGCGATACCGAACATCTGGCAACGATTGTGGCAGGGGGACGAAAAGCAAGGGGAAGGCAGAAACTGCATCCCGCGACAAAAACGTTTCTGGCGCTGCGGATAGCGGTGAATCGAGAAGAGGAGGCACTCGGGCAGTTTCTTTCGCGTTCCCCTGCCACTTTAAATCCTGGAGGACGGTTGATCGTCCTTAGTTATCACTCACTCGAAGATCGAGTGGTGAAGCATGAGTTTCAGCGTCTGGCCCGCGAAGGCGGGTTTCAGGTACTGACCAAAAAAATCATTCAGCCCGGCGAAGCGGAAATCCAAGACAATCCGCGCGCCCGGAGCGCAAAAATGCGCGTGCTCCAAAAAACGGCGACGGCCGAAAGCTCGGCGCCTCAGGCGTAAACATGACCGAATATTTCACCATTAAACGCATCGACAATTCGCGGCTGGTTCGCCCGATGGAAGCGGCGCGAATGAAAGATTTTTGGCAGCGGGTGGCGGCCACCGGCGCTATCGCCGCCTGCCTGCTGGTCTACGCCTGGCAGCATTTCGAATGCATCCAGCTGCGCTATCAGATTCAGGCGATCGAAGGCTCGCGCGTAAAATCCGCGCAATTGAACCGCGAACTGCACGAGCAGGTGGCCGAACTACACAATCCGGCCCGCATCGCGCATTTTGCCGCGCAAATCGGTTTGACCGTGTCCACGCCAGGCCAAGTGGCGCCATCCGATGGCCAGTATGACGCCGTCGTGGCCCAGGCTCGCGCGGTTATGCAGCCGCGGCCGTAATTCTTTTTCTCCGGCCCGGGATTTTCGGGCTCACGATTTTCACCGGCCGAATCGAATCGCAGCGCATCGCGAACTCGAATTCCTGCCGCGTAAAGTTTCTGTTCGGTTAGGGCGGATTCCATGGAGCAGCGCAACCCGCGTCTCCGCTGGTTGATCGTCTGGGGCGTGGCGGCGATTTGGATGGGGGCGGTGCTGGCCCGCTTGGGTTACCTCCAGCTCTTCTGCTACAGCGAATACTTCGCCAAAGCCCAGCATCAACAACAGCGTACATACGAAATCAGTCCGATGCGCGGCGACATCTACGACCGCAAAGGACGCCAGCTGGCCATCAGCGTTCCGATGGACTCGGTCTTCGCCGATCCCGCCGAAGTCAAAGAGCCGGAAATGGTCGCGCGCCTGCTTTCTCGTGTGCTCGGCGTTCCCCCCGAAGATCTGGAAATGAAAATTCGCGACGCTTCCAAGCCGGTGCGCCTGGCTAAAAAGCTTTCTCCCGAACTTGTCGAACGCATCGACGAAATGAATCTGAAGGGCGTTTTCTTCCAGAAAGAAAACCGCCGGATTTACCCGCAGCACGAGTTCCTCTCGCATGTGCTCGGCTGGGTGGACGTCGATGAGAAAGGCATGGGCGGCCTGGAGCAGGAACTGGACAAGCAGATTCGCGGCCGGCCCGGCCGGGTCATGGTTATGGCCGACGGCAAACGCCAGCTTTACGACCGCAACGAAGCCTCCGCCGATCCCGGCGCCAGCGTGGTGCTGACCATCGACGAAACCATCCAGTACATCGCCGAGAAAGAACTGGCGATCGCCATGGCCGAAACGCACTCGAAAAGCGGCACGGTCGTGGTTCAGGATCCGTCGAACGGCGCGCTGCTCGCCGTGGCCAATTGGCCCACCTTCGATCCCAACGATCCCGGCAAATTTCCCGCGGAAAAGCGGCAAGACCTTGCGGTCGCCGCCGCCTACGAACCGGGCTCCACTTTCAAAACCATCACCATGACTTCCGCGATCGAGAATCATGTGACCAATCCCGACGTGATGGTGGATTGCCAGATGGGCTCGATTCTCGTGGCTGGACGGCTGATTCACGACTGGCACCCGTTTGGTGTGCTCAGCGTGCGCGACGTGTTGGCCCATTCCAGCGACGTCGGCACGATCAAGATTGCATTGAATCTCGGCGCGCCCCGCTTTTACGACACCATGCGCAAATTCGGAATTGGCCAGCTCACCGGGATCGAACTGCCCGGAGAAAATCGCGGCAAGATTCGCACCGTCGATAACTGGACCGCCAGTTCCATCGGCTCGGTCGCTATCGGCCAGGAAGTGAGCGTCACGCCGGTTCAGATTATTTCTGCGATCTCCGCCATCGCCAATGGCGGCACGCTGTATCGCTCGCACGTGGTCCAGGAAATTCGTGGCAGCGGCGGCGCCAACCTACCGCTGCCCAAACGCCCCGAGCCCACCGAAGTCACCGATGCCAAGACCGCGGCCACCATTCGCGAAATGATGCAAAACGTAATTCTGGAAGGCACCGGAAAACCCGCGCAGCTCAATGGTTACACCGCGGGCGGCAAATCGGGAACGGCTCAGAAAATCGACACCAACACCGGACGTTATTCGCCGAATCAGTACATTGCATCGTTCGTTGGTTTTGCGCCGGTGAACGAACCGGCGGTCACCATTTTGGTGGTGCTGGATTCGCCCGAGGGCGCGCATCACGGTGGCGAAGTGGGTGGCCCGGTTTTCAAACGCGTCGCCGAGCAGGTGCTGGCCTATCTCGATGTGCCGCACGACGTGCCGGTAGAGTCCGATTCCGAATTCGCCAAAAAGAATAAAGGCTCGGTCGAGCCCGACGATTCCGTGGCGCAGAACGACCTGCGCGCCCAGGATCGCCGGACCCAGCAGGAACAGGCGACTTTCCAAAATGTGGTCTCGAAGAATACCGCGACCCGCCCGAATTCCGGCTCTAGTTCCAGTTCCGGCTCCAGTTCCAGCGCCGCGCCGACTACCGTGATCAGCGAGGAAGATTCGGTGGACGTGCCGGACTTGACCGGCCAGACCGTGCGCGGCGTGACGGAATCGTGCTCGCGCCTTGGTTTGCTGCCGGAATTGATTGGCAGCGGCGTTGCAGTGGAACAAACGCCGGATGCCGGCACGCGGGTGCCGCGCGGCAGCAGCATTACGGTGCGCTTCGGACGCGCAGTCGCCGCGGTTTCTCCCGCCGCTACTCCTGCAGGGACTCCGGCGCCGGTGCGAAGGAATGTGAATTGAAAACCGTGGTGGAAGGTGGGCCCAAATTGCAAGCAGCGACTGGACGAAAAAAAATACGGGTGCAAATAGAAATGGATTTGGCCGAGGTCATCGCCGGAATCGAGTTCGTGAATCTGACGGGCCGCGCGAACGCGCCCATCGTCGCGGTCGCTTGCGACAGCCGCAAAGTTGTCGCCGGTAGTCTTTTCTTC
>Ga0307474_10001408_pt1 | contig 17478 bp, 20 predicted proteins | sample atmos_gasesECM1C_2_FD_203312 | JGI IMG/M metagenome (GOLD analysis project Ga0307474, IMG submission 203312) | Hardwood forest soil microbial communities from Morgan-Monroe State Forest, Indiana, United States - atmos_gasesECM1C_05 | ecosystem: Environmental > Terrestrial > Soil > Temperate... | reverse complement strand
GGTACAATGCCGCCCCGTCTGCCGGTGACACTCCGGTCTTAGGACCGGTCGAACGGAGTTGACATGGACGCGCTGATCAAATCCCTCCGCCCAGGCAAGGCTTCTGATATCAAGGCCTCTGAAATCAAGCCTTCCGAGACCAAGCCTTCCGAGGCCAAGGCTCCCCAAGCGAGACCTGCCGAGCTCGATCCTGCCGAATTTATGGCTGCGGTGGTTCGCGCCGACCAGCCGCGACCATCGCGGGCTGAAGCCGAGCAGGCCGTGCAGACCTTGCTCAGCTACATCGGCGAAGACCCCGACCGCGAGGGCCTTCTGGATACGCCGCGACGGGTGGTCGAGGCTTACGACGAGCTCTACCAGGGCTATCATCAATGTCCGGCCGAGGTGCTCAACCGCACCTTCGGCGAGACCGCTGGTTATGACGATTTCGTGCTGGTCCGCGACATTGAATTCACCTCGCAATGCGAGCATCACATGATGCCGTTCTACGGCAAGGCGCATATCGCCTACACGCCGGTGGAGCGGGTCGTGGGTCTTTCGAAGCTGGCGCGGCTGACGGATATCTTCGCGCGCCGCCTGCAGACCCAGGAGCATCTGACCGCCCAGATCGCCGCCGCGATCGACGAGATTCTCAAGCCGCGCGGCGTGGCGGTGATGGTCGAGGCCGAGCACACCTGCATGTCGGTGCGCGGCGTCGCCAAGCATGGTGCGATGACCTTCACCAGCCGCTTCACCGGCATGTTCCGCGACAATCCGGCGGAGCAGGCGCGCTTCTTGTCGATGGTGCGAGGTCCGCATCGGCTGTGAGAGACGGCGCTTCGCGTCGGTCGAATGCGTCAAGCTGCAAGCATGAATCCGCCCCGTTTCCGATCTCATCGGAACCGCGCCTTCACTTCGCCTTTCATTTTTTGAGCACGGTCGTGTCTGCTTCATCCGATAACGACGAGATCGAGGAAGGGCTCAAGTTTCAGCCCCGATTCGACGCCGCGGGTCTTGTCACCTGTGTCGCGACCGACGCCGGAAGCGGCGAGGTATTGATGGTCGCGCATATGAATGAAGAGGCTCTGCGCAAGACGATCGTGAGCGGAGAAGCCTGGTATTACAGCCGCTCTCGCAAATCGCTGTGGCGCAAGGGCGAGACCTCCGGTCACGTCCAACGTGTCGTCGAGATGCGGCTGGATTGCGATCAGGACGCGATATGGATCCGGGTCGAGCAGACCGGTGCCGCCTGCCACACTGGACGACACTCCTGCTTTTACCGAAAGATCGAAAAAGGCGAGGGCGGTGCTCGATTGTCGTTCGTGGACGCGGATCGCCAGTTCGATCCGAAAGCCGTCTACCGCAAATGATCGCTTCACCGGCCGGTCACCGGTCGCACATTCGCATCGGGGCATTGGCTCGCCGATGGCGTGGGTATGCCCGCTTGTTTACCCCTCCTTAACCATAACCCCCCACTGTGACCGCGCCTTGGGTGCAAATGGGAGTTTGCGACTCGGGCGGATAGGTCGTTTCGCGGGGAGCGGAGACCAGAACATGTCGGCCGATACATTCAACGCCACGGCAACGCCAGGTGTTGATCCTTCGCGTGTGCGCATCGCCGGCGCGATCAAGCAGGCAGCAAGCACGAGCGGCACCAACTTCGAATATCTGCTCACGACCGCGAAGATGGAATCGGATTTCAATCCGACGGCTGGTGCCACAACCTCGTCGGCGCACGGCCTCTTCCAATTCATCGACCAGACGTGGCTCGGCACCGTCAAGGAGGCCGGCGCCCAGTTCGGTTACGGCCAATACGCCGACGCCATCACCAAATCTTCCGACGGCAGCTATTCGGTCAGCGATCCCGCCGCGCGCCGGGCGATCCTGAAGCTGCGCGACGACCCTGCCGCCGCCTCGACAATGGCGGCGGCTCTGACCCAGTCCAACAGTTTCAGGCTCACAGGCATGATCGGCCGCCGTCCGACCGACAGCGAATTGTACATGGCCCACTTCATGGGCGTCGGCGGTGCAGCCAAATTGATATCGAACGCCGAGGATAACCCGCAAGCCTCCGGCGCGCGGTTGTTTCCCAATGCCGCGGCGGCGAACCGCTCCATTTTCTATGACCTCTCCGGGCACGCGCGCAGCGTTTCCGAGGTCTACTCCGTGTTGACGCAGCGTTACGCCAGCGCCGCTGCCTCGCCGGCAACCCGCAATGCGCTGGCCTCGGTCGGAGGCTTGAAGCCTCCCGTGGCGCTCGCAAGCGCGCTTCCTCCGGCGCCAGCCGTCGACAATGCGGCTTATCTCTCGACCTTTCCCGACGTCCGGACGGCCGAACAGGTGACGGTCGCCTCGGCAGCGAGCGCGACAAATTCCGCGCCATCCGATCCGATTTTCCGCTCCCTGTTTCAGTCGGGCGAACGCATCCAGCCGGTGTCTGCGGCAGTGCGGGAGTTGTGGGGCAAGGGCTCCTCTCTGACCTCGGATCCGCAGGCCGGTTCGCTCGCCGTGGCGTCGGCTTCATCCGTGCCTTCGCTGTCAGCGAGCACTGGCGGCAGACTAGATCTTTTCAGCGACCGCAGCGGGACGTTCAGCGGCTAGCACACGCTCTGGTCGCAGCGCTTGCGGCTCCGCCACATCGCTTAACAAAACGTCAATAAAACCAGTCGTTTATGGTGAACGCTTTGTTAAGCGTCGTGGTTTATTTTGTCTTGTAGTGACGCCATTTCACGGTGTCGATCGTTGCGTAAGCCGGTAGGACCATGATCGTTCGGCAGTTCATTGGTTGGATCAAGACAGCGCCTGCGGGCGAGCGGGCGGAAGCAACGCGAGCCCTGGCGCGGGCCTGGCTGATTTCCGACCTCACCGAAGAGGACCGAACCGCGGCCGAAGGCGCGCTGTTGATGCAGCTTGACGACGCTTCGCCCCTTGTGCGTCAGGCCATGGCCGAGGTGTTTGCGCGCAGTCTCGAGGCGCCCGCCGCCATCGTTCGGGCGCTGTCGGTCGATCAGCCTTCAGTGGCGCTTCCGATCCTCGAGCACTCGCCATTGCTGATCGATGCCGACCTCGTCGATATCGTCGCGACCGGCAACAGCGAAACGCAATGCGCGATCGCGCGCCGCATCAATCTGCCGGCCTCGGTCTGCGCCGCGATTGCAGAGGTGGGAACTGCTGAGGCCGCGCTGGAGCTGATCGAGAATGCTTATGCCGAGCTTGCTCCGTTCTCCTGGGATCGCATCGTCGAGCGCCACGGCCATCTGGCCGCGATCCGGGAATCGATGCTTGTGCTGGAAGATTTGCCGGCAGCAACGCGCCTGGCGCTCGTTGCCAAATTGTCGGACACGCTGGCGCAGTTCGTCGTCGCCAGGAACTGGCTGAGTGCCGACCGTGCAGAGCGGGCCGCAAGCGAAGCGCGCAATCGCTCCACCGTGAATATCGCCGCTGCCGCGCGTGGCGACGACATGCAAGGCCTGGTGCGGCACCTGCGCGTGACCGGCCAGCTTACTGCCGGATTGATCCTGCGCGCGTTGTTGTCCGGCAATCTCGAACTGTTCGAAACGGCTTTGGCGGAATTGTCTGATCTGCCGCGCTCGCGCGTCGCCGCGCTGCTTCACGACCGCGGCGGCGCCAGCCTTTTCGCGCTGCTGAAACGCGCGGGCCTGCCGGAATCGACATTCGCCGCCTTCCGAGTCGCGCTTGAAGCCGATCGCGAAACCGGATTTGTCGACACAGTCAACGGGGCGGCAAGGCTGCGCCGCCGCATGGTCGAACGCGTGCTGACGCATTGCGAAACCGACACGCAAGCCGCCGAGCCGCTCCTGATTTTGCTGCGGCGTTTTGCGACCGAATCGGCGCGAGAAGAAGCTCGCTTGTTCTGCGATGAATTGATCGCGGAGGAGGCGATTGCGCCCACCCAATATGGCTTGATCGCAGCCTGATTTTCTTGAGGAACGTTTTTTGACGGTCAATCCGTCGGCGCGATGTTCGGAACCAGGATGGCTTCGAGGTGTTCGGGCCGGTCGCGATTGACGCGCGCAAGATACTCGTCAGCGACGCCGCGCAAGCGCCGGCTGAGCTCGCTTGCCACGCTGATGGTGTCGAGCTTGGTGCGTTCGGCCACAATGGCCTGGATCGCGTTGATATGGTGCGCTATCAGCTCGGCCGGCACCCTGGAGAGGTCCGGCGCGTGCTCGATGATCCGGCAAAGGCTTTCTGCGGCGGCGCCGGCCGAGGGGAAACCGAAAGTGGCGGCGTCTCCCTTGACGTCGTGGGCGGCACGGAAAAGTTCGTCGCGTGTGGCGTCGGTGAAGCCGTGCGCGAGAATGGCAGCGTGCGCGGCGGTGAGGCGGTCGGACTCGATCACCATCCAGTTCCTGAATTCTCCGGAAAGACCGGCGAGCGCCTTCTCGGCGCGTCCGATCGGATCGTCGAGGTCCTCGTCGGAGACGCGGCGCAGCACCTTGCGCAGCGGATTGGGCTGCGTGATCACCTGATGATCGGCAAATTTCTGGATCTCGATCCCGTCCGACTTGTTTTTCGCCATCGTTGTTTCCCTCGGCGTTTCCTTCGTTCGTCCCGCGCTATACGGCGGAACGGGCCTTGTCGAGCAGCGACGGCTGCTGAAGGACTTCGACCTCACCGCCGACGCGGCGCTCCGGTCCGCTGTAGGCAGCGTTGGTGTTGCGTCGGCGGTCCGGGCCGAAATAGGTCTTGGTCTTGATGAACGGCCGCGGATTGGCGACGACATTCAGGATGCGCTGATAAAGTCCTTTGGCTGAGATCGGCTTGACCAGAAATTCGGTCACGCCGGCGTCGCGCGCATAGGTCACGCGCCGTTTTTCGGAGTGGCCGGTCAGCATGATGATGGGGGCGTAGGGATTGCCCTTGGATTCGGGTTGCCGGATCATCTGCGCGAGTTCAAGCCCATCGAAGATCGGCATCGCCCAGTCGGTGATGACAATGTCGGGAACGTAGTGGGTGTACATCTCGAGCGCGGTCGCGCCGTCCTCGGATTCGTAGACTTCGCGTGCGCCGAACGAATGCAAGAGCGTCCGCAAGATGCGGCGCATGTGCGGATTGTCGTCGCAGATGAGAAATCGCAGCTTGTTGAAGTCGATGCGAAACATGGTCCGGGGCCCTGAGGGCATACCCGTGCAAGGACAGTATACCCGTCGTTAACCATATCGCGCGCTCGTTAAAGAATGGTTGCGAAGCCTGCTCGAGCCGAGCTGCGAATCCATCAAAAAATCGAGCGCAGCGGCTCGGCGGGCCTGCGGCGGTCAGTAGCCGAACTGCTCGCGCAGGATCCGCTCTTCCAGGCTGTGGCCGGGATCAAACAGCATCCGCATCGAGATGGTCTTGTCGGACAGCACTTCGACGCGGCGGACCTCGCGCGCTTCGTCGTGGTCGGCCACCGCCGCGACCGGGCGCTTGTCGCCCTCGAGCACCTCGATGACGACGACGGCGGTGTTGGGCAGTAACGCGCCACGCCACCGCCGCGGCCGGAACGGGCTGATCGGGGTCAGCGCCAGCAGCGCGGCGTTGATCGGCAGAATCGGCCCCTGAGCCGAAAGATTGTAGGCGGTCGAACCGGCAGGCGTGGCCACGAGGATGCCGTCGGCGATTAGCTCCGGCATCCGTTCATGCTCGTCGATCAGGATCCGCAGCCGCGCGGCCTGATGGGTTTGGCGGAACAGCGCCACCTCGTTGATGGCATGATGCAGGTGCACGACGCCGCGGGTGTCGGTGGCGCGCATCAGAAGCGGGTTGATCAGCGTATCCCGGGCGGCCGCCAGGCGGGCATGCAGGTCTTCGATCGAGAACTCGTTCATCAGAAAGCCGACGGTCCCGCGATGCATGCCGTAGATCGGCTTGCCGGAACGCATGTGCGCATGCAGCGTTTGCAGCATCAGTCCGTCGCCGCCGAGCGCGACCACAACATCGGCGTCAGCGGGGGCGTGGTTGCCGTAGAGTGCGACCAGTCGAGCGAGCGCCTCCTGGGCCTCGGCGCCGGCGCTTGCGACGAAGGCGATCTTCTCATATCGCTTGGGTTTGGGCATGGCAGTAGCAGGGCTCATTTTGGCACTTCTGGACAGCGGGATATACGACCTTGGCAGTGCTTGTCGATGACCGTCATGCATCTCTATTTGGTCAATCCACCACCGTTTTGGGCTAAAATCCGCCGCTTGTCCGAAATAATTGCCTGCCTATGACGACGGCCGGCAGTTGTTGGCGATCGAGAGGCGGGACGAGAGGAAAAAACAGGGAGGATTAGAGACGCATGGCCGTCCGTTTCGCTGCGCGTTTTGTTGCGCGCGTATTGATCGTCCTTTCGATCGTGACCAGCAGTCGCGCCGAGAACGTCTCCCCGCCGTCGACGCCGGAAGCCCCAGCATCCCCCTCTTTGGCCTCGCCGCCAGCCACGCCCTCGCCACGGCAGGCAGGTTCGCCGGGCGGCCGCGGCAATGCGTCTGCTGCGCCTGCGCCGGTCGAGCAGCGCCGTTTGCCGGAGGATTCCAATACGAAGCAGTCGATCGCAGTGCCTGGACGGACGCTTGCCTTCAGCGCCACCGCGGGATCCATTCGCCTGTTCAACGAAAAAGGCGAGCCGCAAGCCGACATTGCCTACACCTCCTATCAATTGGACGGTGTCAATCAGCGCGAGCGGCCAGTGACTTTCTTCTTCAACGGCGGGCCGGGCGCGTCGTCGGCGTATTTGCAGCTCGGCAATGCCGGCCCGTGGCGGCTTTCGTTCGAGGGGGACATGCCGACTGCCTCCGCCTCTCCCGATCTGAAGCCGAATGCTGAGACCTGGCTCGACTTCACCGATCTCGTCTTCATCGATCCTGTCGGCACCGGCTACAGCCGGTTTGTCGCCACCGACGAGGAGGTCCGAAAGCGCTTCTTCTCGATCGATGGCGACGTCAATGCGCTCGCGGTCACAATTCGCCGCTGGCTTGAGAAGTACGACCGTCTGTTGTCACCCAAATTCGTCGTCGGCGAGAGCTATGGCGGAATCCGCGGACCGCGGATCGTACGCGAGTTGCAGACCGGGCAAGGTGTAGGCGTGAGCGGACTGATCCTGGTTTCTCCCCTGTTTGATTTCCGCGAATATGGCGGCTCAAGCCTCCTGCAATATGTCGCAAGCCTGCCCACCATGGCGGCGGTCGCGCGCCAGGCGAAGGGAGCAGTGACGCGCGCCGACATGGCCGATGTGGAAGCCTATGCGCGCGGCGAATTTCTTGCCGATCTCGTCAAGGGCGAGGCGGACTCGCAAGCTACGACCCGGCTCGCCGATCGCGTCGCCGCCTTGACCGGGGTCGATCAGGTCGCAAGCCGCAGACTCTCCGGGCGCTTCGACGTCTCCGAGTTTCGGCGCGAATACGGCCGGCGCGACGGCAAAATAACCGGACGGTACGATGCCTCGGTGCTGGGTCTCGATCCCGATCCGGATTCGAGTTCCTCGCATTTTGACGATCCGTCCGGAGATCCGTTGATTGCCCCGTTGACGAGCGCGGTGGTCGACCTCACGACACGGACGCTCAATTGGCGGCCGGATGGCGCCTATCATCTGTTGAACGGTTCGGTCGGCAGAGCCTGGGATTTCGGTCGCGGGACCAATCCGCCGCAGTCGATCTCACAGCTCAGGCAGATTCTTGCGCTCGATCCGAAACTGAGGCTGCTCGTGGGGCACGGATTGTTCGATCTCGCCACGCCCTATTTCGGTTCGCAGATTCAGCTCGACCAGTTGCCGCGCTATGCGTCGCCCGAACGCGTGAAGCTTGTCGTCTATCCGGGCGGGCACATGTTTTATTTTCGTCAGCCCTCGCGCCAGGCCTTCCGGGCCGAGGCCGAGGCGTTGATGAATAGTGGGCGATAAAAAAATGGCGCAGGCTTTCAGGCCTGCGCCGGAGCGTCGTCCAAGTCGATTCGATCAGTAGACCAGGCCGGTGCCGGTCGGCTGATTGAGCGCCAAAGCGAGCGACTTGTATTCGGCGCACTCGGTGCCGCAAATCTGCTGGATTCGACCCAGGTGATATTGGGCCTGCTCACGGTTGCCCTGTTCAAGCTGCCACAGCCCGTAATACTGCCAGGTCCGAACGTGGTTCGGATCGGCCTGTAAGGCGCGCTCGTACCAGACCTGAGAGACCTTGTAGTCACCGAGCTTGCGGTAGGAATAGCCGATCAGGTTGGCGACGTCGGCGCGGTCATCCTGGCCGAGTGTCTTCAGCTGCTCGATGGCGGAAGCGTAGTCGTGGCGATCATAGATGGTCGCGTAGGCCGCGCGGTAGCCTTCGAGGAATTTTGGATCATCGATGCTGGAGCTCTTGTCGTTCTTCTTTTTCTTTTGCTTGCTGGTGTCGGTCGCCGGCGAGGGCGACTCGCTGCCTGCCGCCTTGGCAGCATTGACCATGGGAATCGCGACCACCGCGGTCACGAACATGGCAAGTGTCAAAAGCCGGATCGCAAATTTCGTCATGCGTCTCTCCTGATGTCGTTAGGGCAATTCTATATCGAAGCCCGCTTGATTGAACACCCATCGCAACCGATCATTCCGGACACATTTTTTTTGGTTTTTGGGAATTTTTTTCAATTTGCGCGAGCGTCGCCTGGAACATGAACGATATGTCATCGACATGAACGAAGTCCGCGCCCACGCTTCAGGGAGGGTTCAGCGCGAGGCCACTAGCTTCGAAGGCACGATCGACGAGGCCGGTGATCTCGCCGGAAACTTCGTGATCCATTTCGATGGAGGAGACCACAATGCTGAAGACCATTTCCGCAGCTCTGCTCGCAGTTTCGGTTCTCGCGGCTCCCGCGCTTGCCGCAGGCACCAGCAAAACAACCCAGGCGCCTGCGACCAAGTCGGCTCAAGTGAACAAAGCGAGCAAGGCGAACAAGAGTGCGCTTAACGCCAACGCCAAGATGGGCCGCCATCATGTCCGGCATTCCGGCCATCATCGCGCCCACAAGAAGATGGTGACGCACAAGTCGCATAAGTCCCCGAAGGTCGCAGCCAAGCGCTTCGCGCCCCCCGCCAAGCGCGGCTGACGGCAAGTCCGCGAAAGCGGCTTTATCCAAACGCCCAGCCGTCTTTTGCGGATATCGGTCCGGCCCACGTCTCCCCATGACGTGGGCCGGAATCCGCCATTCTACGCAATCGTACAGGCACAGAATCCGGAATTCCATTTCAGCGGCAGACGGTCTAGTGTGGCGGTTCAGAAGTCCGCATCATTATTACCGCGAGTTCGTCATGCGGACTTCTGAACCAGAAGCCACACTAGAATGATAGATTTGCTAGTGTCCTTTTCGATTCCGAAGTTCGCAAACCTGGTCGCTGCAAAATGATGCGAACTTCGGAATCAGGACACTAGAACGCTTTCCGAACTGCGGATTTCAAGAGACGGGTTGCAGTTGGGGATATCGGAAAAGCATGCGGCGATCCTGATGCTTTCGATCGCGCTCGCGGCCTGCGCGGGCGGCGACGACGGCCGAAGCGTCAGCCTTTTCGGCGGTGGAGACAAATTCCCCAACCAACCGTTTCCAAGCAACTACCGCACCGAATTGCTGGCCTTCCTGAAAGCCTATCTCAACAATCCAGTCGGCGTGCACGATGCGGCCATCGCGGAGCCGGCGCCGCGCGACGTCAGCGGCAAGAACCGCTACGTCGTCTGCCTGCGCTACTCCATGCGCGAATCCGACGGCGGCTACCGCGAGCCGCGCGATCGCGCGGTTCTTTTCTTCAATGGCCGGCTCGACCGCATGATCGAGAACGGAGCCGAGATCTGTGCAGGAGCGGTTTATGCGGCGTTCCCCGAAATGGAAAAGCTGACGCGATGACGCTCAAAGGCGTCAGGTAAATCGCGCGGTCTTGCCCTTGGCTTCTCTTATTTTCGGCTTGGTAGTTCCTATATCGAGTGCGGCTGATAAGGGAACTTCGATCACAATTGAGCGAGCTTTGAACCGGAAAGCCGGCTCGCAAGACTAACGTCAAATGTCTATTCGCCAACGAAAAGCTGGGTTCCTGCGGGAACAAATACCCGCATCACCCGGCGATCGCATGGCGAAACAAGCAGACGGCGGCGTTGCCACGAAGCAACCAAACTGACGCCACGTTGTTTGGTTGATGTCGATCACGCCAATAACGGGGATTAACATGAAGAAGCTACTGCTCGGCGCAGCTGCCTGTATCGCGTTCGCTGCGCCTGCACTCGGCGCTGATCTTCCGAAGCGCACCTACACGAAGGCGCCTGCTTATACGGTACCCCAAGTTGTCTACAACTGGACGGGCTTCTACGTCGGTGGGCATATCGGCGGAGAGTTCGCTGGCTCCAACAGCCTGCAGGGCAGCGACGCGCGATTCCTCGGCGGCGTGCAAGGCGGGTTCGACTACCAGTTCTCCAACAACTGGGTCCTCGGCGCCGAGGCGCAGTACAGCTGGCTCACCGGCAACAGCACCAACGGCGTGCTTTTCCCGGGCGGCACTTTGGTGACCGCAAACCCCAACCAGCTCGGTTCGGTCACGGGACGTCTCGGATACGCCTTTGGTCCGACCCTGCTCTATGCCAAGGGCGGCTACGCCTGGCGCGGCGCTGACGACATCGGTGTCAGCGTCGGCGGCACGCCGGTTGCCTTCACGACCGATTCAAATCATCGCAACGGCTGGACTGTCGGCGCCGGGCTCGAATACATGTTCGCGCCGAACTGGTCCGTCAAAGGCGAATACCAGTACTACAATTTCGGCAACACCACCTTCACCACCGGACCCGCCGAGATCGTCGGTAACCGTTTCAGGGACGACGAGCATACGGTCAAGCTGGGCGTGAATTATCGCTTCGGCTGGGGCGGTCCCGTGGCGAGGTACTGACCCCTGTTTCGATGATCGCGCAAAGGCCGGCATCAGCCGGCCTTTTTTGTCGGCCATGGCAGGCCGGGGGCCGGGCCGCTTCTGTTGGTCCGGAAGTGCCAAGCGTGCCTTCTCGCCCAGCCCCCAGAGATATTGCCTCGGTCGGGACGCGTAGAAAAATAATTTTTGTCGGTTGCGGAACTTTTGCTTCCGATCGGATATGATGTGTTCGCCCTTTCTGGACAGCCGAGATGCGCGTTTTCATTGCAGCGTTGGTATTCTGCGCGATCGCTTCGCCGTGCCTGGCCCAGACCGTCCTGAAATCCGAACCTCTGATGTTGGCGCCCTACGAGGTGGCCTTCGTTCAGGATTCCTCGTGCCCTGTCGGCAGGGTTTTGAAAGTCACCGGCGCCATCCGGGGGCTGCATCGCCGCAAATCCTGCGTGGCGCTCGCGGCCGAGCAGGCCTCACTGGCGGCGGCATCACCATAGGGAAATGGCGCCAGGCGGTGGCACCGCGCGCGGGCGGACGTTTACGAGCCGCTCCAACGAGTTAGTTCGGCGGAACTCAACTGTAAGTCCAGATCGGCTTCGCGTTCGGCGTCGGCTTGATTCTTGGCCGGATCTTCCTGCGGATCCGGCGGGCAAGGCCTGATCTCGTATTCGTTGTCAAGCACCGGGTGCGGGGTCGGCTTGTCCTCCTCGGATTCCACGTCGATGACGAGCCCGCTCATGCGAGCGAGTTTCCAGACGTCAGCTTCGGTCGGGTAGGCTCGGCTCAGCTTCGCGTCACTGCTGAAAAGCGCGTAAGGCATGATTGGGCTCCGCAAACAAACCCTAACGCAATAGCGCTAGCCGGGTTGCAGTGGGATGGTCGGAGCCAACCGTCGCCGGGCGCGGGCCGGCAAGGCCGGCTGCGCTCCCCTTGAGTCGTAAACGAGCCCTTAAATCGGGTGAAAAATATCCTGCGAGACTCACCGCCTAGAATCGCCCGATGCTTTACCCGCCATGGGAACGATCCAGCAAACCTCTTGCGAGCGCGTGCATGTGACGCTGTCGGTTGCGCTGTTGGCGGCCTGTGTCGCCAATCTGGCCTTGGTATGCGCCTGGCTGTAGCGGAGGTTTGCTATCCGCCAGCCCAGCCCCGACCGCGAACGGCTCGATTAGCCAAGTCCAGCCAAGGGTTTGGCGATGGTATTGCATGTCCCGACAGAGCCGGCGACTAACCCATCTTCCTCCCATGATACCCGCAGGGCGGTAGTGGCCAAGCCAGACAAGCGGCTCCGCCGGATTGTTAGGAGGGAGGGCGGGCGATGGTCGAAGCGTTGACGGCGCGGGTCAAACGGCGATGAGGCCCAGTGTCCCAATTCCGAAGTTCGCATCATTTTCCGGCAGCTTCGTTGGCGAACTTCGGAATCGGACGGACGCTGCCAGGCCGTAGTTTCTAGTGGTCCGATTCCAGCATTCGTATCCCGGCGTCACCATCATGAAGGGCGTCAGCCCCTTTCCGAAGAGTGAGAGTTTGCGAGTGTTTCTGAATCACCTTTTGCCGGCGCTTCAGAAAATTCCCGCGATCCCGGAGGGTGAGAGTTTCGCCGAAGCACCCTTCGACGGCAGGTGGCGAAGCGATCCGGATTGAGTAACTGCCGCATAAAGCGGCAATGGCTCGCGCTTCGGTCTTGAAGACGCCGTGTTCCTCTCGATATCCTTGCGGTGACCGTGTTCGCACGAGCCTGGTCTAGATGTTCGCAATCGGGGTGGCTTCGCATCGCAGGTGAGGGTGAAAGGACGGTCTGAATGCCAAGGAAGGGAATCACCGGCCACGACGAATGGGTGATCACGGAAGCATTGGCGACAGCGCTGATCGCACTCGAGCAGCTTCCGCAGAAACACCAGCCGTCCACGCACATGGCCGACATCAAAAAGCTTCTGGCCGCCGGTTGCCAATCCGGCACCCTCAATCTGCACCTCGCCCAGGCAAAATGCAGGCTGTTTCCGGAAGGCGATCGCGAGGCGATTTACCGGGAATACGGCCTTGACGATTGGGAGACCTGAAAGGGTTCGCCGGATAGCCGAGCGGGTCAAGAGGTAGGCGGCCTGCCGCGCCTTTTTCGAAGAATCCCATTTCAGAGTTTGGCTGACGCCTTGCGAGTTGCACGCTTGCCACAGCCTCTCTCCATTTTCCGTTGACCAAGGGACGACGTCGCCGCCGGCTGATCCGCCGCTTCCGTCCATGTCATGATAGGCGGATACCGAATCAGGGGTTCGAGGATGAGCGGCGACAGCGACAGCAAAATCGCCTGGCACAGGGTTCAGCTCAAGAAGAACCGTGACGCTTTGAAAGCCCTCGAAACGGCCCGCTTCACCAGCGGCGACATCGCTAGAGGCGGTCGAACCCAAAACACGCTCGCCGAGCTGAAGCGAAAGATCGCCGAATCTGAGCAATGCATCGCCGCTTACGAGAGACAGTCTCGGCGGCCGGTCGCGACTGATTTTCGGAGTCTCACCAGCGTGAGCTGGAGCACCTGGAACGCGCATACCAGCGACAGCCGCTGAGCGTCGCGTCTGCCAGAGCATGATCCGGACCCGAAGGGCCGCGTCAGCGCAAAGTGGATACCGGTTTTCCCTTAGCTAACAAACGCGGAACGCGTTTGCGCGGAGATCATGCTCAAACAACGAGATCAGATCATTTTGCGATTCCGCTTAGTCGCATCATGATCCAAATAGCGGATGTCAAACTTCTCCCGCCGCCGGAGTGGCAGCTCCGCGCCCTGATCGCGTTCCTTCACCACGCGCGCCGCCGCCGCAAAGCCGCCTTAGTGAAACGAATGCTCTATCTGCCGCAGCATCGACAGCGTTGCGTCGGTGTAGACGCCATCGGCCCAAAACTGGTCTGCGATGACGGCAAAACCAATGAACGCTGCTGCCTTCATAATGCCGTTGAGCATGAGACGTTACTCCGTTTTCTCTGTCTTTAGAGAATTGCAGTAACCGCCATCGCCGTTTTTGAATCGGCGACGGCCCGCGCTCGACTAATGACCGCCGTCATTGAATCGGGCCAATCATGGAATTCGGCAGTTAATTTTTAATGGATTAAATGCGTTGAACCGCGTTAACGCTCAGCCGAACGCTTAGAGCCTTTTCGGTTCTGATTGAATCAGAACCGAGGCTCTAATCTTTTGTTTTGACGTGTTTTCTTCACGCGAACCGGTATCCACTTCGCTCGAAAACGCTATAGCCCCATCCAATGGACGTCGCTGGTAACCAGGTCATCCGTGGGGCGAGTCGTTCGCGGCTGCGCGGGATCTGTTGTTGCTGCTCAGCCAGGCTCGGCGTTGGTTCCTTGGCAGAGAGAGAGCTGCTTTTTTGTCGCCAACAACCGGGTCACTGGCGATGGTGTTCCAACTCGGTGACAACCGTCACCATTGCGTCATTTTTGGTCGGCGGCGACAGCCGACAAAACTCACCGACGTGTGAACCTCTTCGTTGACTTGAATCAACTCACCCGTGGTCCTGATTGCAACCGTCGCCCGGGGGCAAACGACACGAGACCCAGGAGTTTGCGATGATCAAGAAAATAGCCTTTGCAGCAACTGCAGTTCTCATAACAGCATCGCCTCTGGCCTTCGCAGCGGAGACATCTTCCACTGTAGGGATGCGGCATCCTAGTGCCGCTGATCTGAACGCCTTGACGGATGCCCGCGTCGGCATAATCAAGGCCGCCTTGCAGCTGACGCCCGACCAGGAAAAATACTGGCCAGCCGTGGAGGAGGCTATCCGCGCGAGAGCGAAAAACCAACAAGCCCGGTTCGAACGGGTGGCGGAACTGCGCGATAGCATGCGGGATAGCAGCCCCATGGAAGTCGTTCGTGAACGCAATCCGGTCGAGCTCATGCAACGTCGGGCGGAGATGCTTACTCAACGTGCGACCGATCTCAAGAAGCTCGCCGATGCGTGGGATCCCCTCTATAAAACGCTGAGCACGGATCAGAAGAAGAGGATGGCCTTCGCGACATACGCGGCCATGCATGGGATGCGAGATGCGATCGAACGTCGTATCGAATCCGAGGATGACGACGACTAGAGCCTTTTCGGTTCTGATTGAATCAGAACCGAGGCTCTAATCTTTTGTTTTGACGCGTTTTCTTCACGCGAACCGGTATCCACTTCGCTCGAAAACGCTATAAGGATAAGGCCGCGCAAGTCACCAGGCACAAGAACGACAGCGCGGGCCTGGCAACGGTCCCGCGCTCTCACGCGATAGATAATTCGAAGGTGTTGCAGCCCCGCATGTTTTCAGAATCGCCCGTCGCTGCCACCATTGATCCCAACCAGTTCACTCGACTAGCGCACTGGCCAGGCTCGGCAGACTAGCGGCGGGGGGCGTGTGCCGAGCCGCCGACGCCAGATTTCGAGAACAAAGACGCGGGCTTCGGTTCAGTGGTAACCGCGGGCCGGGGTTTTCTTTGTACCGGACAGGGGCGTCTTCTTCTATTTGTGGTCGAAAGAAAGCGTCTCGTCTGACTGAATCCAAGATTGTCGTCGACGCTCTGGATGGGTGGATATGGGGCGCCGTCCCTTGTGAGTCCGAACCGTTCTTCCCTTATCTCGGTGCCCATGATGGCTTGGACTGTGACCCCACCACGCCGCGGTTTGATCCGCCGCGGTTGGCGCGGCAGGCCGATCATAAGCCATCGCCACCCTCGAAACGGTGCAAAGAAAAACCAGCACCGGCAGCCAAGTCACAATCAAAACTGTCTTGCCTGCCATCGAAAACCTCAATTGCCGCGCTTTTACTTTCGCGAAGTCGCTATTGCTTGACCTCGCGAAACACTACAACCGTACCTGTGGGCTCGGGTGCATGCGGTTTCAAGTTGGTTAGCGCAGCATCGGTCCAGTCGGCGAGACTCAAGACCTGGCCGGACTCCATCTTCGTCTCGGCCAACTCCTCGGCCGGCTCCAAAACCTTGAGACCGCCAGCATCAAGAAAGAACGTGTGATCGCCAAACACGTCGGTCAGTTGCGACACCGCCGGATGGTCATCGGGGAGAACCTGAGCATCCACTTGACTCAAGGTTTGCTTCATCTGCGTCGGGTTCAGTTTCATCGACTGCTCCTGTCTCTCGTTGAGCCGCGATTTTGGGTGAACTGATCCGCCGGGGAAGTGTTCCGGCCTTTGGATATGTTTCTCATTCGATTGGAACCAAGGATTCTTCTCGCGTTTGGTTACCGAATCCCCTTATTCATAAACTCATGAACGGTTGTGTACCTCTGGCGGGAGGTCGCGAAAATGAGGAATTTTTCTGACGCGGCGTTTTCTCCGGAAGTGATCGAGATCATGGGCGCGGCTCTCGAACAGGCCGTTGCCACATTGCCCGAGCCGGTCAGCTCGGGACACGTCACTGCCTTGGCGGAGTCGATCCTTCGTACCGCGCAATCCGGAGTGCAGGATGTGGCCGAGCTGCAAAGAATGGCGCTCCTCGAACTTCACCTCACGCCGCGCGAATGACAGACGACAACATCCGGATCGTTTGGCAGCTCGTAGGTGCGTGGGCCACCATCCCACCTCGATCGCAGCCAGCGCATCGAAGAGCGCGATAGATAGTTTGCTCCTGGCTCGCGTGGTTGACTTAGGGGAAGTTCGGCAAGGCTAAAACTGCCTCGTGTCCCCCCAAATGCCGAATTTCCAGGATTCGAAAGTGGTCAGCGCCGTCGCAAGCTGGGCATCGCGCATCGATACGCCGGAGCCGAGAACGCGACTTCCTTGCGCTTCCTTAGTGACGTGGCCGACCGCATAATTTGAGAGGCGCGCTTGGATGTCGCCAGAGATATCGAAGGGCGTATTTCCTTTCCCCATAGCGGAGTTGTCGGCAACGCTGTGGGTACTGCCGAGCGCGATCAAGAGGCAAAGGACCCGCGACCGGTCGGGAAGCGCTACACCGCAGGCCGTTCCACCTATCAGCGTTTGCTTGCCTACATCCGCGAAAACCCTACGGGCCTCCTGCTCCTGTACGACGAAGCTAGCCAGCTCCTCCGCGCGCTCGACCCCGACAAGAACCCCGACCTACGCTCACTCATTGTGTCTGGCTGGAATGGCGATGGCACCCATGAGTACGGGTCAAATAATCTCGGCGACAATGACCTTGAGAATGTGTGCCTCTCTCTCTATGGCGCCATTCAGAACGATGTTTTGCAAGCCGTGGTCCTAATGGCGTCCAAGGATGGCGGGCAGCGCGACGGTCTCCTTGAGCGTTTCCAATTTGCCGTGTGTCCCGACGACGATATCGATTGGGCGCCGAACGATGTCAGCCTTAGCGCGGAAGTCGTCCATCGCGTGACTGGTATCTTTCGCGCCATCGACAACATTCGGAACCACCTCAAACCCGAGCACTGGGTGCAGGGCGACCGCTTGCCTTCTATCGGCTTCACCTCGGACGCTGAGGTGCGTTGGAACGACTGGCTCAAGGACCTTCGCAACATCCGCCGCCGCAAGGAGGGTGGGTTCATGGCGTCACACATCGCCAAGTACCCGAAGCTCGTCGCCGCGCTGGCCCTCATCGTCGAAATCTTGAAATCCGCCCGACTCGACACTCCGGCGTCCAATCCGTCCTACCCGTGGGGCGGCGGGTTTCCGGCGTGGCGGCTCGACCTGCC
>Ga0307474_10001404_pt1 | contig 17535 bp, 16 predicted proteins | sample atmos_gasesECM1C_2_FD_203312 | JGI IMG/M metagenome (GOLD analysis project Ga0307474, IMG submission 203312) | Hardwood forest soil microbial communities from Morgan-Monroe State Forest, Indiana, United States - atmos_gasesECM1C_05 | ecosystem: Environmental > Terrestrial > Soil > Temperate... | reverse complement strand
CCCATGTCGCGCAAGGCCGCACGCGCTTCTTGCAGCAGGTCGCCGTCCAGGCAGGACAAGGCATTCACCAAGGAGCGGCCCGGCAGATATTCGACCGAAAAATAGCATACGCGCTTCACGTGAGCGTTCGCCACGCGGCGCTGCGTGGCCAGCCAGCGCAGAGTCAGCTCTTCGCGCACCGCGAGCGACAGTGCGTCGTAGACATCCCGTGCGCCGGCCGACTCCGGATTCTTGCCGAGAGTCCGGGTGAGGCGTTCCAGCAGGGCGGCGTGCAGCGTGCCGGGCTGCAAAGCGGCGTGCCGGCGGGTCACAAACTGGGTATCTATCGAGCGCATGTTACGGGTTATTATAGGGTCGAACTTCCAGCGACGGCGGGCGAACCTCACAATGAGTGGCTTAAATTGACTTCATCACCCTTGGCCGTCGGCATCGACGTCGGTGGTTCATCCATCAAGTGCGCGCTGATCGACTTGGATAATGGAACGTTCGCCAGCGAGCGATTCAGCACCCCGACCCCGGCGCAGGGCGCGACCGAAACCTTGCTCGCAGCGCTTCGGACCGTGGTGTCGAACGTTTCGGGCGATCATGCCGTGGGCCTGGCATTTCCCAGCGTGATACGCGATGGCATCGTGCGCACGGCGGCGAATCTCAACAAGGCCTGGATCGGCAAACCGCTGGCGGCGCTGGCCGGCGAATATCTGCGGCGTCCCGTAATCGCGATCAACGATGCGGATGCGGCCGGCCTCGCCGAATTGCGCTATGGCGCCGCGCGCGGCGTGCCGGGCACCGTGCTCTTGTTGACTCTGGGCACCGGCATCGGCAGCGCGCTGTTCGTCGACGGCAAGCTCGTGCCGAACACGGAATTCGGCCACCTGCAGGTCGCCGGGCGCGAGGCGGAACTGCGCGCTTCCGGACGCGCGAAGGTCGACCAGCACTTGAGCTGGGAAGCGTGGACCGAGCAGTTGAGTCTGGTACTGAATGAAATGCACGCCCTGCTGTGGCCGGACCTCATCGTCCTGTGCGGCGGCATCACCGATGAACCCGAAAAATTCCTGGCCAAACTGCACTGCCCGGCGCGCTTGACTATCGGGACCTTGCGCGCGGACGCCGGTATCGTCGGTGCGGCATTGGCCACGACCGTGGTGTGATCAGGGCTGCAGCGTATGCCGCGTTGTCGATGGCGCTGGCCGGCTGCGCCGCCGGCTCGCTGCAACAGCGCCCCGCGCCCGCTTCCCCCTCTGCCGTCGCCGGCTCCGCCGCCGAGCAATCCTCAGCCCGGCCCTCCGCCGGCCCGCGCGCCATCATGGTCGATCTCGCAACGTCCATGCTCGGTCAGCCCTATCGCTTTGGCGGTGCCGCGCCCGGCGGCTTCGACTGCAGCGGCCTGGTCGCGTATGCGGCGAGCGGCGCGGGCGTTCGGGTGCCGCGTACCGCGCACGAACAGCTGCATGCGGGAACGCCGGTCGCGCGCAGCGAGCTCAAGGCGGGCGATCTGGTATTCATGCATCTCGCGCACAAGGAACTGCACGTCGGCATCGCCATCGGCGGCGAACGCTTCATCCATGCCCCCTCCGCCGGCGGCCATGTACGCATCGACTCGCTCGCAGCGCCGCCGTATTCAAGCAGTTTCTTGAGCGCACGCCGCATCATCGCCGTGCAATGATCCGCGTATGATTCTCGCATCAACCGCATTGGACAAACGAAGGACATGGTCATGAAGCTTTATTACTCCCGCGGCGCCTGCTCCCTGTCACCGCACATCGTGCTGCTCGAGGCGGCCCTGCCCTACACCCTCGAGAGGGTTGACCTCGCGTCCAAGAAGACCGCCGCGGGCGTCGACTACTTCACGATCAATTCCAAAGGGGCCGTGCCGGCATTGCAGCTCGACGACGGCAGAGTGCTCACTGAAGGACCGGCCATCGTTCAATATCTCGCGGACCAGAAGCCCGACTCCGGATTGGCGCCGCGCGCCGGCACCTTCGAACGCTATCAGCTGATGGAGATGCTGAATTACATTACCTCGGAAGTGCACAAGGGATTCAGCCCGCTGTTCAATCCGAAGATATCGGCCGACTGGAGGGCTGCCGCGCAGGCCAACCTCGAGAAGAAATTCGATTGGTTATCCGGCTACCTGAGGGACAAGAGCTTCCTCATGGGAAATGCGTTTACGGTGGCGGATGCGTATTTGTTCACCGTCCTGAGCTGGACCCGGCCTTTGAAAATCGAGCTCGAGCGATGGCCGGTGCTCCAGGAGTATCAGTCGCGCATTGCGCCGCGCCCCACGGTGCAACGAGCACTGAAGGAATCAGGCTTGCTGAAGTAGGGTTTCATCGCCGACGGAACGCGGCGAGCCCAGCGTCATGCGACGTCGACCGCCTCGCTTCCCACCGCCGCAAATTGCAAGGACGCCAGCCGCGAATACAAGGGACTGTGCAGCAACAGTTCCGCGTGCGTGCCGACGGCGATCTTGTGCCCGTGGTCCATCACCACGATGCGGTCCGCCTTGAGCACGGTGGCCAGCCGGTGCGCGATGATGATGGTGGTGCGGCCCTGCATGAGCTTCTCGAGTGCCTGCTGCACCAGGCGTTCGGATTCGGCATCCAAGGAACTGGTGGCCTCGTCCAACAGCAATATCGGCGGATCCTTGAGGATGGCGCGCGCCAGAGCGATCCGCTGCCGCTGTCCGCCCGACAGGCGCGTGCCGCGCTCGCCGAGGAAGGTGTCGTAGCCCTGCGGCAGCCTGCGCAAGAATTCATCGGCGGCCGCGGCCACCGCGGCCGCTTCGATCTCGGCGTCCGTGGCCGTCGGGCGGCCGTAGCGGATGTTCTCGCGCGCGCTGGCGCCGAACAGCACGGTCTCCTGCGGCACCAGGCCGATCTGCGCGCGGATGTCCTCCGGCCGCAGATCCGCGAGCCGCCGATCATCGATCAGAACTCGGCCCGAATCCGGATCGTAGAATCGCAGCAGCAGCTGGAACGTCGTGCTCTTGCCGGCGCCCGACGGGCCCACGAAGGCAATGGTTTCCCCCGGCACCACATCGAGGCTGAAATTGGCGAGCGCGGCGCTGCCGGGCCGCGACGGATAATGAAACGTGACGTTGTCGAAACGCATGGCGCCGCTGACCCGCGCCGGAAGTTCGAGGGGGTGCGGCGGAGCGCTGATGACGGGCCGCGCCTGCAGCAACTCGCTCAGGCGCTCCATGGCGCCCGCGGCGCGCTGCATCTCGCCCCACATCTCCGTGAGCGCAGCGGCGGAACTGCCGACGAAGCCGGCGTACAGCAAGAACTGAAAGAGCTGGCCGCCGGTCATCGTGCCCGCGAGGACCTGGCGCACGCCCAGCCATAGGACGATGGTGATGCCGGCAAACACCAGCGTGATGCCGATCGCCGTCAGCGACGCACGCACGCGTGTGCGCCGGATGGCGGCCGCAAAGCTGTCTTCCACGGCTTGGGCGTAGCGCTCGCTCTGCAGCCCCTCCAGGGTGAACGCCTGCACGGTTTGGATCGCGTTCAATGTCTCGCCCGCCAGGCCGCTGGTGTCGGCGATGCGATCCTGGGAAGCGCGCGACAGGCTGCGCACGCGCCGGCCGATGACGATGAGCGGAACGACCACAACCGGAATCAGCACCAGCATGATGCCCATGAGTTTGGCGCTGGTGAGTCCCAGCATCACCAGGCCGCCGATCAAGCTCAAGGTAGACCGCAAGATGATCGACAGGTTGACGCCCGCGATCGCCTGCACGAGGGTGGTATCGGTGGTCAGGCGCGACAGCACTTCACCGACCCGGGTGGTCTCGTAGAACAAGGGATCCATGCGCACGACACGGCGATAGACCGCCGCACGCAAATCCGCCACCACGCGTTCCCCCAGCCATGTCACCAGATAAAAGCGCAGCGCGGCAAATACGCCGAACACGACGGACGCGGCCAGGAAACCAAAGAGATAGCCATTGAGGCTGCCGGAGTCCTTGGCGGCCACGACGTGGTCGATCAGCTGGCGCAGCGCCAGCGGCAACGCCAGCATGGCGACCGACGCCACCAGCAAGGCGCCGATCGCCGCCCCCATCATGGCCCGATAGGGCTTGAGGAACGGCAGCAGCGCGCGCAGCGGATTCAAATTCTTGGCGCGAGGACGTTCGGCATTGGTACTCATGGGCGTCATGATCCCATAACGCCATCCGGACCGTGCACCCGCGCCGTGGCCGCGGCCCATCGTTGCGCGCCGACAACATGTGCGATCGCGGCCGAATTGCCTTTCGGACCGCGGGCCGCTATCGTGCCCGTTGCAGGGGAGTTGGTGCGCCGGTCGGCGTTGCGCCCATATTTGCGGGGTGTTAGTGTCGACCGGAGTTATCTGACCATATAACTAATCTACTGGGGATACGATGTCAGTCCTTCGACCGCTTTTGAAAGAGCGGGTTTCTTGGCGAGTGTTGCTTTTACGCATGCTCATGGCAGTTGCCGGCTGCTACGCGACTGCCGTGTCGGGCGCCAACGCGGACGCCACCACCGAACCGGCGGCTACGGGCGCCCTCGAGGAAATCGTCGTGACGGCGACCCGCCGTGAGGAGAGCATGAGCCGCGTGCCGATCAGCATCTCGGCATTCAACCAGGACATGCTCGACACGAAAGGCATCAAGGACTTCTCGGACGTCGCCCGCTTCACGCCCGGCGTCTCGTTCGACACCAGCCAGACCAACCAGATTTCGATTCGCGGCATCAATTCGAGCGGCGGGTCGGGCACAACCGGAATCTACATCGATGATGTGCCGATTCAGGTGCGCGCGCTCGGATTCAATTCCGACGATGCGCTGCTCAAGCTGTTCGATCTCGATCGCGTCGAAGTGTTGCGCGGTCCTCAAGGAACGCTGTTCGGCGCAGGTTCCGAAGGCGGCACGGTCCGCTACATCACGGTTCAACCGAGTCTCACCAAAACCAGCGAGTACGCCAGGGCCGAAACCTCCTACACCGAGGGCGGCGCGCCCAGCTATGAAGCCGGCATCGCGGCGGGCACCCCGCTCATCGATGGCGTCTTGGGTGTGCGCGTCAGTGCCTGGTATCGGCGCGACGGCGGATGGATCGATCGCATCGATCCGACCACGCTCGCGGTGGTGGACAAGAACGCGAATCGCGACGACACCACCGTATTGCGGGTCGCCGCGCTGTGGCAACCCACTGACGCGCTGCGCATCACGCCCAGCATCTTGTATCAGAACAGCCAACGCAACGACGTGACGATCTATTGGCCGGAATATTCGGATCCGAGCAAGGACCGCTACGTCAGCGCGAATCCCACGCCGCGCCCGGAGCCCGACAAGTTCTATCTGCCCGCGCTCAACATCCAGGCGGACCTGAGCTCCTCGGTCACCTTGATTTCAACGACCGCATACTTCCACCGCGACGAAGTCAGCGGCTACGACGGCACCCTGTACAATCTCGGCTACTATCAGACGCTGGGGACCGTTGACTTCCCGCTGCTCGACGGCTCGGGCGTGCATCTGCCTCCGGGACTGCAGAATTACCGCGCGCCGGCCAGTGTGACCAACCAGCAGAGCAACGTCACGCAGGAGTTCAGGCTGCAGTCGACCGATCCCGCGGCGCGCCTGTCATGGACGGTAGGGGCCTTCTACTCTCTCGATCGCCAATACAGCCTCGAGGAAATCCATGATCCGATGGCCGATGCTTTTTTCAATCAGGAGCTCGGCGAGAACATCGCGACGTTTTTCGGCACTGCCCTGAACCCGGACGGCAGCTCCTATCTGCCGATGGGCGATTCCTATTTCAATCGACTGGTGAGCCACGACCGCCAGATCGCCGGGTTTGGGGAAGCAAATTTCAAGCTGACGGATACCTTGAAGCTGACCGCCGGCGTGCGCGTCTCGAAAACCACGTACAACATCGAGAGCCTGTCGGGTGGACCGCAGAACAGCGGGCCCCGGCCGGGCACGCAGCAGAACAGCGAGACTCCTGTCACGCCCAAAGCGGGCATCGAATGGCAGGTGGACCCGAATAACTTGTACTACTTTACCTACGCCAAGGGGTTTCGCAGCGGCGGTGGCAACCCCTCCATCCCGTACGATCCGACCTATCAGAACCCCAACATCGGCTGCACCCAGGACTTCCTCAATTTCGGCATTCCTCATGCACCGGCGACTTACAAGTCCGATTCAGTGCAGAGCTTCGAGGTGGGTGCCAAGAACAACATCGAGAATCGCGTGCGCCTTGCCAGCAGCATCTACTACATCAAGTGGAACAACATCCAGGGCAATGTCGTGCCGCCGATCTGCCAGATTCAATGGACCGACAACCTCGGCAACGCCGTCTCCAAGGGATTCGACCTGCAAGCGGACTTTCAGGTGACCGACGCGCTCGCGATCGAATCGGCTTTCGGCTACACCGACGCGCGCTACACCAAGAACGCGTTCCCGAGCGGCGCGATCACCACCGGCCCGAACCCGCCGCTGCCGCTGGTGGTCACCGGCGATGCGGTCGCCGGGCCCAACGGCATCGGCACCGGCTACTCGATTCCACCCTACTCGGTGACGATCGGCATGGAATACAAGTTTCACGCGTTCGCCCACGAATCGTTCGTGCGCGGGGACTACGAGTATCTCGCCGGAGACAAGTGGGTGCACCCCGCGCTCGATCCGGCCACGTCCTCCTATGATCCGACAGGCCTGCCGACGGCGCGGCAGGCCTTCGCCTCGCTGCGGGCCGGCACCACCTTGGGCGGCTGGGGCGTGTCCCTGTTCGTGGATAATCTGACCGACACTCACACGATCGTGAACTACAACCATCAGACCAACTCATACGACGCCAACGGCAACCTGCTGGCGAGCCCCGCATACCGGTTCATTTCGTATCGCCCGCGAACATTCGGTATCACGGCCACCTTCCGGCACTAGGGGTCGCGCACCCGGTACACACTGTCGAAACGCGCGGCGGCGACGACGCCGTGATCGCCTGGGGCATATTGCACCAGCCAATCACCGGCGTTGCCCAGCAAGCGATCGCCGCCTGCCGAGCGCTCGACGCTGAAGGGGACGCCCATGCGCTTGGCGAGCACCGCCACGGGCCGATTGCGATAACGGCCCTGTTGGCCGTGCAACGTGGGCGCCTCAGGTTGATATTTCGCATCAAAGCGCTCGCGTGACACGCACCAACGATCGCCCGTCGAACCGGTGACGAGCGCATCCCCCGCGGCATAGCGATTGAGGCCCACCGCGCTCTCGAGCATCCCCGGCAGCGCCGCGAAGTCCACCGTCACGACTTCATTCTTGGTCACCCAGCAGGCGCCTGAGTCGGCGGTCAGATCGGGATTCTTTAGCTCGAGCGTCACGCGCGGATGCTAGCGCATCGGCGGTTGCGCCGGTTTTGGCACGATGCTACTGTCGGCAGGGAGTTATCTGACCATATAACAAGCTTGCGGGGATGCCATGCCAGCTACGAGTCCGAAGCCGTTGAATCTACTGGTTTCCTGGCGAGTGTTGTTTTTGCGCACTCTGATAGCAAGCACTGGGGTTTGCGTCGCAACCGCGGCCGGCGCCAACGAGGCCACCGTCACCGCGGAACCCGCGGCCGCGGGCGGCCTCGAAGAGATCGTGGTCACCGCCACCCGGCGCGAGGAGGGCATCAGCAAGGTGCCGATCAGCATCACCGCCCTCTCGCAGGATGCGCTCGACCAGAGAGGTATCCGCGACCTCACCGAACTGGTGCGCTTCACGCCGGGCGTCTCCATCGACACCACCGGCACCAACCAGATCTCGATCCGCGGGATTTCGTCGTCGGCCGGCGCGGGCACGACCGGCATCTACATCGACGACACACCGATTCAAATGCGCGAGCTCGGCTTCAACCCCGACGAGACACTGCCAAAAACCTTCGATCTCGATCGCGTCGAGGTGCTGCGGGGTCCTCAGGGGACGCTGTTCGGCTCCGGTTCCGAGGGGGGCACCGTACGCTACATCATGACGCAGCCGAGCGTGTCCCAGGAATCGACCTACGTGCGCAGCGAAGCTGCGTACACGCAATACGGCACGCCGAGCGGCGAGGCGGGAATCGCGCACGGCGGCCCGCTCATCGACGGCACACTCGGCTATCGCGCCAGCATCTGGTATCGCTACGACGGCGGCTGGATCAACCGCGTCGATAACGCGGGCGACATCACCGAGAAAAACGCCAACCACTCCGGCACGACGGCGGCGCGCCTCGCCCTGCTCTGGCAACCGGCCGATAATGTGAAGGTGACGCCGAGCGTGATGTACCAGAACAAGCAACAGCATGATTTCTCGACGTACTGGCCCGCCTACTCCGATCCCGGAGCAGGCCGGTTCAACAACGCGACGCCCGAGCTCATCCCGAATCCCGATGTGTACTACCTGCCGGCGATCAAGGTGCAGGTCGACTTCGCGCACCTGACGTTCATCTCGAACAGCTCGTACTACCATCGCAATGAGACCGACTCGTACCAGGGAACCGCCTTCGATCTCGCGTACTTCCAGGCGCTCGGCTGGCCCGAGTCGCTGTATCCGGGTGCTCCCGCACTCGGCTGCGGTCCGGCATCGACGACGGCGAACGAGCCCTGCTCGTGGTATCCGCTGCTCGACGGGCGGGGCATTCACATGCCGCCCGGATTCGCGAACTACTCGACGCCGAACACCATGACCAACGATCAGCGCTCCTGGACGCAGGAGTTTCGCCTGCAGTCGAGCGACCCCGATTCCCGCGTGAAATGGACGGCGGGCGTGTTCTGGCAGCTCGCGCAGGAACTCAGCATCGAGCAGCTCCGTGACCCGAACATCGACCAGCTCTTCCAGGCACTCTACGGTGTGACACCGGACAGCATCTACGGCCAGTTCTACTCCTGTAACGGGCAAGGCACACCGCAGCCCGCGGCATTGCCGGTGCCGAACTGCGACGTGTACTACAACTACAACAAGAGCTATGACCGGCAGATCGCGGGCTTCGGCGAAGCCACGATCCGGCTCGTCGACGGATTGTCCGTGGTCGCCGGAGCCCGCTACTCCAAGCTCGGCTTCTCCTTGAACCACTACTCGAACGGCTACGAGAACTACGGTCCCTTCCCCGCGGCGGGCAAGCAGTCGAACACCGCGTTCACGCCGCGTCTCGGTCTCAACTGGCAGGCAAATCCCGACAACCTGTACTACTTCACGTATGCGAAGGGATTTCGGCCCGGCGGCTTCAACGCACCGTTGATTCCCGCGTGCGGACCGGGCCTCATTGCCGACGGGTTCACCAACGGCCAGGCGCCGCTCGGGTACGGACCGGACAATACTCAGAGCTTCGAGGTCGGATCGAAAAACAACTTCGACAACAAGTTCAAGATTGCGAGCAGCGTGTACTACATCAAGTGGAACGACATTCAGCAGAACGTCTATATTGCCGGCAATTGCGGCCTGCAGTTCACCGACAACCTCGGCACCGCCGTCGCGAAGGGTTTCGACCTACAGGCCCAGGCCGACCTCGGCGGCGGGTTCACCTTCGAGTTCTCGGCGGGCTACACCGACGCCCGCTTCACCAAGGACTCGCTCAGCGGCCTCGCACTCAAGGGCGAGGCCATCTCGGGCAACGCGGCGATCAATTACGCGCCGGGCACGAGCCCGCCCTGGTCGCTTGCCTTTGGCCCGCAATACAGCTTCAAGGCGTTCGAGCACGACGCCTTCATCCGCGTCGACTGGGAGTACACGAGCCGCAACCCGTGGCTCGCGCCCGTGCAGGATCCGCGCAACAACAGTCAGTACGAATACGGTTTCTCCTACACGCTGCCCGCCACCAGTTTCACCTCGGCGCGCGCCGGCATGAAGTTCGGCGGGTGGGAGATCTCGGCTTTCTGCGACAACCTGTTCAATGCGCACCCGGTGGTGAATTATGCGCAGGCACAGGCGGACCCGTTCAATCCGGCCGGACCGCCAACGCCGCAGGAGAACGACTTCACGTTCCGCCCGCGCACCGTCGGCATCACGGCAACGCTTCACCTGTAGGAGGAAAACGCCGGGCCACCCTGCTGCGTTTTCAAATTAGATGGCTGATGACCAAGTACGACTTATCAACGTTTCTTGCCGCGCCGTTTCGACGCCGCGCGCTTCGCTGGCGCACGCTTCTTCGCGCGAGCGACGCGTGGCTTGATCAGACGACCAATCGCGCTGCTCCCAGTCATTTCAGTCGGACTAATGGAGAATGACTCCAATCACATTGGGCATTCCTGTTGCATCACACGTACCCGTCAAAAACAAGTCCACTTTGCGTTGCGCAACCATTGCGGCGGTCAGCAGCGCAAGCGATCCCCTTAGCGTCGCAGGGTCCCGTATCGCGTAGCCCGTCACATCTGGGCACCGCGCGGAGCTGTCGATTTCCTCTCTTACGGTGAACTGCACAACCTCGCCACCGAGGTTATTTTCCCCGAGCGAGGTGATATCCAGTCCGCGAATCCACCCGGATGCCAACGCGACTTGTTGCACGCCAATGGTTACCGACACGAGGGCAACAAACTTTAGGGTTTTTCTCATCGGCGTCCTCGTGGAATTAGATCCGGCGACCTACGCACAATTCTCGTTACTTGTATTGACCCCGACTATTCCGTGACCACTGTCGGGTTTGTGACGACGAGAATCCTCGCCTCGGTGCGACCTTATTTCCTAGGAAGAAAATCGGATGTCCCGATCTCCAGCGGCACAGGGTTCAGCACCTGAATTTGTACTGTCGCCAATCCTGAAGTGTGCGGGAACGCGGTAGTGAGTCCGCAGAAAAGGGCGGCATGAAGTCCCAAAATCAAGAAAAGCGTGCCGGAGCGCAGGGAGAAGTAGCCGAAATTTCTATCGCCCTGTGTGATAGATCCTCTCGCCGCCACTACAGGACTCGCCGCTGGAACGCGGATTCGAGCGTAGTCGGTAGAAATGACGATGGCCGCCCAATAGCAACCCAACGCCAGGCCAAGTTTCGACAGTGCCGAGAATCGAAATTCCCAATCGGCGAGCCACTCCTCTTCAAGCCTCGAGGATAGGGATTCCGGTGCTCGACGGGCTGCGTGATGAATCAACCACCGAGTCACGCTTTCTAGCTCGAGTTGCGTCGATCGCTGGTTACGCTGGCTCATGCGAGTACTCCTCGGTTGAAGCTTGCGAATACTTCACTAGCGCGTCTCAAGCCCGTTGCCGTCAGTCGATACAGCCGACGGCGCGGCCGTCCTAAGCTCGAGGGATCGATGGATTCCCACTGGCTGACAAACCAACCCGCAGACTCGAGTCGAATGAGAATGGGATACAAGGTTCCCGAAGCAATACCGCAGCGTTGGTGCACTTCCGCTCCCGCCAACTGCACCGTGGGATTCTCCAAGAAGGCTTCTAATACCCGAAGCGTCTGCAGCGACATCCGGATAGGAGCGTCTTTCTTACCCATAGTCGCAAGTCTACATAGGGTATATGATGAATGCAAATTCACGGCGAGGAAGCTGCATTGCTCGGGTTTTATGTTAAGTCGTTTTCGGGGTATTGGTCCCAACACTCAGGAGTGCAACCATGGCCATGGCTCTAAGCAACGAAGGTAAGTCCTATTCTGATATCAACATGACCCCGTTGATCGATGTGATGTTGGTGCTGCTGATCATTTTCATCATCACGATTCCGAGCCAGACCCATGCAGTGAAGATCGACAACCCTTCACGCGACCAGCCGCCGACCACGCCTCCCGACGTGATCAATCTGTCCATAGACTTCGACGGCACGTTGCTGTGGAACGAGACACCGGTAGATCGCACCACGATGCAGAGCTATATCAGTCAAGAGGCCACCAAGAATCCGCAGTCCGAAGTGCACATCACGGTCGACAAATTCTCAAAGTACGAGGTCGTGGCGCAAACCCTAGCGGATTTACAGCACCGGGGCCTGAAGAACATAGGGTTCGTCAACAACGATTTCTTCTAGCAGATCCCGAGGCGGCCGAGTGAGGTTCAAGCCACCGCCCGCTTCGCTTCGCTGCCGCAGGCGTCGCGCAGCGCCGCGGCCAGTAGGTCCAAGCCTTCGGCGAGCACCGCTTCGGGGATGGTGAGCGGCGCCAACAGGCGCACGACGTTCGCCGCCGTACCGCACGACAGAATAATCAAACCGCGCTGCTCCGCGTGCGAGAGAACCGCCGCGGTGAGCTCCGCATCGGGCTCCTTGGTCTTAGGGTCTTTCACCAGTTCGAAGGCCATCATCGCGCCCAAGCCGCGCACTTCGCCTATGCACGGCAGTTCTTTGGCGAGCGCGAGCAGGCGCGTGCGCATTTTGTCCCCGACAGTTGCCGCTCTCTGGCACAGCCCCTCGGATTCGATCACATCCAACACGGCGTGCGCCGCCGCGATGCTGATCGGATTGCCGCCGAACGTGCCGCCGAGGCCGCCGGTATGCGCCCCATCCATGATGGTCGCGCGGCCCGTCACTGCCGAGAGCGGAAAGCCGCCGCCCAATCCCTTCGCCATCGTGATCAAATCCGGCACCACGCCCGCATGCTCGATGGAAAACATCTTGCCGGTTCGGGCCATGCCGCTTTGCACTTCGTCGGCGATCATGACGATGCCGTGCTCATCGCACACGCGCCGAATCGCACGCAGGAAATCGGCGGGCGCCACATTGAAGCCACCCTCGCCCTGCACCGGTTCGATGATGATCGCTGCCACCGACTTCGGATCGACGTCGCCGTGGAATAGCCGGTCCAAATCGGCGAGCGCCTCCTCGGTGGTGATGCCCCGAAAGGGTTGCGGGAAATCCGCGTGATAAACCTCGGCGGGAAACGGGCCGAAACCGCGCTTATACGGCATGACCTTGCCCGTGAGCGCCATCGTCATGAGCGTGCGGCCGTGAAAGCCGCCGGAAAAGGCGATCACCGCGGAACGCTTGGTGTGGTAGCGCGCGATCTTGACAGCGTTCTCGACCGCCTCGGCGCCGGAATTCAAAAACAGGGTTTTCTTCGCGAAGTCGCCGGGCGCCAGCGCATTCAACCGCTCCGCCAGCCGCACGTAGGACTCGTACGGCGATACATGGAAACAGGTGTGCGTGAATGCCTGCGCTTGCTGCGCCACGGCCTCCATGACGCGGGGATGGCGATGGCCGGTGTTGAGCACCGCGATTCCGGCCGCAAAATCGATGAAGCGGCGGCCATCGACGTCCCACAGCTCGGCATTCTCCGCCTTGGCGACGTAGATCCCGCGGCTGCTCACACCGGCGGGCACGGCTGCCGCCTTGCGCGCCTTGAGTTCGGCTGATTTCGACATGAGGGTCCCCTTTGATGGCGTAGCCAAGAGCGGGAACGGTATCATTGGCCGGTAATTTGAGCAAAAGGATGGGCATGGCCAAAAGTTTGTCACCGACGGAAGCCGCGCGACCGGTCGCGAGCGGAACGCTCAATGTGAGCATTTTGCGTTCGACCGCGGACAGCCAGGTTGCGAAGGACGACCGGGTGGCAGTCGAAGCGCCGCTGGAGTTCTTGCTGCATCATCCGGCGCTCGGCCTCGAACCCGTGTCGTTCGGCACCACCATGCGCACGCCGGGCGACGATGAAAGCCTGGCTGCCGGTTTGCTCTACGGCGAGGGTATCGTCAATCAAGCCGCCGACATCGATGCCATCGAGTCGAGCACCCGGCGCCCGAACGTCGTCAACGTGCGCCTGCACTCCTCGGTGCAGATCGTGCCCAACACGCCGTCGCGTCTGTTTTCAGCCGGCTCGAGCTGCGGCGTGTGCGGCACCACCGGGCTCGATGCCGCCATTGCGCGCGCCGCCGCCACGCATATCCCCGACACCGGGCACGCCGCTCTATCGCTGCTGCTGCGCCTGCCGAACCGGATGCGCGCGGCGCAGTCGAAGTTCGGCGACACCGGCGGTGTTCACGCCTCTGCGCTGTTCGACTTTTCGGGAGAGTTGCTCAACATCGCAGAGGATGTGGGCCGCCACAACGCCTTCGACAAGCTGGTGGGGATGAGCCTCATGTCGGGCGCCCTGCCGCTCGGGAATCGCATCGTGGTATTGAGCGGCCGTGCCAGCTTCGAACTCGTGCAAAAGGCGATCCGCGCCGGCGTGAGCGTGCTCGCCGCGATCGGCGCGCCGTCCAGTCTCGCAGTCAATCTCGCAGTGACGTCCGGGTTGACGCTGGTTGGATTCCTGCGCGAGGCGCACTGCAATGTGTATTCGTATCCAGAGCGATTGACGCTCGACCCGCCCGCAGCGCACCGATGATCATCGGGTAGCTCGCGGCACACGGCGAGGTCAGCGAGGCGTGAATCGCCGCAATGACATCACGCCATTGCCGGTGATTGGAGAAGGTGCGCCGCATTTCAAACAGGCGCGTCATGGCGAGCGTCGCGACAGCAGGAAGCCGGCGGCCAAGCCCAGCAGGGCGACCACGGCGAGCGCAGACCAAGGCCGCTCGCGTACATAGTCGTCGGCCGCCTGCGCCGTATCCCGCGCCCTGGCGAGCCAGGAATCGACCAAATCGACGGCCGGCTCGGTCACCGCCGCCAAGGCACCCGACGCACTCGCCCCAAGACCGCCCACATGCAAATCCCTTTTCTGCTCGACCGAGCTGGTGGGTGCGGTCAACATCGCGGGATCTCCTGACCTAAGTGAAGAAACTTTGCAGCCGAATATGCCTGGCAACCGCCTCGCTCACCATCGGGGGCAGCCCGCGCTCCGGCGTAGGATTCCGCCCACGGCGCCGCGCAGCGACATTCAGTTGACCTGGTAACCCCGGCCTTGCAGACACGCCGACATGGCGCGGTCGTAATTGCCGCGCGCCGCATCGGCATTGCCCGCCCCGCCTCCGGGCTGGGTCGGATCGAAGCCGGTCTGCCCCTTGGCCCAGTTGTGACACTCGAATTGGTCCGCGGCCTGCTGCTCCTTGCTCTGACCGTTCTTCGGGTAAATCATCAGACCGCCCTGCGGCGTGCTGTCGGGAGGCGACGAGGGAGCGTCGGCATCCGGCGGGGGATCCACCACGGCGTAGCCGTTTTGGTCGGGCTGCCATGAGTAGTACACGTTGTCCGCGTAGTAGTAGGGGACCCCGCCGAACCATACGGTGGAGTAGTAAGGCGGCAATACCGAGATCACGAGACCGGGAGGCGGCGCGACCACGACGAAGCCCGGTCCGCGCGGCGCATACCAAATGCCGCCGCTGAAGTAGTAGCGATTGCCGCCGCGGTAGTACGGCCGATACCCCTCGGGCAAGAAAGGCCGGACCGTACCCATCGGCGGGTAATAGCGGCCATGGTTGTAGCGGCTATCGAGTACCTGGCCGCGCCCGTCGAATGAGGGCCGCGCCGCCCCCGGCCGCGGTCCGCCGCGCTCCGGCCCGGGACCGCGTGCTTCAGCGCGCGGCTCCGCACGGGCTCGATCGTGTTCCTCGGCGTTCGCGAGTGAACCCGCTTGCACGCCCACCATGAGCAGTCCCGCTATCGCGGCAAATTTCAGCGCGCGGCTCATGTCACTGTATAACCTCGTCCCTGCAGGCACGCGCCAAGCGCCCGCCGATACGAATCGGCGCGCGCCCGACCGGCGGCCGCGCTTTGATTGATCTGCGCTTGAGTCTGCTGCGCCTGCGCCTGCGCATTGGCATCGGCCGCCGATCCTACGATGGCACCGGTGGCGCCGCCCAAGACCAAACCGGCGCCGGCATTGCGCGGCCCGGCGATGATGGAACCGATGATGGCGCCGCCGATCGCGCCGGCCACCGTACCCGAGCCGGGCGGATTTGCGGGCTGCACGACCACACGCTCGTACGGGCTGGCGTCCGCACGGCTGGGATCGACGCCGGTTTGCTGGACTGCCCACACGTGGCATTCGTAGCGGTCACGATCGGTTTGCTCCGCACTCTGACCATTGGCCGGATAGACGAACACGCGCTGTGGCGGGGGCGCCGGCACGGCATAGGTGCGGGGCGGCGGGGTTACGCAGGCCGCCAATAGAATCGAGACCCCGACGGCCGAGGCGAGCCGCACCCCAGTGAGTAACCTGGGTGAGAGATGTGACAATTTCATTGCTCCAATCCTTGTTTCCTAACCCATCAACGCGAAAGTCCTGCTTGAGTTGACAGCGAAAAGCCCCCCAAGTTCGGATGGGCGTCCGCTTGGGCTACTTCCCAGGCTTACGAAACTTTAATATGAACTGATCGGTCTTGCCCCGCACGGCGGGGTCGAACACTTTCAGCGTGCGTTTGTCGGCAGGCTGCGCCAATAGATTGCTGCTTCCCACGAACACGAAACCCGCCGCCAGGACCTCTCTTTTCACGGCTTCCGGGTCGATTCTGTGCAGGGTCTTGGTATCGCGGCCGCCGGACCCAGACTCCGCGGTGTGGTCGAGGATGAGATAGATACCGCCGGGCTTCAAATCATCGAACACCATCTTGTTGAATATCCCCACATCCAGCCCGGGCAGATTGTGCAGGTCATGGTAGTTCTGCGAGGTCCACACCAGATCGACGGGCGCCGGCACGCCGAGTTGGCTGAACGGCTCGGTCACCACGCTGACATTGGCATAGTTTGGATCGGCGGCAATGGCCTTCACGCGCGCCGCAAAATCCGGCGTGTCCGCCGGTGCATCCGGAGAGCGCGCCGGCACCAGCGCATAGACGTGTCCGGAGCTGCCGACCGCCTTGCTGAAAAGGCGCGTGAAGTAGCCGCCGCCCGGCAACAACTCGGCAATCTGCGCGCCCGGCTTGACGCCGGTAAACGCCAGCGTCTCCCCAGGTTTGCGGTCCGCATCCCGTTGCTTGTCGGCGTCCGGGCGATTGGAATCGGCAATTGCCGCCGCGATATTGTCGGGAATGGAAGCGGCGCTCGCGCCGTGTGCGGCGAGCGTCATGGCGGCGGACAAGGCGGCCGCGAGAATGAGCGGGTGGCGAATCATGGCAACTCTCCGTTTTAAGTATTGCCGCATTCTACACTCGGCGTGGCGTGTTTAGACTGCTCCAGCCGCAGCGGCGGCGTATCATGAGCAGTCACCTTGGCCGCAGGTTCAACGCATGAGTTTGAGTGTCTTCGATATTTTCAAAATCGGCATCGGTCCGTCGAGTTCACACACCATGGGCCCGATGAACGCGGCGCGCAGCTTCGTCGTGCTGCTGGCGGCGCGCGAGTTGCTGTCGAGCACGACCCAGGTGTCGGCGCAGCTCTATGGCTCGCTGGCATTGACCGGCCGCGGACACTGCACCGATCGCGCCATTCTTCTCGGCCTGGAAGGCATGAGCCCGGATACGATCGACGCCGCCGCAGCCGACGCGGCGCTCAAAAGGATACGCGACGAGGGACGCATCCGTTTGCTTGGTCAGCACGAAATCGCCTTTGACGAGCCGCTCAATCTCCTGTTCCACACGGACCAGGTGTTGCCGGGACATTCCAACGGCATGCGCTTCACTGCGCACGATGCTTCGCTGCGTGTATTGGCGAGAGAGGAGTATTACAGCATCGGCGGCGGCTTCGTGGTGCAAGCCGGCGCCGAGGCGAATGTCGGCGCGGCGCGCCGTGAACCGCCGTACGAGTTCAATTCGGGCGCG
>Ga0307474_10001403_pt1 | contig 17543 bp, 14 predicted proteins | sample atmos_gasesECM1C_2_FD_203312 | JGI IMG/M metagenome (GOLD analysis project Ga0307474, IMG submission 203312) | Hardwood forest soil microbial communities from Morgan-Monroe State Forest, Indiana, United States - atmos_gasesECM1C_05 | ecosystem: Environmental > Terrestrial > Soil > Temperate... | reverse complement strand
CAGCGGCATCATCCGCATGGATCGGGTGCTGTATTCCGCCGTGATCTATCCCGCAAACTATGGCTTCATTCCGCAGTCGCTAGCGGAGGATCACGATCCGCTCGACGTCCTGGTTTTGTGCCAGGTCCCGGTCGTTCCGCTTACCGTGATGCACGCGCGCACAATCGGCCTGATGGCCATGATTGATTCCGGAACGCTGGACCACAAGATCATCGCGGTAGCGACCGCCGACCCTGAATACAACTCGTATCACGAGGCCGGCGAACTGCCGCCACACAAGCTGGCCATGGTCCGCCGCTTTTTTCAGGACTACAAACAACTCGAGGGTAAAATCGTGGAAGTCGACGAATTTCAACCTGCGTCCGCCGCTTATCCGGTAATCGAAAGTGCCTTGGCACGTTACGATAAGAAACGACGAGCCGGCCATCACAAGAAATAGTGCACGGGTATTTGGTCTCCGCCCCACCCCAAGGCGATAACCAGGCGAACTGTACCGACTTGCCCGTTTTCTGTCCGTTCGTTCAGTTGTGCTCCACTTTCGCTCCTCTTCATACTGGATGAGCCGTTTCTTGGGAATCATTGTTAGCGATAACCTTGGGGATCGCCGTGCGACTCTCGCCTCGCTCCGGTACATACGACTCGACTCGCTCTCGCGCGCCGCTTCCCCTGCCTATGGCTCACAGCTAATAAAACAGTGCCGGGTTTGAACCTGTCGCGATCGCTCGAAGCACCGGACGCTCGAAACATGCAACGGCTGCGAATACTGGCGGAGGCAAAAATGAGGCGCACGCTTGGAGCTCTCGTACTGGTTGCAGGTTTCATCTGGATTCCCTCCGCGAAGGCCGGCGGCACGAACGTAAAGTGCGCCATGAATGAAGATCGGGTCTGGGTTTACGAATCGGTGGTTGATTTCAACCTATCCGCCAAACTGAAATGCGGAGAGCCGGTCCAGATCATCGGCCGAGTGAAGGGCTACGTAAAAGTCCAGACCCAGTCGGGAGTTGAAGGTTATGTAGCCGACAGCGCGTTTCCGAAATCGGCGCTGCCGCCGGAGCCTGAGGAAAAACCGAACGATGTTGGATCTGCCTCGGTCGCGGCTCTCGCCCACCACACCGCGGCTCCCAGTGTGGACGCGCCGCGCGCAACCGTGGCTGTCGCCTCGACGACGCCGGCGAAATCAAATCCCAGCAGCACAGTGTCTGCTGCGCCTTTGGCCCCGGCGAATTCCACAGTCGCTTCGAGCGTAGCTTCGAACGTTTCCCAACCGCCCGCACCTGCGGTGGTAAAGCCGCAGCCTCCTGTGGTAGTTCCGGTCGCCGCTCCTGCGCCGAAACCGCAGCCTGTAATGGTCGCAACTGCTGCTCCGGCGCCAGCGCCGTCGGCTTCGCCGGCGAAGGCTCCCGCTGTGCAACCCTCGCAGCCTGCCGAAGTCGAAATCACACTCTCGACCGCGCCGACCCCGGCGCCCGCAAGTTCCAGCGTCGCGCCATCACCTGCGGCTCCTGCGCCCGCTGCGCCCGCTCCGGCCACGGTTGCGTCAGCCCAACCCGCATCCGCGCCAGTCGCCATTAATTCTCAACCGGCACCAGAACCGCTTGCAGCGGCCTACTCTTCGGGCTCGACAGCCTCCCCGGCCAGTGATCGTGCGCCAGTTGCTGCTCAACCCGCGATCCAGCCAGTGTCCGATAGCGTTTCTCGTCCCCCCGCTCCCCCTGTGAATCCCGACGAAGAGGAGGACACGGCGGTCAGAACTCTCGAGAACGAGAATGCCGGCTGCACGCACTTTTTTTCGGCATACGGCCTATCGCCCAACCAATACAAATGGCTCGCGCAAAATCGCAAGAAAGCGTTTCCCAGTGTTTGCCCGGCGCCGAACCCATCCATGGTTGATTTCGTGGTGATCTTCACCCACGACGTAGCCTTCTACAACGTTACTATGCCCACAGCGGTGCACGTCGACCACAACGGATTTTCGGATTGGACTCCCATGTCTACCGTGGACAATTCGTTGATGACCCAATCCGAGGCGAATAGCAGCCATCACGAGTACGTCTGGGTATTTCACACCACGCGCGGTGCATTCGATCCGGCGAAGTTTTCGGCGAGGCGCAAGCCCCTCTTCTCCAAGGGCGAAACCAATATGTTGGGATCCCACGGCGGCTACAAAACGGTCATGGACGCGCTAACCTACATCGAAGAAGCTCCCAACGCGCGCTAGTTGACTGCAGAGTTGGGTTAGTTTCGTGAACTGTAGCGACGCCGAGTTTGTGCAGTAGCGCATTCCGGTATTTGTCCAAACTCCGTTCATCCACTTCAGCATCCACGCACTTCCGATCGCCCGGCGACCGTGTTGATAAGGCACCTCTTCATTGTCTCGTTTGGAACATTCAACCTCCTCTGTAACTGCTATAAAAAATACTGAAAAGGTGAATCTCGCAAGTGCTCAGGGGGCCATCCACGTGGACAGAGAGTACGATGTCTTTGAAAAATTTCCCGACGGTTCGCACATCTGGAGGGCATTCGTAAAAGGTCTGATTGAGGCTCGCGCGCGGGTCGTCGAACTGAGCGAGACTTCGATGAACGAAATTTATGCCATTCACACCCCTACCAAAGAGATCGTAGCCACCTCGCCCCCCAAGCGCTCCGAATAGATCCCATCTTCATCTGCCGCGGCTTTACAATGCTCTCCACCATCGCTCAATGCTCCGGAAATCCGCGGCACTTCCTCCCTTGAAGGCGGTATCACCACCCGGTTACGATGGCATCCGCGGGACACGTTAACGTCCAACGAAAATTTGCCGATTCGCAGCAAAACTGCGCTAGCATCTTCGGTCGACTAAATAAACGGAGCCGAAATCGATGAAGACGATTGGAATTGTCAGTGCTGCTGTACTTCTGGCCATGGCTGGCCTGGGAATTTCCGCGGGCGCCATCAAGCAGGCCGCGGCCAAACCGGTGGCGCAAAAGGCTGCTTCTCATCAAGTTGGGGATGTCGCCCGAGGGAAATACCTGGTGGAGGAAGTGGCCATGTGCGGCGAGTGCCATACCCCCCGCGACGCCCAGGGCAATTTGATCGAGGCCCGCGACCTGCAGGGCGCACCAACCTGGATCGCGCCGGTCCACCCCGATTCCAATTGGGCCTGGAACGCTCCGACCCTCGCCGGTTTTGCCGGCTACTCCGACGCGGATGCCGTCAATATTTTAGAAAAAGGGATCGGCGCAAATGGCCAGCCGATTCAGCGCCCCATGCACATCTACCATATGTCGCATGAAGACGCGCTGGCCATCGTCGCTTACTTGAAATCGCTGCCATCCCTCCCGCAGTAAGAACGGCGCGTGCTACAGCGCTGGAAAGTTGGTTATCCGGTTTTACATGTATTCTGCGTCGGGCGGCAATCGCGGACCATTGCTACCTCGACCCCCTTGGGACCGCCACTCCGATGAATAAGAAATTACCCAAGGCCGCCACGCGCAAGCCCCCGAGCAAGAGGGCGGCCTCCGCGGCCAAAATCCAACAAGGCCAAATTCCGCCGGGCGTCAACGACGCGGAAATCGAGGTGGAAGGCGGGACCGCCAAGCTCACCAACCTCAACAAAATTTTCTGGCCCAAGCTCAGCCTGACCAAACGCGACCTGCTCCAATACTATCTCGACGTTTCGCCGTATCTGATGCCCCACCTGAAGGACCGCGCGATGGTCATGAAGCGCTATCCCAACGGTATCGATGGCGGCTTTTTCTTCATGAAGCGCGCCCCATCCGGCCGCCCGTCCTCGGTTCCGGTTTGCGCCATCGAGCACGGTTCCGGCAACGTGATCGACTTCCCGGTCGTACAGCACGTCGCTTCGCTCATGTGGGTGGTCAACCTAGGCTGCATCGATCTGAATCCCTGGTACGCGCGCTGCGACGATGTTTACCGTCCCGATTTTCTGCAATTCGATCTCGATCCGGTCCAAGGCACCAAGTTCGAGCGCGTTCTCGAAACAGCGCTGGTCGTGCGCGATGCTCTGGACTCCCTGAAGATTTCGAGTTATGCGAAAACCACGGGCTCGCGCGGGATTCACGTGTACGTGCCGATCGAACGCGGCCCATTGCAAAAGCAGGTTTGGACATTTGCCAAAGCGCTCTCGCATGAGCTGTTGAACCGCAACCCGAAACTCATCACCGCTGAATACCGCGTCGCGCACCGCCCCAAAAATCACGTTTTGGTCGACTACAATCAAAACGCCTGGAACCGTACTCTGGCTTCTGTTTATTCCGTCCGTCCCAAGCCGGCCGCCACCGTTTCCACTCCGGTTACCTGGAAAGAAGTCGAACGTGGATTCCGCATGGAAGACTTCACCATGAGCACGGTTTTGCCCCGGCTCAAAAAGCTGGGCGATCTGTGGAGGCCACTGCTCGAATCAAAAGGCCGCACCAATTTGGAAAAATTCTTGTGAGCTTGCCCCTCGCTAAAACGTATGCCCCGATGGAAGCACTGCCTGCTTCGAAGCTTCCCACCGGGTCGAATTGGCAATACGAACCTAAATGGGACGGCTTTCGTTGCCTGGCGTTCCGCGACGGCGCGAAAATCAACCTCGAATCAAAATCCGGCAAGCCTTTAAGCAGGTATTTTCCGGAACTCGTCGACGCGCTCGCTGGACTGAAAGCGCAGAAATTCGTTCTCGATGGGGAAATCGTCATTCCCATTGGTGGAAACCCGTCCTTCGATCATCTGCTGATGCGAATTCACCCCGCCGCCAGCCGCGTATTGAAGCTGAGCAAGGACACGCCTTCCGTTTTTATCGTGTTTGATTTGCTGGTAGACGACGCGGGAAAATCGCGCGTACTGGCTTCGTTGCTGGAACGGCGCAAGAACCTCGAAAAATTTGCCAAAAAGTACTTCAAGAAAGACGGTCTGTTACGGCTGTCCCCTTCCACCAACGACTTGTCCATCGCTCGCAAGTGGTTTCACATGGGCGTCGGCCTGGACGGCATCGTCGCCAAGCGCACCGATCTGGCCTACCAGAGTGGCAACCGCGAAGGCATGGAAAAAATCAAAACCCAGCGGACTGCGGATTGCGTTGTCGGCGGGTTCCGTTATTTGGAAAAAGCCAAACAGGTTGGATCGCTGCTCCTCGGCCTGTACGACAAGGCGGGATTGCTGGATCACGTGGGCTTTTGTTCTTCGATCAGCAACGATGAACGCCCGGCCCTGACCAAAAAACTGCGCAAATTGATCAAACCGCCGGGATTTACCGGAAAAGCGCCGGGAGGTCCCAGCCGGTGGAGCACCAAACATTCCCTCGAATGGGAACCGCTGGCGACCAAACTCGTCGTCGAAGTGCAATTCGATCATTTCACCGGCGGCCGCTTTCGCCACGGCACAAAATTCCTGCGCTGGCGTCCGGAGAAATCGCCGCGAGCCTGCACCATGGATCAAGTTCGGCGCGAACATCGCGCGGCGATGGGTTTGCTGTAGAGTTTGATGCGATTTGAACCATTCTCATAAGTGAGGACCTCATGGCTGCTTCTACCTGGAAAGGTTTCATCACCTTCGGATTGATTTCTGTTCCCATCCGCTTGTTCTCGGCGGCACGCTATTCGCATATTCGTTTTCACGAAGTTCATCGGAAATGCGGCAACCGCGTGCATCAACAGCTTTATTGTCCGTATGACGAAGAGGTCGTTCCCCGTGACGAAATCGTCATGGGCTATGAAACCGATGACGGCAAAATGGTCATTATCGATCCGCAAGAATTGAAAGCGCTGCAGCCACAATCCTCCACCGAAATGGAAATTTCGCAGTTCGTGTATCTGGACGAGGTTGACCCCATTTATTTCGAGACCTCTTACTTTTCCGTTCCCGAGGAGGCTGGGCGCCGTGCGTATGGCCTGATACTCAATACTATGAAGCAGATGAAGATCGCGGCCATTGCCAAAGTCACCATGCATCAACGCGACCGCACCATCATCATCCGCCCCTACGACAACGGACTCACCATTCACACTTTGTACTACCCCAATGAAATTCACGAAGTTCCGGGATATGGCAAGGAGCCTCCCAAGAGCCAAAACCGTCAAGAGCTTTCGCTGGCGGAGCAGTTTGCAAAAACCTTGATCAAACCCTTCGAACCAGAGAAATTTCACGATGACTACCAGGCCAGCGTTCGCGAACTGATCGAAAATAAGGCCAAAGGCAAAGCAGTTCCCATCGCCCTCAAGGGCAAGAAGCTCGCACCGGTCATCGATCTGGCTACAGCACTGAAAAACAGTATCGCTAACAAGAAAGCGTCCGGCGCAACGGCTTCGAAACGGAATTCGGCCGCGAGGACGGCGAAGGGCCGAAAAAGCGCGTAGCCGGAGCCGTAACATTCGAATCGCGGCGAATCGCCGTCTGATGTACCTCATCAAATAGGTAGACGCGCATTTTCCACCGGCTGACATGAACCACTCTCACGACAGCGGTCGGAACGCCAAGGACAACAATGGTTTCGCGTGACGTAATTTTTTGGGCCGTCGACACCCAGGCCGATTTCATGCTGCCCGACGGCAAGCTCTACGTCCCGGGGGCGGAGCATTTGTTGGCGAATCTGGACCGCCTAGTCGATCAGGCTCGGGAAGGTCGCGTCCTTTTAATTTCGCACGGCTGCATTCACCTCGAAGGCGATCCGGAATTTGCGCAATTCCCGGCGCACTGCATTCGCGATACGCCCGGTGCGAAATTCGTGCCGCATGCGCTGGCCAACAAAGTGTTCACCGTGCCCAACCACGAAAAATCCCAACTTCCCGAGGATCTCTACGCTCATGAGCAAATCCTGCTGGAAAAGGACACCCTCGACGTTTTTCAAAGCCAGCACGTCGAAAAAATAATCGAACGGCTCAATCCAAACGCCGAGATTTTCATTTTTGGAGTAGTGACGGAAATTTGCGTTCTTCTGGCAGCCACAGGTTTGCTCGAACGCGGTCGCCACGTGTCGATCGTCCAAGATGCGATCGCGACGCTAAACCCAGCAGCGGGCCAGCGCGCAATCGCTAAGCTGCGTGCCCTCGGCGCCAAAATCGTTTCGACGGAGGAAGCCATCAACGCCGCTCGCGGAGCGGCATCGAGTGCAACCCATCACTCTGCAGACTCTTAGCCTATTTTGCTGTGCTACCGAAGAGTGACTGCGGTTTACTTGACTCTCTTCGAACAAAAAAAGGGTGCCCAGAAATTCCGGACACCCTTTTTCCATTTCGCCCTGGTCGCAGCCACTAACTATTTGGGTTTTTCGTTCCCGTGAGCCGCTGGGGCTGCATGCTGCTGGGGTGCTGGTGTGTACTTCTGCTGTAGCTTCTGCGTTTGTTGCGTGTGTTTTTGTTCCATGGCATCCGTCTGTTGTTGATGCTTTTGTTCGAGTTGCTGATTGCGTGCTGCATTGGCGTTCTGTTGTGTGGCGCGCTGATGATCTTTTTCTTGTTGAGCCGCCAGCTTCTGATGCTGCTGCTCTTGCTGCTTGGCCATCTTTTCCTGTTCCGCCTGATACTTCTTATCCGTCGCCGGATTTCCCGTGTTCGGGACAGTCCGCGTCGGCGGCTGAACTTCTTTAGCGTGAGTCGGTTTGGACGCTGCGGTCGGAGTCTCCGTCCGATTCGCTTCCGTACGATTCGCTTCCGTGCGGGCCGTGTTGTTGGGCTCATTGCGAACGGTGTTGTTGTTCTCCGTGCGGGCGGCTCCGTTGTTTGCCGAACGCTCGGGAGCCTTGTAAGGTGCTCCGGCTTCTCGGGCGGCCACAACACCGTTCCCCTTGAATTCATTGGGGCGCTGCGTTGCCGCTATCGGTGGCCGGCCTTGATTGGTTGAAGCACGCAGCTCCGGATTGTTGCGAGCCTCCTGGACGTGCTGCGTTTGCGCCGCTACCGGTCCAACGTGACGCTCCCGTTCGGCCCGCTCTTGTTCTGCGGTCGCGCGCGCTTCCACTCCGCCATTGCCCCCGTTGTAACTCACCCGGTTGTTGACCTCAGTCACGCGCGTCTCGTACACATTGTGAATCACCGTGACATTCACGTTCGATACCGCCCGGTTGTAGTAGAAATGATCGTGTTCCCAGCGGCCGCCTTCGTAACCGTTTCCAAAATATCCGAAGCCGTAGCTGATCCCGCCGTAAAACCCGACCGTCGGCCCCCAATATCCCTCGTGGAAAAGGTAGGCGTTGCCGCCCCAACCCCAATATCCCGGCGTCCACAAAAAGCCCACCTGCGGCGGTTCCACCCAAGTTCCGGGAACCCAGTAATACCCACCATCCTCGGTGTACGCCCAATATCCCGGCGTCCAGATGTATCCATCACCGGGACAAACCGGCTGCTCGTACACCGGCAACGCCGGCGGACCGAACGACACGGAAATTCCAATTTGCGCAAAAGAAGGTGCCGCAAAACAGAGCAGTGCTCCCATCACCAGTAACAGTGAACGAAAGGACGACCTGATTTTCATTGTGTTCCTTCGGCCGGCTCGTCTTTGGCGTACCCGGTGTAGCTTGCTTGCGGCGGGCTGCGAGGATCGAGCGACGCTGTAAGAAGTATCGTGAATGGAATTGCTAAGCTAAAACGAAACTCACCATGCGTCCATTGTAGGAATTCCAGCCGGGCCCCTCCATCGGGATATGAATGTAGCCCCAGCGGGAAAATCTCTGTATGCGCTTTTGAGGCCCTAGTACACTTCGAGGACAGACTGAAGCAGAGCATAAAGGGCAACTCTCGATGTTGCAATAAGCCCGATTAAGAACAATCGACCATGCTATTTGGATACGCCGTTGAACCGGATTTCGATCTCGGCATCGAGCAAAGGCGGGACCGATTAGGGTGGCTGTTTCTCGGTGGAGGTGCGCTCTGTATCGTGTATTCGCTCACTGGAGGACCGTTTGACACCGAAGTCGTCCAAGCATGGATTGCCACGAGTCTCTTTTACGGCGACACCTTCTATGTCCGTCGAAGGCAGGCGCTCTCAAAGTTATGGTTGTGGAAGTCGATTTTGATGACCGTGCCGATTCACGCGCTTTATTTGTCCGCCATATTTTGGCTAGACCGGGCCATCCCCCAATTGATGACCAAAGTGGTTATCTTCTTGCCCGTGGTCGCGGTAGGGTTTGCCATTGAGTCGATCATGCTGCAACCACTGATCGATCGCTTCAAGCCCTCAGAAGCAGGTAAATAGACGACGAACCGCGGTTTGCTAAAGCAGGATAAACCCAAATGGGGGCAGTAAGAAGAAATGGTGCGCCCGGCAAGAGTCGAACTTGCGACCTTTTGGTTCGTAGCCAAACGCTCTATCCAGCTGAGCTACGGGCGCCCCGATGTGCAAATGCGGTCCGAATAGATTACGACACACGGGCGGAGAGTTCAACAATGTCAGCGCGGATTTTCTCGAGCCTCGGCTGGTATCACAGTGCCGAAGCGCTCGCAGCCCCTGTTTTTCCCAGCTATCTATGGACCGTGGCTGCCGTACCATCGCGCAGAACGCGATGACGATCGAACCACCATGCCCACAAAATCATAATTGGTGTGATGATGATGGCGGGCCACACAATATCGGACATGACGTTTGTGGGTGGGCCTCCCAAACGATCGCCGATATAGGCCGCCAATAACAAAACCACGTAAGCACCGAATACCCATCGTCCGATCCAATCGCGCGCGCGTGTGGTATGCACATAAATCCAAATCCCAACGGCGAACATGGTGAGTTCCACCGTTAGCGTTCCGGGAATTGAATTCCATAAACCGATTCCAAAACGGCTACCACCCGGATATAGCTGCATGTCCGGACGATGAGTGATCCAATCCAGCACCCAGTGACTTACCACTCCAATCCAGACCGCGATCGTGCCGGCTCGATATCGCGCGAAGAAGTAATAGGTCGAAGCGAAAAACGTGGCCCACACGATAGACATGAGCAGGCTGTGCGACCAGGGAAAATCATACAAATCGAGCGGGGTAAACCGCGTATTGCCCGGATCGATTCGGACGTGTTCCCATCCGGCCAGTAGAAAAAAAGGCCACAACACATCGAGAAAGATTGGCGCCGTAATCAAAACGGCCAGATTCGCTCGCGGCGCGAACTTTTTGGCGGCGAATCCCACAGCAAAGTGACCGATAAACATATCGTCCAGAGTTTACAGGCGCTGGTTCGGCGGGTTGAAGCCATTTTTCGGGCTCTCAATTTAACCGCATGAAACTGCTCTGAGCAGGCTCGCGGAAGTCTTCATCTGGTTGTCACGCAAGAGTAACAATCTCCCGATAATTTCGCCGCTAATCATTTCCAACCCCCAACCCAAGGATGAGGTGCCGGATGGCCACGCAGCTGGACGCAATCGATAGGCATGAGGAAGTCGAACTCAAACGTTCGCACGTGCTTGAAGGCAAGATGGCAAAGCCAACCATGCCAGCCAAGATCGGCATGGGCGTTTTTGGCGTTGCCCTGGTGGTCGGGCTCGTATATGCCGCCACTCACCTGCTCGGCGACTTGGCCCAGGTGCACAACACCGGCGCGTTGACCTTTGTCCTTCTCGGTGTTGCGCTGGCTACCGCCTTAGCCTTTGAATTCGTAAACGGTTTTCACGACACGGCCAACGCCGTCGCCACCGTAATTTACACCCATACTCTCGAACCGCACGTCGCAGTGGTTTGGTCCGGAATGTGGAATTTCCTCGGCGTCCTGGCCTCCAGCGGCGCGGTCGCTTTCGGCATCGTTTCGCTGCTGCCGGTGGAATTGATTCTGCAAGTTGGCGGCAAAGCGGGTTTTGCCATGGTCTTCGCTTTGCTGGTCGCAGCGATTATCTGGAATCTCGGCACCTGGTGGTTGGGCCTTCCGGCGTCCAGCTCCCACACCCTGATCGGTTCCATTATTGGGGTAGGAATCGCCAACCAACTGATGTCGGTGAAAACGGGAACCAGCGGCGTCGACTGGGCCCAGGCCACTAATATCGGGAAGTCACTGCTGCTGTCGCCGCTGGTTGGGTTTGTCTGCGCCGCGCTGCTCCTGCTCGTTTGCAAGAAACTGATCCCGAACAAGGAACTCTATAAAGCTCCGGTGGGCGACGCGCCGCCTCCCTTTTGGATTCGGGTCCTGCTGCTGATTACCTGCACGGGCGTCAGCTTTTTTCACGGCTCCAACGATGGCCAAAAGGGAATGGGTCTGATCATGCTCATCCTGATCGGAACCGTTCCCACCGCCTACGCCGTGAATCATGCCGTGAACTCGCAGCAGACTCAGGACTTCGTGGCCGTTTCCACCCAGACCGCCGGCGTCCTCGATCACTACGTCTCGCCCAGCGCCGTGATTTCCGACCCCCGCGAAGAAGTAACGGACTACATCCGCACCAAGCAGTTTACGCCCAATACCATGCTCGCTCTTCGTGAACTGATTAATGGAATCGGCACGGAAATGGCGCAGTATCACGAACTGAAAGCGGTGCCGCAGGACAAAGTTCGCAACTTCCGTAACGACATGTATGTGGTCAGCGAAGCTTTGCGGTTAATGAAGAAAAACAACACTCCGGTCTTTTCGACCGCAGACGCGGCTACCATCGCCAACTACAAAAAGCACATCGACAACGCCACCAAGTTCATTCCCACTTGGGTAAAAGTCGCAGTCGCCCTGGCTCTCGGCATGGGCACCATGATCGGCTGGAAGCGGATCGTCGTCACCGTCGGCGAGAAAATCGGCAAGGATCACCTGACCTACGCACAGGGTGCCGCTGCGGAGATCACTGCCATGGCTACGATCGGCGCGGCCGACTGGTTCGGCTTACCGGTCAGTACCACTCACGTGCTCTCGTCCGGCGTGGCCGGTACCATGGCGGCGAACCATTCGGGGCTTCAGATGTCCACCGTTCGCAATCTTGCTCTGGCTTGGATTTTGACTCTCCCAGCGTCAATTACCCTAGCAGCCCTTCTATTCTGGGCATTCAGCCATATTGGTTAGCCGCGTCAAAACTTAATTCAGCCGCAGCCGCAGGCCCCGCGTTTTTTGCGGGGCCTGCCATGCGTAACCGTCCAGTCTAAAAATGCAAAAGCTTGCGATTGCAGTCTGTTTGGTAATTCTCTGCTTGCTGGGCCAGCGTGCCTTGCAGGCCCAGGAAATTCCGCCGGACGCCTGCCCGCGCCCCGCCGTTGGCAGCGCGGTTCCCGAACCTGAAGACTTACGCAGCCAGAACGGCGTCCTTTCGGTTCAACTTACCGTGAGAAACCAACGGGAAAAGGATGGTTCTACCCGATATTGCTATATTTACGGCGACGGCGTGCAATCCCCCAACCTCCGCCTCAAACCAGGTGATTTGCTCATCCTGAAACTGAAAAACGATCTAAGCGATCCGAATCAATCCGCTCCCGTCCGACAGCAGCTAAAGCCTGGCGCAGTCAGCTCCGTCGATCCTTGCAAGAGTGGAGCAATGGCTTCGACCTCGACCAATCTTCATTTTCACGGTTTGACGGTTCCGCCCATTTGTCATCAGGACGACGTCCTAAAGACCTCCGTTCAACCCACTGACCCACCTTTCGAATACCGCTTCCGCATCCCCGAAAATGAGCCGCCGGGCTTGTATTGGTATCATCCGCATATTCATGGATTCAGTAAGACGCAGGTCATCGGCGGCGCATCCGGCGCACTTATCGTGGAAGGAATTGAGCGCGCAAATCCCGACCTCGCTGGATTGGCGGAACGGGTAATGATTATTCGCGATCAAGATTTGCTGAATCCCAATTCCCCGCCTTCAAAGTCCGAGCCGGTCGTACCGAAAATGTTAATCGATCGCGATGGAGACTCGGCCAACAACGGCACCGGCTTCGGAAAACCTGCCAAAGACCTCTCCATCAATTATGTTCCGGTTCCCTACCCCGACTACCCACCGGCCACGATCAAAATGAAACCCGGCGAACGCCAATTGTGGCGAGTACTCAACGCCTCGGCCATTACCTACCTCAATCTCGCCGTTCTGTTCGACCGCAAACCGCAAAACCTCGGAATCGTGGCTTTTGACGGAGTTCCGATTAACACCGACGGAGTCACCAAAAATGTGTTGAATGGACAAAATCACATTGGCATCCCTCCCGGTGGCCGAGCGGAGTTCATCGTTGAAGGTCCCCCCGTCGGCGTCTCCGGTCTGCTGGTCACTCGCACCGTGGACACCGGAGCCGGCGGCGAAAACGATCCCAATCGCGCCTTGGCGATTCTCATTGCGTCCCCCGACGCCCCGGATCCGCATTCACGCCTCGCGTCTTCTCCTGCGCCGCTTCCGCCGTCGGCTGTACCCTGGATCGGCAATGTCTTGCCGGTGCGCACCCGTCGCCTTTATTTTTCAGAAAAATTACTGGATCCTAACGACCCGAACAGCGCGACCACGTTTTTCATTACCGAGGACGGCAAGACGCCGGCGGCCTTCGACCCGTCGGACGGCGTGCCGGATATTGTAGTAAAGCAAGGAGACGTCGAAGATTGGATCGTCGAAAATCGTTCGACGGAACTGCACGCTTTTCACATTCATCAGATTCATTTCTTGATGATGGATTGGTCGGGCGTTCCGGTGAATGAACCCTTCCTGCGCGACACGATCAATGTGCCGTATTACAACGGCCACACCCTGGCCTATCCCAGCGTCAGGCTACGTATGGATTTTCGCGATCCCAACTCCGTCGGCACGTTCGTCTATCATTGCCACCTTCTCGAACACGAAGATGGCGGAATGATGGGCCTGATTCGAGTCGAACCTGCCGATTCACAACAAGCCAGCGCTCCGGCGTCGCACCCCAACCCCGCCCAGGCACCGCGAGCAAAAACTTCCGGCCAAAAATAATTTGCGTCTAAATTTCGGAGCGCAAATGTCGCGCAGGGGTGTGTTCATTCAGCTTAGCAGCGAAATCGCAGGCTTTATTTCTCCATTCACATAACCAAAACGTTGCCGCAATAACAAACAGTTATCAATGCATCAGTCCAAAATCTCCTTAATACGACGAATTTTGGGCTTGTGATTGACTTCGAAGAAAATCAGGAGGGTTGATGTCCTACAAGCACGTCGCCTCAAATGTTCTGCATTGCCTGCGCATCGGATTAACGGGCCTGGCATTGTTTCAATTCACGGTCGGTGGCCCACTCGCCAGCTCCCTGCAAGCCGCGACCGATAACGATCAAAACACCACCACACCCATCAAGCACGTCATCGTCATTATCGGTGAAAACCGCAGCTTCGATCACGTCTTCGCCACCTACGTTCCCAAGCCTGGCCAAAAAGTTCGAAATCTCCTCTCCGAGGGAATCATCAAGGCCGACGGAACCGCTGGTCCCAATTTTGAGAAAGCCCACCAAAGAGCCGCTGTTGACTTGGGAGAAAAGAGAAACGGCGACCCGTTCCTGCTGAGTCCGCCCAAGCTCGATTTCGGCGGCGATGTATTGCCTGCTCCCCTGGTCGGCGGTGCCAGGGATTCCTACATCCCGAATGACAGTTTGACCCTCGCCGAAGAAACCGAGAACGGCTTACCGGCAAGCTATTACCCGTTCCTTGTTTCCGGTGGGACCGGCCTCACTTCCCGCACTCCAGACACTCGTATCACCAACGTCAACGCGCTTCCGGCGGGACCGTTTCAGTTGACCAACGGAAATGAATTTACTTACAACTCCTATGCCGCAAGCCCGGTGCACCGCTTTTACCAGATGTGGCAGCAGCTCGATTGCTCCCGCGAGCACGCCACCGCCGCGAATCCGTCTGGTTGCAACGGCAAGCTGTTCTCTTGGGTTGAAGTTACGGTCGGCGCCGGCACCAACGGCGAAAAACAACCTGCCAACTTCGACACGAACTACCTTCCCGGGGCTTCTACGACCGGCGAAGGTTCTACCGCCCTCGGCTTTTACAACGTCCAACAGGGCGACGCTCCCTACTTCAAGACGCTGGCGGACACCTACTCGATGAGCGACAACTTCCATCAGTCGGTGGATGGTGGGACCGGTGCCAACCACATCATGCTGGGTCATGGTGACGCGATCTGGTTTAGCGATGGCGCAGGCCATGCCAAGGTTCCTCCCCACAAAATGGAAGTTGGTGCGGCGCCAAACGCCGGAGTGGTGGATGAGATAGAAGATCCGACACCGGCCGCGGGCACCAACAACTGGTACACCGAAGACGGCTATGGCGCCGGCTCGTTCGGCTCGCCCTCGTCGGGTGGCGGTTCTTACAGCGATTGCTCGGATCCCACGCAGAAAGGCGTGTCGGCGATTGTGCAGTACCTGCAAACGTTGCCGCACCCGGTTGATCCCCACTGCGAAGTAGGACACTACTACCTGCTCAACAACTACAATCCTGGTTATTTCGGCCAGGGCGAAAATGCCTTCGCCGACACCAACGCCGCCAACACGGTGTTCACGATCCCGCCGTCATCCACGCGCAGCATTGGCGACGAACTTCTCGCCAAAGACATTTCGTGGAAATATTACGGAGATCAGTGGAACAACTACGCGGGTACTGGCACGCCGGGCAAACCCGGATACGTTCCCGAGGATAAATATCAGATCAACTACGGTGCAGTTGGCTCGACCAACCCGCTGGGCCAGGTGATCACCAACGCGGACGAATACTGCAACATTTGCAACCCCTTCCAATACGACACGTCGATCATGACCAACGCGGCGGTTCGCGAAGCGCACATCCAGGACACTTCCAATCTGTATGCCGACATCGCCGACGGCAAGCTTCCCGCCGTTTCGTTCGTTAAACCCAGTGGCTTCGTTGACGGTCACCCCTCCTCGTCCAAGCTCAACCTGTTCGAGGGCTTCACCCAGAAGATCGTCGACGCGGTAAAAGCGAATAAAACGTTGTGGGCCGACACCGCAATCTTCATCACCTTTGACGAAGGCGGCGGTTACTACGACTCCGGATACGTGCAACCCCTGGACTTCTTCGGAGATGGCACGCGTATCCCGATGATCGTGGTTTCCAAGTTCTCGACGGGTGGACACATAACCCACGACTACTCCGACCACGTTTCGGTTCTGAAGTTCATCGAGCGGAACTGGAAGCTGAAACCGGTTACGATCCGTAGCCGGGATAACTTCCCCAACCCCATTACGGAACCCGGCGAGCCGTATGTACCGGTAAATGGGCCCGCAATCAGTGACTTGTTCGAGCTGTTCAGCTTCCCCAAAAACTAGGGAAAGCTGAAACCAAGCGAACCGCACGAAGGCGCCGGTTTCCGCTATTCGGAAACCGGCGCTTTCACATTAGTTTTTTTTATTAGCGGATGAATCTCTACGGTGCTACGCTGAAATGGTAATGGATCGCTACTACATCGCCCGTGTCTGTTCCCCGTGCTGTTGTACTTGTCGCGGCTGGCGCGGGAGTGCGATCCGAATAGCTTAGCAATCTTAAACTAAATCGGATTTCAGGCCCGTTCACCACTCGCATCACCGGTGAACGGGCCTTTTGTTTTTTTAGGAGCAAATTTTGGGCGGCTCATTGGCGGCACCAACCAGGAAAGAGACCAAGGCGCAAAAGGTCGAGCGGCTCAAGCGCGAAAAGAACCCGTGGACCGCGCTCGATGAAATCAAGGAATTCGCCCGGCTTGGTCGCGACGCGGTGCTTCCTGAATGGGCCGGCACCTACTTCAAGTGGTGGGGGATTTACACGCAGGGAGACGGAGCGGGAGCAACCGGCGGCACCGGTGGCGAGGGAAAAGCCAGTCGGTTCTTCATGCTCCGCATCGCCCTCCCCAACGGCCTGCTCCGCTCCGATCAATTGCGCGCCATTTCCCACCTTTCCGAACGCTTCGGCCGATCCGTTGCCGATATCACCGTCCGCCAGAACATCCAATTGCACTGGCTGACGATCGAATCCATCCCGGAAGTGATGGAAACTCTCGGCGCGGTCGGCCTGAGTCCCAAGGGCGCCTGCGGAGACGTGGTTCGCAACGTGACCGGCTGCCCGCTTGCCGGCGTTGCTGCAGACGAAATCTACGACGCGTCCGCTCTGTCACTCGAAGTGGCGCATCTGCTCACTGGCAATTCCGATTACTACAATCTGCCGCGCAAGTTTAAGGTGGCCATCACCGGCTGCCCGGTGTGGTGCTCCTATCCCGAGATAAACGACATCGGTCTGACTGCTGTCGAACGCTTCACCCACGGCAAGAAAGAAATCGGATTCTCGTTGCGCGTCGGTGGCGGTCTTTCCGCCGATCCGCATCTCGCGGTGCGTCTCGACGCGTTTGTCCTGCCGGAACAGGTCGTACGCACCGTCCAGGCCATCACCGAAATCTTTCGCGACCAGGACAGTCTGCGCCAAAGCCGCGAACGCGCCCGCCTGAAACATCTTTTCACTCAGCATGGCTGGACCGCCGATTCATTTCTCACCGAACTGAACTCCCGCCTTGGGTTCGAGCTTGAGCCGGCCGCGCCGGAGATTAAGCCCTCCGATATTTATCGCGATCACTCCGGTATACAGCCACAACGCCAGAGCGGTTTGTATTCCGTGGGTGCAGCCGTTCTGCGCGGACGCATCACCGCCCAGCAACTCCGCGCCGCCGCCGACCTCGCCGAGCGTTTCGCTGAC
>Ga0307474_10001402_pt1 | contig 17551 bp, 20 predicted proteins | sample atmos_gasesECM1C_2_FD_203312 | JGI IMG/M metagenome (GOLD analysis project Ga0307474, IMG submission 203312) | Hardwood forest soil microbial communities from Morgan-Monroe State Forest, Indiana, United States - atmos_gasesECM1C_05 | ecosystem: Environmental > Terrestrial > Soil > Temperate... | reverse complement strand
GCTTCGAGATTCTTTTCCACCGCGACCCGGCCGACGGTCATGAAGATCGGCCGCGGCAGATCGAGCTTGGCGGGGTCATTCGGCGTGAACAGCTCGGTGTCGACACCGCGGGTCCAGAAGCCGAGCTTCTTGAAGCCGCGCTCGGACAATTCCTGCCGGAGCGAGGGCGTAGCCACCATGGTCATCGCCGCCGCGCCATGAAAGTAGCGCAGCACTGCATAGCCGACGCTCGCCGGGATGCCGGTGCGGACCGAAACATATTCGGGGAAGCGCGTGGTGTAGGAGGTGGTGAAGGCGAGCTTGTTGCGACGGCAGTAGCCGCGCACCGCCCAGCCGATCGGCCCCTCGGTCGCGATATGGATCGCCTCCGGCGCGACCGCTTCGATCCGTCGGGCGATCTCGCGCCGGTTCGGCAGCGCCACGCGCAGGCTCTGATAGGTCGGCACCGCCATCGACGGGAAGCCGTCGGGGGTGAGGAATTCGATCTCGACCCCAAGCTTCGCGGCGGCGCGCGACAGCGACGTCAGAGTGCGAACCACGCCGTTGACCTGCGGATGCCAGGCATCGGTCGCAATCAAAATCCGCATCGGAGAAAGCCTTGGAAGTTGGACCTTAAGATTTGGACTTAAGGAGTTGGAAATGATTCTCGGCTGCGGACGACCTTGTTCTATGGATATTTCAAACGTGTGACGTCATCGAAGTGTTGAAGAACCTTTTTGTGCGCGCGGCTGCCATGCCGTCGCGAAACCGTCATGAAACAAAACCTTAAGGCCACGAAACCGTTTTCGCGCTCCGACGCAAATGTCCCGAAACTTCTGTTCCTTAACGATTGTGGCCAAGGACGTCGATCAATCGGCGCCACAGGACAACGGACAGGGGACGACCAATGCTCACTCAGAACGCGTTCGCGCGCTCGCGCGCAGCGGTTTTCGCTACGATTGCCATCGGGGCATTTGCATTCGCCGGTCCCGCCAAAGCTGCGCCGCAAACCCAGCTCTTTCCCTTCTTCCTGCCGCCGGTGCAAACCTATCAATATCAGCCGCAGCAGCCGCAAGCCGTTGCGCGACCAGAGGGTGAAGGCAGCACTTACGAACTGCCGGCGCGCTTGCGCCGCCAGGTCGTGAACTATGCCTCGCACGAAGCGCCCGGCACGGTCATCATCGATACGCCCCACACCTATCTCTACTATGTGCTCGCGGGCGGCAAGGCGATCCGCTACGGCATCGGCGTCGGCCGCGACGGCTTCACCTGGTCGGGCACTCAGTCCGTGACCAAGAAGGCGGAATGGCCGGACTGGACCCCGCCACCAGAGATGATCAAGCGCCAGCCTTATCTGCCGCGCGAGATGGCCGGCGGCCCCGGCAATCCGCTCGGCGCGCGGGCCATGTATCTCGGCAGCACCGAGTATCGCATTCACGGGACCAACGCGCCCGAAACCATCGGCACCCATGTGTCATCGGGCTGCATCCGCCTCACCAACGAGGACGTCACGGACCTCTATTCCCGCGTCAATGTCGGCACCAAGGTGATCGTGTTGCCGATGGAACAGCGCCGCGCCGATCTCGACACGATTCGCTAATCATTAAATTCCCGACAGGTGATCAAAACGGCTCTGGCGGCCATGCCGGGGCCGTTTTCCCTTGTGTTACAGCTCCTTGGCGGTCTGGCGCGGCGTCGCGCTGCCCTGTAGACTCGCTCGCTCGACCACACCGGGGGGATGATGCGTCTGCGTCTGGATAAGAGGCTCAAAACGATCGCACTCGCGCTTGGCGTGGTCGCGATCTCGTTCCTGGTAAGCCTGATAGCCATGGACTGGCTGTCACTATCTGGTGCAGTCAAGGCGCCCGTCATTGCCGAGCCGCCGCCGCTGCCGCCCGTTGCGCGCACCTCCTTCGTGGTGGCGCCGGTCGTCATTTCGCTCTCGGCCATTCGCGATGCCGCCGAGCGCAGCGCGCAGAAGACTTTCTCGGGCAAGGCCGACAACCCGGTCGCGCAGGTCCTGCAGAACGCCGATATCGGCTGGACCGCCTCGCGCGGACCGATCACTGCGACCGGCAGTCAAGACATGCTGTCGCTGTCGACCCCGATCACGGGCAAGGTCAATGTCACAGGATCCGTGTCGTCGAAGGCGACCGGCGCGGTGACGGATGCGATCGGGGGGCTACTCGGCGCCAATGCGGCCAAACAGGTCGGCAGCATCAACATCAAGAACCTCAACGCCAATGCCGAGATCAAGGGCAACGTCACCATCACGTCGCGGCCGAAATTTGCCGCCGCATGGCGGGTCGAGCCGAATTTCGGCGCGCAGGTCACGCTGGGCGACACCAACCTTTCGCTGGCCGGCGCCCATGTCAACGTGCCGCAGCAGATCAAGCCGTTCATCGACAAGACGGTCGGCGATCAGCTCAACGTGCTAAGCGCGCGCATCCGCAACGATCCGACCCTGGAGAAGAACGCGCGCATCCAATGGGCCAAGGCCTGCCGCTCGATGCCGCTGCAGGGCACCGGTTCAACCGGCGCGGTGCCGGCGCTGTGGCTGGAGATGAAGCCGACGCGGGCGGTCGCGGCGCAGCCGAAGATCGATGCGTCGGCGCTGACGCTGACCATGGGGATCGAGGCGGAGACGCGCATCTCGCCTGCTCCGACCACGCCGGACTGTCCTTTCCCGGAGAAGATCACCATTGTGCCGCCGACGGCCGGCGGGGTGAGCATCGGCGTGCCGATCGACCTGCCCTTTACCGAGATCAACAAGATCATCGAGGCGCAGTTTGTCGGCAAGACGTTTCCGGAGGATGGCTCGGGCGCGGTCGACGTCACCGTCGAGCATGCAACCCTTGCCGCCTCAGGCGACCGGCTTCTGATCTCGCTTCTGGTGCATGCCAAGGAGAAGAGCTTCTTCGGCTTCGGTGCCGGCGCGACTCTGCATATCTGGGGCCGGCCCGTGCTCGACGACGCGCAGCAGACGCTGCGCTTCACCGACATCGAACTCGCTGTGGAATCGGAAGCCGCCTTCGGTCTCCTTGGCGCGGCGGCGCGCGCGGCGGTGCCGCATCTGCAGCGTACGCTCTACGAAAAGACCGTTATCGACTTGAAGCCGTTCGCTGCCAATGCCCGAGAGAAGATTGCGGACGTGATCGCCGAGTTCCAGAAGAGCAGCGACGGCGTGCGGGTGGATGCCAAGATCAACGATCTTCACCTCTCCGACATCGCCTTCGACGCCAAGACGCTCCGCGTGGTTGCACAGGCCGAAGGCGCGATCAACGTTACGGTAACAAAGCTGCCGGATTTGTGAGACGGGCTGCTGGAGTCTTCGCGTGCCCCTGCCCCAAACGATCGCTTTGCGGCGTCGTTCGAATGTGGCAAGTAGCCCCTACCCTTCAAGAACAACAGAAGTCAGGGAGATCAACCATGAAACGACTGGCTGCTACACTCGCCGCCGGAGTTGCGCTCGCCGTCCTCGTGAACCCCGTCAGCGCCCAAACGATTTCCGATGATGTCGTCAAGATCGGCGTGCTTACCGACATGTCGAGCCTGTATGCGGATGCCACCGGCAAGGGCTCGGTGGCCGCGGTGCAGATGGCAGTCGCGGACTATGGCGGCAAGGTCAAGGGCAAGCCGGTCGAGGTAGTCTATGCCGACCACCAGAACAAGCCCGACGTCGGCATTTCCATCGCCCGGAACTGGTACGACAACGAGAAGGTCGACGCGATCTTCGACGTGCCGACCTCCTCCGTAGCGCTGCCGATCTCGGCGCTGACCCGCGAGAAGAACAAGATCAACATCAATTCCGGTGGCGGCTCCTCCGACCTCACCGGTCCCGCCTGCTCGCCCAACACGGTGCACTGGACCTACGACACCTATGCGCTCTCCAACGTCGCCGGCAAGGCGATGGTCAAGGCAGGCGAGGACACCTGGTTCTTCGTCACCGCCGACTACGCCTTCGGCCAGGCGCTGGAGCGTGATGCGGCGAACGTGGTCACGAGCAATGGCGGCAAGGTGCTCGGCGACGTCCGCCATCCCCTCAACACCTCCGACTTCTCCTCCTTCCTGTTGCAGGCGCAGGCCTCCAACGCCAAGGTCATTGGTCTCGCGAACGCCGGCGGCGACACCACCAATGCGCTGAAGCAGGCGTCCGAATTCGGCATCATGCCCGGCCAGAAGATGATCGCGCTTCTGATGGAGATCACCGATGTGCATTCGCTCGGCGTCAAGGCAACGCAGGGCTTGATCGTCACTGACGCCTTCTACTGGGACCGTGACGACGAATCGCGCGCCTTCTCGAAACGCTTCTACGAGAAGGTCGGGCACATGCCGTCCATGATCCAGGCCGGCCTCTACTCGGCGACCATGCACTATCTCAAGGCGATCGAGGCGATCGGCACCGATGAGGCGCCGAAGGTGATGGAACAGATGCGCAAGATGCCTGTCAACGACTTCTTCGCCAAGAACGGCAAGATCCGCATTGACGGCCGCATGGTGCACGACATGTACCTGTTCGAGGTCAAGAAGCCGGAAGAGTCCAAGGGCGAGTGGGACCTCTACAAGCTGATCGCAACCGTCCCGGGCGACGAGGCCTTCCGTCCGCTCGACAAAGGCGGCTGCCCGCTGGTGAAGACGAATTGATCCCGCACCGTCATGGCCGGGCGTGACACCGGAGACGAATAACAACAACGCGCCCGGCTCAACCGGGCGCGTTTCGTTCGCGCGACGCCACTCTTACTCCGAATATTTGAACTCCGGCATCTTCGTCAGCTCATCCTTGGTCGCGTTGAACACCGCGTGGTCAGGATACCAGGGATTGGGCTTGGACATCGGCGCGGCCGAGCCGGTCGTTGCCGTCGAGCCTGTGGTCGTTGTCGAGGACGGGCGGTTGGCGCCGGGCGGGCTCGTGTTCGAGGCAGTCGCGGAGGGCAGCGGCTCGGACGAGAACTTGATCTGGTCGAACGACACCGCGACCAAATGCGAGCCCATGCCGAGGAAGCCGCCGACGCCGATCACGGCCGCTTTCACATTGCCGCTCTTGTCCATCAAGAGATCGTTGATCGAGCCGATCTTCTCATTGTTGTCGTTGTAGACGCTGACGCCCACTACTTTCGACGCGCGCCAGGTGCTGCCTTGAAGTGACGACTCGGAGACTCCGGCCGGCGGTTCGGCAAACGCAACGCCCGCCAGCAACGCCGAGCCGACAAGGCCGGCCGCGATGGATTTCAACAACATGGTTCTCTCCCTCATCAGACAAAAGGTGAAGAGAAAACCGTCTCGCCCTGCGCGTAGTTCCTCCCGCTGCAGTGCGATTTCAAAACCGCAGAGCAGCAATGCTGCAAACAAGAATCAACCTCGCGTGGAACGCAAGCGGGAACAACCAGCCTTCTTCCTGGAAGGCTGGTTGTTCCCGCCTCGCGTCGCGTCGCAGAGCTCAGGACTTGTAGTCGATCAGGACCGCCTGCAACTGCGAGGAACTGTCGGACGTGGTGGTCGTGCCGCTGGCATTGTAGGAGGTCGACGACGAGCTCGACAGCGAGGATTGCAGAGCCTGCAGGAACTGCTGCAACAGCTCGGAGATGCTGCTGGTGTCCGTGGAGGTTGTATCGGAGGACGAACTGGTCGAGCCCGCGATCGACGACGCGTCCGTCGTCGATGATGAGCTGTCGGTGTCGTCGCCCGGCGGCGGGCCGCCTGGACCATGCGCGAAGGTTGCCTGGAAGACGCCCTTCAGCTCGGTCGCTTGCGCACTGGTCAGCTTGCCAGAGGAGACCTCGTTCTGAATAAGGTCGTCAATCTTCGACTGCATGTCGCTCGGCGACGGTTTTGTGCCGCCGGAGCCATCGCTCGACTTGATCGCTGAATCGATGTCGGTCAAGGCCGACGAGAGCGCGGATTGGTCCGATGAAGAGATGGTGCCGTTGGAGACTTCGTTCTGCAGCTCGGCCTCGAGCTTCTGCAGCGGCGTCTGGTAGGTGGCGCTGCTGGATAGCGATGATATGGACATGGCGACTCCGGTTGGTTGCTGGACGCCTTGACCATGGATTAACCATATTAACGAGCTCTTTTCGCCCGTTGCGCAGGGTTGCAGAGACCCCCGCCAGAAACATTTGGAAACAAAAATCTTTCCCCCTTCGAGCCGAATCAAAGACAAAGGTCAGGCATGGTCCGAACGACCCCCAACATTCTTGTCGTGGAAGACGACCGCGAGACGCGCACGCTCATCGCGAAGTACCTGCGCACCAACGCCTGCAACGTGGCAACCGCCGCGGACGGGCGCGAGATGGTGCGTGCCATGACCGATCACCGCGTCGATCTTTTGATCCTGGACGTGATGCTGCCGGGCGAGGACGGCTTGAGCCTCTGCCGAAAGGTGCGCGCGGAATCCCAGGTACCCATCATCATGCTGACCGCGCGCGGCGAGGACGTCGACCGCATCGTCGGCCTCGAGATGGGCGCCGACGACTACATGCCCAAGCCCTTCAATCCGCGCGAGCTGCTGGCTCGGATCAACGCGGTGCTGCGGCGGCAGCAGGCCGCGCACAACGCCTTGGCCATCGAAGGCGCGCCCGCGCTGTCGTTCCAGGGCTGGCATATCGATCTGCGGCTGCGCGAGTTGCGCAATCCGGAAGGCGCGCGTGTGGCGATGACCAGCGCCGAGTTCGACCTGTTGCGCACCTTCTGCGAGCGGCCCGGCCGCGTGCTGTCGCGCGACAGCCTGCTTGACCTCACGCAGGGGCGCAACGCCGGCTCGTTCGAGCGCTCGATCGACGTGCTGGTCAGCCGCATCCGCCGCAAGATCGAGCCCGATCCGCAGGAGGCGACCCTGATCAAGACGGTGCGCTCCGGCGGGTACGTCTTCACGCCAAGAGTCGAAGCGGTCGCGCCTGTCGCGAACGTCTGACCATGAAGCAGCTTAAGTTTCTGAACCTCAAGGCCATCGGCGGACAGATCGCGGCGCTGGTGATCGTCTCGATCCTGGTGCTGCATCTGATCTTCACCATCTTCTTCTTTGCCCACCGGATGGACGAGCCGCGTCTGTCGCCCGGGCACATGCATGGCGAGTTCATTACGTCGGCGCAGCTCATCGCTGCAACGCCGGCGCCCGAGCGGCCGCGCCTGCTCGGCGATATCGCACGCGCCTTTCCGGAACTCGCCATCGAGATACTGGCTCCGGAGTCCGTGCCGCCCGCGAACGAGCCAGAGGATTTCAGCCTCCGCCACCTGCGCCCGCATCTCGGCCGCGGCTATCACCTGTTCGGACTGCCGGCCGACCAAGGCACGGCGAAAGGCAAGGCGCGCGCCGGGATCGTCCTGCCCGACGGCACGGCGGTTGCGGCCAATATCGGACCCGAGCCGCGGCCCGGACCGTTCTGGGCTTCGCCGACGATGTCGTCGCTGCTGTTCGCCGTCATCTGCGTCACCTTGCTTGGCGTGTGGGCGGCGCGCACGCTTGCAAGGCCGCTCTCGACCTTTGCAAAGGCCGCGGAGAATTTCAGCCTCGACGGCACCTCCGCAGCGCTGCCCGAGCGGGGGCCTGAGGAAATCCGCGCGCTTGCCAAAGCGCTGAACCGGATGCGGCAGCGGATCAGCGGGCTGATCGACGACCGCACCAAGATGCTGGCGGCAATCAGCCACGATCTGCGCACGCCGATCACGCGCATGCGGCTGCGCTCGGAGTTCATCGAGGACGAGACCAACCGCAGCCGCATGCTTGCCGATCTCGACCAGATGCTGTTGATGCTGGAATCGGTGCTCTCCTTCCTGCGCAACGACCGCAAGCTCGAAGCCTTCACGCTCGCCGACGTCGCAAGCACGCTGCAGCTCGTCACCGATCAGTTCGCCGACATGGGTCACAAGGTGACCTATGCCGGCCCCGCTCACGCGATGGCCGTGGTGCGCCCCGATGATCTCAGGCGCGGCGTCACCAATCTGGTCGAGAACGCCGTGCGCTTCGGCGCCGACGTCACCATCGGGCTATCGCTTGCAGCGGGCCGGATGACCATCGACGTGATCGACGATGGCCCCGGCATCTCGGATGCGAACAAGGCCGCCATGCTGGAGCCCTTCGTGCGCGGCGACGATGCGCGCAACATGGACGAGGCGGAAGGCTTTGGGCTCGGGCTATCGATCGCACGCGCGATTGCGCTCGCCCATGGCGGGGAGCTGTCGCTGCATGACCGCAGTCCCCATGGGCTCGTGGTACGCATGACCATTCCGCTGCGCGGACAGAGCGAGCGCCAGGCGGCGTGAAGGATCTGCTGCGCGCTATGCCGCGAGCGGCTGGTGCTGCGAACCGTCGTTCTCGAAGAACGCGATCGCCTCGAAGCAGTAATCGCAAGTGTGGCAGTGCCAGAGATAGATCATCCGGTCCTCTTGCTCTTCGATCCATTCAGGCATTGCGATCGGCTCGCCGCACTGGGCGCAAGGATTTTGCGTGGGCATACCGCGAAGACCGAGATGGGTCATGGCGCTTCTCCCTATGGCGAGTTTTTTTGTTCTACGAGCAAATGAGACAGAACGATTGCCGCAACAAGCGGCCGCGCGGCGCGCGAAAAACGACGACAGTGTGGCTGAACACGGACGGCGCCTGTGTATAACTTCACGCGACGCGAATCAACTCATCTGACTGTCGCATCGATCACAGGCTCGCGCGTGTGCACCGCACCCGCTTTGCGCAGATGGATGGTGGCGATGTCGTCGGAATAGACCTTCTCCCACCCGTCCAGATGGTCGAACAGCTTGGTCGCAGCACTCTGCGTGCGCAGGAACGTCGCCTCGATCTGGTATCGGTCGAGCAGGCGGAACAGGTTCTCCGGTTCCACGAGCCCCGACGCGCTGTTGTGGTCGACGAAGAATTTCTCGCCGAAAAGCTCCGTGCGGCCGTCGATGAAGGTGTCAACGCCGCGATAGATCAAATAGCCGCCGAAATCATAATCGTTGAGCACGCGTGCGACGTTGAGTTTCCTCAGTTCCGTCACCGCCGCAACCGGCGCGCCGCGCAAGCTCGGCTCGAAGCGATGCACCGAGGCATAGACCGCGGTGCCGGCAACGAGCGCGGCGACGACCACACCGAACAATGCGCCGCGCGGCGCAGCACGATCGCCGGCCGGAACAGCCGTTCCGATCTGCCGCGCGAGCGGCACGGCGAGTACGATCGGCGCGATCAGCGCCAGGATTTCCGCAGAGCGGCCCTGGCTCAGCGCCATGTGCAACAGCCCGACCAGGATCAGAATGCGCGTCACCGGCAATATCAGGCCACGATGGAGCATCAGCCCAATGCCGAGCAGAAGATATATCTCGAATGCGCCGATGTGGCTGAAATCGGCCGCATGCCATTCCATAATCAGCTGCAGCGCGCGGCCGAGGTTGAGAATCTTTTGCGATGCGAGCAGCGCATCCCAGCCGTACGGATTGCAGAAGCTTGCCGCCAGCGCCGCGACGCCAAACGCCGCCCAGCGCAGAGCCAGCGATTTGCGCGCGTCACTGTCCGCGCTCACCACCGCATCGAGCGCGATGGGCCCGACCATCATGAGGCCGAACAGGAACCCGCCATGCAGATTGGCCCACAACACCATGTTGGGCAGCAGCCAAAACGACGGCGCCTCGCGCCGATCGCTTGCTGCGATCATGCCGCCGATCCACAGCACCATGAAGGGCATCGCGAGCACATGCGGCCGCGCTAAGAGATGCGGCACGGCGAGAGTGAAGGCGGCGCAGATGAAGATGAGACTGACAGTGTCGGAAAGCCGCGCCACCAGATAGCGCGCGAGCAGCGCATAGGTGGCCGCGATTGCGGCGGCTGCCAGCACCACCGGACCGGCCCAGCCGGCCCAGGCGTAAGCCTTGGCATAGAGCACCTGCGCGAGCCATTGGGTGGATATCCAGGGCTCACCGCGCATCGTGAAGGAATAGATATCCTCGTGCGGCACCGCCTGGTGGTCGAGAATCCACTGCCCGAGCGTAACCTGCCACAGAGTATCAGGGTCGTTGAGCAGCGCGTTGCCCGCAACCAGTAGCAAGGTATAGACGAGAAGCCCCACCCATAGTGGCAAACGCCCGGCAAAGCGCCCACCAAGGCTGCGGGCGGGTTCATCCGCGTGCGAAACCGAAATCGTCATGGGGCTTGCCTGATCGGGACGCCGTGGCGTCGGGCGATCGAACCATGTCAGGCCATAATTATGGGTAAACCCGCCCTGCAATTTTGCCGTGGGTCGCGCCCGATCCTGCCGGCTTTTCGCCACACTCGACGACCAATGGCGGAGCCAAGAGAAAAGATCATGTTCAATCAGGGCCCTAAAGCGCAATGACTTTTCGACCTGATCTCTTCGCGCTTTAGTACGCAAAAGGTTAACAGGATATCATTGCCGATGAAACGCCAGCTCTCGCTCGCCGCGTTTACCATCGCCGCCGCTTTCTCCATGCCTGCGGCCGCGCAAGCCGGCTCGGAATACGACGCGCTGATCGCGCAGCATGCGCAGGCCAACAACGTGCCGGAAGCGCTGGTGCACCGGGTGATCATACGCGAGAGCCGTTACCAGCCGCAGCTCGTCGGCCGCGGCGGCGCAATCGGGCTGATGCAGATCAAGCTCGCGACCGCGCGCGGCATGGGCTACACGGGCGACGCTGCGGGCCTGCGCGACCCCAACACCAACCTGACCTATGCGGTCAAATATCTCGCCGGCGCCTACCGCGCTGCCAATGGCGACCACACGCGGGCCGTGCATTATTATGCGGCTGGCTATTACGACGTGGCAAAGCGGCAGCGGCTGGCTTACGCGAGCGGCCGCGTGCTCGACAATTTCGGCAATCCGCAGCCGCCGCTTGAGCCTGTTGCGCCGCGTCATCGCACAGCGAGGAGCGCGGCCGACGCCCACGCCCAGGCCCCCCTACAGCTCATTGATCTCAGGCAGCGTTGACAGGCCGGCACATCGGTCTACATTAGTGACCGTTCCGAGGGGAGCTCCGATGAGGAGCTGAGATACCGCTTCCTTGAAGGCCCCGATCCCGGCATCGGGAGAGCGCCTGAAAGACCGCGGTGACCCTTTGAACCTGATCCGGGTCATGCCGGCGAAGGGACAGGGATGCACCAGACTTCAAGACCGCGGACGGAATCGTCCGTTTCCGTTATCGGCGCAGGCATTGCGGGTGCCTGGCACGCGCTGTTGTTTGCGCAGGCCGGCCACGACGTCACGCTGCATGAACGCAGCGATGCGAGCCTGGTGCTCTCCACCAGCCACTGGGCCGGCGGCATGCTCGCGCCCTATTGCGAGAGCGAAGTCGCCGAACCCATCATCAGCCGCCTGGGCTTGCGCGCGCTCGATCTGTGGCGGCGCGAGCTGCCGGATACTCCGTTCAACGGTTCGCTGGTGGTGGCGCATCCGCGCGACCGCAGCGATTTCGAGCGCTTTGCGCGATTGACCGAAGGCCACCGGCGGCTCGATGCGGCCGGCCTCAAAGCGCTCGAGCCATCGTTGGAGGGACGTTTCCGCGAGGGACTGTTCTTTGCGCGCGAGGGCCATGTCGAGCCGCGCCGCGTGCTGCCGAAGCTGCATGAGCGCATCATCGCCGCCGGCGGCACCATCATGTTCAACAGCGATGTCTCGGCCGATGACGTCGACGGTCTCGTGATCGATTGCCGCGGGCTTGCCGCGCGCGATGACCAGCCGGAGCTCCGCGGCGTCAAGGGCGAACTGATCCTCATCGAGACTGATGAAGTGACGCTGTCGCGGCCGGTGCGGCTGATCCATCCGCGTTGGCCGCTTTATGTGATCCCGCGCGAGGATCATCTGTTCATGCTGGGCGCGACCTCGATCGAGTCGGAAGACACTGGTGTCAGCGTGCGCTCGGCGCTGGAGCTGTTAAGCGCTGCCTACGCCGTGCACCCGGCCTTTGCGGAAGCGCGCATCATCGAATTCGGCTCGGGTTTAAGGCCTGCCTTCCCCGACAACCTGCCGCGCATCACCATCGCGCGCGATAACCGCATCGATGTGAACGGGCTCTATCGCCACGGCTTTCTGATCGCGCCGGCGCTGGCGGAAATGACGCTTGGCTATGTCCAGCGCGGACAGATCGACAATGAGGTGATGCGATGCGCGTGACGGTGAATGGCGAGCGGCGCGAGATCGGAGCGGAGAGCGTGGCCGCGCTGTTGCACGAGCTGGAATACGAAGGCACGCATTTCGCGATCGCGCTCAATTACGACGTGGTGCCGAAAAACCGCTGGGCCGACACGCCTTTGAATGCCGGCGACGAGATCGAGATCATCACGCCGCGGCAGGGAGGATGACGATGAGGCAAGTTGTCTGCTCGTCATTCCGGGGGCTCGCAACGCGAGCGAACTACGATGTGCAATTGCGCATCGGAGAATCTCGCGCCACAACCTCGAGATTCCGGATCGGTCCGCGTTGTGGACCGTCCGGAATGACGGAGAACAGAATGGGACGCGCGGGAACTCTCCACCCGTCGTCCCGGCGAATGCCGGGACCCATAACCACAGGCCTTCGTTGTTACAAAGAACGACTGTCACCACCTCAATCGCGAGATTCCGCGGTATGGGTCCCGGCTTTCGCCGGGACGACGAGCTGAGCGAGCTGACGCAATGGTGAACTTCTACGGCAAATCATTCTCCTCCCGCCTCCTGGTCGGCAGCGCGCTGTTCCCCTCGCCTGCGATCATGCAGGGCGCAATCCGTGCTTCGGGCGCACAGATCGTCACGGTGTCGCTGCGGCGCGAGGCCGCCGGCGGCAAGACCGGTGATGCGTTCTGGAAGCTGATCCGCGAGCTTGACGTCACCGTGCTGCCGAACACCGCCGGGTGCCGCACCATGCGCGAGGCGGTGACCACGGCAAAGCTCGCGCGCGAATTGTTCGGCACCTCCTGGATCAAGCTGGAGGTGATCGCCGACAATGACACGCTGCAGCCCGACGTCGTCGGTCTCGTCGAGGCCGCCACCATCCTGATCAAGGACGGCTTTGAGGTGTTCCCCTATTGCACCGAGGATCTTTCGGTGGCGATGCGGCTGGTCGATGCCGGCTGCAGGGTGGTGATGCCCTGGGCCGCGCCGATCGGCAGCGCGAAGGGGATCACCAACCGCGATGCGCTGAAACTTCTGCGCGACCGCCTGCCCGATATCACGCTGGTGGTCGATGCGGGTATCGGCGCGCCGTCGCATGCAGCGCAGGCGCTCGAGCTCGGCTATGACGCCGTGCTGCTCAACACTGCCATCGCAAAAGCCGAAGATCCCGTCGCCATGGCGAACGCTTTCCGCCTCGGCATCGAGGCGGGCCGCGCAGCCTTCGAGGCCGGGCTGATGAATGCGCGCGATTTCGCCTCCCCCTCCACTCCAGTCGTTGGGACCCCGTTCTGGCATGCCGTATCCTGACCGCTTCTATCCTGTCGTCGATAGCGTCGCCTGGGTCGCAAGGCTGACGAAGCTCGGCGTCGGCACGCTTCAATTGCGCGCGAAGAACCTGAACGATGTGGATGCGCTCACGATCGTGCGCGAGGCGCTGGCGGTGACGAAGAGCACAGGTACAAAACTTGTCGTCAATGATTATTGGCGCGCCGCGATCGAAGCGCGTGCGACGCATCTGCATCTCGGCCAGGAGGACCTCGCGGAGGCCGATCTCAAGGCGATCCGCAACGCGGGGCTCACGCTCGGCATCTCCACCCATGACGACGAGGAGCTCGCCATTGCGCTACGGGCGAAACCCGACTATGTGGCGCTCGGCCCGATCTTCTTCACCACGCTGAAATCGATGCGCTTTGCCCCGCAGGGCATTCCCAAGATCACCGAATGGAAGAAGCGCATCGGCAACATTCCGCTGGTTGCGATCGGCGGCATCAAGCTCGAACAGGCGGGCGAGATTTTCGCCGCCGGCGCCGATTCCATCGCTGTCGTCTCCGACGTCACCCAGAACGCCGACCCCGACGCGCGCGTGCGCGGCTGGCTCGGCGTGCAGAAGGAGGCGGCGTGATGCCCATTGTTTCCAACAGCGTCATTCCGGGGCGCTCGCGACAGCGAGCGAACCCGGAATCTCGCGCCACAACCTCGAGGTTCCGGATCGGCCCGCCTGTGGCGGCCCGTCCGGAACGACGCCATTGAGAATTAAAAGGAGGACCTCATGAACATTCGCTCCAATCCCGACACCACCTTGCCTGCCGTGACCACGGGACCGCTGCCCTCCTCGCGCAAGATCTTTGCCAGCCCCGATGCTGCGCCCGATCTGCGCGTACCCTTGCGCGAGATCATCCTCTCCGAAGGCGCAGGCGAGCCGAACCTGCCGGTCTATGACACCTCCGGCCCCTACACCGATCCGCAACAGACCATCGACGTCAACGTAGGCCTGCCGCGCCCGCGGAAAGCCTGGGTGCTGGAGCGTGGTGGCGTTGAGGAATATCAGGGCCGCGTGATCAAGCCGGAAGACAACGGCAATCTCGCCGCCGACAAGGCCGCGCGCGCCTTCTCCGCCTATCACAACCCGCTGCGCGGCCGCGATGGCCACAAGGTGACGCAGCTCGAATTCGCCCGTGCCGGCATCATCACCAAGGAGATGATCTACATCGCCGAGCGCGAAAACCTCGGCCGCAAGCAACAGCTCGAGCGAGCCGAAGCCGCGCTTGCCGACGGCGAGAGCTTTGGCGCCTCAGTGCCGGCTTTCATCACGCCGGAATTCGTGCGCTCCGAGATCGCGCGGGGCCGCGCGATCATTCCCTCCAACATCAACCACGCCGAGCTCGAGCCGATGATCATCGGCCGCAACTTCCTCACCAAGATCAACGCCAATATCGGCAATTCGGCAGTGACCTCGTCGGTCGAGGAGGAAGTCGACAAGATGGTGTGGGCGATCCGCTGGGGCGCCGACACCGTGATGGACCTCTCCACGGGCCGCAACATCCACACCACCCGCGAATGGATCCTGCGCAACGCGCCGGTGCCGATCGGCACCGTGCCGATCTACCAGGCGCTGGAGAAGGTCAACGGCGATCCGGTCAAGCTCGACTGGGAGGTCTACAAGGACACGCTGATCGAGCAGTGCGAACAGGGCGTCGACTATTTCACCATCCATGCCGGCGTGCGGCTCGCCTACATCCATCTCACCGCCAATCGCGTCACCGGCATCGTCTCGCGCGGCGGTTCGATCATGGCCAAGTGGTGCCTGGCGCATCACAAGGAGAGCTTCCTCTACACCCATTTCGAGGATATCTGCGATCTCATGCGCAAGTATGATGTCTCGTTCTCGCTCGGCGATGGATTGCGTCCGGGCTCGATCGCGGACGCCAATGATCGCGCGCAATTCGCCGAGCTCGAGACGCTGGGCGAGCTGACCAAGATCGCCTGGGACAAGGGCTGCCAGGTCATGATCGAAGGCCCCGGCCACATCCCGATGCACAAGATCAAGATCAACGTGGACAAGCAGCTCAAGGAGTGCGGCGAGGCGCCGTTCTATACGCTGGGGCCGCTGACCACGGACATCGCGCCGGGCTATGACCACATCACCTCAGGCATCGGTGCTGCCATGATCGGCTGGTACGGCTGCGCCATGCTCTGCTACGTCACGCCGAAGTAGCATCTCGGTCTGCCTGACCGCAACGACGTCAAGACCGGCGTCATCACCTACAAGATCGCAGCCCACGCCGCCGATCTCGGCAAGGGCCACCCGGCAGCCCAACTGCGCGACGACGCGCTGTCGCGCGCGCGGTTCGATTTCCGCTGGGTCGACCAGTTCAACCTCGGCCTCGACCCGGATACGGCACGCCTCTTCCACGACGAGACCCTGCCGAAGGAAGCCCACAAGGTCGCCCATTTCTGCTCCATGTGCGGCCCGAAATTCTGCTCGATGAAGATCACCCAGGACGTGCGGGACTATGCCGCGACGCTGAACGATCCAACGGCGGTGGGGATGTCGATCAGCGGCACCATCGAGGATGGCATGGCGAAGATGAGCGAGAAGTTCAAGGAGATGGGGAGCAACGTTTATCTGGATGCGGAGAAGGTGAAGGAGAGTAATCGGGCGTTGTGATTATTGTGCCAGACCTTATCATAATCGCAGGCCCGAATGGCGCCGGGAAGACAACTTTCGCGAGGGAATATCTTTCCGGCGGTGAGCTCCGGTTCGAATTTGTCAATGCCGATGAGATAGCGCGCCTCTTGGCGATCGAAACCAGCGGTCAAGTTCGCTCGGACATTCGCGCTGGCAGAATGATGCTGGATCGGATCGACGAACTGAACTGGTCCCGGTTGTCTGAACAGCAATTCCGCGTCGATAAGTGAAGCCTCTGCCGGGGTTAGGCCGCCGCGCGGAGCGGAGGAAGATCGAAGTAGGCTTGATCCGGGGTGCGGTCGTCAAGGCTCGAATGCGGTCGTCGTCCGTTATAAAAGTCAAGATACCGGCCGATCGAATTTCGTGCCTCGGCGACAGTTTCGTAGGCTCGCAGATAGACCTCCTCGTATTTGACGCTGCGCCACAGCCGCTCAACGAACACGTTGTCCCGCCAGGCGCCTTTGCCATCCATGCTGATGGCAATGTCGTGGCTGGCAAGCAGGCCGGTGAACGCCGTGCCAGTGAATTGTGCGCCCTGGTCGGTGTTGAAGATTTCCGGCCTACCATGACGAGCCAAGGCATCCTCCAAGGTCTCGACGCAGAAGGCCGCTTCCATCGTGATCGACAACCGCCAGGACAAAACCCGGCGCGTCGCCCAGTCCAGCACGACGGCGAGATAGACGAAGCCGCTCGCCATCGGGATGTACGAGATGTCCATGGCCCAAACCTGGTTCGGTCGCACAATCTCCATGCCGCGCAGCAGATACGGATAGATCTTGTGACCCGGTTCGGGCTTGGTGGTGCGCGGACGGCGATAGAGCGCCTCTATCCCCATCCGCTGCATGAGCGTCTTCACATGCCGGCGGCCGATCTTGCACCCCTGCAAAGCCAGCAGGCCGCGCAACATACGCGAACCGGCGAAAGGAAACTCCAGGTGCAGCCGATCGAGACGCTGCATGATCTCGAGATCGGCTGCACCTACAGGACGCGGCAGATAGTACACGCTGCCGCGGCTGACCTTCAAAATCTCTGCCTGCTTGGTGATCGGCAGATCGTGTTCACGGTTGATCATCGCTTTGCGCTCAGCCATCCCGCCTTGGTGAGCGCTTGCTCTAAAAAATCGTTCTCCAGCGTCAGCTCTCCAATCTTGGCGTGTAGCGATTTCACATCGACCACCGGCGTGGCCGGCGTCCCGCCTCCCGGTCCGAAAATCTCGGAAGCGCTTGCCTCAAGCTGCGATTTCCATATCGTAATCTGGTTGGGGTGAACGTCGAAATGCTCCGCCAGCTGGGCGATGGTGCGGTCGCCCTTGACGGCGGCCAGAGCCACCTTCGCCTTGAAGGCCGGTGAGTGGTTCCGGCGGGGTCGTTTGCTCATGGTTTCTCCTGTTCACGGCGACTATCGCCGTCATCAGGCAGAAATTCCACTTATCGCTCTGTCCAAATTTCCGCGACCGGCTCTAACTAACGGGCGTTGGCGCTGATCTTGCGATAGAAACCACTTTGGCTACACTTATCTACGCG
>Ga0307474_10001401_pt1 | contig 17557 bp, 14 predicted proteins | sample atmos_gasesECM1C_2_FD_203312 | JGI IMG/M metagenome (GOLD analysis project Ga0307474, IMG submission 203312) | Hardwood forest soil microbial communities from Morgan-Monroe State Forest, Indiana, United States - atmos_gasesECM1C_05 | ecosystem: Environmental > Terrestrial > Soil > Temperate... | reverse complement strand
TACGTTTCGCCGAAGGAATCGTGCTGGAGCCTGAATCAGGCAATTCACCATGATCCGCTGGGCAATGCTGGGCACCCTGATCGTGCTGGCAAGCGCTTGCAGCAGCGCGCCCGTGCGCATCGATTCTCGAGCCCTCGGCAATCAAGTCTCTCTGTCTTCGGATCGCTACATAATTGTCGCGGTCGACAACGTGCCGGCCGCCTATGTCGCGCATGCCGGCGGCACGCCGCGCGGCTATGACGCCGTCGCAAACTACGGCGCGAGCGCTCCTGCTCGCGAGGCTCTGCATGCCGTCGAACGTGAGTACGGATTGCGAGAGGTCAATGCGTGGCCGATTGGACCGCTGCAGATTCATTGCGCCGTTTTGGAGATACCTTCCGGCGCCGATCGCGGTCAGTTGCTCGCTTCTCTCTCGAAGGACCGGCGCGTCAAGCTGACGCAGCCATTGCAGACCTTTGCCACCCGTACCAACGACTACAACGACCCCTATGTCGGATTGCAGCGCGGCTTTCAGCAGATGGATGTTGCGGATGCGCATCCCTGGTCGCGAGGCGAGGGTGTCAAGGTTGCAATCATCGATACGGGGGTTGATATACAGCATCCTGATTTGCGTGGCAGCGTGGCCGCCGCCGTGAATTTCGTGGACGCGGATGACGCGCAATTTCGGCGCGACCGGCACGGCACCGAGATGGCGGGCGTGATTGCCGCCGTCGCCAACAATCGCGAAGGAATCGTCGGCATTGCGCCGAATGCGCGGCTCCTGGTATTCAAGGCTTGTTGGCAGGCGCATTCCGATGCGGACGCTGCACGCTGCAATTCATTCACACTGGCGCGCGCGCTCGCGGCCGCATTTGATGCGCACGCTCAGGTGGTTAACTTGAGTCTCGCGGGCCCCGATGATCCCTTGCTCGGCGATCTAATTCGGGAAGGGCAGCATCGCGGCGTGTTATTTGTCGGGGCGGCACCGGACACCGCCGGCGTACAAGCCGGGCTGATGCATCAAGCCGGTGTCATTGAGGTCGCCAGTGCCGAATCCCATTCCGTGATCGACTCCGTGTTATACGCGCCGGGTCGCGAAATCCTCACCTTGCTTCCCGGCGGACACTACGACTTCGCTTCAGGCGCATCCATTGCCACGGCGCAGGTCAGCGGCGTGGTCGCACTCATGCTGGCCAAGAATCCCGGATTATCGGCGCCATCGGCCTACCGTCTGCTGCGCGACACGAGTTCCTCGCTACAGACCGCAGATGGCGGCGTTAAGGGCATTGATGCCTGCGCTGCGGTAGTGACCCTGATGGGCCAGGGCACGTGCCATGCCGGTGAGGGCAAGCCCTCAGCGGATCCGAACGGCAATCGAATTAGTCAGGAACGCTGAGCAGAGTCCAGGCCCCGAAAGGCAGCAGGGCCTGGACTCTGCTCAGCGTTCCTGTAGAGAAGTCGAGCATATCGATGTCGCATGCTGGCCACTGTTGCCGTTTGTGCCTCGACTCTTCCCATGCCCCTCTAATGGGCTTGCGGCCTCTTCAATAGCTCGCCGCGATCCACCGATCGAACATTCAAGTGTAATTGGGTTGCGCCCCGCATGGTTGTGAGCGGCACGCCCGTTCCGGCGGGACCCACCGCCCAGACGCGCCGATAAAAGTCCGGCAGAGTACCCACTTCCTGATGCGCCACCTCGCTGATCACGTCGCCCTCGCGGATATCGGCGCTTTGCGCAGGTCCGCCTTCCACCACGCCCGTCACATACACCTTTCCGGCCAATTCGACTGCATAGACGCCCAGCCACGGCCGCGGTTGTCGATTCACTCTGCCCGTGGACATCAGACTTTGCAGGATGGGTTTGAGCAGGTCGATGGGCACGAACATGTTGGCATTGATCTCCTCGCCGCCGATGACCTCGCGAACCAGCAATGAGCCCAATCCGACGAGGGTGCCGCGATCGTCGATCAATGCGGCACCCGACCAGTGCGGATGCGCCGGAGCCGTGAATATGGCTTCCTCCAATAGATATTCCCATGCGCCGGCAAACTCGCGGCGCGCCAATACGCGCGCCGTTTGCGGCGGAGCGAAGTCCTTTGCGCTCAAGACATGCACCTCGCTGCCGGCGCGCAGTTCAGCCGATGAGCCGAGCGAAACGGGAGGCGCATCCAGTTTTTGCAGCGGCAACACCAAGCCGAATCCCGTCACCTGATCGTAGGCGAGGGGATGAGCCGCAATCTCCTTGCCGGCGTCGGAGGTGAGCCACACGTCCGTGGCTTCAGTCATCAAGTAGCCGATGGTCAGCACCAAACCCGCGGAGTCGATAACCACGCCGTTGCCGATGCGCTGCGACCCTAAAATGCCCGCGGTAAAGGCGTCCTCGGGAATATCGGCGCGTAATTTGGTTACCGATCGATTGAGCGTTTCTAAATCGAGTCCCATCGCGTTGATTCCAGCGCTACGCAAGGAGCACTACATTACTGTAGATTTTGCAATTGTGGTCGCCGCGTCGCTTTTTTGGAATTGAGAATCGTTCGCAATAATTGATCAGCACGAAATTGCGAAATGGGGAAAAATATCTCATTCCTTCACTCCATAGAGGCGCTCTCATGCAACGCAAGATCTCACGTCGATCCATCGTCAAGAGCGGACTCATCGCCGGCGCATTGCTGCCGGCCGTGGGTCTCATGTCCAACACTGCAACCGCCGCGGCGCTGCCGCCGCTCGATCCCAGCGATCCAACCGCGAAGGCGTTGGGTTTCGTAAGCGACGCTTCTAAGGTTGACACCAAGACTTATCCAACGTTCAAACCCAGCCAAAAGTGCGGTACTTGCGCGCAATTCCAGGGCAAGGCCGGAGACGCGACGGCAGCGTGCACGATTTTCGCGGGTAAGAGTGTGCCGCAAGGCGGCTGGTGCCAGGTTTGGGCCCAAAAAACCTGATTTAGTAGCTTGTTCCGACCGATCTCACGGAACTAGCTTTCGGTTCGGGTCAAACTTTGAGGATGTGGCGACATCCCATCCTCAAAGTACTTCTTGTCTCCTACATCGTGTGGGGCGCCTGGCACTGGAACGCCAATCGTCCGGTGCGCACGCCGGATGGCATCCTCGCAGAGGGAGAGCCGCGGCAAACGATGATCCCAGAACAGCGGCTGCAAATCGGCCGCTGGACCCTCACAATGCGCGCGACTTATCAACTGACGGCGCGAGTGCTGGCGCGCGAGCCCTACCACTTCGACGCCATGTCCGATTTGGTGCCTGAAGATCTGGCTCTGGGCTGGGGACCGATGTCCGACAACAGTGTATTGCGGACCATCGAAATTTCGCAGTCCAATCGTTTTTACTATTGGCGCGCGAGCTCAGCCACTCGCCTCGCGCGCGAGACCATTATTTCCCATAGCGCCAACACGCACGTCATTCCGCAAACCCCGGCGATTGCCAGAGCACTGGCGCGTTTGCGGCCCGGTGAGGTGGTTACGTTGAGCGGCGAGCTCGTGGATGCGGTGCGCGACGACGGACGATCGCTCAAGACCTCGCTGGTGCGCACCGACACGGGAGCCGGTGCCTGCGAAGTCATGTTGGTCACCGACGTTACAACGTGAGCAGCCATTCGCGCAGCGCGATCGCCACGGAGTCCGGACGTTCAAGCGGCGCCATATGCCCCGCGCCAAGAATCTCGAATAGCGTCGCGTGCGGAATTCTGCGCCGAATGCTCTGTTGCTGAGAAATCGGCGACCAGGTGTCGTCGCTGCCGCTCAACAACAGCGTCGGAACTGAGATGGTCGGCAGCACTGACAACACCTCCGGACGATTCAGCATCGCGCTGACTTGTCCGGCGTAGGCCTCGGCAGTGAAGCGCTGAATCATTGCGCTCAATCGCGGCATCAATTGCGCCGCACGCACGGCGTCGCTGCCCATCATGGGCGGCAGCCATTCCGCCGCCAATGCCGTCATGCCATGCTCAAAGGCGACTCGCAGTAAGTGGCCGCGGCTTTGCGGTTCGCCGTCGCGCACCGCATGCACGCCGGTGTTGAGCAGGGCAAGTCCGGTGACGCGCCCAGGTGCGGCGCGCATGATTTCAAGCGCAACTCGGCCGCCCATGGAGTGTCCTGCCACCGCAAAGTGTTCCGGGGCGATGTCGAGCACATGCTGGGCCATGGCTGGAATAGAAGAGAAGCCGCGGAACGAAACCACCTGAGTTTCCGCTACGCCGGAGAGGCGCTGCGGAATATCGGTCCAAAAGGTCTCGTCGCACAAAAGACCGGATAAAAGCGCCACGGACTGCTTCATAATCGACACTATTATGGCACGCGAGATCTCCCAGGCCGTACGTGACGCATGCCTCTGGCTGCCGGAAGCCGAGGAGTTCGTGTCGCATGGATCGCCGAATTTCCGGGTTCGCGGGAAAACGTTTGCCACGTACGTCGTCAATCATCATGGCGACGGGCGCGTCGCGCTGTGGCTGAATGTGCCGGCCGGTGCTCAGGAATTGCATGTGGGGGCAGAGCCGCGGCATTTCTTCATTCCACCGTATGTCGGGCCGCGCGGCTGGTTGGGCGTGATCTTGGATCGCGGTATCGACTGGCACAGAATTCCGGGGTTGGTGCGCGAGGCCTACGAAAAAGTCGCGCACAACGAGCTGTGTGCGCGAATCAGCAAGACCCCGATGATCAAGCCGCCCGGGAAGGCGCTCACCGCGAGCCAAATCGACCCCTTCAAATCCGCGCGCGCGATGGCGGTGTTGGCGCAACTGCGCAAGATCTGCTTGAGTTACCCCGAAACCAGCGAAGGCAGCCAATTCGGCCATCCAGTATGGGCCGCCGGGAAAAAAACCTTTGCCATGGCACGCTATGCCGGAACGCGATTGACCTTGAGCTTTTGGGTCGGGGTGGATCAACAGGGCCTGCTCACGGCGGATCCCCGCTATGAAATTCCCGCCTATTTTGGCCACAATGGTTGGATAGCATTGGATGTCACCAAGCAATGCGACTGGAAAGAGGTTAAAGACTTGGCTTTGCAGAGCTACCGGCACTTTGCACTCAAGCGCATGCTGCAAAGCCTTGAGCAGGACTAGCTGCCGTCGCGGGCATCCAGCGCCAAGCAGAGCGCGCCGAGCACGCCAGCGCGCGCACCGAGCGCGGGGGGCACGATATAGCGCTCCATGGCGTTCAGAACTTCGTGCCGGTCAACATAGCCGCCCAGCCAGTGCAGCGTGCGCTCCCGCACGAGCGGAAACAAGCGGTCGGCCATCACACCGCCGCCCACGATAATTCGCTGCGGCGAGACAGTCAGCACCAACTGCGCGCAGAGTTGTCCGAGGTAATCAGCCTCGATCTGCCATTGCACGTGCGTGGCATCGAGATCTTGGAGCTCGCTGCCGGTGCGCGCCAAAATCGCGGGACCCGAGGCCAGACCTTCCAGACAATCACCGTGAAACGGGCAGACACCGGCAAAGTTCGCGTCGAGTGCATGGCGTCGCGGGTAGATGTGCCCGATCTCCGGATGCATCAGACCATGCAGGGCGACACCCTCGATGAGCACGCCGCCACCAATGCCCGTGCCGACCGTCACATACACCAGGTTCTGCGCATCGCTGCCCGCACCCCAGCGATGCTCGGCGAGCGCGGCGGCATTGACATCAGTGTCGAAGCCGACGGGACAGGAAAATTCGCGTGCCAGCATGCCGGCAATATCGGTATGGCTCCAGCCAGCCTTGGGCGTTTTGCCGATAAAGCCATAATGGACTGATTGCCGCTGCAGAATGATGGGGCCGAAGCAAGCCACACCGATTGCGCTCGGCACGAAATCGTCCACTTTGAAGAATTCGCGCACCCTTGCGAGCGTCGAGCCAGGATCCGCCGTGGGGAAGCGCGATGCGGCGTGAATCTTACCGCTCTCATCGCCTATCGCGCAGACGAATTTTGTACCGCCGGCCTCGACGGCGCCGAACAAGCGAGCCTGGCCGCGCACGATTCCTCTCGATTGGGAGCTTCGCTGGAGCATAGCGTACTTGAGCGGCTATAATGCGAGCCCTTTAGCTACTGTGAGTCAGGCATGAATGTTCCGAGCGCTGCGTCGCGCGCGATGATCGAACGTCTGATCGCGTTCAACACGGTGTCGCGCGACTCCAATCTCGGACTGATTGAATGGGTGCGTGACTACCTGCAGGGATTCGGGGCGAAGACGCGCCTCACGCATGACGCCTCGCGCAAGAAGGCCAACTTGTTTGCCACCTTGGGCGATTCGAAAAAGCCCGGTCTGATTCTCTCGGGTCACACCGATGTAGTGCCGGTGGACGGCCAGAATTGGGATACCGATCCCTTCGCGGCCACCGAGCGCGACGGCAGGCTGTACGCGCGCGGCTCCGCGGACATGAAGGGATTTATTGGAATTATTTTGGCGCAGGCGCCCAAATTTGTAGCCGCCCTTAATGACAACCGGCTCGAGGCGCCGCTCCACTACGCGTTGAGCTACGACGAGGAGGTAGGCTGCCTCGGCGTACGCGGCTTGATTGCCGATCTCGAGGAGCAGGGGATCCGGCCGGCAGGATGCGTGGTGGGCGAGCCGACTTCGATGCAGCCCGTCATCGCGCACAAGGGCACGCACCGGTTTCGCTGTGCCGTGCACGGCCGTGAAGCGCACTCGAGCTACGTCACTCACGGCGTGAATGCAATTGAATACGCGGCGCGTCTGGTGGTGTTCATCCGCCAGCTTGCGGACCGTCTGGCACAACTCGAGCAGCGCGACTATGGCTTTACCGTGCCGTACTCAACGCTGTCCACGGGCTTGATTCAAGGCGGCATCGCGGCCAATGTCGTGCCCAAAGACTGCGTGTTTCAATTCGACATGCGAACTTTGCCGCAGGCCAGGCCCGATGCGCTTTATCAGGAAATTCACCGCTATGCAGAATTGCTTGCGGCGGAAATGCGCGGTATCGATCCGAGCGCGGGAATTGATTTGCAATGGGTGAGCCAGACCGTGGGACTCGCGGCGGCGGAGAGCGACGCAATTGTGCAATGGGCCATGCAGCTGTCGAAGAATCCCACCGTCGGCAAGGTCTCCTACGGTACGGAAGCGGGACTCTTCCAAAAGATGGGCGTGCCGACGGTGATTTGCGGACCCGGAGACATTGCCGAGGCGCATCGCCCCAATGAATTCGTCGCGCTCGATCAGCTCGCGCAGTGCGAGAGCTTCATGGATCGAATCTTGGAAACGGGCTACGCGAGGGCGTGACTTTCCGCAAAGCTGTAACCTTCTTCGAAGGCGGGGCAGATACTGGAAGCTGCGATATAGCGCTCGTGCACGGCGCAGATGCCGTCGCTGCAGCGCACCGCCGCGTAGGCTGAACTCAAAGAAGACATGCCCGGCAACGCGGCCTCCACTTCCCAGGCATCGTTCCGGAAGTGCTTGCACTGACGGCAAGCAGGCGAATCTGGTTGTCTCATTTCATTGACCAAGCCGATTCCAAAAGTCGCCAAAGACCTGGGTCGATAGCACGAACCCTAAGATCACGTTGACTACGACACCGATCGTAAAGGCATAGAAAGGCCGCGCGCCGATGGATGCGAATTCGCGCAGCCGGGTGGTCAGCCCGATGCTCAAGAAGGCAAATGTAAATGCCCAGGTTCGAAAAGCCTGCAACGGGGCTACCAGCGCGGGTACGACTTCTTTCTTGTAAGCCGCATAGTCAAATCCACGCGTCACCAATGTCAAAACGGCCGATGCGACCAGGAAGCCGAGTACAAATTTTGGAAATCGATTCCAAATTTCGGTTGCACTCGATTTGCTCTGCACGCCGGTGCGTTCCCAACGCGTAGTTGCGATCAGGGAGAGCACAAAGGCCCAGACGCCGATCCAGACGTCGCGTCCGATGACTTTCATGAGAGTAAACGCGCTTACGGCGGCATCGGGGGTTCCGGCGATTCCCGGCACGTTGCCGGCATAGCCGCCATAGGTCTGTGCCGCAGCCAAGCCTGCCGCATCCGCAAATTCAGAGGTGCCGATCCATGCGCCGGCGACGCCGGTGGACAAGCCGAGTGCGCGGGAAACCAGCGGCAGCACGAAAATCATGATGATGGCCCATACGACCACCAATGATATGGCGACCGAGACTTCTTCCTTTTTCGCGCCCACCGCGCCGCCCACGGCAATCGCACCGGAGACTCCGCACACCGCGCCACCGGTGCCCAACGTGGCAGCCAAGCGCCGATCGAGCCCCAGGTGAACCGCGGCGAAATAGATCACGCCGAAGGTGGCCAACGAAACGATCGCCGCTTGAACGATCGCCACGGGTCCCGCCCAGGCGATGAGCGTCAGCGGCAGACCGGCGCCCAACAACACAATGCCGGTCTTGATGTAGAACTCGACGCGTAGTCCGGGGTTGAGCCAGCGAGGGACGCCGAGCGTATTGGAGACCAGCAGCCCCAACCCTAAGGCCACGAGCGGCGGTTCCAAATTGTAATGCGCCGCCTGGTCCCACTGGCCAAGGAAATAAAGGCTGCCGGCGGCAAGATAGACCAGGAGAAAGGCGGGCAGAAATCGGGAAATTTTGATGCCGAGCGCCGCGGCGCCGATCCCGAATGCCACCGACCAGAGCAAGAAGAGTGCCGCGTATTGCAAGCCATGCAGCTTAAGCTGCTGGGTCACATCGGAAAGGTGCGTCCATTTTTGCGGCGCCACCGCGATCCACTTGATGCTGCCGCCACCGGCAAATAGAGCCACCGCAACGGCAATCAGCCCAAGGCCAATCCAGATGGCCCACCAATCCTCTTTGCGAAACAACTCACCCCACGGCGAGCGACGGGCAAGCGCCCGACTGTGGGCAGTGTGGGCGATCTCCGCCATAGAAGGCCTCCGGCTAACGATGTGTAACGCTAGCCCTTCGCCCTCAGCGCGTCGAATAGTTAGATTGCATATCCAAGTTACGCGCAGTTATGAGGAGCGGGGGCGCCGGCCACCCCCATTTTGCGGAATTCCATGAAGGCTACCTATCAATGACCGATATCGGTGCCTCTGTGAAAATCAGGATACGGGGGGATCGGCGACACCGGAACAGGATGTTCCTTCAACTGTTGCATCACGATCGCCACGGCCTGTTCCAATTGTGCATCATGTCCCGCGGCCACATCTTTCGGTAATTCCTCCACCATCACATCCGGCGGAATCCCGTGGCCCTCGACTTCCCATTCGCCGTTAAGACCATAGATTGCATACCGCGGTGCCGTCACGAAGCCGCCGTCGATGAGGGTCGGGTAGCCGCCGATGCCCACCAAGCCGCCCCAAGTGCGCGTGCCCACCAAGGTGCCGAGGCCGGACTTATGGAAGTACCAGGGCATGGCGTCGCCGCCCGATCCTGCGGACTGATTGATGATCATCGCCTTGGGGCCGAAAATAGCACCCTGCGGATCATGGACCGGTTTGCCGTCGCGCTCGATGGCGTTGCTCAGGTGCTTCTGACTCAGGACGGTGACGACATAGTCGGCCAAGAATCCGCCTTGGTTGTAGCGTTCGTCCAGAACAAGACCTTGTTTGTCCAATTGCGCATAGAAATAACGATTGAAATTGGTGTATCCCGCGCCCCCGGTGTTCGGCATATACACGTAGGCGATCTTGCCGCCCGAGAGTGCATCCACTTTGCGTCGATTGCCGTTGATCCAATCAAGATTGCGCAATCCGTATTCGGACGCCGTCGGGACCACCGTGACATCGCGCGCACCGCCGCCATCGGCGAGCTTGCCGACGCGCAGGACAGTTTGTTTCCCGGCCGTGCCGTCAAAGAAACTATCGATATTATCGGTGGCGTGAAGTTCGCGGCCATTGACCGCCAACAAATAGTCACCCTCAACTATATTGATCCCGGGCAACGTCAAGGGCGCCGTCAGTGACGGGGTCCAGTTCTCGCCGTTATAAATCTTCGCAAACCGATATCGATTGTGATCGATGGTGTAGTCGGCTCCGAGCAGGCCGGGCTTCGGCGCGTTCGGGGGCGGGCGGGGCCCGCTCACGAACATGTGGCCCACCTGGACCTCGCCCAGCATCTCATCGCAGAGATAGGTGAATTCATCGCGCGAAGCCAGGTTTTCAAGGTACGGCCGGTACTTTGCTTCGATCTTGGCGATATCCAAGCCGTGAGTATGCGGGTCGTAGAGGAAATCCCGCTGCAGGCGCCAGGTCTCGTGATACATCTGCTTCCACGCGCTGCGATGATCTAGAGTGGCCATCATGCCGTGATTGTTCACGGGCTTGCCCGGATTGGCGTCAGGCGAACCTGGTTTCAGCTCCGCAACTGGCGCGAGAAACCAATTGTCCTGACGCTGATAGAACAATTTTTCGCCGTTGAACGAGACCTTGAAACTCGACAACCCGCTTAGAATCTCTTCGGTCTGTCGCTTCTCCGTCGTAAAGCGCCATAGGGCCCGAATTGGCGAACCCGGATCCTCAGCCGTGCGGCCGACCGGCGATCCCTCGGCAAGGAACAGCACGCCGCTCTTACCCACTGCTAACTCAGTGTAGTTTCGCGAGGGAATCGGCAGCGACAAAATACGGTTGCCAATGTCGGCCAAATCAATGACCGTGGTCTTTGGCTTGGCATCAGCCTTTTTCTTGTCGTCTTTCTTGCCGTCTTTTTTGCCGTCCTTTTTATCGTCCTGCTTGGCATCGTCCTTTTTGGTGTCGCCTGCCTGATCGGCTTCCTCATCGGACTTGTCAGCCTTCTTCGATTCCTCATCCTTCTTCTTGTTTTCATCATCGCTTTCAGGAGGAATGGGCGAGGCGGCGGTACGCGACAATACCGCGACGTAAACGCCGGCATTGGTTGTGCGATCCAAGGACGACAGGTCGATGCCGGCATCCGACGGGCCATTGTTGGTCGAGGCGGTAAAGTATAGATACTTGCCGTTCGGATCGAACACGGGATTGGCCGCGTTACTCATGCCATCCGTGATTTGCGTCGCACTGTGGGAAGCAAGCGAGTACAGAAACACGGCGTGCAGTTCGCTCTCCAAGTCGCGGGTATAAGCGATCCACTGCGAGTCAGGCGACCAGGAAAGCTGCGTTCCGGCGCCGAATCCGCCGCGCAGTCCGGTGTCGATCTTAACGGGCTTGCCGCCGGCGACATCGACATACCAAATCCGCAAATGCTTGTCGGTGAAGGCAATGCGTTTGGAATCCGGAGACCAGTGCGGACCGTAGTAAAACGAGGGGTTGGGACCCAAATCGATCACTTTGGGTTGCGACAAACCGTCTTGGTCGCGAATGTAGAGTTGATATTCCCCCGATGCATCGCTGAAATAGGCAATGGATTTTCCATCGGGCGACCAGGAGGGATCGCGTTCGGCGCTTCCAGCTGTATTGGTCAGATTGCGGATGTCGCCTTTTTCAGCGGGCAGCGTAAAAATGTCGCCGCGCGCTTCTGCAACGACGCGCACGCCGGTGGGCGATAGCGCGATGTTTTCAACGGCGGCCGGCAGTACGCCCGCGAGATGCGGTTCGAGCGCGGCAAGTTCGCCGTGTATGGACACTGACACGACCTGATCCTGACGCGAACTCGGATCGTATAAATGCAGGGAACCAAACTGCTCATACACCAAGCCGCCGGGACCTGCACTGACCGTCTTCAAATCCAGGCCGTGATTATCGAGGACCTGTTGAACTTGTTTGCTCTTGGTGTCGTACTCAAACAGCGAAACCGAACCGTTGCGGTCCGATAGAAAATACACCGTGTTTCCCAGCCACACCGGGTTGGAGTCGTTGGAATTCTCGCGCGGCACCTTCTCCAGATCGAGCGTCTTCATGTTCACCAGCCACACTTGTGAGGTCTGGCCGCCCCGATAGTGCTTCCAAGCGGCCTGCCACTGTTGCACCGGCACGTACGCAAGCGTACTGGCGTCGCTCGAGAAACTGCCCCAATCGACGCTCGGCAGAGGCAGCACCTCCGCGGGTCCGATGCCGTTCGCATGAATTCGAAATAGCCGGGGGTAAACCGACTTGCTGGCGTGCCCGGAGGTGAACAGGACATCCTTGCCGTCGGGAGTCCAACCCGTAACCCGGCTGCCGGTGGGCTCCCAAGTAAGGCGCCGCGGCACGCCGCCGTCACTGCTGACGACATATACGTCCGTAGTTCCGCGTTCCCGCGCTGAGTAGGCTAGTTGCGAACCGTCGGGTGAGAAATACGGTCCCGCGCTCACGCCGCCGACCGAGGTCAACCGGCGGGCGTCGCCGCCTTGGCGCGGAACGGTCCAAATATCGCCTGCGTAAAGAAATGCGATGCGATCTGCGCCAAGGCTCGGGTTGCGAAGCAGCAGCGGCGCGGCGCCCCAAGCCGAGGCGCCAAGGACCAGGCCGGCGATAACACTCAAACCGGCACTCAGGGATACGCGGGAATACATGTGCACCTCTAATTAAGGGAGAGGAGAAAAAACAGCGGAAGACTATACACGATGACTTTGCCTAGCCATTCACGAAGCGCATTCCCGTTTCGTCATAGCGCTCGCCCGCGGCAACCCCGCTTGGGGCGACCGCTGCAAGACGCTCAAGATCTGCGGGACGCAGCTCGATGTCGGCAGCCGCCAGGTTTTCCGCGAGGCGAGTCGCGTTGGTGGTTCCTGGAATGGGCACGATGTGCGGGCCTTGCGCCAGGAGCCACGCAAGGGCGAGTTGCGCAGGTGTACAGTGCTTTTCCTTGGCGATCTCGCGGACCTGATCGACCATGGCCAAATTCTTGGCAAAATTGGCGCCTTGAAATCGCGGCGAATGGCGCCGGAAATCGTTCGCGTCCAGATCCTCGATGCTGCGGTAGCGGCCCGTGAGAAAGCCGCGCCCCAAGGGGCTGTAGGGCACGAAACCGATGCCAAGTTCCTCGCAGGTTTGCAGCACGCCGTCCTCCGGCTCGCGGCTCCAGAGCGAATACTCTGTTTGTACGGCAGTGATTGGATGGACCTTGTGCGCTTTGCGAATCGTCGCCACGCTCGGTTCCGACAAACCAATGCCGCCGATCTTGCCGGCTTTAACCAATTCAGCCATTGCGCCCACGGTCTCTTCGATGGGCGTGTCCCGATCCACGCGATGTTGATAGTAGAGATCGATGCGATCCACATTGAGCCGCTTCAGCGAGCCTTCGCATGAGGTTCGGACATAATCGGGTTTACCGCTGATGGCGCGCTTTCTTGGATTCGCCAGATCGCGCTGGATGCCGAATTTCGTGGCGAGAAACACCTGGCCGCGCCGTCCCGCAACTGCCTTGCCGACGAGGATCTCGTTGCTGTAAGGACCATACGCATCGGCGGTGTCAAGGAAAGTCAGGCCACGCGCAAGCGCGTCGTGAATGACTGCGATGGCGTCTGACTCCGTGGCGGCATCGGAGGCGTAAAATTCCGAGAACCCCATGCAGCCCAAGCCGATTGCCGATACTTGCGGGCCGTTGCGACCCAATTTACGCAGCTTCATTGCCCGTCCTCCTGTGTACGCGAGCCCCTTGAGAGGTCGGATTATCATAGCTTGACGCGTTCTGGCGGGCGCGGCATTCTCGACCGTGTTAAGTCCGTCTTCCGGTCGCCAATCAAGGATCAAACATGCGCCCACAGAAAATTGCCGTTGTCGCTGTTGTGATGCTGGCGATCATGTGGGCTGCGGGGCAGATGGGCGTGGCTTCGGCCGCGGATGCCGATCAGTATGTCGGCACTTGGAAGGGGACCTGGGAGGGTGCGGGTGCGGGCGGGCGTTTCGATCTGACATTTACCCGCGGCAGCGACGGCAAGCTGGCCGCCAGCGTATCGGTTGGCTCAGACATGGGCGATTACAATGCGAAGTTCAGCACGCTGACGGTGACGGGCGACAAGCTCGCCGGCGTGTATGAGTATCCGCCTGACCCGCAGGGCGAAGTGACCATCACCGGATCGTTTCAGCCGAAGGATGCCATCGGTACTTGGTCGTTGGGCTCGAAAGGAAAACCCGGCGGTCAGGCGATTGCCGGTACCTGGAAGGTGAAGAAGCAGTAGCCAGGTCGCGCCGCACGCGGCGCCTATCAGCTCGACAACGCGGATTGCAGTTGCAGCGAGTCGCCCGGGTTCAGAAAACGGATTACGCCGTCATCCAGCGAGCCGAATTTAAGGCTTAAGACATCTTTCACGTAATTCTGGTGCAGCTTCCAGGGCGTCTTGGAACCCTGTTTCGGCAGCTTGTCCGCGGCGCGCTGAATGTACCCTGAGTTAAGATTTAACCAGGGCTCGGGCCGCACGCTGGGATCATCGTTTTGCGGCACGCAAACCTTGTATCCCTTGGCTTGCATGTGATTGAGGACGCGACAAATGTAGTCGCAAGTCAATTCGCTCTTGAGCGTCCAGGACGCATTGGTGTAGCCAAAGGTCGAGGCCAGATTCGGAATCCCGCCGTACATCGTACCCTTGTAGTTGAGCGTCTTGGCCGGATCAATGCGACGGCCGTCGACGCTTATTTGTATGTTGCCGAGCGCCACGAGATTCAATCCGGTGGCCGTGACGATGATGTCGCCCTCTAGCTCCCTGCCGCTGCGCAGTTTGATGCCATTCTCGGTGAAGGTGTCGATTTCGTCGGTGACGATGCACGCTTTGCCGGCTTTGATTGATTCGAACAGATCGCCGTCAGGAACCAGGCACATGCGCTGATCCCAGGGATTGTAGCGCGGCGCGAAATGCGTAGCGACGTCGTAGTCGGGGCCCAAGGCGCCTTTCACGCGATCCATAATCCACTTCTTCACCCGCTCCGGACTGCGTTTGCATAGGCCGAAGAAATAAATTCCGAATAAGATGTTGCGCCAGCGCACTAGATTGTAGGCGAGCATCGGCGGCAAATGGCGCCGCAAGACATTTGCCAGCGCATCTTGCTCGGGACGCGCGACCACGTAGGTGGGCGAACGCTGCAACATGGTCACTTGGGCTGCCGTCTTGGCCATCGCGGGTACCAAGGTAACCGCGGTCGCGCCGCTGCCAATCACGATGACGCGCTTGCCCGCATAGGCCAAATCTTCGGGCCATTTTTGTGGATGCACCAGCCGTCCGGCAAAGCGTTGGCTGCCGGGAAAGACCGGCGTATAGCCTTCGACGTAGCTGTAGTAGCCGCTGCAAACGAAAAGAAAATCGCAAGTAAAGCGCGCCACTTGGCCGTCGGGACCGCATTCGGCTTCGACCGTCCACAATGCATCTGCGGACGACCATGCGGCGCGCACAACCTGATGGTGGAAGCGAATATTTTTGTCGACGCCGTAGTCCTTCGCGGTCTCGTTGATGTAGTTGAGGATCGAGTGGCCATCGGCAATCGCCTTGCCTTCGACCCACGGCCGAAACGAATATCCCAGGGTAAACATGTCGGAATCCGATCTTATTCCCGGATATCGGAATAAATCCCAGGTACCGCCGATGCCGGCACGTCCCTCCAAGATTTGGTAAGTTTTTTTGGGACAGTGCGTCGTCAAACTGCACGCGGCGCCAATGCCGGAGAGGCCGCCGCCGACGATCAGCACATCGAAATGGTTGCTCGACACTGAAGCGTTCTCCATTGCGACTAGGCGCTCAAGCTTGCACCGTGAGCGCCAATCTGCCTGGCAAAGGCGCTCACCGTGGCGAAGGCGTCGCGAGCTTCCGGCAACAGCGACACAAACACCGGCCAGACGTGGGGGAGCCGATCGCGCACGATCAATTGGACATTGACGCCGGCAGCCGACGCGCGTTCCGCCAGACGCAGCGTGTCGTCGCGCAAGATCTCGTGACGGCTGGCAAACAATAGCATGGGCGGCAAGCCCGCCAGATCCGCATACAGGGGCGAGGCGCGTGGATCACGTGCATCGGCGCCTGCGAGGTACATGGCCGCGGCCTCGCGGATGCCGCGGGGCGTGAACATGGCGCAGCTCCTCGCATTGGCTTCGACCGAGGCCCCGGTGACGGCCAGGTCGGAATAGGGCGAGAAGGCGACGATGGCTTTCGGTAGTTTGAAGCCGGCGTCCCGAACTCCGACCGCGGTCGCGATGGCGAGTCCCGCGCCGGCCGAGTCGCCTGCCAACACGATGTCGGCTTCTGGGTGGCGGGTGAGCAGCCACTGGTACGCTTTGGCCGCGTCTTCCACGGCCGCAGGAAATGGGTGCTCGGGGGCCAATCGGTAATCGAGTCCATGGGCAGGGGCTTGAAATGCCTTCGACATGGCAATCAATACCTGCCGATGCGTTTTTGGCGAACCGAAGAGATATCCCCCGCCATGCAAGTACAGCACGATCACGGCCGAGCGTTCGGGCGCGGTGCGTGACAAGTCCGCGACATCGAATTCCAGTCCCTGTTCGGTGCGCACAGTCTCAACGGTGTAGCCGGCCGGAACGGCCAAGGCGCTGCGAGGCGGATTTTTGCTCATCGCCCGCAGGCGCTCCAGGTTGATGGGCTTCTTCCCGTGGCGCTTCATCGTGATGCGAAAAAACCCATTCAGAAGCATGGCTTGCCAGCTCAGCATCAATACCCCCTAGGCGCGCGCCCTAAAAGAATTATGCACCAGGGAACGCGCAAAGCGCGAAACGGGTACCGAAATCCCAGATATACCTGGGAATTACGTCCATATAAGTCAGGCACTTATTCAATACTCTTGCACTTCGATGGCCCGATTGCTTGGGTATCCGCGCCATATTGCATAACGCGGAATGCCCATAAGGAGCGCGCCTGTGGCCGGAAAGACCAGCGGGATCAATAAGTCCAAATCCTCGACCGACCAGGCCTCGCCGCCGCGTGCGCCAAGCCATTGGCACGCCGTCGCAATTAGGCCCAAAGGCGAGTGTTGCGAGGCGGTTCAGGCATGTCGAACCGCGCGATTCTTGTCCAGCGACGCACCCCGATTGCCCCTCGCGGAATGCAGCACTTCCGACACCTGCACCTGTGTCTACAGGCATCACGCTGACCGGCGTGCCCAGCCCAGGCGCCAGGACGAAAAGGGCGGCCTGCGCCGCAGCGGCAAAGTCGCGCAAGAACGCCGTCTGACGCACGATCGACGCAAGACCGACTAGCAACTCGGCGGCGCTGCACCCTGAACGGCTGTCCCGTTCGTATTCCTATCAAGGCTCAAGGGATAATCCCAAAAGGGCCGCAAATAGGAGATCTGTCCATGAAGATGCGAATGCTGATGATTGCGCTGGCGTGCCTGTTGTTGCCGGGATTGGGCGCTGCGCAAGACGCCAAGCTCAGGCTGCCGGAGTTCAGATCGCTGGCAGGCAAGGCCACCGAGTCGGTCAACATCAGCTTGAGTCCGTGGCTGCTGCACATGGCCGGCTCTTTCATCCACGACAAGGACGAGGATAGCGTTGCCACCAAGCATCTGCTCGCGGGCATTAAATCCATTGAAGTACGCAGTTACGAATTCGCGAGTGACAATGTCTATTCTGCCGCGGACATTGAGTCGGTGCGGAGCCAATTGGCCGGTTGGAGTCAAATCATGCAGGTTCATGATCGCGAAAAAAGCGAAGATGTGGACATGTACATTTTGATCGAGAACAACGTAACCAAGGGCTTTGCGTTAATCGCCCGCGAACCGCGGGAATTTACGATCATCAACATTGTCGGATCGATCAATATCGA
>Ga0307474_10001400_pt1 | contig 17561 bp, 6 predicted proteins | sample atmos_gasesECM1C_2_FD_203312 | JGI IMG/M metagenome (GOLD analysis project Ga0307474, IMG submission 203312) | Hardwood forest soil microbial communities from Morgan-Monroe State Forest, Indiana, United States - atmos_gasesECM1C_05 | ecosystem: Environmental > Terrestrial > Soil > Temperate... | reverse complement strand
ATCACCTGTGGCTGACGGTGCTGGAGGAGCAGGAGGGATTGACGCTGGCGTTTTTCTACAATCGCGAACTGCTGGCGGGCAAACCGATCGAGCAACTGGCCGACTGCATGCAACATCTGCTGGGCAGTATCGCGGCCACGCCGGAGGCGCGGGTGTGCGAGCTGGAGATACTCACGCCGGCGGAAAAGGCTCTGGTGCTCGACCACTATCCCGCGGCGGCCACATCGAATGCAGAATCCGACCGATCGCTAGTGACCAGCATTGAAGAACGAGCCGACGACAAACCAGATGCGATTGCCATTGTCTGCGAACAAGACCAACTTACTTATCGAGAATTAAATCAACGAGCAAACCAGATGGCACGGTGGTTGCGCGCTCAGAGCATACGACCCGAAGACCGCGTAGGAATTCTCGGGAGTCGCGGAATCGGAATGCTCACAACTCTGCTTGCGGTCCTGAAATCCGGTGCCGCATTTGTGCCTTTGGATCCCGGACTGCCCGACTCACGCCTGCAGAACATACTGTCTCGTGCAGAACTGCGAATGTTAGCGACTGATCAAACCCTGACCGAGCGCGGCGTTCAACTCGCCTCCAGCGTAACGGACGCTCCTCAAGTCATTTCGTGGGCCCCTGATGCTCCCGTGGTTCCGAATCCAAATACATGGGCCGATCAATCGGTCGGCAACCTCGCGAGCGAGAACCATCCGCGCGCTTTGGCATACGTATGTTTTACCTCCGGTTCAACCGGGGCGCCGAAGGGCGTAATGGTTGAACACAAGGGATTGCTGAATCATCTCAAAGCAAAGATCCACGTGTTAAACCTGGACGAGCGCGATGTTGTCGCGCAAAACGCGTCTCACAGTTTCGATATTTCGGTCTGGCAGTTTTTGGCCGCATTGCTCGTCGGTGGACGCGTGGTGGTATATCCGGCGAATTCGCTTGCGCTCTCCGGATCGCTTCTGCCGCTGGTTGAGACAGATGGCGTAACCATCCTCGAAGTAGTTCCCAGTTTGCTGGAACTCATGCTGGAGAGCGCCCCCGCCGGCATCCGGCTGCGCAAGCTGCGGCATTTGATCTCCAACGCGGAAACTCTCTCCTTAGCCCTGAGTCGTCGATGGAAAGAGAAATTTCCGCATACCTCGCTCATTAACACTTACGGCGCCACGGAATGTTCCGATGATACGACCCATTATTTTGTGCCAGATTCAAATCCCACTCGCCGGATTGCTGTGGGCCGGTCAATTGCTGGCGCGCGGCACTATGTAGTGGATCGGGAATTAAGGCCATTGCCCTCAGGCTTCGTGGGAGAAATCGTGATCGCGCGCGATGTTGTCGGGCGAGGATATTTGCAGGATCCCGCCCTGACCGCGGCTACATTCGTTCCAGATCCATTTGCCCAGGACGGAAGCCGAATCTATCTCACTGGGGATTTCGGACGCTGGAACGCTGCCGGAGACCTTGAGTTTCTAGGCCGAGCTGATCATCAGATCAAACTGCACGGACACCGCGTGGAACTGGGAGACGTCGAGTCCACCCTTCTCCGGTATCCCGGGGTTCGCCACGTTGCCGTTATGCTGCGGGGGCAATCCGGCTCCCAATCCCTGGTCGCTTACTGGGTCGGCGATTCGGGAGTCGATGCGTCCTCGCTGCGGCGCTTTTCCCGAAGTGAGCTTCCGCCCCACATGGTCCCCGGCGAATTTGTGAAGCTCCCATCGATGCCCTTGCTCTCCAACGGCAAAATAGACCGGGCGATGTTGCCGGAACCGGGAAACATGGCATTGACGGATTTTGTTCCGGCGCGCGACGAAGTCGAATACCAGATTGCGAAAATCTGGCAGGAGGAACTTGGCGTCGCCGAGGTCGGCGTATTCGATAATTTCTTCGAACGCGGCGGGCATTCCTTAAAAGCAGTTTCTCTTATCCATAAGCTGCAAAATGCCTTTTCCGTCAACTTGCCGCTCCGCACCATATTCGATCACCAGACGATTGACGCTCTCAGTCAGCTCATCCGAAGCGCAGCTCACGACAAACCTGGATCACCGGGCGGTAACACGAGACTGGTAGCTCTGCAAGCCGGCGACGCAGCCCATCTTCCACTTTTTCTGATTCATCCCCACGGTGGAACTGTCTTCTGCTACCAGCCGTTGGTGAACGCTCTCGGACGCGAAATACCGGTTTTTGGCCTGCAATGCCGCGGACTCGAGGATGGCGAAGAGCCTGCCGAAAGTATTCCAGAAATGGCTGTCGACTATGTCTCTCATATTCGACTGGCGCAGCCACGCGGGCCCTATCAGATTGCAGGATGGTCGTTCGGCGGTCCCGTCGCTTACGAAGTGGCGCGGCAGCTGGAGTGTGCCGGTCTGGAAGTGCGGTTCCTCGGCATCTTCGATTCCGCCATTCCCGACGATACTCACGAGAACCTCGAGTATCTTCGCCCGCTCTCCGAACGCTGGGAAGATTTCAACCTTGACATGTCCGTGGCCAGCTTTGCCCGGTGGTTTTTCAGGATCGAAGAGGATGGCCTGGAGGAGGTAAGCGAATCGCAGGCGCTGGACCGGCTCCGCGATATGGCGCAACGCAGGGGAATGCTTCCTCCCGATGTTTCGGCGGAGATGCTCCGCCGGTTCATGGGAGTCGCGATCAGAAACGCCATCGCCTTTTACCAATATCGGCCGGAAAGCCGCGTTCGCACCGATGTCGTACTGTTCCGCGCTTCTCAAAGTCTGGTGGAAGATCCAGAAGTGTGGCAGCCCTGGACCGAGGGTCGGGTGCACGCCATCACTACCTCAGGCACTCATTACGATATGGTTTTCCCCCCGGCCGTCCATGTTGTGGCGGAAGCGTTGAAACAGAGGCTGGAAGTCTCCCGGCCAATCGAGTCGAGGATTTGAAAGTGGCAGATCAATATAGCTCTCTATCCGAAGTGGCCTCGTACGCTTGGCGTCATGACCGAACGGATCGTGTTGTGCCGGCCGGCAAAGGCCTGTCCGCGCCACTCAGGGCGCGTAGGGCGCGAGCAACAGCAATTAATCTGGAGCGGACTCTCCATACGAATCACGCCACGGGCCGGCTTTCTTGTCCACCGAACCCGGCGCTTTTTACTTTGCTCTACGAAAAGCAAGCCGAACGCGATCAGGCTGAAGTGCTTCCGCATCTTCTGCAAATTGACGCTGCGCACTTACTAATGCTGTCACGGGCACAGTTAATTCCTAAAAAAACCGCGGCTCAACTGCTGCGCGTCAATGGGGAATTGTGGGACCTCGTATCGAAGGGCGACATGCCGATTCCCATGCCCAAACCACACCGCGGCTTCTATCTTCTTTACGAGCGGGAATATATACGGCGCTTGGGTAAGCAGGTAGGAGGAGCGGCGCACTTGGCTCGCAGCAGAAACGATATCAATGCCACAGTGACACGACTGCGCCTCAGAAAGCAATTATTGGATCTGCTGGAGGTATTCTGCGCACTCTCGAATGCGATGGTAAATGTCGCTGACACTCACGCGGCGACATTCCTCTGTGGATTTACTCACCAGCAGCCCGCCCAGCCGAGCACGCTCGGGCATTATTTCGCAGGCACTCTTGCCGAGCTCATGCGTTCGGCGGAACTCCTCGACCGGGCCTTCGATCTGGTGAACGTTTGTCCCATGGGTGCGGCGGCGGGATTTGGCACCTCATTCCCCATCGCGCGCGGGGAAGTAGCGCAGTCACTGGGCTTCGCAGGCATCGTCGAGAACTCGGCCGACGCCGTCGCCTCGCGGGATTACATAGTCCACGTGCTCAGCTCCATGGCCATGCTGGGCGCTACGCTAACCAGAATCTCAACCGACCTGGGTAATTGGTCAAATCAAATGTATGGCTTCATCGGTTGGGAGGACGATCTGGTAAGCACCAGCTCGATCATGCCCCAGAAACGCAACGCGTTTGTACTGGAAAACATAAGAGGCGAGGCGATCCAACCCATGGGCTGCCTGCTCAACACGTTGACTGGAATGAAGAACCTCTCGTTTAGCAATAGTGTCGAGCTCAGTGCGGAAGCTACGTCCCACGTCTGGGCCGGCTTAACCTCTTTGCAACAGGCAATGCGGCTGACCAGAATATTGATCGAAAACTTACAAGTCGATTCCGATCGAATGCTTCAATGCCTCTTGAACACCCAGGTTTCCATGACCGCTCTAACAGACTGGCTGGTTGCTCGTCACGGCATGGGATTCCGCAGGGCTCATGACGCCGTAAGCCGTCTCGTAAACCGGTATCCAACCATTCCCGGGACTATCGAGCTGAAAGCGGCTCTCGAACAAATTCTGGCCGACGACCTGGATGAAGACCTGGATGACGTGCCCGAGCGCGAGCCCTCCCGATCCAACGGTAAAGCAAACCGGATCCAATCAAGTCGGATCAAAATAAATCATAACGAACTGGCCTCTGTGATCGATCCCATCCGGTGCGCCGAGCGGGCTGTCTACGGCGGCGGCCCCGCTCCAGTTTCGGTGAGAGCTCAACTTCGTTCCCTGGCGCGGCGAACGGCTTCGCTCGAAGACCATCGAAGGCGGCGCAGCCGGCAGATCCGCGATGCCGGCGCGGAACTTCGCAAAGCGCAAGCTGAACTTGTTTCTAAGATTCTGAAGGCCAAGGGGGTTGCATGAGAGCCGACGATTTCTCTTCTACGGGGCCGCAACTGAACCGCGCCGGTATTGGACACTGCCCGCTCGTGCTTGGAGAGTGCGTGCAGGGAAGAACGCCGGAGGGACGTCATTTTCTGATCACTTCTCCCATCGGATTGTTTTCCTGGGCTGAATTTACCCTGGAATACGAAGATCAAGAAATCGTGGTCGAACCCAGCGGCTGTTGGAAGGCGCTAGCTGCCGTCGAAGCTTACCTCACGGCGCATGGACTTCCGAAAAAGGGCAGACTCAGAGTCTTTACCCCGGTAGGCCCGGGACAGGGATTTGGAACCAGCACCGCCGATATCTGTGCCAGTCTGCGCGCGGTTTCTGCCGTCTGGAATAAGGCGATTTCGGCAGAGGAGGTGGCGCACATCGCCATCCGCATCGAACCAAGCGATGGCTCCATGTACTCGGGTTGCGTCGCCTTCGCTCACCGCGAGGGCACCCTCCTGGAACGTCTGGGCTGTCTTCCGCGCTTTGAATCCGTCGTCCTTTGCACAGGCGGCGTGGTGGACACAATCGAATTTGACGCGCGTCGCAAGACCTTCATGTACTCGGCCGAAGATCAGGCTCAACTCATGGCCGCGTGGGCGATGGTTCGCCACGCCAACCGCACCCGGGATGCATCCCTTCTGGCCCGCGCCAGCACTCTGAGCGCGCGCATCAACGAGCAACTTCTGGCCAAACCGTATTTCGAGGAACTATCCGGGTTTGTTGAGATGCAAGGCGCCGACGGGATTATGGTCGCCCACAGCGGCACTGCTCTGGCTTTGCTATTTGATCCCGACCGTCCGGGATGCGCGCAACGCATTCAGGACGCGAAGTTTTTTGTCTCCCGCCTGGCTCCGCCGGCTTGGTTTGAAATGTCGAATCAGCCTTTTTTTCAACGAGTCACCTTCCTTCCGCTTCCACGAATGAGTTTTCCGGGGCTTGCAGTCAATACTCCGCAGCATCCATCGGCATTCTCCCCCACGGGATAAATAATCAGCGCCGGATAAATGAGGAGTTGTCCGAAAACAGCCCGATCGCGCGAAGAAATGCCGGGCGCAGCGCGGCATCTACGATTAGTTGGCAGGGGGAGCTTCGTTCGGAAGAGTGATGACTCTCGAATGACTACCGGTTTCGTTTAGAAATATTCGCTGGCTCGCGCCTAAGCAACTCCTGAATTCGGGCAAGGCGGCCCACATCGCATTTTCGCCCGCTTTTATTAAATCTGACGCGTGGTGGAACTCGTCGTACCTAAAACCGCGAACATCGGGCTCGACAATCACGTCGGAACAACTCCGCCAATACCGTGGAACCCTCTTTCGGAAGGTAGGAAACAGGCGTCGAACTACTTCAACGACGTGACGAGCACCATCCTCGGCGTCCCAGCGAGTCTTCAAATGCACAGCCAGCACCGGATCGCAGCCGGCATCGCGCAGCGACCGCGCGGGGACGGGATCGGCGAAAACCCCGTCAACCAGCAGGCGTCCGTTGATTTCCACGGGTAAGAACATTCCCGGATACGCGCAGCTCGCGCCTACCGCCTCCGCCAGGGGTCCCGAACGGAAGATGACGGGCTCGCCTGTGGAGAGATCCGTGGTCATTACCGCCAGCGGAATCCTTAGCTCTTCGAAAGCCCCGACTTCGATCAGGTTGTTGAGGAAAATCCCCATTCTTTCGTTGGCCGAAAGTCCATGCCGCGTGATCGTCCATTTCGCAAAGTCGCCAAAATCGGAGTTCACGGCGATTGCTTCCATCTGACTCGCCGGCATTCCGCTGCAGAAGATCGCTCCTATCAAGGCCCCCACGCTTGTACCCGCCACTAAGCCGACGGGAATCTTTTCCTTCTCCAGCACTTTGAGCACACCGATGTGGGCAATGCCGCGCGCGAACCCGCCGCCTAAGGCGAGACCGACGCTAAACCCCCGCTCATTCCTGATCGAAGAAGTCGAAACGCACGGAAACTCCAAGGGAAGCGGCGGAGCGGCGGTGGTTGGTTCCCCCATCGGTAGCACGGTATCTGCCCTCCAGACTTGATAGATTGCAGAGCACATCGGTCTCCAACTGAGATCATCCCGCGGGACCGACCCGGCCTCATCGAAGGCCCCCCAGGCATCGCTGAACTCTGGCAATGCCAGCGCCTTCTCTAAATTCTCCGGCGCTGAGGCCCAACTCAGAATTCTGCAAGCCCAGATTCGGAATCTCCGTTGTGTCCGCCGATGCCACTTTCGGTTCTCCCGAAAGGAATCCACATTCGATTAACGCTCGACAACTAGAAACGCGGCGTCGCGCTGCGAAAGCTTTTGCGGAAGCGTTGCCGAGAATGAACCTGTAAACCGCCTTGTTGTAACTGTGGCAACGCACGTGCAATTGCCAGACGTGCTCACTGAAATTCGGTGACTGCGGCGAACCAGGAGGGAAGTGATGAGCCAGCTGGCATGGAAAAACGCAATATTGCCTTCTCTCGATCAATCGCCTGAGGAACGTATCTTCGACGTTTACGAGCAGATCGATTTTCGAGTTCCCTGCACTATCTCGCTGCCGCTTTCCGATGAAGAAATCGTTCAGTTACCCGATCCCCGAAGTTTTCGCGCGCTGAGCCGGGCAGGATTAATGCTCAATGCAGTCGGACTCAAATGCCAGGGCATTCTGGCTCCGCTCGTCGAAGAAGATCCCTTCAGTGTAGGTGTTTACTGCGCTATGCAGAACGGCCCTGAGGATTACAGCTCAGCGAAACAGATGGTCAACACGCCACCCGAAGAGTTCGCGCGCACCTACAAGCTTCTTCGCTCCTCCAAGCAGTTCTTCCGTCAGATTCCCAACATTCCACCCGCGCTATTGAGCATTTCCCTGAAAGCGATGGGGCCGCAATACGTTTTCAGCCATTCCCGCTGGGCGTGCCTGCACGCCTTGGAGCAGGCCGAATTCGATCTACAGAAGGGCATTGTTCGCGCCGCTGTCGTATGCAGCGCGTTCAGCCTTGAAGATCCTCTCCTTACCATGCGCGTCCGGCGAAGCATTTCGGAGAGTTCGTGCCTGTGCGAAGGGGCGGCGGCGCTGCTTCTTTTGCCTAGCGCCACAACCACTGACTGGCGCCATCTAATTCCAAACGACGAGTCGCGCTTCTACGGCACCGCCCACGATCTCGTGCTCATTGCCAACAGGAGCGAACAGTATGAACAAGAGCAGGTCAGGCGAGGAGATGCTGATGAAAGTGGACCTGGAAACGGGCACAATTTTCCGGGTGAGTGGACCGGGGACAAGATCGAGCGCCATGCCAATCAGTGATCTGGGCGCGAAATTCCCCCCGGAGTCGTCTCTGAACTGTTTCGAAAGCGCTGCCAGTACAGAACTGGAGTGCCGCAGATTCCCTGCGGCAAAACACCCGATCTTTCCCCCTGCGCCGCACGAACTGACCATCAGTAAAGCGGCCGACCATCTAAAAACACAACATATGGCCGAACAAGCCGGCTAGGCCAACTCGGCTCATTCACACGCATCTCGTAAGGAATGGTTCTTCATGTACGAAGTCGCAGTCACGGGATTCGGCATTGTTTGTCCGATCGGTATCGACCCTGCGGAATTTTCCAAACGGCTCTTCGCCGGCGAGTCCGGACTCTCTGCGATTCGCGGCGCCATGGTCGCCCAGAATTTCCCCGTCTCTTCCGCCGCCCCGGTGCCCCTCACTCGTCTTCGGCAACCTGCTGTCTTACGCGATCTCGACCCGCAACGTACTCCGAAGTTCTGGCGCTTCGCCGGGATCGCCACGGAGGATGCCATCGAGACCTTGCCTGAAGATTTGCCGATCGACGCGGTCGTGTACGGAAACATGGAAGGTTTCCCGTTCGCCCTCATCAAAGATTCTTTCTGTAACTTCGCAGCCGGCCAGTTCGATTGGGATTCCTCGTTGCCCGAAGCCTCCCTCAATCTGATTCGATCCATCCTCGAACAGCGCGGCCACCCGGCAATCGACGATCGCAATCTCATCGGAATCAACAATGCATGTGTGAGCGCCAACCAGGCCATCGGCGTGGCGGCTCACCGAATTCGCTCCGGAGTCTGGGCTCGCGCGGTGGTTGGCGCGGTGTTTGCCTATTGCAACGATAGTGAACTGATGAATTTCGTGATGCTGGGCGCGACCACAACGGCCGAAGGTCCACCGGCCGAGGCCAGCCGGCCTTTTTCCCGCGATCGTTCTGGATTCGTTCTGGGTGAAGGAGCGGCCACTCTGGTGCTGGAGACGCGAGAGGCCGCGGAAGCTCGCGGAGCAAAGATTCTGGGCTACGTTTCCGGCTATGGCAGTACCTCGGACTCCTACCGCATTACCGACGGTCGTCCCGATGGTAAGGCGGCGGCGGAAGCCATGCTCCGCGCGGTAAAAGACGCCAATCTGTCGGTCGAACAGATCAGCGCCATCAGCGCTCATGGGACCTCCACCCGGCTCAACGACAAGGTCGAAACCCTGGCAATCAAGCGTGCGCTGGGCGCGGCCGCCTATCGGGTTCCGGTGATTTCCCTGAAGTCACAAGTGGGTAACTCTACTTTTGCGGCGGGAGCTCTCGAAGCCGTGGCATGCCTGCTCATGCTCTCTGAGCAGACGCTGGCACCCACAATCAACTACAAGGAGTTTGATCCGGAATGCGATCTGGATTACGTTCCGAATGCCGCCAGGCCCGCGGTCGTCGATCGCGTCCTGAGCAACAGCTTCGGTTTCGGCGGCCAGAATGCATGCGTGGTGTTCGCGAGGTCCCCAACGTAAACCGACAAGGTCAATTTTTTGTAAGCTGATTTGCAGTGCGGAGAAATACTATGACAATCCCTTGGATGGACCCTATTAAATTTGGTGGCTTATACGGCGGAATCGGAGGAGGACTGCTGGGAGCGCTCAGCGGGCTCCTGGGCGGAGCAACCGCGATCCTTGCAAAATCCGGCAAGGGCCGCACCTTCATTCACACCGCATTCACCACCATGCTCCTGATCGGCGTTCTTCACCTGATCGTCGGAATATACGCCTCGGTTTCCAGGCAGCCCTTCGGCATCACCTTTCCGCTGCTGCTGATCGGGTTCGTTCTCACCGTGGTTTTCGCGGCGCTTCGGCCTGTCGTAGACAAGTATTATCCATAGTTCTTCAGCTCCGCTGTCGAATACGCCGCTCTAAAAAGATTGTGGTTTCGGCAATAAAATTGCCGGACGAAGTGAAATGACGAAAACATTCACCGATCTCCAGGATCTTTCCAATGACGGTAGTCAGCTCGGCGGGTGGAATGACACTCGGCGCGAATACCCCCGAGACAAGTGCGTCCATCAGCTTTTTGAAGAGCAGGCGGCCTACTCGCCGAACTCGGCCGCAGTGGAGCATCTTGGAGAGCAACTGACTTATGCCGGCCTAAACAGGCGCGCCAACCAGCTCGCCCACTATTTGCGGACGCTTTGCGTAAAAACGGAAACTCCGGTAGGCATTTGCCTAGAGCGTTCTCTCGACATGGTGGTTGCTCTCCTGGGTATCCTGAAGGCGGGAGGTTCGTATGTCCCTCTCGATCCCGCGCATCCTCCCGAGCGTCTACAGTGGTCGGTGTGCGACGCTCGATTAAGCATCATCATCACCAACCGCTTACAAGCCCCGCTACTGCAATCCTCTCCCGCTCGCCTCGTTGTTTTGGATGCAGATTGGCCCGCCATCTCCACGCACGTCGGCACGAATCCGGCTAACGCAACCACTCCCGGCAATCTTATCTATTCTCTTTACACTTCGGGTTCGACGGGAACTCCCAAAGGAGTTAGCGTCTCTCATCGCAGTGTGGTTCGCTTGGTTCGAAATCCCGGCTATGCCGAATTCAGCGACAAAGAAACCTTTCTCCAGTTCGCGCCCATATCTTTCGATGCGTCAACCTTCGAAATCTGGGGACCGTTGCTCAATGGCGGCAAACTGGTCGTGCTCCCCGCGGGTACCCCCTCCTTGCGGGAATTGGCCGACGCCATTCGGCACCATCGCATCACTACCCTATGGCTGACCGCCGGATTGTTTCACCAGTTCGTCGACGAGCACATTCAAAGTCTTTCATCGGTGCGGCAACTGTTGGCAGGCGGCGACGTCATTGGGGTTTCCCAGGCAAACCGGGTTCTTCGCGAACTCCCGGGCTGCACTCTGATCAATGGTTACGGGCCCACCGAGGGCACGACTTTCAGTTGCTGTTACACCGTTCCCGACTCTGGCATTCTGCATTCGTCCCTTCCCATCGGAAAGCCCATTGGCAATACGCAGGCCTATGTTCTCGACCAAAACCTCGAACCCGTGCCCGTTGGCGAGGTCGGCGAGTTATACATCGGTGGCGACGGCCTGGCGCGTTGCTATCTGGGACGGCCCGATCTCACGGCAGAAAAATTCGTCCCGAATCCGTTCGCGTCTGAATCCGGCAGCCGCCTTTACCGCACCGGAGATCAAGTCCGCCGCCTCCCCGGAGGCGACATCGAATTTCTTGGCCGTTACGACCACCAGGTGAAGGTGCGCGGTTATCGCGTTGAATTGGGAGAAATCGAATCGGTCTTGTCGCAGCACTCCGGCGTGCAGGCTTCGGTCGTGCTCGCCGTCGCCGACTCCAGCGCCGAGAAACAACTCATAGCCTACGTCGTGCCCGCCACGGGAAGCGTAGTTTCCGTGGCTCAATTGCGAGAATGCCTGGCCCAACAGCTGCCCGCATATATGGTCCCCGGAAAATGGCTGATTCTCGAACGCTTGCCATTGACCGCCAACGGAAAAATCGACCGCAATGCATTACCCAAGCTGGATAGCCGTCGGCCTGACTTATCCACGCCCTACCTGGCCCCGCGCACCCCGTTGGAAAAGCGGTTGGCAGAGCTGTGGTCCGAGGTCTTAGCCGTCGAATCCATCGGCGTCCACGATAACTTTCTCGAGCTCGGAGGTCATTCTCTTCTGGCCACGCGCATCGTCTCCCGTATCGGCCCGGCATTGCAATTGGAAGTGCCGCTGCGAGCCTTGTTCGACCATCCCACCGTGGCGCAGTTAGCGGAGAAACTTGATGCCGGGAGGTTTCGAGAAGCGCAAGACAGCTCTGAAATCGCAATCTCCCCACGAACTCATCCATTCCCCCTTTCCTACGCTCAACAGCGAATGTGGTTCTTGCACCAGATGCATCCCGAGAATGCCGCTTACAACATCTCGGCCGCCCTCTGGTTGGAGGGCGAACTCTCGCAAGCGGCGCTGGCACAAAGCCTGCAAGCGCTTGCCAGTCGCCACGAGATTTTGCGGACCCGTTTCGTATCCGGCCCGGAGGGCCCCCTCCAGCAGGCGCTGCAGGATTTAGAAATACCACTTCGCGTCCTCGAAATCAGCCAAGAGCAAGGCGGCGGCCATCAAGCCATCGAACTGGCCACGCAGGATTTACGCCGTCCATTTGATTTGGCGGCTGGGCCGCTGCTGCGCGCCCTGCTGATAAAAACACAGAGCCGTCGGCACTTGCTCGCGCTCACCGTGCATCACTCCGTAGCCGATGGCGGCTCGCTCGAAGTTTTGTGGCGCGACCTCGTGGAAATCTATGCAGCGATCAAGCAGGGCCGGCCGGCAACTTTGCCCGACCTTCCCATCCAATATGCCGATTTCTGCCTCTGGGAAAAAAAAATTCTGACCCGGGAAGCGCTCCAGCCCCAACTCGACTACTGGAAAAGATATTTGTCTGAAGCAGACGGGATACTGGAGTTGCCAACGGAACGTTCCCGCCCCCCGGCGCAAAGTTTCCGGGGCGCGCTCCACATGGCGCCCATTCCAGAAGCGTTGGCGCAGCGCCTCACCGCACTGGCCCGAGCCCAGGGTACTTCGCTGTTCATGACATTGCTGAGCTTATTCGAAGTGCTCATGACGCGTTATACCGGGCTCGAGGATTTTACCTTTGCCGTCCCGGTTTCGAATCGTGGACACGTCAAGCTTGAGGCGCTTATCGGAATGTTCGTGAATACCCTTGTGTTTCGCTCTTGCACGCAAGGGAATCCCACTTTCCTCCAGTTGCTCCAGCGCGTGAAACGGCAGGCTGTAAATGCATATGCTCATCAGGACCTGCCGTTCGAAATGCTGGTTAAAGAGTTGAATGTTGACCGCGATCTCAGCCGGCTGCCGCTGTTCCAGGTGATGTTCGACTTTCAGAAAGACGTTGTGCCGCGCTGGGAACCCGCCGGCCTGCGAGCCAGCCCTGAATACCTGCCTACGGGGGCCGCAAGATGCGACTTGCTCATGGCGCTTCGCGAAGGCCGGGAAGGGTTGACCGCAATCGCCGAGTACGATAGCGATCTTTTTGACCCCGAAACCATCGTTCGCTTGTTTGAGAATTACCTTCAGCTTTTGGACGCCGCCGTTGCCAACCCGGATCGCCCAATACGGGACCTCCCTTTACTAACCGCAAAAGATAAGGATCAGCTGGCACTTTGCAACCGCACTCAGAAACACTATCCCCAAGGCCAAACTCTGCCGCAGCTCGTGGAAGATCAGGTGGCGCTGACTCCGGACGCCGTGGCGCTAATCTTTTGCGAAAATGCTCTCAGCTACCGCGAATTGAATTCTCGCGCGAATCGGCTTGCCCGCCATTTACGTCGGCTCGGGGTCGGGCCGGAAGTGCTCGTCGGAATTTGTGCGGAGCGCTCGATCGAGATGGTCGTCGGATTATTGGCAGTGCTAAAAGCTGGAGGAGCCTATGTTCCCCTGGACCCAAGTTATCCCGTGGAACGGCTTCGTTATATGGTCCAGGATTCTCAAGCTTCTGTATTGCTGATTCAGCAGCGATTCGAAGGGCTGGTTCCAGAGAGCCCCGCCACAAAAGTACGGCTCGATTCCGAGTGGGAGAAGGAATGCGGCGATGACGTAAACTTGCCGCCATCTGCCTCCCCAGACAACCTCGCCTACATGATCTACACTTCTGGCTCCACCGGAACTCCCAAGGGAGCGATGAACGCTCACAGTGGCATTGCGAATCGCTTGCAATGGATGCAGGACGCCTACGAATTGGGCGCCTCCGATCGCGTCTTGCAGAAAACTCCCTTCAGCTTTGACGTCTCCGTGTGGGAATTTTTTTGGCCGCTAACTTCCGGGGCAGCCTTGGTGCTCGCGATTCCCGACGGGCATCGCGATCCTCATTACCTGATGACCTTGATTGAAGAACAGCAAATCAGCACGGTGCATTTCGTCCCATCGATGCTCGAGGTTTTCCTGCGCGCCATAAAACCCGGACGCTGTTCCAGTCTTTGTCGCGTCATCTGCAGCGGCGAGGCATTGAGCGGCGAGTTGCGCAGGCAGTTCTATCGAAAGTTGGGCTGCGAGCTGCATAACTTATACGGTCCCACCGAAGCCGCAGTGGATGTCACCTCTTGGGCCTGTGCACCGGACCAAGAGGATGTCAACGTTCCTATAGGTCACGCCATCGCCAATTTGCAGATTCATGTTCTCGATAAACAACTTCAGGTCGTCCCCCTCGGCGTCAAAGGAGAACTGTTCATTGGTGGCGTCGGTGTAGGCCGCGGATATTGGCGGCGGCCCGACCTGACCGCAACCAGATTCCTGCCCGATCCCTTCAATTCCATCCCAGGCGTGCGAATGTATCAGACCGGCGACCTGGGCCGTCGCAGACCTGACGGGGCAATCGAATACATCGGACGCACCGATCACCAGGTGAAGATTAGAGGAAATCGAATTGAATTGGGTGAGATCGAAGCGGCACTCAGTCAACACCCCGGCGTCGGCGGCAGCGGTGTCATCGTTCGCGAAGATGAGGGCGGCAAGCGAATCGCCGCTTACGTCTCGCTTGTTCCAGGTCAGGAAGCGCTCACCGGGGAAATTTTAAGAGCCTACCTCCAGGACAGGCTGCCGGAATATATGGTGCCGTCCTGGATACTGATCATGGACCAGTTGCCGCTTTCTCCCAGCGGAAAGCTTGATCGCAAAGCCTTGCCCAAACCGGCTTCCTGGATCCAGAAACGCGCCTACGTCCCACCCCGAACAACCATCGAAGAAAACGTAGCGCGCCTCTGGGCCGAGATATTGGGCGTGCAGCAGGTTGGCGTCAACGACAATTTCTTTGAACTCGGGGGCCATTCGCTTCTGGGTATTCAAATGATAAGCCGCATTCGAGAAGAGCTTAACGTCATCATAGCCATTCATATTCTGTTTCAAAAGCCCACACTCGCGGCCTTCGCCGAAGCCATCAACCAATCTTGCCGTCACGATCATGCGCCCCAACTCCCGCCCATCGTGGCAATTCCTCGCGAGGTTTCATTGCCGCTTTCCCTGGGAGAAGAGGCTCTTTGGCGCCTTGATCAATTGCAATCCAGAAACTCGGCTTACAACATGACGCTGGCGGTCCGCCTCAGGGGCAAGCTCTCGGTCGAGGCTCTGGAAAAGAGCTTGAACGAAATTGTGCGGCGCCACGAAGTGCTTCGAGCCACCTTCACCCCTGGCGCCACCGCCCGGCGGATTATTTCTCCGGCCAGCTTCGCCCCGCTAAGCATTTCAGACCTGCGCTCAATCAGCTTCCCGGAGCGCGAACCACAAGCCTTGCACCTCAGCCGCGAGAAAGTTAATGGCGCTTTCGATCTCGTGAACGGCCCGCTCTTCCGCGCCGATCTCATCCGATTAGCAGAGCAGGAGCACTTTTTCGTGTTTTCCATCCACCACATCATTTCCGATGGTTGGTCAATGGGTCTATTGGCGCATGAACTCGGAGCGCTCTACGAAGCCTACTCTTGCGGAGTCCCCGCACTTTTGCCCAAACTGACTCTCCAATACGCCGACTATGCCGCCTGGCAGCGCAGCGTGATCCAGGGCGAGACTCTGGAAGCCGCGCTCTCGCACTACGGGAAGCAACTCTCCAATGCCCGCACTCTACTTGACTTGCCGCGTGATTTCTCGCGGCCTCCCGTTCAAACCTTCGAAGGCGAGACTCTTTCGTTTGATCTCTCCATCGCGCAAACCACTGCGTTGAAGGAGCTCAGCCAGCGAACCGGCGTCACCCTTTTCGTTGGGCTGCAAGCCATTTTCAAGATCCTGCTTTCCCGCTGGTCCGGAGAATCCAATATTGCCGTGGGCTTCCCGATCGTCAATCGCAACACTCCAGAGCTCGAAAGGCTCCTCGGATTTTTCCTGAACACGATCGTACTAAGCACCAGTTTGGACGACAATCCTGTTTTTTCCGATCTCCTTCGCCGAATTGCCGATACCAGCTCCCAGTCCTACGCGCAACAGGTTGCGCCCATGCATATGTTGGCGGAGAGGCTCTTCACCTGGGATCCCAGCCATCTCCAGCCCTTCCAAGTCGCTTTTAATGTTCTCCAGTTCCCGTTCGGTTCCATGAAATTGCGCGGCTTGGAGGTGGAAAGTCTTTCGCTTCTCGATAAACACGAGTCACAATTCGACCTGGAGTTGTCGTTGCGGGAATGCGGCGGCGCCGTCCGAGGAAATCTGTTTTACAAAACCGGCCTGTTTTCAGCCGGCCGGATGCTCGCTTTCGCAGATCAATTCAAGCTCTTGGTTTCGCAGACAGTAGAATCTCCCGGGAAACGCATCGACCAATATTCGTTGGCCACGCCTGCCCTCGAATCTGTGGTCCACACCCAAGCCGAAGGCTTGGATGTCGAAGAAACGCTTCCATCCCGCTTTGCCAGGCATGCGCTTTCTTCGCCGCAACAAGTCGCCCTCGTAGACTCCGGAGTGCAATGGAGTTTTGCAGACCTCCAATCTCGCAGTAATCAGATTGCCCAATCTCTCATTCAGGGCGGCATTCAGCCCGGCGGCGTGGTAGCGGTTTGCGCCATTCGAGCCAGCGCCATGCTGGTCTGCGCCTGCCTGGGAATTCTGAAAGCCGGCGCTGCTTTTCTGCTTCTGGATGCTTCCCGCGAAAGGTCCCAACTGGAAGATCATTTCGAGCTCACCAACTCGCGAGGATTAATTTGGCTCCTGTCGGCAGGCGAGCAGCCGCCTCGCGTCCGCGCCTGGACCGAGTCTTCGCAATGCCAAATCAATTTTGCGCTTCCTGATTGGAGCGACGTTTCCCCAAGCTCGTGGTTGACGGGGCCAGACGGGGATCCAGATATCCTCTCATCTCTCGATGATCTAGCCGGCGTCACACTCTCCTGCGATGGTCAAGCGCATCCCGTGGCAGGTTTCTCTACGCACCGTCAAATGGTGCAATCCCTGAACTGGAAGCAAAACACTTTCCAATTGGGCGTCAGCCACCGTATGGCGCTGCTGTCGGAAGTCTCTGACCGTCGATTCCTACAGGAAATGCTCTTGGCTTTATGGACTGGTTCGCAATTATGCATTCCTCAAGCCAGTGACGTGGCTCACGGCCGACTCTGCCAATGGCTGGTGGAACAAGAAATCACAACCATTCACCTCACTCCGATCATGCTGCGTGGTCTTTTGTCGGAGGAGGTTGAGCGGCTGCCCCGCTTACAGCACGCTTTTGTCGGCGGTGATTTGCTGCTCAAGCGCGATGTCCTGGCTATTACGAAGCTCGCCCCCGCTCTGACCTGCGTCAATTGCTATAGCGTGAGCCCAGTCCCCTACGCTTTCGCTTGCCACATAGTTCCTCGCGAGCCGGACCGGATCAGGGAACTCGTGCCCTTGGGCCGGGGAGTCGCCGGCACGCAACTTCTGGTATTGACCTCTCACAAGCGTCTCGCGGGCATCGGAGAACTCGGTGAAATACATATCCGGGTTCCTCGATCAGGCGCCAAAAGCGCAAACGCCGCCAACAAACGGTTGGAGATCGCCCCAAACGCGGTCTACGGCGCGAATGAGGATGACCTCTATAACACACGCGATCTCGGAAGATTCCTTCCCGACGGAGACATTGAGTTTGTTGGTAATAATGAAGACTGGCAAGTCGTGAACGGATACAAGATTCAGCTCGCA
>Ga0307474_10001398_pt1 | contig 17566 bp, 16 predicted proteins | sample atmos_gasesECM1C_2_FD_203312 | JGI IMG/M metagenome (GOLD analysis project Ga0307474, IMG submission 203312) | Hardwood forest soil microbial communities from Morgan-Monroe State Forest, Indiana, United States - atmos_gasesECM1C_05 | ecosystem: Environmental > Terrestrial > Soil > Temperate... | reverse complement strand
CCCTTCACATCGTCGAGGAACTGCGAGTAGTAGATGTCCTGCGGGGCATTCACGCTGGGCATGTACCGGCTGAATACCGCCAGCAACACGAGCACGATGACGACCCAAAGCAGGATGTTCTTTGTCAAATCGTTCAAGGGGTTCCGTCCTTCACGAACAAGCTACACCAAGCGAAACTGCCTGGCCAGTAAATAGGTCTCGGGGCTACGGGATCGCGACGCCGACGGCTTCAGGAGCTTTACGCGCGTGAAAGCCCCGCGCGCGCGCCCGACCAATCCCGGAAAACCGGCACCCTGGAACAGCTTGATCAGGGCATCGCCGCCCGGCTTCAAGACACGCTCGGCCATCCCCAGCGCAAGCTCCGCCAGCTCGAGCGAGCGGGCCTGGTCGGTGACGTCTATGCCGGTCATGTTGGGCGCCATGTCCGAGAGTACGACGTCCACCCGCCCCGCCGGCAGGCAGCCGCGCACGCGCTCGAACACCTCGGGCTCGGTGATGTCGCCCTGCACGAACTCGACCCCTGCGAGCTCGGCCATCGGCAGCACGTCACTCGCCACGACCCGGCCCCGGCGGCCGACCCGGCCGGCGGCGTACTGGCTCCAGGCTCCGGGAGCGGCTCCGAGGTCGAGGCAAATCGCTCCCGCCTTGAGGAGCTTCTCCCGCCGATCGATCTCCTCGAGCTTGAACACGGCCCGCGACCGCAATCCGGCGCGCTGGGCGCGCTGGACGAAAGGATCCGCGAAGTGCTCGTGCAGCCACCGGCTGCTGCTCCTCGAACGACGGTTCATCGGGGGCGGGGGCTCGAGTTTAGGTGCCTCGCACGGCGCATAAGTTCCTCGAAGCGGCGCACCACACCACGGCGAGCGGCGAACACGACACGCGCTAACCGAAACGGACCGTCAGGATCTCGTAGGTGCGAAGACCTGCGGGCGCAGCCACTTCGACCACCTCGCCCACGGACTTGCCGACCAGCGCCCGCGCGATCGGTGAGCTGACCGAGATGCGGCCGGCGCGGATGTCGGCCTCATCCTCTCCGACGATCTGGTAGACGACCCGGCTGGCGCCATCCTGGTCCTCGAGCTCCACCTGCGCGCCGAAGACCACCTTGCCCGTGTCCGGAAGCCTGGACGGATCGATGACGTCGGCGTTTGCGAGCTTGGTCTCGATCTCGTTGATGCGCCCTTCGATGAAGCCCTGTTGCTCACGCGCGGCGTGATATTCGGCATTCTCGGAGAGATCACCGTGCCCGCGCGCCTCGCTGATCGCGCGAATGATATTGGGGCGCGCCTCGGACTTGAGACGCTTGAGCTCCGCGCGCAGCGCTTCGGCCCCGCGCAGCGTCATCGGAGTGCGCTTCATGCGCGAAGCGCCTCCTGGTGCAGGTCCTGCAGGCGGTTCACCTCGACCTCGTCGAGGTGATCGAGCGCCTCGATGGTCGCAAGCCCCGCGGCGATCGTCGTGTAGTAGGTCACGCGCCGCCGCACCGCCTCGCGACGGATGGAGTCGGACTCACGGATCGCCTGCTTGCCTTCGGTCGTGTTGACGATGAGATCGATCTCGTCGTTCTTGATCATGTCGACGATGTGCGGGCGGCCCTCGCGGACCTTGTTCACCCGCCGGCAGGGTACGCCGGCCTCGACGAGAGCGCGCGCCGTGCCCTCGGTGGCCACTACCTGGAAGCCGCGCTCGATGAGAAGCTTCGCGAGCTGCACAGCCGGCGGCTTGTCGCGGTCGCGCACACTGATGAAGCACACTCCCTGACGCGGCAGCACGACGCCCGAAGCCGCCTGCGCCTTGGCATAGGCTTCGCCGAACGTTCGCCCGGTGCCCATGACCTCGCCGGTGGACTTCATCTCGGGCCCGAGGATCGGATCGGCCTCGGGGAACTTCATGAAGGGGAACACCGCCTCCTTCACCGAGAAATAGGCGGGCACGCGCTCGATGGTGCCGACCAGTTGCTTGAGCTTGCGGCCGGTCATGACGCGTGCCGCGACCTTGGCGAGCGGCAGCCCGGTGGCCTTGGAGACGAACGGTACGGTGCGGGAGGCGCGCGGATTCACCTCGAGCACGTAGATGACACCGCTCTGGATCGCAAACTGCACGTTCATGAGACCGACGACGTTCAGCGCGCGCGCGAGCTGGCGGGTCTGCGCTCGAAGCTCAGCCTGGGTCTCGCGCGTGAGGCTCACGGGAGGAAGCGAGCAGCCGGAGTCGCCGGAATGCACACCGGCCTGCTCGACGTGTTCCATGATGCCGCCGATCAGCACGTCCTCGCCGTCGCACACCGCGTCGACGTCTACTTCGATGGCCACGTCGAGGAAGCGATCGAGCAGCACCGGGCTGTCGTTGGAGACCTGCACGGCGTTCGTCATGTAGGCGCGCAGGTCGTCCTCGTTGAAGACGATCTCCATGGCGCGTCCACCGAGCACGTAGGACGGGCGCACCACGAGAGGAAAGCCGACCTCGCGCGCGAGCTGGACCGCCTGCTCCTCGGTGCGCGCCGTGGCGTTGGCCGGCTGCTTGAGACCGAGCTTCTTCACCAGCACCTGGAAGCGCTCGCGATCCTCGGCGACGTCGATGGAATCGGGCGAGGTGCCGATGATCGGCGCACCTGCCGCTTCCAGCGCCCGCGAGAGTTTGAGCGGCGTCTGGCCGCCGAACTGCACGATGATCCCTTCGGGTTTCTCCCGTGCGATGACCTCGAGCACGTCTTCGAGCGTCAGCGGCTCGAAATACAGCCGGTCGGAGGTATCGTAATCCGTGGAGACGGTCTCGGGGTTGCAGTTGACCATGATGGTCTCGAAGCCGTCCTCGCGCAGCTGCAGCGCCGCGTGCACGCAGCAGTAGTCGAACTCGATTCCCTGGCCGATGCGGTTCGGGCCGCCGCCGAGGATCATGATCTTGCGGCGTGTGGTCGGCTCGGCTTCGCACTCCTCCTCGTAGGTGGAGTACAGGTACGCCGTCGAGGTGGCGAATTCGGCCGCGCAGGTGTCGACGCGCTTGTAGACCGGCACCACGCCGAGTTCGTGGCGCTTGTCGCGGATGGCCTTCTCGGGCATGTCGACCAGCCGCGCGAGTCTCGCATCGGAGAAGCCCTTGCGCTTGAGCTGTCGCAGTCTCTCGGCCGTGAGTGCGCCGAGACCCTCGACCCTCACCTGCTGCTCCTGCTGCACGAGCTCGGCCACCTGTGCGAGGAACCATGGATCGATGCGCGTCAGCTCAGCGATGCGCGCGAGGGTCCAGCCGACACGGAACGCGTCCGCCACGTAGAGCAGCCGGTTCGGACCCGGGGCGCGCAGCTCGTGTGCGAGGCGGTCGCGGTCCTCGTCCGATAGCGGCGTCGCCAGCTGCGCGCCGAGTCCGTCGAGCCCGGTCTCGAGACCACGCAAGGCCTTCTGCAGCGATTCCTGAAAGGTGCGGCCGATGGCCATCACTTCGCCGACGGACTTCATCTGTGTGGTGAGCCGGTCGTTGGCGGCCGGAAACTTCTCGAAGGTGAAGCGTGGAATCTTGGTGACGACGTAATCGATCGAGGGCTCGAACGATGCGGGCGTAGCTCCGCCGGTGATGTCGTTCTTCAGCTCATCGAGGGTGTAGCCGACGGCCAGCTTGGCGGCGACCTTCGCGATCGGAAAGCCGGTCGCCTTGGAAGCGAGCGCCGAGGAGCGCGAGACGCGCGGGTTCATCTCGATGACCAGCAGCCGCCCGTCCTCCGGATTGACCGCGAACTGCACGTTCGAGCCCCCGGTATCGACGCCGATCTTGCGCAACACTGCGATCGAGGCATCGCGCATGCGCTGGTATTCCTTGTCCGTCAGCGTGAGCGCCGGAGCGACCGTGATCGAGTCGCCGGTATGCACCCCCATCGGATCGAGATTCTCGATCGAGCAGACGATGATGCAGTTGTCGCGGTGGTCGCGCACCACTTCCATCTCGAACTCTTTCCAGCCGATCACGGACTCCTCGAGCAACACCTCGCCGGTGGGCGAGGCATCGAGCCCGCGTGCCACGATCGCCTCGAGCTCCTCGCGGTTGTAGGCGATGCCGCCGCCGCTGCCTCCCAGGGTGAACGATGGGCGCACCACCACCGGGTAGCCGATCTCGCCTGCGATCGCGAGCGCCTCATCCAGGCTGCGTGCGATCTGCGACTGCGGTGTCGCGAGACCGATCTCGCGCATGGCGTTGCGGAACAACTCGCGGTCTTCGGCCATGTCGATGGCGGCGCGCGAGGCAGCGATCAGCTCGACGTTGAACTTCTCCAGCACGCCCTCGCGCACCAGGTCGAGTGCGGTATTGAGAGCCGTCTGCCCGCCCATCGTGGGGAGCAGCGCATCGGGACGCTCCTTCTCGATGATGCGGGCGAGGGTGCGCGCGTTGACCGGCTCGATGTAGATGGCGTCCGCCATCTCCGGGTCCGTCATGATGGTGGCCGGGTTCGAATTGACCAGCACCACCCGGTAGCCCTCCTCGCGCAGGGCCTTGCAGGCCTGCGCACCGGAGTAGTCGAACTCGCACGCCTGACCGATGACGATCGGTCCTGCGCCGATGATCAGGATGCTTTGGATGTCGGTGCGCTTGGGCACGCTTTCAGCGCACCGCCGCCTGCTGGCCGCGCAAGGATTCGTCGGCGACTCGCAGTTGCGCCTGCAGCCGCCGCAGCATCAGGTGATTGAAGCGCTCGAACAGCGTGCGCAGTTCGTGCGGACCGGGGCTCGCCTCCGGATGGCCCTGGAAGCCGAACGCGGGACGGTTCTCGAACGCGATGCCCTGCAGCGACCCATCGAACAGCGAGCGATGCGTCGCGCGCACGCCTTTCGGGAGTGTTGTTTCGTCGACCGCGAACCCGTGGTTCTGACTGGTGATGAAGACGCGGCCGGTATCGAGATCCTGCACCGGATGGTTCGCGCCGTGGTGGCCGAACTTCATCTTCACGGTCCGTCCGCCAGCGGCGAGTCCGAGGATCTGGTGCCCGAGACAGATGCCGAACACCGGGAGGTCCGTCTCGAGGAGAGCGCGGGTCGCCGCGATGGCGTAGTCACACGGCTCCGGGTCACCCGGACCGTTGGAGAGAAATATGCCGTCCGGCTCGAGGGCGAGTGCCTCCTCGGCGCTGGTCTGCGCGGGTACCACGGTCATGCGGCAGCCGCCGTCGGCGAGCAGCCGCAGGATGTTTCGCTTGATGCCGAAGTCGTAGGCCACGACGTGCAGGCGTTGCTGCGCGCGGATCGGCGCGCGCACGCTTTCGGGCCAGAGGCTCCCCTCGTTCCACTGGAAGCGCCGCTTGGTGCTCACCACCTTGGCGAGATCCATGCCTTTCAGCCCGGGAAACTTGCGCGCCGCCTTCACCGCGGCGGCCGGATCCGCCTGCTCGCCGGTCATGATGCAGCCGGCCTGTGCACCCTTCTCCCGCAGCAGCCGTGTGAGGCGGCGCGTGTCGATGCCGGCGATCGCCACCAGGCGCCCGCGCTCGAGGAACTCCGCCAGCGTCTCGTTGGCGCGCCAGTTGCTCGCCATCGGCGGCAGGTCGCGGATGATGAGCCCGGCGGCGTATGCCTGCTGCGACTCGAGATCTTCGGGAGTGGTGCCCGTGTTACCGATGTGCGGGCAGGTGAGCATGACGATCTGACGTGCGTAGGAGGGATCGGTAAGAATTTCCTGATAACCGGTGAGGGCGGTATTGAAAACGACTTCCCCTGTGGTATTTCCCTTCGCTCCGATCGACTGGCCGCGGAACACGGTCCCGTCGGCCAGTGCGAGCACCGCAGGTACGCTCACGTGGTCACTTCTCCCTGGCGCAGATACACAAAGCGGGAGGAGTTCTCATCGAACATCCTCCCGCCTTGCATGGACTAACCCGTACACGGATTAGGCGGAAAGTTTACGGGCTCCAAGCCCGATGTGTCCATGGAAAGTTCCGCCGAAAATCGCCCGTAATCGACGCTCCCTCGGGCGGAGCGCTGCAACAAAAAGCCGCGTTAAGTATTTGTTTCGAACCCAAGAAAATCGCTCATGGCATAGCGGCCCGGAGGCTGCGACTCAAGCCAGAGCGCAGCCTGCAGCGCCCCGCGGGCGAACACCGCCCGGTCGCTCGCCCGATGGGTCAGTGACAGCTGCTCGCCGGTGCCGCAGAAGAGCACGGTGTGCTCGCCGACGAGGTCTCCGGCGCGCACGCTGGCGAACTCGACCTGCCCGGCCGGACGCGAGCCGGCGCACGAGGTGGCAGGGTCGGTTGCCGGCGCGGTTTTGGCCGCGGCGGAGCTTGCGCGTGCCGCCGTAGCCGCGGCACCCAGCGCGAGCGCGGTACCGGAGGGCGCATCGCGCTTGAGCCGGTGATGAAAATCCAGCACGTCGATGTCGAAGCTCGACGGAAGCCGCCGCGCCGCCGAGCGCACCAGCTCGGTCAACACCGCAACACCGATACTCGTATTGGCGGCCACCAGGAGGGGGATGTCGCGTGCGGCGGCATCGAGCGCCGCTTCCACCTCGGCGCCGAAGCCCGTGGTGCCGACCAGGAGCGCCTTGCGGGCTTCCCGGCAGGCGCGCACGTTCTCCGCGGTCGCGCCCGGAGTCGAGAAGTCGAGCGCGACGTCCGCCTGCGCGAGCGAGCCCGGCAGGTCGCTCGCCACCGCGAGATTGTTGCGCTCCCCGCCCGCGATTTCACCCGCATCGCGCCCGAGCGCGAGGCTGGCGGGCGAGGCGATGGCCCCCGTGATCAGCAGCTGCGCAAATGCCGGAGCGGCCCGCAGCAGCGCCTGCCCCATACGTCCGGTAACGCCGATCACCACTGCGCGCACGATGCGCGGGTTGCCGCTGCTCGACACGGATCAGCTCTTGCCGCCTTCGACGCCGAAGAAACGTCTGACACCCTCGAGGAATCCCTTCTCGCGCGGCGCGTGCTGTGCCGCATTTGCCTGAATCGACTGCTCGAGCTGTCGGATGAGCTCGCGCTGCTCGGCCGCGAGGTGCACGGGGGTTTCCACTACGACCCGGCAAAACAAGTCGCCACGCGCCCCTCCGCGCACCGGTTTCACACCTTTGTCACGCAGACGGAAAACCCGGCCGGACTGGGTTTCGGCTGGAACCTTGATCGTTACGTCCCCCTCGAGGGTCGGCACGTTGATGCTGCCTCCGAGGGCCGCCGTGGCAAAGCTCACCGGAACCTCGCAGCTGAGGTGCTCGCCGTCGCGCTCGAAGATCGAATGTTCGCGGACCTGGATCTCGACGTAGAGATCCCCCGGCGGACCTCCGTTGCGTCCGGCTTCCCCCTCGCCTCCCAGACGCACGCGGTCGCCCGTGTCCACGCCTGCGGGCACCTTCACCGAGAGTTTGCGGTTGCGACGGATCCTGCCCTGACCATGACAATTGTCGCAGGGGTTGCGGACGATGGTGCCGGTGCCCCGGCAGCGCGGGCAGGTCTGCTGCAGCTGAAAGAATCCCTGCGCGATGCGCACCTGACCGGCACCGCCGCAGGTTTCGCAGGTCACCGGCTGACTGCCCCGAGCCGCACCGTTTCCGTGGCAGACGTCGCATTCGGTCAACCGCGCGACGTCGATCTCGACCTGATGTCCGAACACGGCCTGTGGCAGCTCGAGCTCGAGCGCATAGCGCAGATCCGCGCCGCGGAACACCTGTGAGCGGCCGCCGCGCCGAGCACCGCCGAAGATATCGCCGAACACGTCCCCGAAGATGTCGCTGAAGGCGTCGGCGCCGAACCCACCCCGGCTGCCGGCACTGCGCGTGGCCGCTTCGACGCCCGCGTGCCCATATTGGTCATAGGTGGCGCGCTTGGGGGCGTCTGTGAGTACCTCGTACGCCTCCTTGGCTTCCTTGAACGACTCCTCGGCCTCCCGATCGTTGGGATTGCGGTCGGGATGATATTTCATCGCAAGACGGCGGTAGGCCTTCTTGATCTCGGCCTCGGTCGCTGTCTTCGGTACGTCGAGTACCTTGTAGTAATCGCGCTTCGCCATGCCTTGCTGGCATCCCCCTCAGCTGGACTTCCGTCCTCAGCTGGCCTTGCGTCCCTGATCCTTCACCTCTTCGAACTCGGCATCCACGACATCGTCTGCGCCCTTACCACCGCCGCCCGGGCCACCGCCGCCCGGGCCACTGGCGCCCCCTGGGCCACCGCCGCTCGGACCACCGCCACCGGTAGCACCGCCGCCGTCGCCGGGCCCGCCAGCCCCGGCATCCGCCCCGCCACCGCTGGCCGCCTGCTCGGCGGAATAGGCGCGCTGAGCGATGCTGGCCGAGGCCTGAGCCAGCGCTTCGCTCTTCTTCTCGATGACCCCACGATCATCGCCCTTGAGCGCACTGCGCAGATCGGACACCGCGGATTCCACCTGGGCGCGCTCGGCGGCATCCACCTTGTCGCCGAGACTCTTCAATGCCTTCTCCACGGCGTGAACGAGGCCGTCCGCCTTGTTGCGGGTGTCGACCAGCTCGCGGAAGCGCTTGTCGTCCTCGGCGTGTGCCTCGGCATCGTGCACCATGCGCTTGATCTCATCCTCGTTGAGACCACTCGAGGCCTTGATGACGATCTTCTGCTCCTTGCCGGTGGCCTTGTCCTTCGCCGACACGTTGAGTATGCCGTTGGCGTCGATATCGAAGGACACCTCGATCTGCGGCATGCCGCGGGGGGCCGGAGGAATATCCGCCAGATCGAACTTGCCGAGTGACTTGTTATCCGCGGCCCGGTCGCGCTCGCCCTGCAGCACGTGGATGGTCACCGCGGTCTGATTGTCATCCGCGGTGGAGAACACGTTCGAGGCCTTGGTCGGAATCGTGGTGTTCTTCTCGATGAGCTTGGTCATGATGCCGCCGAGCGTCTCGATGCCGAGAGACAGCGGCGTCACATCGAGCAGCAGTACGTCCTTCACCTCTCCGGCGAGCACGCCCGCCTGGATCGCGGCGCCGACCGCGACCGCCTCGTCAGGATTGACGTCCTTGCGCGGCTCCTTCGCAAAGAGGTCTTTCACGTACTTCTGCACCAGCGGCATGCGAGTCTGCCCGCCGACCAGGATCACCTCGGCGATGTCGCCCACGCTGACGCCGGCGTCCTTGATCGCCGTGCGGCAGGGCGCGACCGTCTTCTGCACCAGGTCCTCCACCAACGACTCGAGCTTGGCGCGAGTCAGCTTGATGTTGAGGTGCTTCGGCCCCGAGGCATCCGCGGTGATGTAAGGCAGATTGATGTCGGTCTGCTGCGTGGAAGAGAGCTCGATCTTGCCCTTCTCGGCCGCCTCCTTCAGGCGCTGCATGGCGAGAGGGTCCTTGCGCACGTCGACGCCGGACTCCTTCAGGAACTGCTCGGCGAGGAAATTGATGATGCGCAGGTCGAAGTCCTCGCCGCCGAGGAAGGTATCGCCGTTGGTCGAGAGAACCTCGAACTGCCGCTCGCCATCGACCTCCGCGATCTCGATGATGGAGATATCGAAAGTACCGCCCCCGAGGTCATAGACGGCGATCTTGCGGTCGCCACCCTGCTTGTCGAGCCCGTAGGCAAGCGATGCCGCCGTCGGCTCGTTGATGATGCGCTTCACCTCGAGTCCGGCGATGCGGCCGGCGTCCTTGGTCGCCTGACGCTGCGAGTCGTTGAAGTAGGCCGGGACCGTGATGACGGCCTCGGTAACCTTCTCGCCAAGGTAGTCCTCGGCGGTCTTCTTCATCTTCATGAGTACGCGGGCGGAGATCTCCGGCGGGGCCATCTTCTTGCCCTGCACGTCGACCCAGGCATCGCCGTTCTCGGCGCGGGTGATCTGGTAGGGGACCATCTTGATGTCCCGCTGCACCACGTCGTCCTGGAACTTGCGGCCTATGAGCCGCTTGATGGCGAACAAGGTATTGTGCGGGTTGGTGACGGCCTGGCGCTTGGCGGGCTGGCCCACGAGCACCTCGCCGTCCTTGGTGAATGCCACGATCGAGGGGGTCGTGCGATCGCCCTCGCTGTTCTCGATCACGCGCGGCTTGCCGCCTTCCATGATGGCCACGCACGAGTTGGTCGTGCCGAGATCGATGCCAATTACCTTAGCCATGGGTTCGCTCCGCAGGGAATCTCATACTCAAAAGGGATAGTTCTGGGCACTTCATAGGGGGTATCGCCGGCGCTATCAAGGCTTTCGAGGCCGCCAGCTCACAAAAACCACTCAGGATGCTCCCCGGTTGTCTTCCGGATTGCCTCAGGCCGGGCCCCGGGCCACGATGACCCGCGCCGGACGCAGCAGTCGGCCATTGAGCTCGTAACCAGGCTGGATCACCTGCAGCACCGAATTCGGCTCCGCGGTCGGGGACTCCTGCATCATCATCGCTTCATGCCGGGCGGGATCGAACGGCTCGCCCTGCGGATCGATGAGCTTCACGCCGAGCTTCTCGAGCGCCCTCGAGAGCAGCTGCAGCGTCGCCTGCTGACCGTCGCGAAGGCTCTTCGGCTCGGCTGCGGCGCTCTGGACGGCCGCTTCGAGACTGTCCTTCACGGGCAAGAGCTCGGCAGCGAACTTCTCCAGTCCATAGCGGTTGGCCGACTCGATGTCGCGCTGCGCACGCTTGCGCACGTTGTCGAGCTCCGCCACGGAGCGCAGATACTGCTCCCAGTTGCTGCGGGCGCGCTCCTCGGCATCCGCGAGGGCCTGCTGCAACCGTTCGACGTCGGCGAGCTGCGCCGCCGACTCGGGAAGCACCGCGCTGGGCTCGCCCCCCGCCGCCACCGGGCTTTCCCGTCGGGACTCGTTCGCAGTCATCGCCTCAAGACCTCCTCGATCGGAAATACTGGAATCGCCATGCCGCGAACCCGGCCACCTCGGCCGGCCCGCGCAGTTTGTGGGGGTGGGGCTCAGCGGCGCGAATTCAAGGCGGCGCCGAGCAGTTTAGCGGTTAGGTCGACGATTGGGATGACGCGTTCATAAGCCATGCGCGTCGGTCCGATCACCCCGAGCACGCCTACGACCGCATCTCCATCGGCGTAGGGTGCGGTAACGACGCTGCAGTCGTCGAGTATCTGGTAACCGGACTCGTGGCCGATGAAGATCTGCACGCCCTCGGCCTTCAGACTTTGATCGAGGAGATGCAGGAAGTCGCGCTTCTCGTTGAACGCCTCGAACAGCCGCCGCAGCTTCTCGACGCTGGTGAGCTCGGCGACGCCCATGAGATTGGTCTCGCCCTTGATGACGTACTCGAGACGGGTCTCCTCGCGCCCGTCGAAGACCTGCTGTGCCACCGAGATGGCATCGAGCATGGCCTGATTCATGTGGGCCCGGGTCTCGGAGAGCTGACGCAGAATCTCCTGCCGCACCTCGGTAAGGGAGCGGCCCCGGAACTGCTCGTTGAGGAAATTCGAGGCGCGCTTGAGCTCGTCGGGCGAGTAATGTCGCTCGAGCTGGACGATGCGGTTCTGGACCTCGCGGTCGTTGAAGACCAGTACCACCAGCACACGATTCTCGGAGAGGCCTACGAACTCGATCTGCGAGAGCGCGCTCTGGCGCGAACGTGGCAGGGTGACGACGCCGGCGAGCTGCGTCACCGAGGAGAGCACGTGCGAGACGGTCGCGATGAGATCCGTCGACGTATCGCGGCTCGCTTCGAACTTGCGGCGGATCTCCGCGCCGGCAGCCTCATCGAGCGGGCCGCGCTGCAGCAGCGCGTCGACGAAGAAGCGGTAGCCCTTGTCGGTCGGTACGCGACCGGCAGAGGTGTGCGGGGATGAGACGAAACCGAGCTCCTCGAGGTCGGCCATGACATTGCGGATCGTCGCCGAGCTCAACTGCAGCCCGGAATCCCGCGAGAGCACCCGCGAGCCGACCGGCTGCCCGTCGCGAATGTAGCTCTCGATCAGGATCCGCAGCAGATGCTGCGCCCGCTCGCCGAGGGCCTCGTCCCGGGCTTCATGCGCCATGATGCGAGACGCTAGCTTTGGCAGAGCTCGAGCGTCATGCGACCCCGTCTCGGCCGGCCCGCCCGGGCGGCCGCCGGGGGCGTCGCATCGGCTGCCTGGACGGACTCTGATGACCGTCTGCCCGCATTGGCTGGAGGCGCGCCGAGCGTGTTACAAAGGCCTCGCTCCGCCGGCGGCGCGGGGGCAGCCTCGAGGGGTGCGATGTCTTTTCCGGTGCGAAGCTGCGCGTTGGTGGGGCGATTCGCCGATCCACGCATCGCGGACTGCCTGGCGACGCTGGTCCCTCATCTCGTCCGCCGTGGCGTCGAGGTGCTGGTCAGCGAGAGCGATGCGCTCGCTTCCGGCCTGAAGGATGTCACCGTCGTTGCGGAACGCGAGATCGGCAAGCGCGCCGACCTGGCGATTGCCGTGGGCGGCGACGGGACGTTGCTCTACGCGGCGCGGCTGGTGACCGGACACGGCGTGCCCCTGGTCGGGGTCAATCGCGGGCGGCTCGGTTTCCTGACCGACGTCATGCCGCAGGACATGCTGTCGTCGGTCGATGCAGCGCTGGCGGGCGAGCTGGATGAGGATCGGCGGCCGCTCCTCAAGGCTCGTCTGCACGACGGCAAGGGACTGCGGGGAGAAGCCTTCGCTCTCAACGATGTCGTCATGCAGAAGTACGACACGGGCCGCACGCTCGACTTCGAGACGCGTATCGATGGGCGCTACGTCAACACGCACGATGGCGACGGCATCATCGTGGCGAGCCCCACGGGCTCGACCGCCTACGCTCTGTCCTGTAGCGGTCCGATCATCGAGCCGCATCTGCCGGCGCTGGTAATCGTGCCGATCTGCGCACATACCCTCTCGGACCGACCGATCGTGGTCGCCGCCAGCTCGGTGATCGACATCGCGCTGCTCGAGCGGCTCGATACCCGGGCCAACGTCACCTGCGACGGCATGGTGCTCGGACCCATCAACCCGGGCGACCGCCTCGAGATCACCACAGCGGCCGAGCAGATCACGCTGCTGCACCCACCCGGCTTCGACTACTACAAGCTGCTGCGCTCGAAGCTTCACTGGGGGCGCGGCAGCTTCGAGCGCTGAGCCGCTCGCGCGACCAAACGGATGCTGACGCATCTCCAGATTCGGGACTTCGCCATCGTCGACGCGGTGGAGCTCGAGCTCCGCGCCGGGCTGACCGTGCTCACCGGCGAGACGGGGGCCGGCAAGTCGATCGTGGTGGACGCGTTGCAGCTGCTCGCCGGCGGGCGGGCCGGGGCCGAGGTGGTGCGTCATGGCTGCGAGCGCGCCGAGCTGTCCGGGACGTTCTCCCTGGAGGAGGTGCCGCGAGAGCTGCGCCAGTGGCTCGAGGAGCAGTCGCTCGGCGGCAGCAGCGAGCTAACCGTGCGCCGCGTCGTAGGAACCGATGGCCGCTCGCGTGCCTACCTCAACGGCCAGTCGGTGCCTGTGCAACTGCTGCGGGAGGCTGGCGGCTGGCTCATCGACATCCACGGACAGCATGAATTCCAGTCGCTCACCCGCGTGGTGGCGCAGCGCGAGCTCCTCGACGGCTACGGCGAGCTGAACGCGTTCGTCAGCCAGGTGGGGATCGCCCAGCGGGTCTGGCTCGAGCTGCTCAACCGAACGCTCGAGCTCGAAAGTGCAGCACGCGACCGGGATGCGCGCCTCGAGCTGTTGCGCTACCAGGGGCAGGAGCTGACTGCCTTGCGGCTCGAAGCCGGTGAGATCGACGCCCTGCTCGAGGAGCGCACGCGCCTCGCCAACCGGGGTCGACTGGCTACGGGCGCACAGGCGGCGCTGGCGGAGCTATATGAGAACGAGGGCGCGAGCGCGTATTCGGCCCTGAGCCGCTCCCTGCAGTCCTTGCGCGCGCTCGTCCCGCTCGATTCGGGCCTCGCCCCATTGCTGCCCATGCTCGAGGAGGCCTCGATTCACGTGCGCGAAGCAGTCCGCGAGCTCGAGCGCTACCGCGACTCACTCGACGTCGATGCCGCGCGCCAGGAGCAGGTGGAGCGGCGGCTGGCAGCCATCGAAGAGCTGGCCCGCAAGCACCGCGTGCCGCCTGCGGAGCTGCCGACACGCACGCTCCAGTTGCGTGGTGAACTCGAGTCGCTCGAGCGTGCGGACAATGATCTCGCCTCGCTGCGCAAGGAGCTGGCAAACGCGCTCGATGCCTACCGCCGCCGTGCGCAGGAGCTTTCCGGCAAGCGCATGGCGGCAGCCCGCGCTCTCGGCCGCGACATCAGCGCACGCATGCAAACCCTCGGCATGACCGGCGGCCGTTTCGAGGCGGACGTGAGGCAGGACGGCAATGCCGAGCCGGCTCAGCACGGCATCGACAGCATCGAGTTTCGCGTGACCGCTAATCCCGGCCAGCCGCCGCGGGCGCTCTCCAAGGTGGCCTCCGGTGGGGAGCTCTCGCGGCTTTCGCTCGCCGTACAAGTCTCCTGCGCTGCGCGCCAGAGCCGCTGCATGGTGTTCGACGAGGTCGACGCCGGGATCGGGGGTGCCGTTGCCGAGATCGTCGGACGCGAGCTGCGCTCGCTCGGCGCGCGCGGACAGGTGCTGTGCGTCACCCATCTGCCGCAGGTCGCCTCCCAGGCCCATCATCACCTGCGTGTTACCAAGCTCACCGACGGGCGCACGACGCGCACCACCCTCACCGAGCTCACCGCCGGCGATCGCATCGAGGAGCTGGCGCGCATGCTCGGAGGGATCGAGGTCACGAGCCGTGCCCGGGACCATGCTCGTGAGATGCTCGCAGCCGCGGGCCAGTCGGCCGGCGGCGAGAGCGCTTCCGGGGAAACGGTGCGCCAGCCGCGCCCGCCGGCGGTCCGAAAACGCTAGGCCGGGCGCTTGCGGAACGGGCAGTTCTGCCGGCGGCACTGCCCGTAGAGGATCAGCGAGTGATCGCGGATGCCGAAGCCGAGATTGGTGGCGACCGCGGTCTGGCGCTCCTCGATTCCGGAGTCCATGAACTCTTCTACCCGTCCGCAGTCGAGACAGACAATGTGGTCGTGATGAGTGCCCTGGTTGAGCTCGAAGACCGCCATGCCGTCCTCGAAGTGATGCCGCGTCACGAGGCCTGCAGCCTCGAACTGCGTCAGAACGCGGTAGACGGTGGCGAGCCCGATGTCCTCGTTGGACTCGAGCAGCGTGCGGTAGATGTCTTCCGCCGACATGTGGCGGGTGGTGCTGCCCTCGAGAATCTCCAGGATCTTCAGGCGAGGCAGCGTTACCTTCAAACCGGCTTTGCGAAGGTCCTTGCCTTCCACATCGACTCTCCCACAGGCCGCGGCCGCTCTCAGAAAGCGCGCGCCCTGTGATCAGGTATTATCGGGCCATGATTATCCTCCATCGGCGCAGGCAGCGCCTCCTGTGCGCACTTCGGGCCGCTCTCGCGGCGTTGCTCGCTGCGCCGCTTCTCGGCGCGTGCGTCTACCGGATGGACATCCAGCAGGGCAATTTTCTCGAGGGCAAAAGCGTCGATCGACTGGAGGTCGGCATGACGCGCACCCAGGTGCGCTATCTGCTCGGCACCCCCATGGTGCCGGCGCTCTTCGACCGCGACCGCTGGGACTACATCTATTTCTTTCAGCACGGGCGGCTGCGCAAACCGGCACAGCGCCACCTGGTGGTCTTCTTCAAGAACGACAAAGTCACGCACTACGAGCGGGACAACGTTCCCGAGAGTGCTCCGCAGGCGCCCGACGACGGCGCGCCGATCGCGAAGTTCCCGAAGATCTGAGCCGCGTCAGCGCCCGCTTGTGCGAGCGCTGCGCCGCTCGCCCCGGACCTTCTCGCGACGCCGCACGCGCGGGTCCTGGGCTAACGCGCGATAGATCTCGATTCGGTCGCCGTCGGCACAGCCGTCGCTGCGGTTGCGCGGGTCGCCGAACACACCGACAGCGGCGGTTTCCCAGGATATGGCGGCGCACACTGCCGGCTCGGCGATCGCGCGTGCAGCGAGGAGCGCGTCGCCGATCGTGGCCGCAGGCGGCAGCTCCACCTGCCACAGGAACTGCCGCGCGGGCGTCGCGTAGGCGACGGTGCAACGCTTACGATCCGTATCGCGCTGCCGCGGTATGCTCACGCTTGCGAGCGGGCGCGCGCCACGAACGCCTCGACCAACGAGCCGATGGTGGCGGCAAACTTCGGCTCCATGACCAGCGCGGCGAGCGGGTTGCGGAACGCGAAGCGCATACTCAGCTCGACGCGGCAGCCACCCTCGACAGGTGTCAGGAGCCACTCTCCCTCGAGATGGCGAAACGGGCCGCTCAGCAGCTGCATGTGGACGCGGCGCGGAGGCTCGAGCGTGTTGCGGGTGGTGAACTCGCCCTGCAGCGCACCCTGGCGCACCCCGAGTGTCGCCACCATCTCCGCGCCGTTGCGTGACTCGATCCGCGCGTGAGTGCACCAGGCGAGGAACTGAGGATAGCTCTCGATGTCGTTGATCAGCGCGAACATCACCTCCGGCGGCCTGGTTGTCAGCGCCGAGCGCTTGACCTCTCGCATGTTGGCATTGTCCCATTAGGCTCACCGAATGACCAAAACCCAGGCGCCACCACGCCTCATCGCCGAGAACCGCAAGGCACGCTTCGACTATTTCATCGAAGAGCGCTACGAGGCGGGACTCGCGCTGCAGGGCTGGGAAGTGAAGGCGATGCGCGCCGGGCGCGCGCAGCTGAAGGAGGCGTATGTGTACCTCCGCGGCGGCGAGGCATTCCTGATCGGATCCCACCTCTCGCCGCTCGCATCGGCATCCACCCACGTGGCCGCAGATCCGGTGCGCACTCGCAAGCTGTTACTTCGCCGCAGCGAGCTCCAGGGGCTCATCGGTGCCGTGGAGCGACGCGGCTACACGCTCGTGCCACTCGAGCTGTACTGGAAGAGCGGCCGGGCAAAACTGCAGGTAGGCCTCGCCAAGGGCAAGAAGCAGCATGACAAGCGCGCGGTGGAGAAGGAGCGCGACTGGCAGCGAGACAAGGCACGACTCCTGCGGCGCGGGTGAGCGCCTCATTCAGGCGCGAGCTTCGGGTTCTTCATGTCGTACACCAGGCTCAGCGTCGTCAGCGTGTCGCGACGCCCGGAGCCTGCCGGCGGGCTGCTGTTGTCGACGAGCTGATAGCCGGTCGACAGTGCCAGGTGGGTGGACACCTTCACCTGCAGGGCAATGTTCGCAGTCGTGAGGGTATTGTCGCTGCTCGAAAGCACCGTGACCCCGGCAATGAGCTTGGTGTACTGGTTGAAGTCGCGCTCGAACGTAACGGCGCCGTTGAATGCCGCGCTGCGCTCCTGGTCGTAAGGCACGCCCGTGGTCGGGTCGTAGTCGAGCCGCTGGACGACGCCTCCGACCGCATCCTTGATCAGGAATTCCTTGCGCAGCCACAGGTAGCCGACGCCGCCCTGCACGCTGAGCTTGGTGGTATCGGTCTTGAGCACCTGGTAGCCGATACCGGTCGTCAGCGCGTCCTGGTAGGCGAAGCCGGAGAACCGGTCATCGGTGAACCCCCCTCCGAGATACGCATAGAGCTTCGGGTTGAGGTTGTAGTTGGCCTGACCGTGCACGGCCGCCGCCTGCGCAGTCGTCTCCCCCCTGGTCGCGCCGTAGAGGTCCTCGGTACCAAACATCAGCTTCCAGTCGCCGATCACGTGCGCGACGTGAAGGAGCGC
>Ga0307474_10001397_pt1 | contig 17566 bp, 15 predicted proteins | sample atmos_gasesECM1C_2_FD_203312 | JGI IMG/M metagenome (GOLD analysis project Ga0307474, IMG submission 203312) | Hardwood forest soil microbial communities from Morgan-Monroe State Forest, Indiana, United States - atmos_gasesECM1C_05 | ecosystem: Environmental > Terrestrial > Soil > Temperate... | reverse complement strand
AACATCGGCAGCATGGTCTTGATGCCCTGCCCTATTTCCGGGTTCTTGGACAGGATGGTGACGGCGCCGTCGTTGGATATTTGCACGAAGGCGTTGAGCGTGCTCGCCGCTTCCTGAGAATTATCGCGGGCGCGCAACATTCCGGGCAGTGAAAAATCCAGCAGCAGCCCGCCGCCGACGGCCACGCTGGCGCGCAGAAAGGCGCGGCGCGATTCGCTGCCGACGCGAGCGGTATCGTTGGCCGGCATCATGCGAAGGTGTCCCGGCTGTCGGTCGTCGGCATGCCGGCGGCCTGTTTGATCGCGGCGCGAATACGCGTGTAGGTCGCGCAGCGGCAAAGGTTGCCGGACATGGCCTTATCGATATCCGCATCGCTCGGCTTGGGATTCTTCGCGAGCAATGCGCTGGCGGACATGATTTGGCCCGCCTGACAATAACCACATTGCACCACGTCGACCGCCAGCCAGGCGTTCTGCACCGCCCGGCCCACGGCGCTGGCGGCAATCCCTTCGATGGTGGTGATCGACGCACTGCCGACCGACGATACCTGCGTGACGCAGGATCGAACCGGTGCTCCGTTCAAATGGACGGTACAGGCGCCGCAAAAGCTTTTGCCGCAGCCAAACTTGGTGCCTTTCAAGTCAGCCAAATCTCGCAGCACCCAAAGCAACGGCATCTGCGGATCCGCTTCGACCTCGCGAGCCTTGCCATTGATCCGAAGCGTGAATAGCAAAGCAATACCCCCTCGAGTGAATCTTAAGGCCAGTCGGCGCGCGGATCGAATTTGAAATCGCGCTTCATGCGCTCGTAGGCTTCCTTTTCGGTGGCGCTGTGCGCGGTCGGCGTCACCAGTTTGATTGTGACCATTTGATCACCGGCCGGGTTCCCCGGAAGTCCTCTGGCTCTCAGTCGAAGCTTCTGGCCGGACTGAGCGCCCGCAGGCACGGTTAGCTCCACGGTTCCTCCTAACGTAGGAACCGCGACCTTCGCACCCAAAGCCGCCTCCCATGGTGCCAGGGGCAATTCGATCTGAACATCCTTGCCGACCACGTCGTAGAGATGATGCGGGCGCAGGCGAATTCGAAAAATCACCGACGTGCGCCCGCCGATGCCGGGAATGCGCAGCGGTTGCCCGTCGGTGACGCCCGCTGGAATTTGCACATCGACCTGCCGCTGGCGACCGTGCTCGTTGAGCGCGACTCGCCGCTTGGTGCCGGCAAATGCTTCCTCGACGGTGACATCCAAGTGACCCGCGTTCGAGTCGGTTTGCCCGGAGCCGGCGCCTGGGCCTGCAGCAGCGCCTGGGCCTGCGCCGGCGCCGGCGCCGCCAAACAGACTGGAGAAGAAATCGCTAAAACCGTTGAGATCCGAGAATCGCTGGCCGCCGGAGCTTCCAAATCGCTGCGACCAGTCAGGCGGCGGCCGAAACTGCTGTCCATTGCGAAAATCTCGACCCAACTGATCGTAGGCGGCGCGTTTATCGCTGTCGCGCAGGACCTCGTAGGCCTCCTGGACCTCTTTGAATTTGTCCTCCGCATTCTTTTCCTTGCTGACATCCGGATGGAATTTGCGTGCCAGCTTGCGGTATGCGCGCTTCACTTCGTCGGCATCGGCGCTGCGCGCTAGCCCAAGGATTTCGTAGTAGTCCCGATATTGCATGCCTGACTCTGAAAGAATAATGCTCTATTTTACAACAACATAGCGAATAATTGTCCGCATGGCGGTCAATTGCGAATCCGCACCGGCCGGCCATCCGGACACTCTAGCTTGAAATCGAGCTTCAACGTCCCGACCATGACTTAAAGCCGCGTTACCATATTGCGGTCCTTTTTCTCGCTCTGAAGTCCCATGAAACGCATTTTCCTATTCGTCGTGACCAATCTCGCGGTGCTCGCGCTGCTCAGCGTGGTGCTCTACATCGTCGAAAATGTGTTCGGCGTGCATCTGATGCAGGGCGGCACCGGCGGCCTGCTGGTTTTTGCGGCGATTTTCGGCTTCGGCGGATCGCTCATTTCGCTGGCCCTGTCCAAGTGGACCGCCAAACGCATGATGGGAGTACGCGTCATCGAGAGCCCTCAATCCGAACTGGAGCGATGGCTGGTGGGCAGCGTCAAGCGACTGGCCGAACAAGCCCATTTGGGAATGCCGGAAGTCGGCATCTTCGACGCCGAGGAAATGAATGCCTTCGCAACCGGCGCGCGCCGCAACGCGGCGCTGGTGGCGGTCAGCAGCGGTCTGTTGCGCAGCATGTCGCGCACACAAGTCGAGGCGGTACTGGGTCACGAAATCACACACGTCGCAAACGGTGATATGGTTACGCTCGCTCTTTTGCAAGGCGTGTTAAATACATTCGTGATCTTTCTCGCGCGAATCATCGGCGGCATCGTTGATCGAGCCATCCTCCGGAATGACAGACAGGGTTCGGGGATTGGTTTTTTCCTGACCACGATACTGGTGCAGTTCGTACTGGGCATTATCGCGAGCGTGATCGTTTGCTGGTACTCGCGGCGGCGCGAGTTTCGTGCGGATCGGGGCGGTGCGGATCTGACCGGGACGGCCAACATGATCGATGCGCTGCAAATGCTGAAGCGCAGCCAGGGAGAACCGATGCCGCAGCAACTGCAGGCATTTGGAATCAATACGGGCCGCTCGGATGGAATCATGCGGCTATTTATGACCCATCCGCCGTTGGACGAACGGATTGCGGCACTGAAAACTTAAGGTTACTCATGACTCCAGAAAATGAAATCGTGATCGAGCCCCCCACCGCGGTGCGCGTGGGTCGTGAGCTGTCACGGTGGTTCGGCAACAGCGACTTTGCGACGCGCCCGCGCGAGCCGGCGCTCAAGGAAGCGGGAAAGCACATCGATTGGGCGCGGGTATTTCCTTTTCTGCTCATGCATGCGGCCTGTCTGGCGGTGATCTGGGTCGGCTTCAGCTGGATCGCATTGGCGGTGACGATCGCGCTGTACGTGGTGCGCATGTTTGCCATCACCGGCTTCTATCACCGTTATTTTTCCCATCGCACCTTCAAGACCTCGCGCCTTGGGCAATTCATTTTTGGCATGTTGGGGGCCTCGGCGGTGCAACGCGGACCGATTTGGTGGGCGGCACATCATCGGCATCATCATGTCTACTCGGACAAGCCCGAAGATGTGCACTCGCCCGTGCAGCACGGCTTTTTCTGGAGCCACATGGGCTGGTTCATGTCCCATAAGCACTTCGCGGCGGATTTATCGCGAGTAAAGGACTTGCTGAAATATCCCGAGCTGCGGTTCCTGGACCGCTTCGATGTCGTGGTTCCGACGGTTCTGGGGGTTGGGGTATTTCTGCTCGGCGTGCTCTTGAAGCATGTCGCACCCGGACTTCACACCACCGGATGGCAGATGCTGGTCTGGGGTTTCTTTGTCTCCACCGTGCTGGTCTACCACGGGACCTACACCATAAATTCGCTCTCCCATGTGTTCGGCCGCCAGCGCTACAAGACCGGCGATACCAGCCGCAACAATCCCTGGCTGGCCATCATCACCTTGGGCGAGGGCTGGCATAACAATCACCATCACTATCCCGCTTCGGTCCGCCAGGGCTTTTATTGGTGGGAATTCGACGTCACTTTCTACCTGTTGAAGCTGATGTCGTTTTTCGGCGTAATCTGGGATCTCAAGCCGGTACCCGCTGCGATCCGCGACGGCGGGGGCAAGCGGCTCTAATCGCCCATGCCGCGCCCGCCTAGTTCCGCGACGCTCGCGGAACTTAAAGAAGCAGCCGGTGCCGGCAACTTTCTGGAATCGCGCGACGACGTAGCGCCCTACCTCAGCGATTTTCGACGTCTTTATCAGGGTGCCACGCCGCTGGTGCTGCGTCCCCGCAGCGTCGATGAGGTCGCCCGGATCTTGAGGGTTTGCAACCGCGATGAAGTCGCGCTGGTGCCGCACGGGGGCAACACCAGCTACTGCGGCGGCGCGACTCCGGATGAGAGCGGCGCGCAGATTGTCGTATCCTTACAGCGCTTGAATCGCGTTCGGCAAGTCGACGCGGCGAATTATTCCATGATCGTCGAAGCCGGCTGCACGCTGGCCGGCGCACAAACAGCGGCGCGTGAGGCGAATCGCCTATTTCCCTTGAGCTTGGGATCGGAGGGAACCGCACAAATCGGCGGCAACCTCTCCACCAATGCCGGCGGCACGGCGGTATTGCGCTACGGGATGATGCGCGACTTGGTGCTCGGGCTGGAGGTGGTGCTGGCCGACGGCCGGGTGCTCTCGGCGCTGAAGAGTCTGCGCAAGGACAATACCGGATACGACGTAAAATCCTTGTTTATCGGCGCCGAAGGCACACTCGGCATCATTACAGCGGCCTCGCTCAAGCTGTTTCCGTTGCCGGCCGACACCGCCACGGCATTGGTCGGCATCGACTCGCCGCAACATGCGCTGGATTTGCTCGCGCGGCTGCGCGGCGCCGCAGGCGATCAGGTGACCTCATTCGAATTGATGCCGCGCATTGCCGTGGAAATGACCGTCAAGCACATTACGGGCGTCGCGAATCCGCTGGGCTTCGATTGCGGCTGGTACTTGCTGATCGAACTGAGCTCGCCGAACCCGAACCAGAATCTGACGGCGCTTTTGACCTCGGAGCTGGAAGATGGGGCGGCCGCCGGCGCGCTCAAGGACGCCATGCTGGCGACTTCACTTGCCCAGGCGCAGGCCATGTGGAAATTGCGCGAGTCGGTCCCGGAGGCGCAGCGCCGCCACGGCGCCAGCATCAAGCACGATGTCTCGGTCCCGGTCTCCGCCATTCCCACGCTCATTGAGAAAGGCAGCGCGCTGGCGCTCAAGCTCGCTCCCGAGGGAGACGTGGTCTCCTACGGGCACGCCGGCGACGGCAATCTGCATTTCAACTTGAGTCAGAGGCCCGGCTCGGACACGGCACAGTTCGCCGGCAGAACGCCTGCGCTCGAACTGGCGATGTTCGACCTGGTGGAGAGCCTCGGCGGCAGCATCAGCGCGGAACACGGCATTGGACGCCTGAAGGCCGCTGAGTTCGCGCGCCGCGCCGACCCCGTTGAGCTCGAGGCCATGCACGCGATTAAAAGAGCCCTCGATCCGAAAGGCATCTTGAATCCGGGCAAAGTCTTGTGCGCAAACTAACGCTGCCGGTCCGCACCGCACGCTTGACTCTGCGCGAGTTCATCGCAATGGACTTCGCAGCCGTCCATGCGTACTCGTCGGATCCGCGCGTCACGCGCTATCTTTTTTTCGGGCCCCGCGACGAGGAGAGCACGGCCGAATATCTCGAGGAGCTGCTGGCGTCGCAGCGCGAGCAACCGCGCACCCGATTCGAGCTGGCCGTGGAGGAAAGCGCCTCGGGCAAGCTGATCGGAGCCTGCGATCTGTCCTTGATCGAGAGCAATGTCGTGGACTTGGGCTATATGTTGAGCGCCGAGCAGTGGGGCAAGGGATACGCGACCGAAATTGCGCTGGCGCTGGTCGATGCGGCGTTTTTCGATCTACGCGCGCAACGCGTGATCTCCACCGTCGATGTCAACAATGCCGCCTCGATCCGCGTGTTGGAGAAAATCGGCATGCGCTGGGAAGCGGTGTATCGCAAGCATCGTCGCGCCAAGAATCGCTGGTGGGACTGCCACCTGTTCACCTTGCCGCGCGAGGTGTGGGAGGCGTCGGCCTCGGCGAAGTGATATTGGTGCCGAGGCGCTACCGCTCGGCCTCATCCTTGGCCGCCTGCCGGCGCGCCCGCTCCGTAGAGCGCTTCAGCACGTCCTCGCTCGGCATCCCGGTGTTGCGGCTGCTGCGCAGCGCCAGCATGCCGCCGATCAATACGACGGCAACGACTATGAAGATAATGACGGTTTTGAACACGCCGCCGCTCCTTAGGACATCACTCTGATCAGGCCTTCCTGCGCGACGCTTGCGACCAGGCGACCATCGCGTGCGAATATACTGCCGCGCGTGAAGCCGCGGGCGCCGGAGGCACTCGGGCTGTCCATGGCATACAGCAGCCAGTCATCAACCCTCAAGCTGCGATGGAACCACATCGCATGATCGATGCTGGCGATCACCAACTTGTCGCGGGCCATGGAAAGCGCATGCGGCTTGAGCGCCGTGTCGAGCAATTGAAAGTCGGACGCATAAGCCAGCAGGCAGCGATGCAGCGCCTCGTCGTCCGGGAGCCTGTCGACGGCCCGGATCCACACGTACTTGAACGGCGGTCTTTTTTCCGGACTCAAGAAATTGGGAATCTCGGTGGGTTTGAATTCGAAGGGCCGCTTCTGATCCAATATTTTCAGCAAGGTCGGCGACAGGCCTTCCAGTGAGGCGCGAACCTGCGCGAAATCCGGCAGCGTTTCCGGCATCGGCACATCCGGCATCGGAAACTGATGGTCCAAGCCGGCCTCCGGAATTTGGAAGGAGGCCGACATATTGAAAATTTGTTGGCCGTTCTGAATGGCGACGACACGCCGCGTGGCGAAATGCTTCCCGTCCCAGGCCCTGTCAACCTCGTAAACGATCGGCAGATTGAAATCCCCGCGGCGCAAGAAATAGGCGTGCAGCGAATGCACCTGCCGGTTTTCCACCGTCGCGGTCGCCGCCACCAACGCCTGCCCCAGCACCTGACCGCCGAACACTTGCGGACTGCCGATATCGCGGCTCTGTCCGCGGAACAGATTCATCTCGAGGCGCTCGAGCGTCATGACCTTGATCAGATCTTCGAGCAGCTGGTTCATCGACGCCCCTGAAAATTCATTCCGCGGCCGCCACGCCCAAGCGCTTCTGCATGATCGGGCTGGTGGTGGTGTATTGCAAAAACTGCCGCTTCTCGGGGAACAGGTGATGTTGAATCGCAAACGCCGTCAGCGCAGCCTCATGAAAGCCGCTCAAGATGAGTTTCTTCTTGCCAGGATACGAATTGATGTCGCCGATGGCGAAGATTCCCGGAACGCTGGTCTGAAACTTCTCGGTGTCGACCTTGAGCGCCCTCTTTTCCATCTCCAGGCCCCATTCTGCGATCGGCCCAAGCTTCGGATGCAGGCCAAAGAAGGCGAATACATGGTCCACCGGAATCGTGCGCGTCGGCCCGTCGGCGGTTTGCACCTCGAGCCCGGTCAATCTTTCGCCTTCCTTCTGCAGGGCGACGGCATTGCCTTGCAAAAATTGCATCTTGCCCGCCGCCACCAAATCGCGCATGCGTGCAACCGTGGCGGGTGCGGCACGAAACTCCGCGCGTCGATGCACCAGGGTCAAGGAGCGCGCCTTGCCGCAAAACGCAACCGTCCAGTCCAATGCCGAGTCCCCACCGCCGCAAATCACCAGATCCTGGTTGAAAAAGTCGCCCGCCGATTTCACCCGATAATGCACGGTCTTGCCTTCGAATTGTTCGATGCCGGGAATGCCCAAGCGGCGTGCCTGGAAGGAACCTACTCCCCCGGCGATGACCACCGCGCCGGCGGTGAGGCGCGTGCCGGTGGAGGTCGCGACGTGAAATTTGCCGTTCCCCAGCACGCGCAATTCAGTCACTTCCTGACCCAGATGAAACGTGGCTTTGAAGGGCTTGGCCTGCTCCAGCAATCGGTCGATCAGTTCCTGTGCGCCGCACACGGGCAAGGCGGGGATGTCGTAGATCGGTTTATCGGGATACAGCTCGGTGCATTGACCGCCGGGCTGGCCCAGGGAATCGATGATGTGGGTGCTGATCCCCAGAAGCCCGAGTTCGAAGATCTGAAACAGTCCCACGGGGCCGGCGCCAATGATGACCGTTTCTACGTATTGTTCCGACATGTCAGTCCCGATTCCTTAAGTCCAGGCCAAATCGGCGCGGATTGTAACTGAATAGGCGACTGGCAGTGGGTCGCGGGTTGCGGCGCTCCCAAGCAACCAGATTCCATCCTAAAGGTACATATGTACGAGACTGAGTCCCCTGATCTCCATCGGCGACGATCGGGCCCGTCTCACGGTACAAGCTTATGCCGGCGGCACCTCGCAAGTGATGCGGCGTATGTTGTTGTTTTGTCACTGGAAACGGTCCGAAGCCCGAAGGATATTGGGATGATGCACGCACAAGTTACCCCGCATTCTGACGAACGCCGCGAAGCCCCCGCGGAAGAGATCACCCGCGATTCGACGCGTCCCATCCGCGCGTTGAATCGCGGACTCGACGTCTTAACGGAACTTAACCGCCTCGAGCGGGCGGCCATCAATACTCTCGCCGCCGCCGTGGGCCTGCCGCGCACCACGACCTATCGCATTTTGGAAACGCTGCGCCTCGCCGGCTATGTCGATCGCGATGCGCACGATGACTGCTACCGGCCGACCATCATGGTCCGAGCGCTGTCGGACGGCTTTGACGATGAGGCATTGGTGGCGCATATCGCCAAGCCGCTGCTCGCAACCCTAGGTTCTCAGATTATTTGGCCGGTGGCGATTGCCACGCCGTCGGGCTCGACGATGATGATCCGCGAGACCACCGACCGTCAAAGTCCTCTCGCGCTCGAACAGTACAGCGCGGGAGTGCGGGTGCCCATGCTGGGCTCGGCTCCGGGGCGCGCGTATTTGGCGTTCTGCTCGGCGCAGCAGCGCGATGCGATGCTGGAGTTATTGGCGCGCTCATCGTTGCCGGAGGACCGGCTGGCGCGCAACCGCGTCGAGGTCGAACGGCTGCTGAACGAAACACGCACTCAAGGATTCGGCATGGCGCATCGCGCGCGGCGCGTCTCGGAAGAGACCAGCTTGGCGATTCCGGTGCGCGCGAAGGATCGCATCCTTGCTACCGTCACGGTTCGCTATGCGGCAACCGCGGTGCCATTGCGAGCGGCAGTGGAGCAATTTCTGCCGAAGATGCGCGAGGTTGCGCAGAAGATCGAGGCGCAGTTCGTCTAACTTTCGGTCACTTGCGCAGCACGTTGCGCACACCGCCGGAGATCAGCGCCGTGACATCGAGCAGTGCGCCGGCCATCGCCAGGCCGTCCGGCGCCGCCAAATAGCGCGGGCGCCACACCGGATCGAATTTCTCTTTGAATTTACGCAAGCCGCCAAAGTTATAAAATGTTTCGCCGTAGCGCTGCACGATCCGCCCGAGCTTGTGCCAGGTGGGCGCCAACGCGTGCTCCTCGAGCCCCGAGAGCGGCGCCATCCCCAGATTGAACCAGTGGAATCCCTGCGCCTTGCCCCATAACATGCATTCGATCAGCATGTAGTCAACGACGCCTTTCGGCGCAAGGTCGTTATAGCGCATGAGATCGACCGACAGCTCCGTGGAACCGCCGCGCCACAGATTGGCGAATGCAACCACCGCTCCCTGGTGGCGAACCACGCCGACATCGAAATGCGTGATATAGCGCTCGTCGAAAAACCCCAGGGAAAAACGCTTCTCGGTGGCGTTCTTGGCCGCGAGCCACGCGTCCGACACGGCACGCAATTGCGGCAGTGTGGCCGCCACGGAGCCGCGTCCGATCATTTCGAACGTCGCACCATCGCGGCCGGCGCGGCGGTGCGCCTGGCGCAGATCGGCACGTGCGGCGCCCTCGAGAGAGAAGGACTCGAGCGGCACTCGGGCCTCTTCGCCAAGCTTGCTCAAGGTGAGACCCAAATCCACGTACAGCGGCAAGCGTTCCGGCGTCACTTGATAGAACACCGGCGAGACGGCCATGCCGTCGCAGTCCTCTAGAAACTCCCAAGCCAGATCCTCGCCGAGTTCCGGCGGTCCGATCGGATCGCCCATGGCCACCCAGCTATTGCCGGAAGTCTGGAACATAATGCAGGCGGTCCGATCTTTATTGAACAACAGATTTTTATCGCCCAGCAGTGCAAGATTCGCCGTCGTGTCCTCGCCCTTGTCGATCAGCTCCGCCACGCGCTCCAGATCCGCGCGCTTCGGGGCGGAAAATCGCGGCGGCGCGGGCCGTAGCACGCGCCACAAACCGTAGGCCGCGCCGATCATCACGGCGAGCAGCGATGCCCGCAGACTGCGCGGCGCGGATGCTTGGAAGGCAAATTGCCACCAGAGTTCGTTGTCGTAAGGCAAATGCCGGTAGGCGAACAGCACCAGCCATGCCGCCATCGCCAACACCAGAAAAAAAGCGGCGACCCACGCGGTCGAAAAGTGCTGCTCGATGAGCGAAGCGCGGCGCCGAAAGCGCGATCGCGCCGAGGCCAGCATGATCACCACCATCGCCAGGATGGTGGCTTCCTCGTAGTCGAAGCCCTTGAGCAGCGACAACAGGATGCCGGCGCACAGCAGCCAAATCGTAATCCACCACGCCGTGTGCAAGCGTCGGTACAGGCCATGCGCGATGATCAGCAATCCCACGCCCACGACGCTGCCGAGCAGGTGCGACAGCTCGAGGACCGACAGGGGCACAAAGTTGCGCAGCAACGCCAGCCGATCGCCCAAGCCCGGCGTCGCACCCGAAAACAGCAGCACGGCACCGGCGAGAAACACCGCGATCGCGATCGCTTGCGGCGTCACGGCGGTCAGAAATGCCCGCGCGACGCGCCCGAGGCGCACGACCGGCGCGCGATGTATCCAGACCTCGTGCGCCCCCAACAACACCAGCGCGATGAAGAACGGTGTGAAGTAATAAATGGCGCGATACGCGATCAGCGCGCCGAGCAGCCGATCCTCGGGCACCGACGGCATCAGCAGCAGCAACACGAACTCGAACACGCCGATGCCGCCGGGAACATTGCTGATGGCGCCGGCGGCGAGCGCAAGCAGATAGACGCCGGCGAACGCGAAGAAGCCGAGGGCGGCTTCGCGCGGCAGCAATACGTAGAGAACGCTGGTCGCGCACAGCATATCGACGCAGCTGATGCCGATCTGCGCGAACGCGACACGCGGTTTGGGCACCGGTATCACGATTTTGCGAAACTTCAAGGGAGCGTGGCGCGTGCAGACCAGCCACAGATACGCGCCCACCGCCACGAGCAAAAAACCGCCGGCGACCCGCGCCAGCCAGGCGTTTACATGCAGCACCGATCCGGACATTCCGGCGTTCGACAACAGCGACACGCCGAGCAGCACGCTGGCACCCAGGAAAAAGGTCAGCGTGCCGAATGCGATGATGGTGGCGATTTGCTTGGCGCTGAGCCCGAGCGCGGTATAGGCGCGATAGCGCACGGCGCCGCCGCTGATCGAATTGAAGCCGACGTTGTGCCCGATGGCATAGCCCATGAAGGAGATGAGCGCGACGCGCGGGTAAGGCACGCGTGCGCCGGCAAAGCGAACGGCAAGTGCATCGTACAGCGTCAGACAGCCATACCCCGCGCAAGTAAAGAAAGCCGCGCGCAACAGTTTCGTGTTCGAGATGGCTTGGACGCGCTCCAGGATGTCGCGCCAGTGGTACTTGCCGAGCAAGTGATGCAGCCAGAATGCCACCAGCACCAACAGGGCAACTCCCAACAGAGTGCTCCAAATGGAAAGCTTCGGTGTTGTGCTGGAGTGTGCCAAGCCCGCTATCGTATCAGGCCTCCATGGCAACGCTAAAAACTGCTAGGGTTGCATCTTTCGAATCGATTCAAGGGGTATCCATCGATGAGTTCCGCCAACGAGGGCCGACAGGCAACCATGGACGCGACGCAGGTCTATCGCGAGGAGATTTTTACCGATCGCAAGGTCGGCACCATCCGTCGAATGACGCCCGTGACGGTGGACGGCGCGGCCGATGCCGCACGTCCCGTCATATTTGTAGGACAGGCCCAGGTCATGACGCCCATGGGTGCGGTACCCATCAGTTTCGAACTGGATGCCGTCACGTTGGAAGCGGCAGTGGAAAAATTTGGCGCCGCCGCGGAGCAGGCTGTCCATCAAACCATGCGCGAACTGCAGGAGATGCGCCGTGAGCAAGCCTCTTCCTTGGTCATCCCGGATGCCGCCGGCGCGGCGCTGCCGAATCCCAGCGATCTGCTAGGCCGCGGTCGACCGCGCCGCTAGGCGCTGGTCGTGCCGCTCGCCTTATCGAGCGTCTCCCAACGGGCATAGGCGCTGTCGAGCTCCGTGGCCAGGATTTGCAGGCGCCGCAGCGCCTGATTGCCTTGATCCTGGTTGCCCTGGAACAGGATTGGATCGCTGATCAATGTGGTGAGCTGCGCCTGTTCCGCCTCCAGGTCCTGGATCTTCTCGGGCAGCTGCGCCAGTTCCCGCTGCTCATTGTATGAAAGACGCCGTGCCTTGAGCGCCCCGACAGGTGGGTTCGCCGCGGTAGGCGCGTTCGCCGTGCCGGCCGGGCCCATTACAGCAGCGCGCTTGGAGACCGCGGCCGCGGACACTTCAGGAACGGCCGATTTTCGCTGATGCAGCCAGTCGGAATACCCGCCCACATACTCATTGATTTGACCCGCGCCCTCGAACACCAAGGTGCTGGTGACGACATTATCGAGAAACGCTCGGTCATGGCTGACCAGCAACAGCGTGCCGGCGTAGTCCGCGACCAACTCCTCGAGCAGTTCCAGGGTTTCGGCATCCAGGTCGTTGGTCGGTTCGTCCATGATCAGAAGGTTGCTGGGCTTGGCGAACAGCCGTGCGAGCAGCAAGCGATTGCGCTCGCCGCCGGACAACATGCTCACGGGCGCATTCAAGCGCTCCGGCGGAAACAGGAAATCGCGAAGATAACCCGACACGTGCCGCGCCTGACCGTCGATAATCACGGTATCGCCGCTGCCGCCGGTCACATTGTCGGCGATGGATGCAGCCGGATTGAGCTGCTCGCGCTGCTGATCAAAATAGGCCGGCAGCAGATTGGTGCCGCGCCGGATGGTGCCCGCGGTCGGCTCCAGCCCGCCCACGAGCAGTTTGATCAGCGTGGTCTTTCCGCAGCCGTTGGGTCCGATGATGCCGATACGATCTTTGCGCAGGATGCGCGTCGAGAAATCGCGGATGATCGGGGCGGCGCCGAATGTGTGCGTCACGTCCTGCGCCTCGAACACCACTTTGCCGGAGGGAGCCGCATCTTGCGCGCGCAGCTCCACGCTGCCGATACGCTCACGCCGCTCTCGGCGCTCGATTCGCAATTGCTTCAGGGCGCGCACTCTGCCCTCATTGCGCGTGCGCCGCGCTTCCACGCCCTTGCGAATCCACACCTCCTCTTGGGCGAGTTTCTTGTCGAACAGCGCCGCATGCTTGGCCTCGACTTCGAGCGCCGCGCGCTTTTGCAGGACATAGTCGTCATAGCCGCCGGGCCAGATACGCAACTGGCCGCGGTCGAGCTCGACGATTTTGGTGGCCAACCGGCGTACGAATGCGCGATCGTGGCTGACGAAGAACAAGGCCCCGGCATAGTCCAACATCATGTTTTCGAGCCAGGTAATGGCCTCGACATCCAAATGATTGGTCGGCTCATCCAAGAGCAACACGTCGGGCGCGGCGATGAGCGCGCGGCCCAGCATCACGCGCCGGCGCCAACCGCCGGATAGCGCGCTCATCAGCGCATCTCCCTTCAGCTCCAGACGCGAGATCACTTGATCGGCTTGCATTTCACATTGCCATGCGTCATCCGGCGTCGCGGGCTGGGCGCCGCCCAGAACCACGTCGCGGACCAGAGCCTCGCTGCCGGACGACACTTCCTGGGCGAGACTCGCGATGCGCGCGCCGGGTCGAATCCAGACATCGCCGCTGTCCGGTACAAGACTTCTGCAGATCACTTGCAAGAGCGAGGATTTCCCCTCGCCATTGCGTCCGAGCAGACAGACGCGCTCGCCCCTGCGTAACTGCAGGTTGACGTTGTCCAGCAAGGGTTTTAGGCCGAAGCTGAGCGAGACCTTATTGAGCTGAACGGTGGGCATGACTTTAGTGTATGCGATGTGGCTCAGTGCCCACCGGCCAACACTCGAAACCGGTAATCCTTACATTCACCTTTTGGCGTGATTGGCCGCCTCGTGGCGCCGCGCCCAAGCCGCGCCTTCCTCCGGAACGGGAGCCTCTGCATAACCTGCGGACCATATTGACAATTTTCCGAATGCGGACAGCTGTCCGCGGCGCGTGCGATCATAGACAATGCTTGGCACGCGCGTTGCAGCAAATTCTCGGCGGCAATAGACAGTGAATACCTTTGTTAACAAAATGAATCGCGTGAACTTCGTGAGCGATGCCCTGGACGGCCTGGGACGCTGGTACGTCGCCGTTCCGCCGTTTCTCATCATCAGTTTCCTCGCCGCGCTGTTCTTCGTCACGGGAGAGGGTCAGGCGCGGCTGCAGGAGGCAGGCGAACGCCTACAGAAATCCGCGGCGCGCGAGCACAGTATCGATGAGCTGCAAAGTGCGCTCTCGAGATCGGTCGGCGCACAGCGCACATATCTACTGACCGGCGACTCACGCTACATCGAAACCTACAACAGGGTGGTGGCGGACGTGGAGCCGCGGCTGGCGAACTTGAGTGAGGCGTACGCAGACTCGGACACCAGTCTTGGCAGCGTGCGCGACTTGCAGGTCTTGATCGGCAAACGGCTCGCGGACCTGTCCATGATCATGACCATCCAGAAAACTCAAGGCGTGGCGGCGGCGATTGCGCTCGTGAAAACCAGCGTCGGTTCGGACACCGGCGCGGTCATCGCGGACAATTTGGATCGGCTGCGCGATCGCGAAGGCGTTGAGCATCGCGAGGCCGCCACGCATTGGGAAGGTTCCTTGGCATTGTCCCGCTGGATCACCCTCTTGGGCACGATCATCAACATGCTGCTGGTAGCCGTTGCAACGCGGCTGGTGTATCTGGATATACGGCGCCGCGCCGCACTGAACGCCGAGCTGCGCGATCAGAAGCTCAAGCTGGAGCACGAAGTTGGCGAGCGGACCCGCGAGCTGGTGGAACTGTCGACGCATTTGCAAAATGTGTCGGAGCGCGAAAAGGCGAGCCTGGCGCGTGAATTGCACGACGAGCTCGGCGGACTGCTGGTCGGTGCGCGCATGGATATTTCCTGGGCTGAACAGCACATGACGAAAGACGATCCAGACTTGAAGCTGCGCCTGAATCGCGTGCAGCAAAACCTGGCCGCGGGAGTCGATCTGAAACGCCGCATCATCGAAGAGCTGCGTCCCACGCTTCTGGATAACGTGGGTTTGTTCGCGGCGCTGCGCTGGCAAATGAAAGAGACCTGCGCAGGGGCCGGCCTCAAGTGCAGCGAGTCTTATCCCGATGAGGAGCCGCGCTTCAAATCCGAGGCGTCCATCGCATTGTTTCGCATCGCGCAGGAAGCGTTCAGCAATATTCTGAAGCATTCCCAGGCGAAAAGCGCCGATATCAGCCTGGACATGGATGACGAAACGCTGCTGATGCGCATCGCGGACGACGGCATCGGCATGCCGGCGGAGCGATTCACGGCGATCGGCTCGCACGGACTGGCTTCCATGCGCCATCGAGTCCGAGCGCTGGGGGGCCGTTTGGACGTCAGAAAGCCGGCCTCCGGCGGCACCATGCTCATCGTGCAAATTCCCATCGCGAACGCCGTCGCGCAAGTCAGCGAGTCCGCGCCGACTTAAGCGGCGATTAAATTCTGATCTTGCCGTCCACAATCGCGGCATACAGCGCCGCATCCACCGGCACATAGCGCTGCGATCGCGCATCATCGAAATACAAGGGATCCGTTATTCGACTCGGATCGAAGCCCGACTGAATGAGATCCTGCTTGCGCGGTTTGAAGGTGCCTGTGGCCTCGAGCGTCGAAAGTATTCTCAGAAACACCGGCCGCGCATAAGGGGGCAGGCGCGCGGCCACTTCGGAGCGAAACGCGGTCAGATCAAATTCCGCATTGACCACGAGCGCCGCGGTGCCCGCGCGGCCATCGGCGCCCGGCACACTGACCCCGTACACCACGCCTTCAATCACGCCGCGGCTCGCCGTCAACGCCGTCAATACTTCCGCGGTCGAGACGTTTTCGCCCTTCCATCGATAGGTCTCGCCCACCCGGTCGACGAAGTAATAAAACCCGCGCTCCTCGCGGCGCATCAGATCGCCGGTGCGATACCACGCATCTCCGGCTTTGAAAACATTGCGCAATACCTTGCGATTGGACGCCTCTTGATCTGCGTAGCCTTCGAATCGACCGGCGCGCTCCTCGCCCGTGGCGGGCATCAGTCCCACCGCCTCGCCAATTTCATTCGCGGCGCAACGCTCGCAAAATCCTTCGGCGTTGCGCGACGGCTCGGATTTCTCAACATCGAAGCGCAGCAGCGCCACAGGCAGGCGATTCGCCAGAAATGCCGGTATGCGTCCGATGGCGCCCGGCTGTCCCTCGCAGTTGTAGAGCGAAAAATTCCCTTCGGTGGATGCGTAATATTCCAAGATTCTGGGAATCTTGAAACGGGTTTGGAACGGCACCCAAACCTCCGGCCGCAGCCCATTGCCGCAGGCAATTCTCAAGGCGTGTTCGGTTTCGATGGGCTGCCGCGGGCTATTGACCAAGTAGCGGCACAATTCGCCGATGTATTGAAACAGCGTGCAGCGCTCGTCACGCACGTCGCGCCAAAAATCCGATGCCGAAAACCGCGGGCGAATCACCACGGCGCCGCCGTTGACCAGCGTCGCAAAGGTGGCCACCACGCCCCCTACGCTGTGATACAGCGGCAGGCAATTGAACATCCGATCCTTGGGTGTGGTATCCATCATGCCGGCGAACCAATGGCTCCACTGCATCAGCCGGTAGTGGCTGACCTTCGCCGCCTTCGGAAACCCGGTCGTACCCGAGGTATAAATATAGAGCGCGGTGGCATCGATCGGCGGGGCCGCGGGCTCGGCAGCCGTCAACGACTCGCCTGACAAAGGCGTGAGTTCCGGCTCCATCTGCTCAATTTCGCGGCTGGATCCTACGACGCGGTACTTCAGTGCCGCCGGCAAGTGCGGCAGGATCGCCGCGACGCGGGACGCAAGATCGGCGCCGACAATCAAGTATTTTGGGTCCGCGATCCTTATGGAATGCGCGAGCACATCGCCGGCAAGCTGCGAATTGATCAGCGCAACCACCACGCCGATGCGCGTCAAACCCAGCCATACCGCCAGGTACTCGGCGCAGTTCGACATAAGCAACGCCACGGCATCGCCGCTTTTCAGATCGCGGCCGATACCCCAACGGGAATATTGATTGCAGCGAAACCCCAATTGGCCATAGCTCATCGAGGCTTCCACCGACACCAGCGCCGGGGCGGCGTGGAATTCTCCGGCCAAGCGCCCGATCAGCGCGGGGAGCGTAATCCCGCGCTCGCCGATGGCGGCGGTCTTGGCCAGTGCGCGAAGCCATGCGTCGCGGGCGAATTTTGCATCGACCTCGCCGGGCTGCGTCGAAATGCTCATTTAACGGTCATCTTGGGAATTGCGAACCATACCACGACTACCCGCATCGTTCGAGATACACTGTCCTCAGTACTACCTCGATTCGCGAGCATGAAGCGGGAAACAATCGCAATTCACGGAGGCTTCGACTCCGACCCCACGACCAAGGCTGTTGCAGTTCCGATTTACCAAACGGCTGCCTACTCCTTCGACAGCGCTGAGCATGGCGCTGCCCTATTCAACCTGGAAGTCCCCGGATACCGCTATACGCGGATCAGCAATCCGACCACGGATGTTCTC
>Ga0307474_10001395_pt1 | contig 17573 bp, 16 predicted proteins | sample atmos_gasesECM1C_2_FD_203312 | JGI IMG/M metagenome (GOLD analysis project Ga0307474, IMG submission 203312) | Hardwood forest soil microbial communities from Morgan-Monroe State Forest, Indiana, United States - atmos_gasesECM1C_05 | ecosystem: Environmental > Terrestrial > Soil > Temperate... | reverse complement strand
TGCGACTACCCGATGTGCCATGCTGCTTGCTTTGCGGCTTTTGCGCGCTAATGGTTCGCCGTGGCGCGCAGTCGGTCCTTTCCGCGCCGCCACCCCTTAAATTCGGTATTCTTGCCCAGCCTCGACGGGCAAATCAGCTGGTATCCTGCCAACCTCGCAAACGCTCGTCATCCCCGGCTTGACGAACAAGGCGCGATGGCCTTCGCGATCGAACTCTCCGCCGTCATCGTTCGACTTGATGATCGGGTGATCCGGTGCGCCGCGGCTTCTCGGCTCACGCTCAACTGTCTCTGCAGTACTGGATCGTCCGCTTTCGCGGACGATAACAGTGTGCCACAACCGATCAACTCGATTAGGAAGCCGCGTCCTCTTCCACGCCCGCTTCGTGCGGGGTGAAGTGATACACCGAGCTGCAGAACTCGCAGGTGACGACCACCTTGTCATCCTGCACCATCTCGGCGCGGTCCTTTGCGGAAAAGCTCTTCAGCATCGAAGCGACCGCTTCGCGTGAGCAGGAGCATTGCGCGGAGAGGCGCTGAGGCTTGAACACACGTACGCCGCGCTCGTGGAACAGGCGGTACAGGAGGCGCTCGGCGGACAGATCGGGATCGATCAGTTCGACGTCCTCGACGGTCGCGATCAGGGACTGGCCCTCGACCCAGGCATCGTCTTCCTTGACCGCGTGCGGTGCCGTGCCCTCGGGCGCATCGCCCGGATGCAGATCGGCTTGGCGTGCGCGCTCCGGCGCCTTCGGCAAGAACTGCATCAACAGGCCGCCCGCTCGCCAGCGATGCTTTGCCTTGCCGTCGCCACCGCGCCACTCCTCGCCGACCGCAAGGCGCACGCGGGTGGGGATCTGCTCGGAGCGCAGGAAATATTCATGGGCGGCGTCTTCGAGCCCACCGCCATGCAGCGCCACCAGACCCTGGTAGCGGCTCATGTCCGCCCCCTGGTCGATGGTCATGGCGAGATGGCCCTTGCCGAGCAGCGTTGCAGAATCGGCACCCGGCGCGAGCCGGCTTGCGTCAAAGCGCGCATAGGCGCGCAGGCGATCCGGCGACTGAAAGTCGACCACCATGAACGACACGGGGCCGTCGGTCTGGGTCTGCAGGATGAAGCGCCCTTCGAACTTCAACGATGAGCCGAGCAGCGTGGTGAGCACGATCGCTTCGCCCAGGAGCTTCCCGACCGGCGCAGGATAATCGTGCTTGGTGAGAATGTCGTCGAGCGCGGGCCCCATCCTGGTCAGCCGTCCGCGCAAATCGAGCGCGTCCACCTCGAAGGGCAGCACGGCGTCATCGACCGGAACGGAAGACGGGGCCCGGATCGGGCTTTCGGCGATTCTGATGTCGGGGGATGGTGCTGTCATGGCGGCTTATCTGGTGTCGGAACGCGCGAAGTGAAAGGGGTGTGGTGGTAACGCTGTGATCCTGGCGCTCGTCGTCCTGGCGAAAGCGAGCACCCATAACCACAGGATTTTGTTGACCGTGCAACATCCTCTGTCATTGCGAGGAGTCGACGGGTCCGCGCGAAGCGCGGCCCGATGACAGGCTCCGCGACGGAACGATCCAGAGTTCGCACGCGCGGCTCTGGATTGCTTCGCTTCGCTCGCAATGACGGGGCTACTGATCTGCCCGAAACAACTTCCTGTGGTTATGGGTTCTGGCTTTCGCCAGGACGACAGCATCGATGCGGCTACACCGCCTCAAAACACCAGGCCAGGATGCCCTTTTGCGCGTGGAGGCGGTTTTCGGCTTCGTCGAACACGACCGATTGCGGGCCGTCGATCACCTCGTCGGTGACTTCCTCGCCGCGATGGGCGGGCAGGCAATGCATGAACAGCGCGTCCGCCTTGGCCAGCGACATCAGCTTGGAGTTGACCTGGTAGGGCTTGAGCAGATTGTGGCGGTGCTCGCCGTCCTTGTCGCCCATCGACACCCAGGTGTCGGTGACGACGCAATCGGCACCCGTCACGGCGGCTTCCGGATCATTGCCAAGCACGATCGGAGCGTTATTCGCCTTGATCCAGTCGCGCATCGCCTTGTTCGGCGCAAGCTCCGGCGGGGTCGCGACGTTGAGATTGAACTTGAAGCGCTCGGCGGCATGTGCCCAGGAGGCGAGCACGTTGTTGTCGTCGCCGGTCCAGGCAACGGTCTTGCCGGCGATCGGCCCGCGACGCTCCTCGAAGGTCATCAGGTCGGCCATCACCTGGCAGGGATGAGAACGCCGCGTCAGCCCGTTGATGACGGGCACGGTCGCATGCGCGGCAAGCTCCAGGAGCGCATCATGGTTGAGGATGCGGATCATGATGGCGTCGACATAGCGCGACAGCACGCGCGCGGTGTCGGCAATGGTTTCGCCGCGGCCGAGCTGCATCTCCGCGCCGGTCAGCATGATGGCTTCACCGCCGAGCTGGCGCATGCCGACGTCGAAGGAGACGCGGGTGCGCGTCGAGGGCCGCTCGAAGATCATGGCGAGCGTCTTGCCTTCGAGCGGCTTCTTCGGCGGCTCATGCGCCTTCAGCTTCGCCTTCATGGCGCTGCTGGCCGCGAGCATGCTCTGCAGCTCCGATAAGGGGAGGCTGTTGATGTCAAGGAAATGCCGTGGCTTGCTCATTGGCCTGCCGCCCGCTTTGAAGAAGCGGCCTCGAGCGCTGCACAGGCGCGCTCGAGCATGGCAACCGATTGGTCGATCTCGGCTTCGCTGACGATCAGCGGCGCGAGGAAGCGCACCACATTGTCACCGGCGCCGACCGTGAGCAGCTTCTCGTTGCGCAACGCAGCCACGAGATCGGTCGACGGCATCACCGCCTTCACGCCGATCAGAAGACCTTCGCCGCGCACCTCGGAGACCACATTGGGGTGACGATCGGTCACGGAGGCGAGTTTCTGCTTGAGCAGAAGCGACATCTTCTGCACGTGATCGAAGAAGCCGGGCTTGAGCATGACGTCGAGCACGGCGCTCGCGGCGGCGACCGCGAGCGGATTGCCGCCGAAGGTCGAGCCATGCGAGCCCGGCGTCATGCCGGCGGCGGCATCGGCGGTTGCGAGCACCGCGCCGATCGGGAAACCGCCGCCGAGCGCTTTGGCGAGCGACATCACGTCGGGCGTGACGCCGAGGCGCTTATAGGCAAACAGCTCGCCGGTGCGGCCCATGCCGGTCTGCACCTCGTCGAAGGCAAGCAACAGGCCATGCTCGTTGCAGAGCTCGCGCAGCGCCCTGAAGAAGGCCGGCGGCGCCGTGCGCACGCCGCCTTCGCCCTGGATCGGCTCGATCAGGATGCCGGCAGTGTGCGGGCCGATCGCCTTCTTCACGGCTTCGATGTCGCCATGCGGCACCTGGTCGAAGCCGTCCATCGGCGGGCCGAAACCATCGAGATATTTGGCAGCGCCGGTGGCGGCGAGCGTTGCCAGCGTGCGGCCGTGGAAGGCACCTTCGAAGGTGATGATGCGATAACGCTCAGGCTGGCCCTTGGCTGCGTGATGCTTGCGCGTGACCTTGATCACGCCTTCCATCGCTTCCGCACCGGAATTGCAGAAGAAGACGAAGTCGGCAAAGCTCTGCTCGCAGAGGCGCGCGGCAAGCTTCTCGCCATCGGGACTCTTGAACAGGTTCGACATGTGCCAGAGCTTGGTGGCCTGCTCCTGCAAGGCCTCCACCAGATGCGGGTGGGCATGGCCGAGCGCGTTCACCGCAACGCCCGAAGTGAAGTCGAGATAGCGCTCGCCATTGGTTGCGATCAGCCACGCGCCCTCGCCGCGCTCGAAGGCGAGATCGGCCCTGGCGAAAACGGGAAGCAGGTGCGACGCGGCGCTGTTGGTCATGACGGTCACTCTGGCGATCAGGTAGCGTTCAACTGGCGTTCGGTTTGGCGTTCGGCGATGTGCTGGGACCGGCCGAGATGCGCGCTCAAGAGATGGTCGCATCAACGACCCGAACTGGAAAACAAACGTGCCGCCTTTTCAGGGCGGCACGCGTGTAGGCATTTTAAGCGCGCGGCAGGGCGTGTCAACATGGCCACCGGCCGCGATTGCAAGGCAAAACCAGCCCGTATGATACCGGTGGGACGTAACGGGAATCCCGCATGGCACAGGGGCTTTTTGCACACTGCGCGTACTGCGGAACATGTGGAAGGCCTCTGCGGACTCTTGCGCGAGAGTCACGGCATATTGTAGCGTCCTTTTTGTCGGATACGACATCTCGTGCGGCAGTTCTGATCCCTTAAGTCTGGTTGTTGGGCGTACACGTCCGGGCGCGCAAATCGCTCCCGGCGAGCCTTAAGGGATTCTGACCGCAAGGGTTTTTGGGATTTGGCATCGCAGCGCAGCCTGAACGGCGGGCCGGCGCGAGGCGGAAGGATAAAGTCGATGACGGTATTGACCTGGTCAGACGAGCGCGTCGAACAGCTGAAGAAGCTCTGGGAGTCCGGCCTGTCGGCCAGCCAGATTGCTGCAGAGCTCGGCAATGTCACGCGCAACGCGGTGATCGGCAAGGTACATCGCTTGGGCCTGTCGGGCCGCGCCAAGAGCCCGGCGGCGGCGGCACCGCGCCAGCGCAAGCCGCGTCCTGCACAGCACATGATGCGGGTGTCGCGCCCGGTGTCGCGCGGCAACACGGCGCTGGCGCATGCTTTCGAGGTCGAGATCGAGCCCGATCCGATCGCCTACGACAATGTCGTGCCGATGAGCCAGCGGCTGTCGCTGTTGGAATTGAACGAAGCCACCTGCCACTGGCCGGTCGGCGATCCCGCCAGCCCCGACTTCTTCTTCTGCGGCGGCAAGGCGCTCGCGGGGCTGCCCTATTGCGTGCAGCACTCGCGGATTGCGTATCAGCCGGCGGCTGATCGCAGGCGGCAACAGTCGAAGACGACGCAACGGTGAAGCGTTTGTTGCGCGCTCCGTCATTGCGAGGAGCGTAAGCGACGAAGCAATCCAGAGCCGAGGTTGAGACTCTGGATTGCTTCGCGGAGCCTGTCATCGGGCCGCGCTTTGCGCGGACCCGTTAGCTTGTAATGAAAGGCAAAAAGGCAGCAGTTGCGAAAAGCGCGAGGCCGCCCGTCTTTAAGACTCCGCCTTCGCAAACCGGTCGTCCAGTGCGTAGCCGGCGCCGCGGACGGTGCGGATCGGGTCCTGCTCGCGGCCGGGATTGAGCAGCTTGCGCAACCGGCCGATGTGCACGTCGACGGTGCGCTCGTCGATATAGATGTCGCGGCCCCAGACGCTGTCGAGCAGCTGTTCGCGCGAGAACACGCGGCCCGGATGCTCCAGGAAGAACTCGAGCAGGCGATATTCGGTAGGCCCCAGATCGATCGGACGGCCCGAACGCGCGACACGACGCTTTTCGCGGTCAAGCTCGATGTCGCCATAGGCCAGCACTGTGGCGAGCCGCTCGGGGCTTGCGCGCCGCAAGAGGCCCTTCACGCGTGCGAGCAATTCGGGCACCGAGAACGGCTTGACGATGTAGTCGTCGGCGCCGGTCGCAAGACCCCGCACCCGCTCGCTCTCCTCACCGCGTGCCGTCAGCATGATGATCGGCAGCTGCTTGGTGTCGGGCCGTGTCCTCAGGCGCCGGCACAGCTCGATGCCAGAGAGACCCGGCAGCATCCAGTCCAGCACGATCAGGTCGGGGACCCGCTCCTTCAGCCGCGTATCGGCGTCATCGCCGCGCGCGACCGTCTCGACCTCATAGCCTTCGGCTTCGAGGTTGTAGCGCAACAGCGTGGTCAGCGCTTCTTCGTCTTCCACCACCAGAATGCGCGCGCTCATGACTTTTTCTTCTCCATAATGCTTAAAGCAGATCCGCGACGTTGCTGATCGGCTTTAGTTGCCCGGAACGGTCGCGGCGAAAGTCGTCATGTCGCCCTTCGGGCGCTTGTCCTGAATTTGCTGACCCTCGATCATGTAGAACACGGTTTCCGCGACGTTGGTGGCGTGGTCGCCGATCCGCTCGATGTTCTTGGCGCAGAACATCAGGTGAATGCAGAACGAGATGTTGCGCGGGTCTTCCATCATGTAGGTCAACAGCTCGCGGAACAGCGAGGTGCAGATGGCGTCGACTTCCTCGTCGCCCTTCCACACCGTCATCGCCGCCGGCAGGTCGTGCGCGGCATAGGCGTCAAGCACGGTCTTGACCTGCTGCTGCACGAGGTCGGTCATGTGCTCCAGGCCGCGGATCAGCTTCAACGGGTGGAAATCGCTCTCCAGCGCCGCGACCCGCTTGCCGATGTTCTTGGCGAGGTCGCCGATGCGCTCGAGATCGATCGCAACGCGCATCGCGCCGACGATCTCGCGCAGGTCGATCGCCATCGGCTGGCGGCGGGCGATGGTCGTCACCGCGCGCTCCTCGATCGTGCGCTGCATGTTGTCGATATCGAGGTCAGCTTCGACCACGCGCTGGCCCAGCGCCACGTCATGGCGGACCAGCGCGTCGACGGATTCCACGATCATGCGTTCGGCAAGGCCGCCCATTTCCGCGACCAGCCGGGTGAGCTCCGTGAGGTCGCTGTCAAAGGCCTTGGCGGTGTGTTCAGAAGCCATTCTCTCTCTCCTCAGCCGAACCGGCCGGTGATGTAGTCCTGGGTGCGGCGGTCGCCGGGCGAGGTGAAGATCTTGCTGGTGTCGTCGAACTCGATCAGCTCGCCGAGATACATGAACGCGGTCTTGTCGGAGACGCGCGCGGCCTGCTGCATGTTGTGAGTGACGATGGCGATGGTGTAGTTCTCGGACAGTTCCTGGATCAACTCCTCGACCTTGGCGGTCGAGATCGGGTCGAGCGCCGAGCAGGGCTCGTCGAACAGGATCACCTCGGGCCGCACCGCAACCGTGCGCGCGATGCAGAGCCGCTGCTGCTGACCGCCGGAGAGCGAGAGGCCCGACGCGTTCAGCTTGTCCTTCACCTCGTTCCACAGCGCGCCGCCGCGCAGCGCCTTCTCGACGCGGCCGTCCATCTCGGACTTCGGAATCTTCTCATAGAGGCGGATCCCGAAGGCGATGTTCTCATAAATCGTCATCGGGAACGGCGTCGGCTTCTGGAACACCATGCCGACGCGCGCGCGCAAGAGATTCAGGTCGAGCTTGGGGTCGAGAACGTTGGTGTGGTCGAGCGTCAGCTCGCCGACCGCGCGCTGGCCCGGATAGAGGTCATACATCCGGTTGAAGATGCGCAGCAACGTCGACTTGCCGCAGCCGGACGGGCCGATGAAGGCGGTGACGCGGTTGGTGCCGAGCGTCAGGTTGATGTTTTTGAGCGCGTGGTGCTCGCCATAATAGAAATTGAGCTCGCGCGCGGTCACCTTCGCCGGCGCTTCCGGCAGATGCGCGGACGGCGAACCTGCGGGCGAGACTGATACTGAAAGCTCGGTCATTTTGCGCTCCTCTCGGCGCCAAGGTAGCGCGCCCCGATATTGAGGGCGAGCACGGTCAGGGTGATCAGCAGCGCGCCGCTCCAGGCCAGCTGCTTCCAATAGTCGTAGGGGCTTTGCACGAAGTTGTTGATGGTCACCGGCAGGTTGGCCATCGTCTTGGTGAGGCTGAGACTGAAGAACTGGTTCGACAATGCCGTGAACAGAAGCGGCGCGGTTTCGCCGGCGACGCGGGCGGTCGCCAGCAGCACACCGGTGATCAGCCCCGAGCGTGCCGCGCGGTAGGCGATCCTCTTGATCACCAGCGAGCGCGGCAGCCCGAGCGCGCTCGCTGCCTCGCGGAGGGGATTGGGCACCAACAGCAGCATGTCTTCGGTCGTGCGCAGCACCACCGGAATGACGATCACGGCGAGCGCAAGCGCGCCGGCAATCGCCGAAAAGCCGCCCATCGGCACCACGACGGCACCATAGATAAACAGGCCGATGATGATCGAGGGCGCGCTGAGCAGAATATCGTTGATGAAGCGGATCACCGACGTCAGCCGGTCATGCCGGCCGTACTCGGCGAGGTAAGTCCCCGCAAACAGGCCGAGCGGAGCGCCGATGCCCACCCCGATCACCGTCATGATGACGGAGCCGACGATGGCGTTGAGCAGGCCGCCGCTGGTCGAGCCGGGCGGCGGCGTGCTCTCGGTGAAGACCTGAAGACTGAGCCCGGCGAACCCGTTATAGAACAGCGTGACCAGGATCAGCGCGAGCCAGGTGACGCCGAACCCCGCCGCGGCAAAGCAAAGCGCGCGGATGGTGATGTCCCGCCGCCGCCGGCGCGCGTAGATCGGATTGACCGGGGTCGTGCCGGTTGCAGTTCTATCGGCGACGGTCGTATCAGCTGTGGTCATGTCGTCACCTCCCCGCCTTCTGTTCCAGACGCAGCAGCATGAGCCGCGCAGCTGCAAGCACGAAGAAGGTCAAGACGAACAGCAACAGGCCGAGCAGGATCAGGCCGGACTGGTGCAGGCCGTCGCTCTCGGCGAACTCGGAGGCGATCGCCGCCGAGATGGTGGTACCCGGCGCAAAGATCGAGGTCGAGATGCGGAACGAGTTGCCGATGATGAAGGTGACCGCCATGGTCTCGCCCAGCGCGCGGCCGAGCGCTAGCATAATGCCGCCGATGACGCCGACGCGGGTATAGGGGATCACGACACTGCGGACCACTTCCCAGGTGGTGCAACCGACGCCATAGGCCGCTTCCTTCAAGACCGGCGGCACGGTCTTGAACACGTCGACCGAGATCGCCGTGATGAACGGCAGCACCATGATCGCCAGGATCAGCGACGCATTGAACAGGCTGAGGTAAGACGGCGGACCCGCGAAGATCGCGCCCAGCACCGGGACCGAGCCGAAGATATTGATCATGAAAGGCTGGAACGTGTAGGCAAGGAACGGCCCCAACACGAAGAAGCCCCACATGCCGTAGATGATCGAGGGGATGCCGGCGAGCAGCTCGATGGCAATGCCGATCGGCCGGCGCAGCCATTGCGGGCAGAGCTCGGTCAGGAAGATGGCGATGCCGAGCCCGACCGGAATCGCGATCAGCATGGCGATGAACGACGTGACGAGCGTGCCGTAGATCGGCCCGAGCGCACCCAGGACTGGCGGATCGGCCTCCGGCGCCCAGCGCTGCGTCCACAGGAAGTCGAAGCCAAACGCTTTCATCGCCGGCCACGCACCAATGATCAGCGAGACGATGATGCCGCCAAGGATCAGGAGCACCGATATCGCGCTCAGGCGGGTGATCCAGTAGAAGGTGGCGTCGCCAAGCTTGAAAGTGGAGAGCGCTATCGCGCGATCGTAAGGTCCGGCAGCTTCGAGCATGTCGCTCACGTCGGTTTCAACGGCCATCTCTGCCACGCCAATCCCCTGAATGTTTTGCTCGCGCAGGCGGATGTTTGGAAACCCGCCTAAGGTTCTTGCCTCGCTAACGAGGGGCCCCTCCCCCATCGACATAAGGGGGAGGGAAATTTGCTTTCGATCCCGAGCCGGAAACTCAGCTCTTGATCTCGGACGACCAGGTCTTCTGGATCTGCTGGATCACAGCATCAGGCATCGGGATGTAGTCGAGATCCTCGGCCATCTTGGCGCCCTTCTCGAACGAGAACTTGAAGAACTTGAGCGCATCCTGAGTGGCCGCCTTGTCCGCAGCATCCTTGTGCAGCAGGATGAAGGTCGAGGCCACGATCGGCCAGGACTTGTCGCCCGGCTGGTCGGTCAGGATCAGGTAATAGCCCGGCGCATGCGCCCAGTCGGCATTCGAGGCGGCCGCCTGGAAGCCCTCGTTGGTCGGCTGCACCGACTTGCCGGCCTTGTTGACCAGACCGGTGTAGGTCAGCTTGTTCTGCTTGGCGTAGGCATATTCGACATAGCCGATCGAGTTCTTTGTCTGGCCGACATTGGCCGACACGCCCTCGTTGCCCTTGGCGCCGACGCCCGCCGGCCACTCCACGGCCGTACCGGAGCCGATCTTGGACTTCCAATCCGCGCTGACCTTGGCGAGGTAGTCGGTGAAGTTGAAGCTCGTTCCCGAGGCATCCGAACGGTGCACGACGGAGATCGCAGCCGAGGGCAGGTTGACGTTCGGATTGAGCTTCTTGATCGCAGGATCGTCCCACTTGGTGATCTTGGCCTGGAAGATGTCGGCCAGCGTCTGGCCGTCGAGCATGATGTCGCCGGGCTTTACGCCGTCGATGTTCACCACCGGAACGATCGCGCCCATGATCATCGGCCATTGGGCGAGGCCATCCTTTTCGAGCTGCTCGACCTTCAACGGCGCGTCGGTGGCGCCGAAGGTCACGGTCTTGGCTTCGACCTGCTTGATGCCTGCGCCAGAGCCGATCGACTGGTAGTTCACGACACCGCCGGTGTCCTTCTTGTAGGCATCGGCCCATTTGGACAGGACCGGATAGATGAAGCTCGAGCCGGCGCCGGTGATGTCGGCAGCATAGGCCGACGTCGATGCAGCGACCAATCCGGCCGCGACAATCGCTTTCACGAAATTCATGATGGTCTCCCTGTGCTGAGCGAAGCGCTGGCGTGCGCCCGATTGCGCTCATGCCGCCCCTTTAGGAGCGGTGCGTACCCCTTTTACGACAGTTTGGTGACGTCTGGATGACAAACCAAGTAATTGATAATACTTAAGTTTAAGCCAAAGGGGCCGTTTTGGGCTGAGGAAAACAGGCCGTGAAGGTGGCGCCGTTTTTGGGCACGCTCTCGATCAGGAGCCGGCCGCGATGGCGGTTCAAAATATGTTTCACCAGCGATAGCCCAAGTCCAGTTCCGCCCTGGGAGCGGCTGTCGCCGACGTCCACCCGGTAGAAGCGCTCGGTCAGCCGCGGCAGATGCTCGGGTGCGATGCCGGGGCCGAAGTCGCGCACCATGACGCGGATTTCGGGTGCGCCCTCGCCGGTGCCGACCGAGCTCAGGGACACAATGACCTTGCCGCCGGAGGCGCCGTATTTGAGCGCGTTCTCGATCAGGTTCTCGAACAGGCGCATCAGCTCCTCGCGGTCGCCGGCGATGGTGACCGGAGCATCGGGCAGGTTGATGTCGACCACCACCTGACGCTCCCGCGCGAGCGGCTCGAGACCATCGGCGACCTGGCGGATGATGGGAACGAGGTCGACCGAGGTGTCGGGGCGGACATGGGCGGACAGTTCCACCCGCGACAGCGAGAGCAGATCGTCGATCAGGCGCGCCATGCGGGTCGCCTGCGCATGCATGATGGCGAGGAAGCGGTCGCGGGCGCGCGGATCGTCCTTGGCGGGGCCCTGCAGCGTGTCGATGAAGCCGGAGAGCGCGGCGAGCGGCGTGCGCAGCTCGTGGCTGGCATTGGCGACGAAATCGGCGCGCATTTCCTCGACCCGGCGCAGCGGCGTCTGGTCGTGGAAGGTCATCAGCATGCATTTCTCGGTGCCGCCGAAGGCAGTCGGCGCGGGAACCGGCGTGATCATCAGTTCCATCCAGCGGTCGACCGGCACGTGATCGAGATAGGTGGCGCGGCGCGGCTCGGTGGTAGCGATGGCCTCGCGCAGTGCAGTGATGATTTCGGGCGAGCGCAGCGCGAATTGCGCAAGCTCGTTCTTGCGCAGCGCCGGCGCGAGCTGCGCCGCGGCGGCATTGAGATGGATCACCCGGCCGGCGCGGTCGAGCAGCACCGCGGGATCGGGCATGCCGGCGACAACGGCTGCGACCGCCGCCGCCTCGACCGGATTCGCGCCGCGGACATCCTCGCGCGAGATCGCGGCATGATGCAGCCGCCAGGGCACGAGCGCTGCCGCGGTAATGCAGCCGAACACGACCGCCGCCCGGAGCGGCGACAATTCGTCAAAGGCGACCAGCACCGCCAGCGCGAGCCCGGCGACCAGTAGAATGATGGCGGAATGCCGCAAACGGTCGGGCCAGGGCGCAAAAAATGAAGCGGAGGTGGGAGGCGCTTCAATAGCCATATGGACGGCTTCTCCGTTCTGGTCCGCGTCTCGCGGTCCCCGTCTTGATCCCCGTCTTGATCCTCGGGCTGGCGCCCATCAAACGCCGCTATCGCCACGCTTTCTTACATAAACCGCATCAGGCGGGGGACGCGCCTCCAGCCCAAGCGCTGCGGCCTGACGCAGCCGCTTCGACCGCGCGCCGAGGATAACCTCTCGAAACGTCAGCAAGATTACAGATATGACGAAGGGGGAAATATAGTAGAGCAGGCGGAACAGAAGCATGCCCGCCAAGAGCTCCTCCCGGTCCATCTGCCAGAGGCCGACCAGCATGGCGGCGTCGAATACGCCCAAGCCTCCCGGCGAATGGCTGGCAAAGCCTAACAGGGTTGCCGAGACGAAGATGACGGCGACCACGACGAAGCCGAGATTGGGTTCGTCGGGCACCAGCACATACATCGCCAGCGCGCAGAAGGCGAGATCGACGATGCCGATTGCGATCTGCAGCAGCGTCAACGGCCCGCCCGGGAGCACCACGCTCCAGGGCCCGCGGCCGACCGTGCGGGGTTGGGTCCAGACCCAGACCACATAGCCGACCAGCGCGCAGATGATCAGAAGCGCGACCGCGCGGTTGAGCCAGGGCGGCAGCTGATCGATGTTGGCGGCGGCTTCCGGGTGATAGGCGATGCCTAAGCCCAGCACTGCGGCATTGCCGAGCCAGAAGGTGAGGCCGGCAAGGAAGCAGATTTTTGCCACATCGATCGCGTTCAGGCCCCAGGCTGAATAGATGCGATAGCGCACCGCGCCGCCGGTGAAGACGCTGGCGCCGACATTGTGGCCGATGGAATAGCTGGTGAAGGCTGCGAGCGCGTTGATGCGGTAAGGGACATGTCTGTGGCCGATCGCGCGCACCGCGAACAGGTCGTAGAAAGTGAGCGTGAAATAGCCGGCAGCAACGAACAGGGCCGCCTCGGCGATCTGGCGCGTCTCGGTTTCCTTGATGGCCTCAAGCACCTCATCGACATCGATGCCGCGCAGCATGTGATACAGCACATAGCAGGCGATGGCGATGACCGTGACGCTGACCACAACTCCGAGCCTGTGCAGGACCTGCTTGTGGCGCAGAAACGACAGCGTTCTGCGTAGGGCTTCCAGCATCTAGACCTCGAACACGACGATGGCGCGGCGCCGGGAAGGGCTGAACGCCACACTTAACTCATTCACGAGTGCATGATCTCGCACGGAAAACCGGTATCCGTTCTTCACTAACACAGCGTTCCAGGTTCGGACCATGCTTTGGCGAGTGTTGGTAGCGCGTTTTGCGCCGGAGTGAAATCGGAACAGTGATTAAAAAGCCACTACGTCAATATATTAGGTGAGTTTAATGACGCCAGCATGCACAGTTTTGCCGCAGGGGGCGCGAAGCTGCTCGCACCCGCAAAAAACCCGGGTAACGCGAGCGGCGGCATACCGGCCCATCTCAGGTCGCGAGGCTGCCTGTCACCTCAGACGCGCGGTATAGCCCTTCGCAAACGACATGGGTAACAGTTCGCGCCCCTACCCTCGCGCCATAGTCCGCGTCACCACCCAATCCCGTAGCAGCGAGCCGATGGCGCAGCCGATCAGATAAGGCACGAACATCAGCAGCAGCAGGTCGAGCCAGTAGCCGAAGCGGCCGGGGATCACCTGCAGGACGGCGAGCGCAACCAGCGCTGCCGCCAGCACGGCGAGCACGATCATCCATCGCTTCGGCACAGGCCGCGCATGGGTGACGACCGCGACCCAGCCCATGCAGAAACCCAGCACGAGCGAGCCAAGCAGCCAACCCCAGTGGAATGCGATCATGTAAGCCATTGGCCTATCTCACCAGGAATTCGATGCGGCGGTTCTGCGACTTGCCATCGTCGTTGTCGTTGGAGGCGACCGGCTTGGTCGAGCCATAGCCGATCGCGGTGAAGCGGTCGGCCGGCAGGCCCGCTTTGACGAAATAATCCAGCACGGCCTGGGCACGCCGCTCCGATAGCGCCTGGTTGGCCGCGTCCTCGCCGTCGGAATCGGTGTGGCCGGCGATCTCAATGGTGGCGTTCGGGCACCGCAAAGCGATCTCGACCAGGCGGTCGAGCAGGCCGGTGGAATCGGAATCGAGCGTGGCGCGTCCGGTCAGGAAGCGGATCTTGCTCTTGGCCAACAGTTCGGAGAACAGCTGCTGGCAGACGCTCGCATCGACGGGCGCCGAGGCGGGCTTGATCGAAATGTCGGCCGTGACCTGCCACTCCTTCGGAAAATCTTTCACAAGACCGGCATGGATCTGCGACGCTGCCGCCTCATACAACGCATCGCCCGAGATCTTTACCTCGCGGTCCGACACCACAAGCGTGGCGGTCGAGAGGCGCGACAGCACGCCGAGCGCCGGGATCACCGCATTCACAAAGCCCGCGGGTGCACCGACGCTGATCTTGAGGTTGTCGACGACCTTTTCGCTGAAGAATTTCCGCGACGACGATCCGAGGATGATCGCATGGACGTTCTCGTCGGGCACATAGCCCGACAGGGCCAGCGTCACCGCGACGGGGTCCTTGTTCGCCTGGAAGATATAGGGAGGCGCCCTGACGTCGTTGGCGGCGACCGAAAAACCCTGCGGCAGGTTCTTCAATGCGGTCGCAATCGCTTCCCTGCCGCCGAGATCACGCGCCATGCCTGACAGCGACACGGTGGAATCCGAGATCGAGACCTTGCCGTCTTTCAATTTGCTGATCTGGCCGATCAAAAGTGCGGCCACATCCTCGAAATTTGCCGGCGCCCCCCGCGCCAGGCCCATCTGGTCTGATATCTCGATGCCCTTCACCTGGTCGCGCGCCACGTCCATCAGCTTGCCCTTGACCGCGGGCAGGGGCGCGTCGCCCGACAGCGTGATCTTGGCGATTTCGCGCTCGGCCGACCACACGAAGGGCTTTGCCTCCGGCACCAGACGCGTCTCGTCATTGACCAGCCGCACACCCGGCGCGGCCGCAACTGCAGTCAGCGCACCGTGTCGGCCCGCTTCCGAAAACGCTTCAGCCGCAAAATCGATGTCACGGCCGTCGGCGGAAATCTTCACCTTGTCGAGGACGATATCCTTCACGGCGGAAGCGGCTTTGCCCGCAAGGTCGGCTTCCACCGCCGTGGTATCGTTCCAGGCCGCAATGGCCCAAAACAGCACAAGAGGCACCACGCCCGGCCACCATTTGCTGCTCCACCTGAAAAGTCCGCGCATTTAATATCCACTAGTGGTCGGGGAAACAGAGAGAAATCAAACCCTTGGCAGGCTGTCAAACCGGAAATGGACCTACCTCGGCAGGGGTGCGACCAAAGGACCGGCTAACTGTTTCTTCAACCGTTTTTCGCTAACTTTCCGAAACACATCTCATCCGGCCAGTCACCATCATTAATGAAGCAGTTCCGCAACAATGTGATCCGCGCTGGCCTGGGTGCGCTGTATTTTTCCGGCGCGCATCATCTGTTGCGGCCGATCTTCTCCGGCGTGGGCGCGATTTTCATGCTGCACCATGTGCGGCCCGCACGCGATAGCGAATTCGCACCCAACCGCCATCTGGAAGTGACGCCCGAGTTCCTGCGCGCGATGCTGGCGCATCTTCATTCGCGCGACATCGACGTCGTCACCATCGACGAGTTGCATGAGCGGCTGACGACGCGGAATTTTACCCGCCGCTTCGCCTGCTTCACCTTCGATGACGGCTATCGCGACAACCGCGACCACGCGCTTCCCGTGATGCGCGAGTTCAACGCACCTTTCACATTGTTCGTGGCGAGCGATTTCGCAGGAGGAAGCGGGCTTTTGTGGTGGATCGCGTTGGAGCTGGTGATCGCCAAAGCCGGTTCGATCGAGGTGACGATCGCCGGCACGGCGACGCAGCTCGACACGGCGACGGTGGCAGGCAAGCAGGCCGCTTTCGATCGCCTGCATGACTGGCTGCGGGCCCTGCCGGAGTTCGAGCTGAAGCGCGAAATCGATGCGCTGTGCACGCGCCATGGCGTCGACCAGGCTGCGATCTGCGCCGATCTCTGCATGTCCTGGAGCGAGCTGAAGCAATTTGCCGCCGATCCCCTGGTCACGATCGGCGCCCACTCCATCACCCATTGCAATCTTGCCAGGCAGAGCGAAGGCGTCGCCGCTTATGAGATGCGCGAAAGCCGCGCCAGGATCGAATACGCGGTACAGAAGCCGGTCGCGCATCTCGCCTACCCCTATGGCGACCGGATCGCAGCGGGTCCGCGCGAATTCGCGCTCGCGCGCAGCGCCGGCTACAAGACCGCTGTGACGACGCGCCCCGGCATGATCTTCGCCGAAAGCGGCCGCCACCTGACCGCGCTGCCACGCGTCTCGCTCAACGGCAACTATCAGAACGAGCGTATTCTGCCAGTGCTGACGTCAGGCGCTGCAACTGCCATGTGGAACGGCTTCCGCCGCATCGACGCGGCGTAGGGTTTTTGCGCAGGGCTCTCTCCGTCGTCCGGCGATGGCCGGGACCATACCGCGGAATCCATCGATAGCGCACTGTGGCGGTTATTCTTCGCCAAACTCCTCCCTGGGGTTATGGGTCCCGGCCTTCGCCGGGACGACGGCGGAGTGCATGACCACGGCACGGTGATCCTTGACTCCCCCGCCCAGTGGTCTCAAATCCAAATCCAAATCCCAGGGAGGACGCCATGTTCAAGGATCTGTTCTCGCTTGCCGGCCGGGTTGCGCTGGTCACCGGTGGCTCGCGCGGCATCGGCAAGATGATTGCCGCGGGCTTTCTCGCGCAAGACGCGGCGAAGGTTTACATCACTGCGCGCAAGGCGGGGCCGTGCGAGGCGACGGCGCAAGAGCTGTCGGCCGCCTATGCGGGCGAATGCATCGCGCTGCCGATCGACATTTCCACGCTTGCCGGTGTCGAGCTGTTGGCATCCGAGATCAGGAAGCGCGAGGAGAAGCTCGACATCCTCGTCAACAATGCTGGCGCGGCCTGGGGCGCGGATTTCGACGAGTTTCCGGAGAACGGCTGGGACAAGGTGGTGAACCTCAATCTCAAGACGCCGTTCTTTTTGACCAAGGCGCTCGCGGCGCCCTTGCGCGCGGCGGCAAGCGCCGAGCGGCCCGCAAAGGTCATCAACATCGCTTCCATCGACGGCATCTTCGTCAATCCGCAGGAGACCTATTCCTATGCGGCGAGCAAGGCGGGGCTGATCCATCTGACGCGGCGGATGGCCGTGAGGCTGATCAAGGATCATGTCGTGGTGACCGCGATCGCGCCGGGGCCCTTTGCTTCGGACATGAACCGCGCAGCGCGCGACCATGCCGAAGAGGTGGCCGAACGCGTGCCGTCGGGCCGCATCGGCGACACCGAAGACATGGCAGGCGCCGCGATCTACCTCGCCTCCCGCGCCGGCGATTATGTGGTAGGCGCGACGCTGACCGTCGATGGCGGCCTGGCGTTTGCAAGCTCGGGGATCAAGGGCGAGGGCTGGGCGGAGTAGGTCGCTGCAAACCCCGTCGTCGTCCCGGCCTCGAGCCGGGACCCATAACCCCAGGGCGGAGTTGTCTGGCTCAGTCCTAACCCCGTCATTGCGAGCCAACGGGTCCGCGCAAAGCGCGGCCCGATGACAGGCTCCGCGAAGATTCCATGGGGAGTGGATAGCGACCGGGTCTGAGGCCAGATTGAGGTTGCTGACACATCAACCTGGAGACAACG
>Ga0307474_10001394_pt1 | contig 17582 bp, 22 predicted proteins | sample atmos_gasesECM1C_2_FD_203312 | JGI IMG/M metagenome (GOLD analysis project Ga0307474, IMG submission 203312) | Hardwood forest soil microbial communities from Morgan-Monroe State Forest, Indiana, United States - atmos_gasesECM1C_05 | ecosystem: Environmental > Terrestrial > Soil > Temperate... | reverse complement strand
GTTTCTTACATCAACCTGTGCGGCACGTTCTATTACTTGTGCAGCATTCTGGATGGGTTCAGTCGTTTCCTCGTGCATTGGGATTTGCGTGAGTCCATGCGAGAAGCTGATGTCGAAGTGATCCTGCAGCGAGCCAAGGAGAAGTACCCGGAAGCGAAGCCGCAAATCATCTCCGACAATGGCCCGCAGTTCATTGCTCGCGACTTCAAGGAGTTCATTCGCATCTCGGGCATGACGCACGTCCGAACCTTCCCCTACTATCCACAGTCGAAGGGCAAGATTGAGCGCTGGCACAAGTCGCTGAAAAGCGAGTGCATTCGGCCGGGAACGCCGCTGTCGCTGGAAGATGCACAGCGTCTGGTAGAGGGCTACGTGGAGCATTACAACAACGCCCGCCTGAACAGCGCCATCGGCTACATCACGCCGAAGGACGTGCTGGCGGGGCGTCAGCAGGAGATCCATGCGGAACGCGACCGCAAGCTGGAAGCCGCCAGACAGCAACGCCAGAGTCACCGCCAGCAAGGCGCTTGAAGAGCAAAGCGGCCAGCCACCCGATGTCGGGCAGCCAAGGAAAGCTATTTTTGTTGACCCACAGATGAGTGATATCGGGGATTTTGCGACAGTTACGGCTTCCATTCATAATGAGCCTTGATGCGAGGGGGTGAAGGATGCCGGTCGAAACGATTATCGGCGCGAACGTAAAGCAGGCGGTGCCGTTTTTCGGCGTTACTAACATGGAGGCATCGCTGCGATTCTATGTGGACGGCCTCGGCTTCAAGATTAAGAACTCGTGGATTCCAGAGGCTGCCTCAGAGCATTATCGTCCCGAGGGGAGAATTCGCTGGTGCTGGCTTCAGCTTGGCGATGCCGCCATCATGCTCCAAGAGTTCTGGGATAAGCCGAAAGAAACGCTTGGCACCGGAGCCTCGGTCTGCTTCATGTGCGAAGACGCACTAACTCTTTACCGCGAGTTCAAATCGCGCGGAATACAGACGCGGAAACGGCCATTTGTGGGAAACGGCTTGTGGGTCGTACCGGTTACCGACCCCGATGGCTATCGCATGGAGTTTGAGAGTCCCTCCGATGCGCCGGAAGAAAGCGAGCTAGAAGAGTAGGCTTGTGTGGCCCCACAACTGACGTTCAACAGCGATTACACTCACGATTCTGGTATGGCCCGATCTGGGTCTTGGCGGAATCACGGGCCAACCGGATGTTGAGAAACGGCAGGTCGTTGCGGAGCTACAATGGTCTTGCCGGGCGAAACGGAAGCGGGCACTGCGGGGACGAACCATGCCGAGGGATAACCCGGTGGGCTCATCGAGACGATGAACGGGGGCGTGAGTATTCGTTCTTGCGCCGCCCAAAGTCCATCGGATCGAAAGACCCCATGCCTTGAAAATCCCCGCCCGAACGGCGGAATACTCACTAACGGAGAACGTCGCTTCTCCATTTCAGGCTGAACCAAGAGTTGTTCCCGGTCATCGTTGCTTTGCGGCAGTGGGGAGAAAGTTATCTCTTCTCCCGCGGCGAGAAACGTCTTCAGGTTCTGGATAAACGCACCCGAAAACCCCCTAGACTGGAAGTGCAAAATGAAAAAGGGGAGATCGTTACGGCCGACGATCTCGAACTGGTTACTGTTAAGAATTGGACCAGCCAAGTCACAGTGGTAGACAGCAACTAGAGCTAGGTCGAGCATGGGCTGCGATGAACTATGGATGCAGGGAGACCCGGCGCCACGAACGAGAGAACAAATAACCAAGACGCAAACCTCCGACCTCCCCTATCGTGTCGCTACTGCGGAAGAATTGGAACCAGCAGCCTTCGTTTTCTGAACGATCAGGATTTCTGAAACCTCGGCAATTGCCTGCTGGGTAAAGCTGCGCCGATTCAATGAATTGACGTTGGCACGCTACTTGCGTAAACCAACGCGGCCGACACGTCGAGTCGAGGTGAGTGGACATTTAAAGGTCGAACAGGATTCACACAGTGGAAAACAACGATTCGGTTGCGTGATTCAAAGCGCGTCCATTTCGTCTGGGCGTCGCGGAAATTCAACATGGAGAAACATACTGAGCACAGAAAAGCGAAGGACAGAGGCTTTCGGACCAAGAGATCTGGCGGAAGATTCGCTATCTCGACCCGGACATAAAGCGCAGTGACAGCGTGGCCATTATCACTGTATTGGCCATTTTGTCGATAGTTGGCGCCGTCGTTGCGTTGCTTTACAGTCGCGGATTGTGAGATTAGGGTCGGAACAAATCGCACGGTAATCGGCACAGCGAGTGAATCCGGTACTGAACTCTGAAGAGAGAGAGTTTCAAATGACATCCCAGCAATTATCGGTGAAAGTAGCAATCAATTCGTGGCGACTTGTCCTGGAGAGAACCGACAAGATATTTTCAAATCTTACCGAAGAGCAACTCTTGAAAGAAGTGGCACCAGGAAACAACCGTCTCATCTATCTTTGGGGACATCTCATCGCTAGTCACGACGCGATGTTTCCGATTCTGGGCTTAGGACCTCGACTGCACCCGGAATTAGAGAACATTTTCATCTCCAACCCAGATAAAACAACGCAACTCCCTCCTGCTCATGAGCTCAAGAAATATTGGTACCAGGTAAGCGGTAAATTACTCTCGCAGTTTGAAAGTCTTTCGGCGGACGAATGGTTGCAGCGACACCATGCCATGTCCGAGGAAGATTACGCCAAAGATCCGGCCCGGAACCGATTGGCTATACTGCTGAGTCGAACCAATCATATGTCCTACCACTTGGGGCAGATGACACTGGCTCTCAAATAGTACGGTCCAGATAGAGGACGGTGCCTGCCGCCAGCGATGCGCGCATCCTCCGTCGTCCGCGCCCGATTGCGCAAGGACAAGCACACGGCGACCGCAAGGGCCATCTCAACCTACAGTGCGTCCGGTAGCCACGTCGCTGGCACGCGGTGACATCGGATGAGACGCTTTCGCTTGAAATCCCAGAAACCCTGATAGAATTTCTGAAGCATTCCGCCACAAAGTATCTTACATATGCGACCGAACGGTCTCGCTGGCATCTAAACGACAGGAAAGAGCCGAACGCGATGGACTCGGTGCTCGCTGATTGGTTCTCAGCTGGTAGGGGTCCTCTGTCGGCCCGACATCCAGCATTCTTGTGTCACGTAGTGCGGGCGTCAACCTGCACTTCGAGGGGCTTCAATAAGCGATCACCCGATCACTTTCATCCCGATCCGTACACACAATCTCGGACTGCGGAGCGTACCCTAAACTCAGCGATTGTCCATGCTGAGATCTCCCGACGCTACGAAGCACATCTGGAGATCTTCGACGAGTTTTATGCCGACGATATCGAGGGAAGCAGCGAAACCATGGAAGAGCCGATTCGAGGAAAGGTGAGAGTGCGCTCACTTCTTTTCAGCTTCCTGGTTCCCCTTCATGCAATGGCCGAGGTCGGTGGTGGGTCGATATCTATTCGAGAAACGCCGATCCCTGGAGATGCTATCGACGAAACCCACTCGGCGTGGACACTGGGGTTGGTCGGAGTGTCCGGCAAGATCTGCACTGTGAGCTGGCGCATCTTGCGGAAATGGAACGAATCGCGTGTAGTGCTGGCAGGCGCAACTCAAAGCCGAAGGAAAGGTCGTGCATTGGGGCGGCGCGATCGGCTACGTCGAGTGCAGCATAACCGACGAGCAGAACCGATTGGTCGCGAAAGCGGCTTCCACGTGCATTGTGTTTCGCGGCCAGAAGGCATCAGGCCGGTAATCCTACTCAGCCTTAGCCAGCCAACGGGCTTTCGAGTACCCCTCGAAATTTTGCGGCGGCCCGATGCTATTGGTCAAAATACTTCGCGACGTGATGCGACCGGACCGTCTCTTCTGTCATCTCATCGGGGTGATGGCGGCTGGCACGAGGAAAAGGTAGGCATGTAGCACTGGCAGAGTACAAGTCGGGAGCCACGAAGTGCGAGCTATTGCTGTGCGAAGTTTAAGCTGCAAGCATTCCGTTCTTCATGTACAAGTGCTCCGTTTGTGTGATGCTGCGGTCATCTACTGGTAGGCGGCTGGTTCATGGCAAACGTCAAAACGTCACCCAACCTACAAGCTCTCGCGATATCGCCATCCCCCGCGCAAACCCTGCCCAGCGAGGCCGTGCTGGATGCGTTGAAGATGATGCTGATCGGCGCATCTCTGAACGAAGTTCTTACGAGTATCACCAGCCTAATAGAAGCCCACAGCGAGGGAATGTTGTGCTCGATTTTTCTGTTAGACGAGGACGGCTTGCACCTGCGATATGGCGTCGCCACAAACTTGCCGCAAGCGTACCGGGCAGCGATCGATGGAACGTGCATCGGTCCTAATGTCGGATCGTGCGGCGCAGCCGCTTACCTTCGGCAGCCAGTCTTCGTCTCCGACGCGCTCTCTCATCCGAATTGGGCCAACTTCAGAAGCGTTGTTCTGCAGAGTGGGCTGCGGGCCGCTTGGTCGACCCCCATCATGTCGCAGGATGGCAAAGTGCTAGGTACCTTTTGTATGTACTACCGCGAAGTTAGGCATCCGGGGACGAACGACATTCAGTTAATCGATTACGCCAGCCGGATTGCCGGAATCGCCATCGAGCGCGAACGATCACGGTCGGCCCTGACGAAGTCCGAAGCTGAACTTCGGACAATCATCGATGCAATACCTCAGCTCATCATCGCTGTTGGGGCCGACGGAACATTTCTGTACGCGAATCAGGCAGTACGGGACTACACCGGCCTGACGAAAGAAGAAGTGAGGTCGGGGGGCTTTCGTGAGGTTTTTCACCCGGAGGATTCCGAGAGATTGCGCGGCGAACGCGATGCGGCGATGTCGCGAGGGGTGCCATTCGACTACGAACGACGAGTGTGCCGCAGGGATGGTCAGTATCGTTGGCTGCTGGTTCATTACAACCCGCTGCGAGACGCAGCGGGAGATGTCATTCGTTGGTACGCGACCGCGACCGATATCGAGGATCGCAAGCAGGCCGAAGAGAGAACGCGCAATGAAAACATCGCTCTGCGTGAAGAGATCGACCGTTTTGCGATGTACGAAGCCATCGTTGGATCGTCGGAGGCGCTCCGCGGGGTGCTTTCGCAAATCACCAAAGTGTCCCCTACCGATTCCACGGTTCTCATTTCGGGTGAGACCGGAACGGGAAAGGAGTTGGTCGCCAGTGCCATCCACAAGCGGTCTAAGCGCTCAGCGAGGGCGTTCATCCGAGTTAATTGTGCGGCGATTCCACCTTCGTTGATTGCTGCTGAACTCTTCGGTCACGAGAAAGGTGCCTTTACCGGGGCGATCCAAAGACGCGCTGGTCGGTTCGAATCCGCCGATGGTGGAACGATTTTTCTGGACGAGATTGGCGAACTCTCGCCCGAGGTGCAGATTGCTCTACTGCGAGTGCTCCAGGAACGAGAATTCGAGCGGGTCGGGAACAGCCAACCGATTTCCATCAACGTGCGAGTGCTTGCCGCAACGAACCGCGACTTGGAAGCTGCCGTTGCTGCCGGTACGTTCCGCCAGGACCTTTTTTATCGGCTTAACGTTTTCCCCATACGTGTACCATCCCTGCGCGAGAGGAAGGATGACATTCCTCTGCTGGTGGAGTATCTGGTCGAACGGTACGCGAAGAGAGCCGGAAAGAAAATCAGCCATATAAAGAAAAAGACGCTGGATCTGTTTCAAGCCTACGATTGGCCAGGGAACATCCGCGAATTACAGAATGTAGTAGAGCGTGCCGTGATCCTGTGCGATGGAGAAACGTTCTCGGTCGACGAGACATGGTTACCGCGAAAATCGAACCAACTGTCCAGACGACAGGTTTCCAGTGCCGGCGTCCTCGCCGACGACAAGAAAGAGTTCGCCGAGCGCGAACGAAAAGCAATCGCCGACGCATTGGCGGAATGCCACGGTCGAGTTTCAGGCCCGCACGGCGCAGCCGCGAAGCTCGGAATTCCCCACCAAACCCTTGCCTCAAAGATCGAGAGCCTCGGCATAGACAAGCGTCAGTTCAAAGTGCACCCTTCGAAGCAAGCATCCGCCTAGGGCCTCGTATCGGCTTACCCCGCATTCAACGCACGGCTCCGACCTTCCTCCCCATTGAGTCGCTTCTGCGGAAGAAGTGATTAAGGCCCCATCATTTTTCTGAACGGTCAGGATTTCTGAAATCTCGGCAATTTCCTGCACTGTAAAGCTACGTAGAATCAATGAATTACGTTGGCACCGCAGTTGCACTGACCTAAGATGATCGACGATCCGATCGAGGCCGGTGGACCTTGAAGATTGAAAACGAATCGCAAGGTGGAAAGACAACGATTCGTCTGATTGGTCACTTTCAATCGGAGCACGTCGGGGAATTGAAAAAGCAACTCCAGGATGGCGGACCCCTGTTTATTTTGGACTTGAAGGAAGTAACGGTGAGGTGGTTCGGTTCCTGGTAGAGTCTAAGGCCGATGGAGTGAAGATCGTGCATTGCTCGCAATACATACGAAAGTGGATGGCTCGGGAACGAAGACCCCAAGACTGAGCGAGGTGCCGCCGACAAGCGGTACGTTTCGTTGACACCGAAGGATGTACCGAGTGTCGGCAACTCAGCCTAGGAAAGGATCCGGGCTGGGACGAAGTCGAGACTCGCTGATCGTGGCCAGGAAACTCTACGGGGGAAGGTCCGCCGGGGCCAGGAGGTCCTTTATGGGAGCTTATATCGGAGCGAACGAAAGATTCGGATCCGGTGTCCAGGACCCTAATCAACACAGACTGGGGCAGGTCATAAGCTGTAGTCCTGCTGTGGAATCAGCCTATCGCGAGATCGCCGAATTAAAAGACAAGCTCGCTCAGGAGAAACTGTATTTGGAGGATGAAATTCGTGGCGAGCTGGACTTTGAAGGAATTGTGGGGCAGAGTTCCGCTCTCCGTCATGTGTTGAATCTGGTGGAAACCGTGGCTCCCATCGATTCCACGGTGTTGCTCCTGGGCGAAACTGGCACAGGAAAGGAATTGATTGCGCGGGCGATCCATGAACGCAGCCGGCGCAAGGAGCGGACCCTTGTAAAGCTCAACTGCGCCGCGATTCCGACTGGACTGCTCGAGAGCGAGCTTTTTGGGCATGAACGAGGCGCCTTCACTGGCGCGATTGCACAGAAAGTTGGGAGACTTGAACTTGCCGACCAAGGCACGCTGTTTCTCGACGAGGTCGGAGATATTCCCATCGAGATCCAGCCCAAATTGCTGCGCGCTTTGCAGGAACGCGAGTTTGAACGGCTGGGCAGCACCCGAACCAAGCAGGTGGATGTGCGGCTGGTAGCGGCCACCAATCGCGACCTCGAAAAAATGATGGAAAATCGCGAGTTCCGCAGCGACTTGTACTATCGCCTGAACGTTTTTCCGATCCGCATCCCACCTTTGCGTGAACGCCCGGAGGATATTCTCCTCTTGGTCCGCCACTTCACACAGAAGTATGGACGCCGTATGCAGAGGCAGATCGAATCTATTCCAATTGCGGCGATGAGGAAGCTCTCCAGCTGGCATTGGCCGGGAAATATTCGTGAGCTGGAAAATTTCATCGAGCGTTCGGTGATCCTTACCCACGGTACGGCGCTCCAAGCTCCGATCGGTGAACTGGGCCACAATGGCAGGCACGCCCCGGTGGTGGCGGGCACGCGCGAAGCCCATGAACGCGATGAGATTGTCCGCCTCCTGAGAGTCACGGGTGGGCGAGTAGGAGGCCCGGACGGGGCGGCGGCACGCATGGGGATCAATCGAACGACGCTGATCTCACGCATGAAGCGGTTGGGCATCGACCGGCGCATTAAAATATCGTGACCCTCTATCAAGCAGGCGTTATCGAATAACCATTGAGTCAAAGATCGCGAACAATCGGCATGACAGGCACCGATTCAAGGTGCACTCCTCGAACCCAGCATCCGCGGACCTCGTATCGGCTCCTGCATTCAACACAACCTTCCCCCTCTTGAGTCACTTCTGCGGGAGAACTGACTAACTAGAGCCCTTGCATTTTTCTGAAGCCTCAGGATTTCTGAAGGCTCGGCAATTTCCTGCATGGTGAAGCTGCGCCGATTCAATGAATTTGATTGGCACGCCAGTTGCATTAACCCACGATAGTCGAAGCTTCAATGGAGGCGAGTGGACGCAATGCGTGAGACGCTTGAAATTAAGCTGATCCTTTGTCCCATTGATTTCTCAGACTTCTCGGTAAGCGCGTATCAACATGGGCTATCGGTGGCCGAGCACTATCAAGCCAAGTTAGTGGCGCAGCACATCGTAGAGATGTGGCGACATCCCTCCGCCGACTTTGCTGCCTCTGCGGGAGTCTATGAGGAGTACAGCCAGGCGCTTCGCGAGAGCGGCAAGAAGCAACTGCAGGAATTCGTCGAGAACCACACCCACGATGACATTCAGCCGGAGCTCGTGGTGCAAATAGGGGTAGCCGCAGACTCTATTGTGTCGCTTGCGCAATTGCAGAAAGCGGACGTGATCGTCATGGGAACGCATGGCCGGCGAGGATTTGACCGCCTGATGCTGGGGTCGGTGACCGATCGGGTGATGCGCACGGCTCCCTGCCCGGTGCTGGCAGCAAGCAAGCCGCCGCACGGCTCTGTGGCCGCAGGTAAAGAGCGGGGGCACGTCCACCACTTGAGTCGAATTCTTTTCTGTGCGGATTTCTCCGAGAATTCAGAACGGGCTTTGAGATATGCAATCTCTGCGACAGCAGAGTACGACGCCGAGCTCACCCTGCTGCACGTGTTGGAGGGGGTCCCAAGTCCGGCCAAGACGGAAGAGGCCACGGCGGCAGCTGCGGAGCGACTGGATAGGCTGATTCCACCGGAGGGACGCAAGAGCCTCAAAATTAGGACGGCGGTGCGCACCGGAAAACCATACGCGCAAATCATTCAACTCGCCATGGAAGCGCAAATCGACCTGGTGATTATGGGAGTGCGTGGCCGTGGCGCCTTGGATGTAGCGGTGTTTGGTTCGACAACCTATCGGGTGATGCAGTTGGGATCCTGCCCCGTTCTCGCCGTCCGTTCATAAGGAGAACACAAGTGGTGAAATCTGGAAACGTAGTTACGAACGCGGAGAGGACGCCGCGAAAAATTGTTTCGAGACACGAGACCGTTAGATCTAGTCGCCGTCCAGGGCGTGGGAGACGGCTGAACTGAAAGAACGCGATATATCAAACGCTTCAAGACACTAACGACTTTAGGACTTCGCAATCGATGAAACGGAGGATATCAGATGAAGAATAACGCAATGGCAATGGGCGTCAGAACACGAATCATCTACGGTGCACTGGCGATCATGACAATCATTTTAAGCATGGGAGAAAACACTATGGCACAAACAAAATCAACGACAATTGTGAGGAACATCGTTCTCGTCCACGGCGGCTTGGTGGACGGGTCCGGTTGGGAGGGCGTGTACAACGTCTTGAAGAAGGACGGCTACACGGTCACCATCGTCCAGAATCCGACCATCTCTCTGGCAGACGACGTGGCGGTTACCAAGCGTGCGATCGCCGTTCAGAACGGCCCCGTGATACTCGTCGGTCACTCGTATGGCGGCGCTGTCATCACCGAAGCCGGCAACGACCCGAAGGTGGCGGGGCTGGTTTATATCGCTGCCTTTGCGCTCGACAAAGGCGAATCTGTATCCTCATTGATCAAGGATCCGCCTCCTGGCGCGCCCGTACCGCCGATCCTTCCGCCCGTGGATGGCTTTCTGCTGCTCGACAAGGCGAAATTCCCTGCGTCTTTCGCCGGCGATGTGAGCCCGGAAAAGGCCGAATTCATGGCCGACTCGCAAGTGCCGTGGGGTGTGGACGCGCTAGGAGGCACCATCAGCCAAGCGGCATGGAAGGCGAAACCTAGCTGGTACCTGCTAACGACCGAGGATAGGATGCTTCCGCCCGATGCGCAGCGGCTGATGTCGAAGCGCGCCGGTGCAACGGTCGTGGAGGTCAAAAGCAGCCACGCCGTGTATGTGTCGCATCCACAAGCGGTCGCTCACATCATCGAAGAAGCAGCAAGAGGTGCGTTGGTGGCGGTGAAAGAAAGCGCAACGAGTGCTGCTGCAGATTAGGTTCTAAGTACCACAACTGGATTCATGGAGAAACCCATGCACAGGCTTGAGGGGAAAATTGCGCTCATTACCGGCGGCACCAGGGGTATTGGCCTTGCGACGGCGAAGCAGTTTGTGAATGAAGGCGCGTACGTCTTCATTACGGGTCGCCGGGAGCCGGAGCTGGCTGCAGCGGTCAAGGAAATAGGAAGAAATGTCAGCGCAGTGCAAGGGGATGTATCGAATCTTGCCGACCTCGATCGTCTTTTCGGGCGAATTAGAAAAAAGAAAGGCAAGCTCGATGTCGTGTTCGCCAATGCCGGCATAGCAAAGTATGCTCCGTTCGGCAAAATAACTGAGGAGTTCTATGACTCGATCTTCAACATCAACGTGAAAGGTCTCCTCTTAACAGTGCAGAAGGCGCTTCCGCTGCTGCCGGATGGTGCCTCAATCATCCTCAATGCGTCGATCGCGGGGAGCAAGGGATTGCCTACGTATAGCGTTTATAGCGCCACAAAAGCCGCGGTACGTTCGTTCGCCCGAACCTGGACAACGGATCTCAAGGATCGGCGCATTCGCGTGAACGCGATAAGCCCTGGCTCGATCAATACTCCTGCGGCCACTGACCTGCTGGCGTCCTCAGAAGTCGGCGAGCAGCGCAAGAAGATGATTCCTACCATGGTTCCGCTCGGCAGGTTCGGGACACCCGACGAGATCGCCAGGGCCGTCGTGTTCCTCGCGTCCGAAGACAGCAGCTACGTCACTGGAACGGAATTGTTTCTGGATGGCGGCTTCGCACAAGTGTAGGCCCGTTAAACCGGAGAGATCGTTGCTGCCCAATTCCGATGGAGAACGCTATGAAAACAACCGCGTACACCGCGGTGGGGCTTACGCTGTGTGAGACCGCACGGTCTCACACAGCATCAAATGAGTCAGCAGATTTCAAGGAACTCTGTGATATGCGAGGGAATAGGATGATGTTATGGCGCAAGTGATCGAATTTTATGCTCGAGATCTCTTTCCAACAAAGGTGAAGTCGGTACTCCACGACCGGCGCGGTAAAATGATCGAATTTCCCAAGGACAAGCCAGCCGTAGCGGGTAGAACTGTGAACATTCGGGAACGCGATCAAGGCGACCCTATAGCTGCCTCTTGGCCTGGATGATCGCCGATGTTTGACGCGACGTTTGCTGCGTAGCCAGCTTCGCTTTTACCAATATTCGATAGGAGACCTTCAATATGCCCATGAGTGGCGAGTACGAACCGAGCCGGAACGACCGAGACCGCAAACAGGTCGAACTGTATGAAGCAACAAACGGAATAGAGGGTGGCACACTAAACGGCAAACCGGTCATCATCCTGACCTTCACGGGTGCGAAGTCTGGCAAGATTCGCAAGACACCCCTGATGAGGATCGAGCACGACGGTACATACGCTGTCGTCGCTTCTAACGGCGGCGCCCCCACCCATCCCGTCTGGTACCGCAATATCGTCGCTAATCCGCTAGTCGAATTGCAGGATGGCGCGATCAAGCAAGAGGCGCGGGCGCGCGAAGTCTTCGGCGAGGAAAAGAACGAATGGTGGAAGCGCGCAGACGCCGCCTGGCCGGATTTCCCCGCCTACCGAGCCCGCGCAGGCCGTGAAATCCCGGTGCTCCTCTTGGAGCCCCTACGGGCTTAACGACAGTTCCTCCCCTTGAGCTCGGGATGCGCCTGCAGCCAGCGATCTGTCTCCACAACCTGGTCGGTCGGTATAAGTCAAAGCCGCGAGAATCTGAGCGACTAGCGAATCCGGATACAAATCAATCGGCGCGACAAGTTGCTGCACCTCTTGCGGACTGGGCAGGGCAGACGTGACCGGCGTCTGCGAACTGGATTCATCAGACGCATAGGCTGATCCTCACACCAAGGTCGAGGCGACCAGATATGAAGAGAGGATGACGGCTAAGGATTTGCGCAATGCGTTCATCAAATTCTTTCCACCGAAGGCTAAGCGAATAAATCCGCCGCTCACCGAGCGGGCAATCAAGAGCATGCATTTGCTGTACCATTCCCCAGTCGGTGCGCAGGACAGCGTCGCAGGCATGCAACTGGCGCATGCTGGACGCAAAGCAAGTACATACCGGCCATGGGAGGGGCAAGGCAAGGTTCCTGAAACCGAGGTGGATGGAAGAAAGTCGTTGCTCCGAGCGCCGTCGCCTTTGCCGATCATTATCCCTTGCCCGAAGCGCTACCAAAGAACAAATTCAGGCGATCGTCGCAGCTTTCGGGGAGGCGGCACGCCGGGCCTGCGAAGCTGGCTTCCGCGTGGTTGAGATTCATGCCGCTCATGGTTATCTGATTCATGAGTTTCTGTCTCCGCCTAACCCTCGGCACCTGCATTTACGGACCTCCAGCGAGATGTCAAACTCATCTTCGAAGACTCCCGGGTGCCGAGCGCCAGATTGACGGAGTCACAAACAGTCATGCGGTCGGACGCCACTTCTGCTTCGAAGATCCTGGAGGAAATTGCTTAAACACTTTCTCCACGCCCTTATCCAAGTTCTTGATGTTTTTGTTCGAGTTGTTGGAGAGCGTGTCGCTCGCGCTGCCTCTCCATATCAGCATCTTCGTCTTCGTGTCGAACAGATCGACGACCAACGTTCCAACCTTGTATGTTTCTGTTGTGGTGGTTGCCTCTCCAAAACCCCCGCCTCCAAATCGTCTCCAACCCCAGCCTCCTCCGAAACCGTCGTAAAACGTATTCAGAGTCTGCTGATCTTCTGTCATCTGGATAGCGAGGACCGAAACATCAACGCCTGAGGCCACCTGGGTCCAGCCTTTTGCTGACAAGGCAGCATTGACAGCGTTCTTGATCCGATCGACATCGAGTGGGTCTTTCGTCTTAACGTGTTCCCACGAGTAGGTTTTGTATTGTGCGAAGTTTGCGCTGCGGTCATAGTCGGTTTTCACTCTTGGGCCGACAACCTTCCTGCCAACACAAACATGGTTCCCATCAAGACGACCGAGACTGTTTGCCGTTTCATAGTTCCTCCTTTTCTTGACATTCTCAGACAAAACGCTGAAAACAATTCCCTACGCGATAGAGCGGTTCACGCGCATTCAAACAACGGCTGCTCCAGTGCGCGCCCCCCTAGTTACCGTATTGCCCCACGCCTTTCGGCCGGCGAGCAAAGTTCTCGCCTGCGCATAACGCGACGGCCATGGCTGCCAGCACAGCCGGTAGCGACCAAGCCCAATCTCCCAGATACACTACGGCGGCCGCAGCCAGAAGGCAGCCGACAAAGAAACCAACAAGGAGATGCAGTGCGCCCGGCAGTCGCCTGCGATCATTCTCAATTAGCGGCTGGGTGCGCGAACTCAAGTCCATAAGTAGCAATACAGCATTGGTCAAATTGCCTGTCATCACGGCGGTTGAAGGTGCGACCGGCAGCGTCAAACGTAAGAGAGCATACTGGCAGCTCATTGTGGTGACCGCGATCATGGCGGCGAGCGTGGCCGTTACACCGTGCGGATCGACAGATGGTTTGGCGGTGGCACTGAAAATCAACAAGGAAGTGATCAGCAGAAACTGAATCAGGAGAAGCAGTCTCATCAAGGCGACACCGCGCCTGCCCGATGCCTTGGCAATAGCCTTGGTCTCAAAGAGCGAGAGAGCCCCTGGCGTCGCATTAAGGGATCAGATAACGGCAACCTGCAACCGGAACGCAGGAAGCTCGCTAGGCACGCCAACTACATCAACAATCTATATAGGTCTTCTGAAGTCATCACGGGACGCGCGAGGCGGGGCAAGAAATTCACATCGTAGCTTGAAGAAGAGTGTGGTCGATCATAATGCCAACTTTCGGCTCTCAAGCCTCCGACGGGACTCGCATGGGGACAAGAAACTTGCTGGCGAGAAGATAGGCGAATAGATGTCCGAGAGGCGGCGCGGAACGGAGCTGGCTGGCAGAAACCCATCCATTCGTCTCACTCCACTCCCAACCGGTAATGGAAGCGCTCTTCAGCCATTCCCGCAGATCCGCAGCGGCCATCGGATAAGCGTAGATGCGGACATTTTGGGCGAAGAGGCGCGCGAGGGCCTCCAGACGTCTACCTTCAAGATTGCCGTAAACATCTTCAGACGCTCGAATGATCAGGGAAAGACCTGCGACGAAGCGCACAGGCGCCTTCGTATGGCGGTTTACGAGAGCTGTCATGTGGTAGAGCTCGACTTGGCGAAAAAGCAGCACGTCGCCGCCCGCAGCGAGAAGCGCATCGATGCGACGAAGTAAGTCGGGAATTTCCGGGGGTGGTTCGTTTGGCTTGAATGGAGCAACTGTCAAGCAAAAAAAGCCAGCCGGCGCCGATTTTGCTTCGCCAAGCTCCTCCTGAAGCTCCTGAATGCCCGAAGCCAAAAGTCGCAAATGAACTTGCGAGTGACCCTGATCCGTGTGGCCAAAATATCCCGGTGCAAGCACGACGGCTTTCTTGTAGAGAACCTCAGTAGGTGGAACGATCGAGCCCTTCGAGGAGAAAAAGACAGCTTCCCCGAATCCGGCGCGTACCAAGTGAACTAGCAGGGCACGCTGATCCCAACTCTCGAATGCCGGGCCGCGAAGATCCACGTAGTCGATCTCGATTCGCTCCGCGACGACGTCTTGTGCCACGCCTTTCAGAAATGATTCCTTAGTTTGGACTTCATAGAAAGCGGCGTAGATGAGGTTGACGCCCAGAATACCGACGGCCTGCTGCTGGAGGACGTTGGACGAATCGCGCATGTTGACGTGCAGCAGGACGTCGCTGGGAGGACCGCCGGGCTCCAACTGGAACCGGAGACCGACCCAGCCATGTGCGTCGTTGGTTCCTGCGAAGTTACGGGCGGAGACGGTATCGACAAAACAGAAAAACCGAGTTTGCGGCCCACGGGTTTTGCTTAATTGCGTGAGAAGTTGGGTCCACTCGTGGTCCAGCATCGCTTCGAGTCGCTGTTTGGATACATAGCGTGACCCGGAGCCGTAGAGATCATCGCTGACTTCCTTGTCGTAAGCGGAAATGGATTTGGCCACAGTTCCGGACGCCCCTCCCACGAAAAGGAACCAACGCGCGACTTCCTGTCCCGCGCCGATTTCGGCGAAAGAGCCGAACGTGGATAGATCGAGATTCAGTGTGAGCGCTTTGTGGTGAGTGTCGAGTTTCTGAGCGGAAGGCATAACGGAGAGTCCAGGTTGAATACCAACTCCTTCTGGTGCTCTTAACACCTCTTGGCCGAATGCCGGTTTGCTTCCAGTCTACCCCCCATCCGCAAGGAATTTAGTGTCACCGCAGGGACGATTCCGTAATCCGCACTGTAAACCAGATTGTGCAGGTCGCTGGACGCGATGGCCCGAAGTATGGATAGCTGGGCGGCAGCATCCTCGTCGCTGAACACGTTGAGCGGCCAGTCGTGAACGGTCGTTCCTCGAAGATGAGGGTGGTGAAAGGCGCCTCCAAAATAGGCTTGGAGCTCGATTGGCTGGACCCCGGCTGCCCGCTGTTCAGGCCAGCTCAAAGCCCATGATGCGATCAGCCCTCCATCGGCAGTGCGGCGCAATCCCGTCTCGCTAAGCTGCCCGGTGTCGAGCAGCAAGCTCGTGTTCATTTCGCTGAGAACCTGGCGCGCGATGGGAGTCAGGAGTTGCACTGCTTTCTCGAAATGGGCTCCTTCTCCTTTCGACTTGTGGAACCGCCGTGTGTACCATCCCGCAGGTGCTCAACATGGCGGATTAGGCTGGTGATATATGCGGGTACCGCGTTTTCTGGCATTCCCTACCTCCTACTATAGTTACGTACAAACATGTATCGACTCCGTCTCGACGGCTATCCGCTTCAGACCTGAGCGCCGCCGTTTGGATTCTCATTTGGGAATTAATCCGAGTTGCCGCTGCAAAGTCAGGTTGTCTTCGATGTGCCAATTCTCAGCGACTCGTCCATTTGCGATGCGGTAAATGTCCGTGGCGATGAAATTGATCGTCTGGCCTTGGCCTTGGATCTGCCCGGAGCGTCCTGTGAAGTGACCGCGGAAACGCAGGTGCGTGACGACACGATCACCGGCCACGATCATCTGCTCAATTTCGCAGCGAAGGTCAGGGATTGCGGCGCGCATGAGCTTCGAGGCTGCCAGCGGTCCGGCGAGTCCCTGCGGGCGTCCGGTCGGCAGTGTACTGTCGATAAAGGTCGGAGCAAGGGCGGCACGAGCTAGAGCTTCGTCCCCGGTATTCCAGAAAGTATCGTAACGCCGCGCCGCGATGATTTGAGCATCGATCTGAACTCTTGGCAAACTGCGATCCACGATTAGGCTGTTTGGCCCAATCAGGGGAGTATCGCCCGCAAAAGCGCGCGCAATGGTGATGACCGACGATGCCGCGAGCATTTTCAGTTTTCTGCGAAAACGTGTCACTTCTATTCTCTCCTTGTGCGGCCACGCCAGTTATAGCGTAGGCGAGTCTCCACAGTTCAAAGCTTATGAATTAGATTCCTTCGCTGCACGGTCAAGGAGCTTTCCAGAGCAAAGCGCGCAATCTCATCTTTACGCATAAACGCGATACCCGGATGGGATTTAGCATACATAATGAACTGTTCGAGCACTCTGGCACGAGACGGTCGACCGACGATGCGATCGTGCGCGCTAACTGACATCATGCGACGCCGCGTTCCGGCCTCAGCATAGAGCGCGTCGAACTCCGCCTTAAGATCGTCCGCATACATGGCCGTGCTGAAGTACCGGGTTTCATAGTCGACGATGTCGTTCATGTGGAGTGTGTAGGGCACCACGGCGATTGTTTGTCCCGCACGTTAACCAAAAACGGTTCGTCGCGGCTTACGTCGTCAATGTGGTAGATGAAGTCGAGGGACGTGTGCGTTCTGAGTTCTGCATACGCCTTGGGGGTTATGAAAATCCCGAGTTAAAACCAAACATTCGGAAGAAAGGACTACAGAACATGAAATTCAACTTCTTACAGACGCAAACCTCACGCCGAGACATATTGCGAGGTTCAGTCGCGCTGGCCGGGTGGGACTGCCATTCGAGGACTTACATTCATCCCCGGCGGATTTACGCCCAATTTCGTTACCGGTTCCGCTATTAGCCTGGCGAGGGAGGCCACGCCTTCCTCGGCCTTCGGATCTTCTTTCTGAGCCTATCGTCGGCTATGCGGAAGTTGGCCCCCACAAGGGGCTTGGAGTCGGCGAAGCTGATTTCGGGCCCGAAAGCTACTTGCCATGGAAGATGGCGTGGTTAATGTCTGGCCAGAACTCCCGGAACACAAGGGTCATTCCATCGAGAGAGGCATTTAGAAACCATCGCTGATAGGTCTTAGTCCAGGTTCGCTCGGGGCTGGGATAGTAAAGATTGGAGATGGCGGCGGCTGCTCCGGCTCCGCCGACCTCGCTGACATTAAAAGTATTCCCGCCTGAATCCGTGCGCGTGATGAAAAGGCGGCTGACCGCGTATCCCGCCCGCT